>Ga0070707_100007681_pt1 | contig 10014 bp, 9 predicted proteins | sample KBSK5502metaG_FD_65468 | JGI IMG/M metagenome (GOLD analysis project Ga0070707, IMG submission 65468) | Corn, switchgrass and miscanthus rhizosphere microbial communities from Kellogg Biological Station, Michigan, USA - KBS K5-50-2 metaG | ecosystem: Host-associated > Plants > Roots >... | reverse complement strand
GTGGCTGCCGGCGACCCGCCGGGCGCGGATCGTCGTTGCCGACAACGGTCCGGGCATCGCGACGGAGGATCGGGAGCGGCTCTTCGTGCCGTATTTCTCCACCAAGACCACCGGCATGGGGCTCGGGCTGCCCATCGTGCATCAGATCATCTCCGATCACGGCGGCACCATCTGGGTCGAAGACAATCCCCCGCGGGGCACGCGCTTCATCATCGAGCTGCCCGCCGAGCGCCTGGCGGCGGCGCCGCTGCGGGTCTAGGGACCCCCAAGGCCTTCTGATGCCTGGCGAGCGCATCCTCATCGTCGACGACGAAAAGGCGATTCAGACCACGCTGCGCGGCGTGCTCGAGGACGAGGGCTACCGCGTCTCGGCCGTGGGCTCGGGCCCGGAGGCCCTCGCGCTCGTCCAGGACGAGGCGCCCGACCTCATCTTCCTCGATATCTGGATGGCTGGTATGGACGGCCTCGAGGCGCTGGAGGAGCTCAAGCGGCTCCGGCCGGAGTCGGCGGTCGTCATGATCTCTGGCCACGGCACCATCGAAACCGCGGTCAAGGCGACGAAGCTCGGCGCCTACGACTTCGTCGAGAAACCGCTCTCGCTGGAGAAGACGCTGCTCACCGCGGCGCGGGCGCTCGAGCATTCGAGGCTGGAGCGGGAGAATCGCGACCTGCGCGAGCGCCTCGACCGTGGACAGGAGATCGTGGGCAAGAGCGCCCTCATCGACGAGCTCCGCGCCCAGATCGCCACCGCGGCGCCCACCAACGGGCGCGTGCTCATCCACGGCGAGAACGGCTCGGGCAAGGAGCTGGTCGCCCGCGCGATCCACGCCCTCTCGGCCCGCCGGGAGGATCCCTTCGTCGAGGTCAACTGCGCGGCCATCCCCGAGGAGCTGATCGAGTCCGAGCTCTTCGGTCACGAGCGCGGCGCCTTCACGGGCGCGGTGGCCCGCCGTCGCGGCAAGTTCGAGCTGGCCGACCAGGGCACGATCTTCCTCGACGAGGTCGGCGACATGAGCCTCAAGACGCAGGCGAAAGTGCTGCGGGTCCTCGAGGAGCAGACCTTCGAGCGGGTCGGAGGTAAGGAGACGATTCGCGTGGACGTCCGCGTGCTGGCCGCCTCCAATCAGAATCTCCGCGAGCAGATCGCCGCGGGACGCTTCCGCGAAGACCTCTTCTACCGGCTGAGCGTCATCCCCATCGACGTGCCCGCGCTCCGACAGCGCAAGGAGGACATCCCGCTGCTCGTCGAGCACTTCATCAAGCTTTTCTCGGGCGAGAACGGCAAGCGCCCGAAGACCATCTCGGTCGAGGCGCTGGCCTACTTCCTTTCCTACGACTGGCCGGGCAACGTGCGGGAGCTGCGCAACATGGTGGAGCGGCTCGTGATCATGGCGCCACACGACGTCATCGGCCCCGAGGACCTGCCGCCGCCGCTCCGCCCGCGGGAGGCCGGCGAGGAGCCCCAGAAGGAGCGGACGCTCAAGGAGGCGCGCGAGTCCTTCGAGCGCGCCTACATCCTGGCCGAGCTGCGCGCCCTCGACTGGAATATGACGCGCACCGCGGAGAAGCTCGGCATCGAGCGCAGCCATCTCTATCGCAAGCTCAAGGCCTACGGCATCACCCCGTCCAAGTAACGCCATCCGCATCGCGCGGCTGAGCGCGGGCATCGCCCGCAGGCTCGAGGCTGCCCCGCGCGAGGCCGGCAGCGTGCACTCGGTGTTCGAGCGCGCGGTCAACCTCCGCTGTCACGACGACCGCCTGGTGATGCTGCAGGGTTTGGGGCTGCTCTCTGCGCCCTTCGCCGTCGCGCTCGAGTGGCTGCCGCCGGCCGGGGCGCTGGCGCCGGGGATGGCCGTGATGCGGGATGGTACCCGGCTCCTGATCGGCGGGACGGCAATCGATTGGCGGGACGCGGAAGTCGCCGTCACCGCGATCGCCCCGGCCGCCCGCGCGCCGCGCGTCCTCGCGGCGCTCTTCGACAACGGCGAGCCGCCGCGCGGCGCTCCCGGCCTCGAGTCGAAGCGCGGCGGCCGGGGCCGGGAGCGACTGGCAGACGGTATCGGACGAGCCGACTCGGGCGCCTTCCTCGACGGCGCCCGCGCGCTCATCGGCTTGGGAGAAGGGCTCACGCCGGCGGGCGACGATTGCGTCGTCGGTGCCCTCGCCATGCTCCGGCGTGTGCGGCCCGAGTTCCTCGCCCGCCGACCGGCGCTCCGCCGTCAGCTCGCGACGGCCGCGCGCGGCGCGACCACCGATGTGGGCCGGGAGTTCCTGCTCCACGCTCTCGACGGCGCCTTCTCCGAGCCGATGATCGCCCTGGTCATGGCGGCGACCGAGGCCAAGGCGCGCGAAGGGGCGAGGCGTTTGCTGTCCGTGGGCCACACTTCGGGAGCCGACGCGCTCCTCGGCATGCGGCTGGCGTGGCGGGCTCTGCACGCTTGACAATCGCAGGAGGGCGAGTGTAGAGTAGTGAGGCGTTCAGAAACCTCCTTTAAGCGGGCCCAGCGAGGCCGGCAAGGAGCATGTGATGAAGTACCGGAAGGCTAACGGCAGTACCCCAGCGCCCCGTCAGGGGCGTTTTTTTTACGCGTCTTCAGCTGCGGGGGCCCAGGTGGCCGGCTTCCCGCACTCCCCCCATCCGCAGTCGGGCCGCGCGGCATGACCTACCGCGAGAAGGCCGAGGTCCTGGACGAGGCCACGCTGGACCGCGCGCTCACCCGCATCTCCCACGAGATCGTCGAGCAGGCCGGCGGCGTCAGCGATGTCGCCTTGGTCGGCATCAAGACTCGCGGCGTCACGCTGGCCCACCGCATCGCCGAGAAGATCAGAGCCATCGAGGGCACCAAGCCCGATGTCGGGGCGCTCGACATCACCCTGTACCGCGACGATCTTGCGCTCAAGGCCGAGCAGCCCATCGTGCGCGGCACGGAGATCGGCTTCCCGCTCAAGGGCCGCACCGTGGTGCTGGTGGACGACGTCCTCTTCACGGGGCGCACGATCCGGGCCGCGATGGACGCGCTCATGGACCTGGGGCGGCCGCACGCCATCCGCCTGGCCGTCCTCGTCGACCGCGGCCATCGCGAGCTGCCGATCCGCCCCGACTACGTCGGCAAAAACCTCCCCACGAGCCGCCGCGAAGCCGTGGCCGTCATGCTCCGGGAGCACGACGGCGTCGACCGCGTGGTCATACAGGAGCCCGTCGAGCCCTAGGCGAGGCGAGCGATCTGAAAGAAGGACGGGTACCCGACACGCAGACCAAGAGCCTGGTCGAGCAGGGCGAGCCGCAGCCGTAGGCGAGGCGAGCGATCTGAAAGAAGGACGGGTACCCGACACGCAGACCAAGAGCCTGGAGGAGTAAGACCATGGGCTGGAAGCGCAAGGACCTCCTGAGCATGCAGGAGCTGGACGCCGCGGAGATCACGGACGTGCTCGACACGGCGGAGTCCATGCGGGAGATCGCCACCCGCGAGATCAAGAAGGTGCCGACGCTCCGGGGAAAAACCGTGGTGAATCTCTTCTTCGAGTCGTCGACGCGGACGCGCACGTCGTTCGAGATCGCGGGTAAGTGGCTGTCGGCGGACGTGATCAATTTCTCGGCCTCGGGCTCCAGCGCCGAGAAGGGCGAGAGCCTGCTGGACACCGCCAAGAACATCGAGGCCATGAGCCCGGACGTGGTGGTGGTGCGTCACAAGGCCTCGGGCACGCCGGCGCTGCTGGCCCGGAACCTGGCTTGCTCGGTGGTCAATGCTGGCGACGGCGCCCATGAGCACCCGACCCAGGCGCTGCTGGATTTGCTGACGATCCGCCAGAAGAAGGGGCATCTGGAAGGGCTCAACGTGACCATCGTGGGCGACGTGGCCCACAGCCGCGTCGCCCGCTCGGACATCCACGGCATGCGGAGAATGGGCATCACGGTGACGGTGGCGGGCCCGCCCACTCTGATCCCGCCGGCCTGCCAGGAGCTCGGCGTCAAGGTCAGCTACCGGCTCGAGGAGGCCATCGCAAATTCCGATGTCATCATGATGCTGAGGCTGCAGCAGGAGCGGATGGAGGGCGGGCTGATCCCGTCCCTGCGCGAATACTCGAGGGTGTGGGGGCTATCGCTGGCCAAGCTGCAGCACTGCCGGCCCGACGTGCTCATCATGCACCCGGGCCCGGTCAACCGCGGCGTCGAGCTCGCGCCCGAGGTGGCGGACAGCCAGTACTCGGTGATCCTCAACCAGGTGGCCAATGGCGTGGCGGTGCGCATGGCCGTGCTCTACCTACTCGCCGGGAGCAAGGCGGCATGAGCCTGCTCATCAAGAACGGACGCGTGATCGATCCCGCCAGCGGTCTCGACGGAGTCCAGGACGTGCTGGTGGCCGACGGCCGCATCGCCAAAGTGGGCAAGGGGCTCAAGGCGGCGAACGGCGCAGAGGTCGTGGAGGCCGCCGGCAAGGTCCTCTGCCCGGGCTTCATCGACATCCACGTGCATCTGCGCGAGCCGGGATACGAGTACAAGGAAACGGTGGCGACGGGGACGCGCGCGGCCGCCGCAGGCGGCTTCACGGCGGTGTGCTGCATGGCCAACACCTTCCCCGTCAACGACAATCGCGCCGTCACCGACTACATCCAGGCCAAGGCGCGGGTGGAAGGCGTGGTGCGCGTCTATCCGATCGGCGCGGTCACGCGCAATCTCGAGGGCACTCAGCTCGCCGAGCTGGCCGAGCTCGCCGAGGGTGGCTGCGTCGCCTTCTCCGACGACGGCAAGTGCGTGATGAACGCCGAGCTCTATCGGCGCGCCATGGAGTACGCCCTGCCCTTCGGCACGCCCCTGATCAGCCATGCCGAAGACTGCCATCTCGCCTTCCGCGGCGTCATGAACGAGGGGCTGGTCTCGACGGAGTTGGGCCTGACGGGACAGCCGGCGGCGGCCGAGGAGGTCATGGTCGCGCGCGACATCGTGCTGGCCGAGCTGACCGGAGCGCACGTCCATATCGCGCATGTCTCCACGGCGGGCGCCGTGCGGATGATCCGGGAGGCGAAGGCCCGCGGCGTGCGCGTGTCAGCCGAAGTCACGCCGCATCACCTCCTGCTCACCGATGAGGCCGTGCGGAGCTATGACCCCAATGTCAAGATGGCGCCGCCGCTGCGCAGCAAGCGCGACGCCGAGGCGCTGCTCGAGGCGCTGGCCGAGGGCACGATCGACTGCGTGGCCACCGACCACGCCCCGCACGCCGTCTCCGACAAGGAAGGCGAGTTCGCGGAGGCGGCCAATGGAATCGTGGGGCTGGAGACGGCGGTGCCGCTATTGCTCGACCGGCTGGTCCGGGCGGGTGCGCTCGACCTGCCGACCCTGGTGGCGCGCCTGTCCACGGGACCGGCGCGGCTGCTCAATCTGCCCGGCGGCAGCCTGGCGCCGGGTGCCAGCGCCGACATCACGATCCTCGACCTGGAGCGGCCGTGGACGGTGGACCCGGCTACCTTCCGCTCGCGCGGCCGTAACACGCCCTTCGGCGGCTGGACGGGCATAGGCGCGCCCTGGATGACCATCGTGGGCGGCGCACGGATCACGGCATGACGGCGCCCGCCCTCCTCGCGCTCGCCGACGGCCGCGTCTTTCGCGGCGAGGCCTGCGGCGCTGCGGGCGAAGGCGCCGGCGAGGTGGTGTTCAACACCGCGATGACCGGCTATCAGGAGATCCTGACGGACCCCTCCTACCGTGGGCAGATCGTCTGCATGACCTACCCGCTGATCGGCAATTACGGGATCAATCCCGAGGATGTGGAATCGCGCCGGCCCTGGGTGAACGGCTTTATCGTCAAGGAGGCCTGCCCCTTCCCCTCGAACTGGCGGGGCCGGCGCACGCTGGACGACTATATGAAGGAGCACGACATCGTCGGCATCCAGGGCATCGACACGCGCGCCCTGACGCGGCATCTGCGCGACCACGGCGCCCAGGAAGGCATCATCTCCACGGTGGAAGTCGACGCGTCGCGCCTCGTCGAGCGCGCGCGGCGGCTGCCCGGACTCGTGGGCCGCGACCTGGTGAGCGAGGTGACGGTAGCCGAGCCTCAAGGCTGGAGCCAGGGCGAATGGGATCTCAAGCGCGGCTATATCGCGCCACCCCCGCCGCGCTTCAGCGTCGTAGCCCTCGACTCGGGCATCAAGCAGAACATCCTGCGCTGCCTGGCGGGGCTGGGCTGCGCCATCGAGATCCTGCCGGCCGGCACGCCCGCGGCGGCGGTGCTCGAGAGGAAGCCGGACGGCGTATTCCTGTCGAATGGGCCTGGTGATCCGGAAGCGGTGCCGTATCTGATCGAGACGGTGCGCGGGCTCATCGGCAAGGCCCCGATTTTCGGCATCTGCCTCGGGAACCAGATCTTGGGCTTGGCCTTCGGCGGCAGCACCTACAAGCTCAAGTTCGGCCATCACGGCGCCAATCACCCGGTGCGGGATCTTTTCACCGGCCGAGTGGAGATCACAGCCCAGAATCACGGGTTCGCCGTCGACCCGAAGTCCGTGGCGAAGCTCGGGCTCGAGGAGACCCACGTCAATCTTAACGACGGGACCTCCGAGGGCATGCGCCACCGCGAGCTGCCCGTCTTCTCCGTCCAGTACCACCCGGAGGCGTCGCCGGGTCCGCACGACGCGCATTACCTGTTCACGCGCTTCGTCGACATGATGAGCGGCCAGAAAGGGGGATGATCCACTCATGCCAAAATACCTGATCGCGTATCGGAAGATCGAAGAGACGGGGCAGAAACCGGACTGGGCGATCTTCACCACCGAGAGCGAGCTGAGCCTCGAGGCGCTCGCCGTCAAGGAACGAGTCGAGAAGCGCATGAACGTGCTCGGCGAAAAGCTCTGGGGCAATGGCGAGGTCGTGTGGATCGGCCCGGGGCGGCTCGACGATGTGCTCTACCGGCGGGATGAGGCGTCGCCGGAATCCTCCATCGTGTATGGCCTGGTCGAAGAATAGCGCTCGTGCGCGAGCGGCTGGACACGCGGGCCGTCGTCCTGATGGTGCTCCTCACCGCCATCTGGGGCGGCTCCTTCACCTTCGTGAAGCTGGGTCTGCGCGACCTGCCGGTCTTCGGCTCCATCTGCCTCCGCTTCGTGCTGGCGACGGCGATCCTGACGGTCTACTGCCGCTGGTCCGGGACTCCGCTCTGGTACACGGGCCGGACCGCGCGGTATCTGTTGGCCGGCGCGGCGGCCTTCGCCTGGGGCCAGGCGCTCCTCTACCTGGGCCTGAAACTCACGACGGCGGGGCGCGGCTCGATCTTCTTCAATACCCAGCCGTTCTTCACGCTGCTGCTCCTGCCGCTGTTCATCCCGGAGGAGACGTTCACGGCGCGGAAGTTGCTTGGAACGGCCGTGGCCTTTTCAGGCGTGATCCTGCTCTTCCTGGAGAAGCTGGGCGGCGGCAGCAGCTGGGCGCTACTCGGCGATTTTCTCACGCTCCTGGCAGCCCTGGGCTGGTCGGCGAACAACATCATCACCAAGCGCATGACGGGGCAGGTGCGCCCAACCACGATGATCCTCTGGAGCTCGGCGGGCGCGCTTCCCGTGATGGCGGCCGTCGCCCTCCTGCTCGAGCGGGGGCAGCCGTGGCGGTTCACGCCAACGGCGATCGCATCGGTGCTGTATCTGGGCGCTGTCGCGGCGGCGTTCTCCTTCGTGATGTTCGTCTGGCTGATCCAGCACTACTCCACCATCCGGGTCAACGCCTTCGTCTTCCTGACGCCGGTGTTCGGCGTGCTCATTGGCTGGGCGCTGCTGGGCGAGCCCCTCTCGGTGAGCCAGCTTGCCGGCGCCTCGCTGGTGGGCGGCGGCATTCTGATCGTGAACACGGACTCGGGGGCACGGTGAGGGGCGCCCGTGCCTAAGCGGACCGACCTCAAGAAGATCCTGCTGATCGGCTCCGGGCCGATCGTCATCGGCCAGGCCTGCGAGTTCGACTACTCGGGCACCCAAGCCTGCAAGGCGCTCCGCGAGGAGGGCTTCGAGGTCGTGCTGGTGAACTCCAACCCGGCCACCATCATGACGGACCCGGAGATGGCCGACCGCACCTACATCGAGCCGCTGACCGCCGAGTTCGTGGCCAAAGTGATCGAGCGGGAGCGGCCCGACGCCATGCTGCCGACGGTAGGCGGGCAGACCGGCTTGAACCTCGCGGTACAGCTGGCCGAGGACGGCACGCTGGACCGCTACGGTGTCGAGCTCATTGGAGCCAAGCTCCCCGCCATCAAGACCGCGGAGGACCGGAACCTCTTCGGCGCGGCCATGGTGCGCATCGGTCTCACCATGCCCAAGGGCTTTTACTGCAGGACGCCCGAAGAGGCCAATGCCGGGATGCGCCAGCGGCGCATGCAGTTCCCGCTCATCATCCGCCCGTCCTTCACCCTGGGCGGCACCGGCGCCTCCGTGGCCTACCACCCCGAGGAGCTTGACGCCGCGGTGAAGTGGGCGCTGCAGCAGAGCCCGATCCAGCAGGTGCTGATCGAGGAGTCGGTCATCGGCTGGAAGGAGTTCGAGCTGGAGGTGATGCGCGATCTCAAGGACAACGTGGTCATCATCTGCTCGATCGAGAACCTGGATCCCATGGGCGTGCACACGGGCGACTCCATCACCGTGGCGCCGGCGCAGACCCTGACCGACAAGGAGTACCAGCTCATGCGCGACGCCGCCATCGCGGTCATCCGCGAGATCGGCGTCGAGACGGGCGGCTCCAACATCCAGTTCGCGATCAACCCGGTTGACGGCCACATGGTCGTGATCGAGATGAACCCGCGCGTCAGCCGCTCCTCGGCCCTGGCCTCCAAGGCGACCGGTTTCCCCATCGCCAAGATCGCGGCGAAGCTGGCCGTGGGCTACACCCTCGATGAGCTGAGAAACGACATCACGCGGGAGACTCCGGCATCGTTCGAGCCCACGATCGATTACTGCGTGGTCAAGTTCCCGCGCTGGGCGTTCGAGAAGTTCCCCGAGGCCGACCAGACCCTCACCACCCAGATGAAATCGGTGGGCGAGGTCATGGCGATCGGCCGCACGTTCAAAGAGGCGCTGCAGAAGGCCATCCGCTCCCTCGAGCAGGACCGGTGGGGGCTGACGCTGGAGCGCGACGTCGCCGACCTCGACGAGCTCAAGCAGAAGATCCGCGTGCCGAACGCCGAGCGCTGCTTCGCCGTGGCCGAGGCCTATCGCCGCGGGCTGGACACCGAGGAGCTCTACCGGCTCTCGGCCATCGACCCGTGGTTCCTCGAGAACATCCGGCAGATCGTCGAGTTCGAGCCGGCGATCCGGGCGGCCGGGCTGGGCGATCCCGCCGTGCTCAGGAAGGCCAAGCAAATGGGCTTCTCCGACCGGAGAATCGCCCAGCTGCTCGGCCTCACGGAGCAGCAGGTGCGATCGGCCCGCCTAGCCGCCGGGATCCGGGCCGCCTTCAAGATGGTGGACACGTGCGCCGCCGAGTTCGTGGCCCACACGCCCTACCTCTACTCGACGTATGAGGAAGAGGACGAGGCGCCGCCCACTCCGAGAGAGAAGGTGGTGATCCTCGGCAGCGGGCCGAACCGGATCGGCCAGGGCATCGAGTTCGACTACGCCTGCGTCCATGCCGCCTTCGCGCTGCGCGAGGCCGGCGTGGAAGCCATCATGGTCAACTGCAACCCCGAGACGGTCTCCACGGACTACGACACCTCCGACCGGCTCTACTTCGAGCCGCTCACGTTCGAGGACGTGATGAACATCGTGGAGCGGGAGCGGCCGCGGGGCGTCATCGTCCAGTTCGGCGGCCAAACGCCGCTGAAGCTCGTCGTCGCGCTGGAAAAGGCGGGCGTCCCGATCCTGGGCACGCCGCCGGACGCGATCGACCGGGCCGAGGACCGCCGGCGCTTCGCCGACCTGCTCCGCCGCCTCGGGCTGCTCCAGGCCCCGGGCGACACGGCCCGCTCCTTCGACGAAGCGGCGCGCATCGCCGACTCGATCGCCTATCCCGTTCTGGTCCGGCCCTCGTACGTGCTGGGCGGC
>Ga0070707_100007679_pt1 | contig 10014 bp, 10 predicted proteins | sample KBSK5502metaG_FD_65468 | JGI IMG/M metagenome (GOLD analysis project Ga0070707, IMG submission 65468) | Corn, switchgrass and miscanthus rhizosphere microbial communities from Kellogg Biological Station, Michigan, USA - KBS K5-50-2 metaG | ecosystem: Host-associated > Plants > Roots >... | reverse complement strand
GGCCGCGCCTGCTGGAGCCGAGCTGAGCGAGCTCTCGGCCGACCAGCTGCGCCAGGTGCTCGAGGCCGTGGGTCAACCCGGCGGGGAGCGCGAGATGGTGTCCTCGCAGGACGTGGGTCTCGACGACTTGAGCGCGCCCCAGTTGCGCGCCCTGCTCGAGGCGTTGGAGGGGTGATGAAGTCACTCGTATGGCTCTGGATGCTCGCGACGGCGTTTCCGCTCGTCGCGCAAGAACCCCAGGACAGCGCCGCGACCCCGCCGAACGGGGCCGAGGCGCAGCAGCTGCGGCAGCAGATCCGGCAGCGCTGGTACGAGCACGTGCGCACCACGCTGGCGCTGAGCGACGAGCAGGCGACCAAGCTGCAGGGCACCGAGCAGCGTTTCGAGGAGCAGCGCCAGCCGCTGCGCGCGCGGCAGCGTGAGATCAACCAGACCCTGAACGGCGAGCTGGCTGCCGGAACGCCGAACCAGGAGCGCGTGAAGCAGCTCATCAACGAGCGACAGGACAACCAGCGCAAGCTGCAGGAGCTCAATCGCAGTGAGGACCGGGAGATGCAAGCGTTTCTCACCCCGGTGCAGCGCGCGCGGTACCAGGAAGAGCGCCGCAAGTTCCAGGAGCGGGTGGCGGAAGTCGTTCGCCACCGGCGCGAAGCCCGGCGGCAGACGCCAGGGCGGGAGCCGCGGGGAGGCGTGCGGAAACCCCCCGCCCGTCGGAAGCCGTAAGAGACGCTAGGTCACGCTCGCAGGCCGAACGCCGCGGCCAGCGCGCGCAGGGCGGTCGCGCGGGCGCGCGCCAACCTGCCGGGCACCGGCCGGCCCGGCAACACCTCGAAGGCACGCCACTGAGAATCGGACCATGCGATCGCGGACACCGCGCCGCAGCGTCGGCAGCGCATGGTGGGCGTGGAATCGATCAAGGGACTCCGTTCACAGCAATTCGGGCAAACCGCGTACTTCCCGTCCTCGCCGGCGGGGTCCGCCTCGTCGGGCCGTCGCGGGACCAGCGACCACATGGGGGGGCGGAGCGGCAAGATCTGCAGGTAGGCCCGCGGGACGCGGAGCAGGCGGCTGTTAACCTCGAGGGTTATCTCACTGGGGGCGAGCTGGACCACGCGATACCATGCGCCGCGGCGCAGTGGGCAGTCCATCCCGGCCCGCACTCGGGCCCAATATTGCACGTGCGGCATGCGCGCTCTCCGAGCAACGGTCCACTTTGCGAATTCCAGGGCGTGCGCGCACCCGGTGGTCGCGCGTGCCATACGATGTCGCCTGGCGGCGGATCGGCACTGTGACATCGGACACAGGACGCGCCGTTCACATGCCGAAGGACCGGCGGAGCGGCTATGTTTGAGGCTCACGGGAGGAGCGGCATGTTCGGTATCCCCGATTGGGCCTTCGGCGTGGGCTTCATCATCATGGCCATCTCGATCGGCAAGGCGATCGCCGGGCGGCTCGGACCTCCAGATCGGCTGCGCGGGCCGCGGGGATCCCGGCGCGACATGGCGCATGCGATCGAGGAGCTGCAGAAGCGGGTGGGGGGGAGCGAGGACGTTCAGACCCGGCTCGACGCGCTGGAGGACGTGCAGCGGCGGCTCGCCGACGTCGAGGAGCGGCTGGATTTCGCGGAACGGATGCTCGCCAAGCAGCGGGACGCCGAGCGGATCGGGCCGCCGAAGAGTTAGGGCGGCGAAGGGCGCCGTTCCCAGCGCCATACCGGGCCATCCTCTGGGTCGACCACCCTGCCTAGTTACCGGGGCGCCATTCGAACGAATCCTGCGCCCTGTAGAGAACGTCCCCAGTGGCATCCCGCACCATAACGACCGCCGAGACGACCGGAGCATCGAGTCGAGTAGTCACGAATCGCGTGAGGAACCTCCCGTCGATTGTGACACTGCCCAGCTGCGGATCGTCACAGCGCAGATGGAACGCCGATGCGCTGATCCGCGCCTGGATGCAGGCCACCTGCTCCTCCGAGCCGCTCTGTCCAAAGGTGACAAACGCCTCCGGACGGAGGGTGAAACCCGTGAATCGGCGGCGACTCACCGTAAAGGGATAGCCCGGCGCATAGTGCCCTTCGGCGTCTGCCTGAAGCGGCGGCGTGCGCCGCTTCGCGACCGGCGGAGGTACCGGCTTTTCGGCAACGGGGGGAGGGGGCGTTAGCAGCCAGAGCACCACGAGAATCGCACCGACGAGGATCAACGCGAGGAGGAGTAGCAGACCCTTTCGGCGCATGCGAGAACTCTAACTGCGATCCGCAACTGCGATAGACCGCCCCTTCTACGCGCTCCGCGCCCGCGCTAAGTTGAGGGCCCGGTAATCGCGCCCGAGTGGCGGAATGGCAGACGCAGGGGACTCAAAATCCCCCGGGGGCAACCCCGTGAGAGTTCGACTCTCTCCTCGGGCATGGTAACCAAGCGTCAATAGTAGAACACGCCCTTGTGCTTCTTGGTCGGCGTGTTCACGTCGTCGCCGCCCACGACCAAGACGTGGAACGCTCCGGTCGCATCCAGGTACCCGGTCGCGGCGTGGTTGAACAGGTTGCCGCCGCCGGCGGAGGAGATTGTGTTCGAGCCCGTGGCGCCGTTGAAGGCAGTCGTGCTGCCGTCGGCGTTGAGGCCGGCATAGGACTCCTCGGTGGCGCCGGTCGCGTCGCCGTTATAGAGCCCGGCGGTGACCAAGACATCCCCACCGGCCACGACTGCCGTCTGCTTGGACACGGCCTTCTTCAGCTTGTTTCCGTTCGCCGTCCAGCCGGCCGCGCTCAGATTCCCGGTGCGCACGTCGATCTCGGCGTAGATCACATCGCTGATCGCCTTGGCCGACAGGCTCGAATCGTTCGGCGTCACGCTGCCGCTGTCGCCGCCCAGGGCGTACAGAAACGTGCCGTTGATGCCGAACCCGAAGTAGCTGCGGGCGAATGGGAGCGAGGGCAGAGCCTGCCAGGTGCCCAGCGACCCGTCCGATTGTATTGTGGCGCGATAGACCGTAGCCACGGGAGCGTTGCCGCTTCCCGAGCCACCGGCGACGTACAGGCTGCCATTGAAGATCACCGCTCCAAGAGAATGCACCGCCGCGGGCAAAGCAGTCGTCGTGCCCCAGCCGGTGACCGCGCCGCCGGCGCTCAGGAGGCCGATGTACACCGTCGCGACGGGCTTCCCGCTCGCAGTGCTGTCCCCTCCGATGACATACAGATACGAACCGCCGGTCACCGGCGAGTTGCTGGGCGTCGCCACCACCGCTGCCGCGTACGCGATGGGCGCCGGCAGTATGGACGACTTGGTCCAGGTGCCGACGGCGCCGGTGTTGGACACCGTCGCGTACAACACGCTGTCGCGCGGAGCGTTGGTGCTGTCAGCCCCGCCCACGACATAGACGACGCTCGTGGGGGTTGCCCCCGGAAGCGTGGCCGCCGCGACCGCGTGGCCGCTCAGCCCCACGGGCAACGCCGTTGTGGCGCTCCAGCTCACGGTGGACGGGCTGAACGCGACTTTGGCGACGACCGTGAAGATGATAGGGGCGCTCGTCCCACCGGAGGTCTCGACAAACAGCGTATCCCGGCCCACAGGCACACCGGTCGGTACGGTCGTCACGATCAGGAGGTTCGTCCAGTCGGCGGCGCTCACGATGGCCGCCGTGTCCCGGCCGCCGGCGGTGGTCGAGAACACCACATGCCCGGAGGCCACGCTTTGACTCGTCCCGAAGTTCTGACCCTCGATGACCACCGTGGCGCCGATCGTCCCGGAGGGCAGGGTGGCGCCGTTCACGACGGTCACTGCCGGCGGGCCGGAGAGGCCCGTAGGCCCGCTGCTGCCGCCACACGCCGCCAGTAAAGCGACGGCTGACAGACTCATGACGATCCGGACGCGCATGGCGGACTCCTATCGGAGGTGGAAAACGGCGCGGAGCGAATGTAGGGAGGCCCGTGACTAAGAATCGATCCGCAAAACCAGGACGGACCGTTAAGATTCCGCTAAGACGGCGACGAGCGACACTTGCGCGGGGTGGCGGCCCTCACATCGTATGCATGCACGAATGAATCCGACGCGCTCGAGCAATGAGGCGGCAATGGCGGGGGCGGTGCGCCCCCGCGCGTTGTTGATCATTGAAGACGATCCTCCCATTCGGCGAGCGCTGCGTAACGCGCTCGGCGACGTCGCCGAGCGCTTGCTCGAAGCCCCGACGGGGCGAAGCGGGATCGACATTGCCGCGACAGAGCGTCCCGACCTGGTCATTCTCGACCTGGGTCTGCCCGATCTCGAGGGCGTGGCAGTGTGCCGAGAGATCCGTTCCTGGTCTCCGGTCCCGATCGTGGTGCTCTCCGCGCGGCACTCGGACGCGGAGAAGGTGCTGCTCCTGAACGCGGGAGCGGATGACTACATCACAAAGCCGTTCAGCACGGCGGAGTTCGTGGCGCGGGTTCGCGCCGTGTTGCGGCGCGCGCGGTCGCCGGGCGCCGCAGACGTCCCCACGACCGTGGAGGCCTACGGGCTCACGATCGACCTGCTCCACCGCCGCGTGACGCGCGCGGGGACGGCCATTCGGCTCACGCCGATCGAGTGGGACATCCTGCGCACGCTGGTGACGAACGCCGGACGCACGCTCACGCACCAGCAAATCTTCGAGGCCGTATGGGGAGCGGCCGTCGGCAGTCCGCAGCAATACCTGCGGGTGCACATCACGAACCTGCGTCGGAAGATCGAGGCGCATCCCGACCGGCCCGAGCTCGTCGTGACCGAGCCCGGGGTAGGCTATCGCGCCGAGCTGCCGGGATAGCGCGCCGTGGCCCTCTCCCGCGCGTGGCCGTGGCTGTTGTGGGTCGGTGTGTTCGTGCTCGCGACCGCCGTGTTGCGAGCGTACCGCGGCGGCACGGACGTGGTGTACGCCGTCCTGACCTACCTCCTCATCGTTCTGGGCGGGAGTGTGAGCGGCGGCCGGCCCCTGGGCTTCGCGCTCACCGCGGCCGGTGTTGCCTCGATCGATTTCTTCTTCCAGCTACCCTACGACACGTTGTTGGTGGGCAAGCCGCTCGACGGGGTCGTGCTGATCGCCTTCCTCACGACGGCCACGGTCACGACGCACCTGCTCGCCGCGGAGCGGGCGCGCGCCGCGGAGGCCGAGCGCCTGGCGGCCGAGCGGACGCGGCTCATGGCGGAGGCGGAGCATGCCCAAGCACTGCGGGAAGCGGACCGCCTCAAGGACGTCGTGCTCGCGTCCGTGTCGCACGATCTCCGCACGCCCCTGACGACCATCAAGATGCTCGCCGAGGAGGGCGCGCGCCGGGGCGAGCCCAGGGCGCTCGCGATCGACGAGCAGGCAGATCGGCTCGGCCGGCTGGTCGCGGACTTGCTCGATCTTTCCCGACTCAAGGGCGGCGCGCTCCCGGTGCATTCAGAGCTCAACATGGCCGAAGACCTGGTGGGGGCGGCGCTGCGGCAGCTCGCGGGTCTCCTGAAGGACCGGACCGTGGAGACGAGGATCGACTTGACCGAACCGGCCCTCGTCGGTCGGTTCGACTTCGTGCATTCACTCCGCATCCTGACCAATCTGTTGGCGAACGCGGCCCAGCATACACCGCGCGACTCGCCGATCGAGCTCTCGGTGCAGCGCGAGAGTGAGGCGTTGGCGTTCGCCGTGGCGGACCGAGGCCCCGGGATCCCCCTACCCGAGCGCGAGCGGATCTTCGAGCCGTTCTATCGGCCGGCGGGTGCGACGGCCGACGCGGGTGGCGCGGGCCTGGGACTCGCGATCGCGCGGCGCCTGGCGGAGCTGCAGGGCGGGACGGTCGAGTACGCTGAGCGGCCGGGCGGCGGCAGCATCTTTGTCATGCGGCTCCCGGCGGACAGCACTGCCGGCGTCTTAGTGAAATCTTAACGCCCGTCCCGCGTTTACCTCGTTGATTCTTAGCGAACGATGTGGATACGTTGTGCGCGTGTCCAGAAAACATCCCAGCGCCGTGACGAAAGGGACGACGATCGTCGCGGCGCCGCGCTACCGAGCCGCCGAGCCCTTGCCGGCCATTGTGCGCGCGGTGCTCGATGCGCGGGACGAAGCGGCGGTGATTTTCGGAGCCGGCGGCGACGTGCTGTACGTGAACCGGGCCGCGCAGGCCACGCTGCCGTCGGCGACCATGACACCGGGCATCGACAGTGGGCTCGTTCGAGCGCTGCTCGATGCGCGGGGCGGGGAGGTCGTGCCGCTGCAATCGGACGCGCAGGTACTCGGCGAGATGATCGTGCTGCCCAACTCGAACGGCGGGACCTGGGCCCAGCGGGAGCGCGAGGCCATCCGCCAGGCGCTCCGACAGACCGGCGGGCGACTGGCGCAAGCGGCCCGTCGGCTGGGCGTAAGCCGGACAACCCTGTGGCGGCGACTGCGGGCGGAGCAACCCGCTGGGAGTTCGACGCTCCCCTCTGGCATAGAGAACTGACGATCCCACCAAGCGCCACCTCCCGGCGTAACTGACGACCCCAACAGTACATGTGCCAAATCGAGCCAGCGGTGCGCGCGGGCTCGCTCTTGCGCTCCTGCGTGAGGTGGGGGGATATGGGGGCCGCCCTTCCACCACCGTCTCCTGGGGGATCGCCATGGCCGTCCTGTCCGCTCGTGGTACGCTCTTGCCCGCGCTCGTCGTGGTGGTCCAGACGGCCGCCCTCGCTCAGACCGCGTCGGCACCCGCGCGACCTCCGGCCGGCCCGGGCGGTGCGACCGCGGCGTGGACCCTCAAGCTGAAAGGCGACGTGCGCTGGCAGCAGGTGACCCCGGCGGGCGCGCTGCTCGTGTCGACCGACGCCGGGCTCGCGGGGGTCGATATCGAGCGCGGCCAGATTACCTGGGAAAAGCCCGAGCTCGGTGGGCTGCCGCCGGACAGCGTCCGCATGGTCGAGGGCTCCCTGCTCGTGGAAGCGGCGCGCCCCGGCCTCCTGTTGATCCTCGATCCGGTCACCGGCGCCGTCGTGTTCGATTCCCGGCGCCCGGGGCTGACCCAAATCGTCACTCGCCGCGTGCTGCCGCAGAGCGGCACGCTGCTGGTGCACGGGCGCACCGCGTCCGGAGGTTCGGTCGTGGCGCTGTACGATCTCGTGACGGGCGAGCAGCGCTGGGTGAACGACGCGCTGTTCGAGCAGACCGGGCCCAAGAAAAAAGGGCTGGGCGGGCTGATGCAGGGCCTGGTGCGCGCCGCCTCCGAGGGCACCGCGCTCGAGGTGCTGCAGGCCGGGCCCGATATGATCGTCGTCCACACGCTCATGGGTCTGCGCGCGCTGGATGCGAAATCGGGTGCGGTGCGCTGGTCCGCGACGTTGCCCACCGCCCGCGCGGGAAACCCCGCGCGCCACGTGCGGCTCTTCCCGTCGGCGAACAAGTCCGATCGTCTGTACGTCGGCTTCGACGACCGGCTCATGGCGTATCGCCTCGCCGACGGCCAGGCGCTCTGGGCCAAGCCCGCCACGATCGACGGCTGGGTGCACGGCATCGTGGAGCATCCGGACGGCATCATCATCCTCCCGGAGTCACCGCCGCCGAATGAGGCCACGGGCAACGTGCGCATCGTGAATGGCGTGGTGCAGACGGGGCTCAACGTGGCGCGCTACGAGGACGGATCGATGATCGCCGCAAAGCCGTTGCGCATGCGCGGCACGGTGACGGACGCGATGATCGTCGGTGGCTCCGCGGTGCTGGCGGTGGACGCCGAGTCGCGCACCTTCGTGAATGTCCTGGACGTGGCGACGACGACCGTGCGCCTGAAGAAAGACGTGAAAATCAAGGGCCAGCTCGCCTACGCCGAGCTCCTGCCCGGCGCAGCGGGCCTGCTCTACATCTCGCGTCCCGACGCGGCTACCAACGCCGAGGTGAACGTCATCGACCTCGCCTCGGGCGAGCCCAAGTTCAAGGACGCCATCGAAAGTGGGAAGCCGCTCAGCTCGGGTGAGTACAATGCCGCGCGGTATGCGCTGCACCACGCCGTCGAGGGCGCGACGCTGTACGTGTTCGCGAGCCACGACCACCGGCTGTACGCGGTGGATCGCAGCGCCGGCACCTTCCGGCCCATCGGTGGCGAGATCAAGCTCCAGGGCGGCGAGGATCCGACGGACATGGAGATCCGGCCCGCGGGGCTGGTCCTCATCTCGCCGCAAAACCTGGTGGTCGTGGCTCGCGACGGGCAGGTGAAGCAGCAGGTCTACTATCCCGCGCCGCAGCTCCCCGGATTGCTGCGCGCGCTCTACCGCATCAACTCCATACGCGCCGGCCTGTACGGCGCCGCCGCCTCGGCGTACGGCGACGCCTTCGCACAGGCGTCGCGCTCCGCCACGGATTCCAACGCGCGCCGCATCACCGGGCAGATCGCGACCGCGTATTCGCAGGGCGGTGCACAGCTCACGGGCTACTCGCAGCAGGCGGCCGCGCTCGCGACCAAGCGCTTCAAGGCCTCGCTCACCGTCCCGGGGGCCGTCTTCATGTTGACCCGCGCACCCGAGGGGAACGGGAACGTCCTGTTGCAGATCGACAAGGACAGCGGCCAACCGCGCGCGCGCGTCGATCTCGGCAAGGAGCGCGAGCCGGTGTACGCGGTGGACGACGTCGCCAACATGCTGTTCTTGCGGACCACGGCGGGCACGCTCGTCGGCTACCGACTCTGATCGACGGCGGCACCCCGGCGGCCCTCCGGGGGTAACCTGTGAGAGTCGACTCGCTCCTCTGGCCCTTCCCATCGGAGTGGTGATGCACGCATCCAGATGGACCACGAACCTCGTGTGCGCCGGCCTGCTGGGCGCGGTGCTCTCGGGCTGCAAGTCTCGCGAGAACGCATTTCGCGCCACCCGAGTCCCCGTGATCCGGTTCGACTCCGTTCTCCAGGCCGCCGACAGCGTCCGGCTCCCGCTCGCCGACGCGCGCCTCCTGCTGGACGTGGCAGCCGACAGCGGGTTTGCGCTGAAGGCGCCGCACGATACCATGACAATGACGGACATCCTGGCGTGGGCGCGGGCGGAGCAGGCCCGCAAGGCCGAGGTCAACGCGGCCGCGCTCGCGGCGGAGCGGGCGCGCCGGGACAGCGTCCGGAAGCTGCTCGAGCCCCTGCTTGTCGTCACGGTGGTCAAGAAGACCTATCTCCCGAGAAATCCCGACTCGGAGCAATACGAGGACTACATCTCGCTGGCCTTCGCGTATCAGAACAAGGGAGAGAAAGCGATCCGCGCGTTCCAGGGCGACGCGACCTTCCTCGACACGTTCGGGGATTCCATCTACAGCGCACACCTCAAGGTGGACTTGCCCCTCACTGCCGGACAAACGCGACGCGAGCCGGCGCGGATCGTTCGGGTCAATCCGTTCCGGCTCGCGCATCAGCGCCTGCGGGATACGCCCCTGGACAAAATGAAGCTGGTGTGGGAGACCACCGACGTGTTGTTTACCGACGGCAGTCGGCTCAGCTTCACCGCTCCCTAGATACCCCAGCCCGTTTTCAGCGCGACGTCGCCCAGCGCCTCCCAATGCGGGGCGCCGCCAGTCGTGACGAACAGCGGGTTCACCGGGCACACCGCGCCGGTCACGGCGGGCACGGAGTATGCGGGCGCGTCGAGCCGCGGCCGCCTGAAGTCCAGCTCCTGCGCGAGATTGTTCGCCGTTCGGTCCCGCACGGTCAGCGGCTGGAGATTCCAGCGCCACTCAATCATCCGCAACACCGATGTGTGGTCGTACACCACGTGTGACGTGTACTGACGGCGCGCGAACGGCGATACGAGCAGAGTGGGAGTACGGAAGCCCCGCAGCCCGTCCGCGTCCCCGGCAGCGCGGGTGGCGTCCGGGATCGGCGCGGCCGGCGGGGGAACGTGCTCGAAGAAGCCGCCCCATTCATCGAAGTTGATGATCAGGACCGTGTGCTCCCAGGCCGGGCTCGCGGTCACGGCCGCATACACCTGATTCATGAACGCCTCACCCGCCCGGATGTCCCCGAACGGATGATCGTCTTGCCCCGTCCCGGTCGCTTCCGTCAGGAAGGGACCGTCGACGAAGGCTACC
>Ga0070707_100007676_pt1 | contig 10019 bp, 10 predicted proteins | sample KBSK5502metaG_FD_65468 | JGI IMG/M metagenome (GOLD analysis project Ga0070707, IMG submission 65468) | Corn, switchgrass and miscanthus rhizosphere microbial communities from Kellogg Biological Station, Michigan, USA - KBS K5-50-2 metaG | ecosystem: Host-associated > Plants > Roots >... | reverse complement strand
CGGGCCCGGCCAGCCCATAACACTGTGGGCACGGCCCGCTTAACGCGTGGGTGCCACCTTGATCACGCCGCGAACGGCAAGCTCACACCCAAACGTGAAGACCTGACCCATCCTGACCTGGGGTTTCTCCCTGTGTTAGCGTGATCACTGATCTTGCGTGGGGCCGCGCTGAGGCCAGTATGGGGCCGCCGGTACGCCGCTCGCGTGGATTCATGCGAGCACTGCCGACGCTCCTCTGCCTGATCAACCCCTGCGGGCAGAGCTACTTCCCGGCCTGGCCTTCCCGGCCGGGAGTGGTGCGTGTTCGGTTAGCTTCCTTCCAGCGCCGGCGATGAGGGTCGGAGTGCCTCGGAGGGCGCGTGGGTTCGCAGTTGCCGGTGGTCAGCTAGGCCCGGCGCGGTCGCGGCGGTGAGGGCGGCCGAGCTGACGGGCCGGGTGCGCCCGGGACCGCCGCCCTGGTGGCCTTCGGGTGTTTCTTCGCTTCCTGGCCTTTCCGGTGTCGCGGCGCCGTTTTCGCCGGGTTCCGGGGACCAGGTACCCGGCCTTGAGTATGAGCGCGGCGATCTTCTCGGCAGCGTCGCGGGCGAGTTCGGGAACGACGGAGATGTAGGTGTCGGCAGTCAGCACGATGCTGGAATGGCCGAGCATCTCCTGCACGGTGCGCAGGTCCACCCCGGCGGCCAAACTGGTAGGGAGCAACGTACGAACCCTGCTGAATGACCTGGTAGCCGGGACGGCTCCGGGTACCTATTCGTCATTGCTGGTGTGGCCCGTTTCGGGCGATGTGTGCCGCGTAGTTGTTCCAGTCGCCGCCGGCGTCGCGCATCCAGCGGACGGCTGTGCCGGGAGTGATGCCGAGCAGGTCTGCGAGGACGGCTGCGGGCAGCTGGGCCGCCAGGCTGGTGAGCGCGGCCCGGCGGCCGGTCATGGCGTAGATGCCGAGTGCCCGGAGCCGCTCGCCGAGCCTTGCCGGGGTGATGGGCCGGCCGGGCAGGTGGCCGGGGAACAGCCACGGGCTGGTGGCTGGAGAGCCGATCCCGGCGTAGGCGCGGCCGTCGCTGATCAGCTGAAGCACGGCGGTGCCGAGCGGGCCGGGCAGGGGGACGTCGTGCTCGCCGAGGCGGATGAGGACCTCGCTGCCGCGGCGGATGACCTGGCCTTTGGTCATGACCGCGATGCGCGATAGCTGCTGGCCGTAAAGCAGCAGCAGGCAGCCGGCGACCCGGTCGGTGGGCTCGAGCGCGTCGTCGTGCAGCAGCCGGGCGGCCAGCGCCCACCGCAGGTCGTCTGCGAGGCCGGGCCCGGTCGTGCGGGCGGGCGCGGGGATTGCGAGCTTGCCGCAGTGCCCTCGGGCTGCTGCCCATGCCAGGAAGTGGCGGGCCTGGCTGGCGGCGGGGCCGGTGGCAAGCCAGGCGTCGATGTCGCCCTGGCCGCACGCGGCCAGGGTCAGGCCGTGCTGGCGGAGCCAGGCCAGCAGGTCCGCGGCGGCGCGGATGCTGTTGCGGGCGTGCGCCGTGGGCGTGCGCGGCGAGCCGGATGTGGCGGCGCGGGCGCGCAGCCGCCGTATCACGTCCCAGGTGGCGTAGGCGTGCACGAGCCTGCGGTCGGCGGGTGGCTCGATGGCTTCGAGGGTGCCTGCCAGCCACCGGGAGGCGCGGGCCAGCGGCTCGTCGCGGGCTGCCAGCGCCCCGCCGGCGACGAGCACGTGCCGCAGGTAGCCGGCGGCCCGGCGGTGCGGATGGGTGTCCAGGTCCTGGTGGGTGATGGCGAGCCGCCCGGCGGCGACGTCGGCGAGCAGGCGGGCGCCGGCTCCGCTGCGCAGCCAGTTCAGGGCGCTGCGCGGCTGGCGGGCGGCGGTGACCGCGCCGGGCACTCCGCTCAGCGCGGGCGGGACGGTGCCGGCGCCCGCCGACAGCAGCTCGGTGGCGCGGCGGCGCAGGCTGCACCGGGCGCAGCGGCCCTTCTCGTAAAGCTTGTCCTCGGTTCCGCAGTCCGTGCAGGCGCAGATGACCGGGATCCCGGCGCAGTCCGCGCACGTGACGGCGTCCGGGCCGGGCGGCGTGACGAGCCGGCGCTGCTGGCCGCAGGACGCGCACGTGCCGCGGTTCCGCAGCGCGGCGGTGTAGCACGGGTCGCAGACCGGTCCTTCGGGCCAGCGGGCCTGCGCCGGCCCGGCGGCGCCGCACCGGGCGCAGGTCACGGTGGCCCGCGGCGAGCAGGACAGGCACACCGGCCGGTCGCTGGCAGCGAAGTTGCATTCCCGCCGGCGGCCGCACACGCTGCAGGTAGCTTCGGGCATCTTGTAGCAGTTCACGCACACGTCCGGGTCGGTTCCGCGGGCGCGCACGGCGATCGGGGCGGTCTTGCCGCATCGCCCGCACCGGCGCAGCCCGCGTTCCCAGCGGCGGCACCGCTCGCAGATCGGCTGGCCCTCGCCGGTGCGCCCGGCGACTGGCTTGACCGCGTGGCAGCGTGCGCACTCGGCGGCGCCGGCGCGGTGCGCGCACCGGGCGCACATGCCGCCTCGGGTGGTGCGGGTCAGCGGCCGGCCGGCCAGGCCGCACGCCGCGCAGCCCGGGACGGCAAGCGCCGAGCCGCGGGCGATCAGCTCAGTGACCAGGCGTCCGACGACGGGCGGGGCGCCCGAGCCGAGGGCGCCGGGATCGGCGGCCAGGGCCGCGGCCAGGCTGCGCAACGCCGCGGGCGTGGCGGCCGCTGCGTCCACCGCGGCGGCGATCACCTCCGGCTGCAGCGAGCCATCCCGGGCAACGACACGGCTGATCACCTCGTCGCGCCGGCACGCCGGGCAAAAGGACCGCCCGGTGCCGGCGAGCTCGTGGCCGGACGGGCAGCGGCCCCGGCCGGCCACGGCTCACTCCGCCGGGGCGGGCAGCACCCTGGCGCGGCGCGGACGCAGCTGCGCCGGCTCGGGCAGCGCGGGCGGTCTTCCTGCCCTGACCAGCGCCGGCACGGCAGGCTCGATCAGGTCACCGGGCTGGCAGCCCAAGATGTCGCACAGCGCGGCCAGGGTGGCCAGGCTGAGCCGCTCCGGGGTCTTGGTCACCAGCCGGTAGACCTGCTCACGGGACAGCACCACCCCGCGCTCGGCCAGCAGCGGCCGAAGATCCGTGGTGGCGTACATGTCCTTGTCAGCCATCAGCCGCCGCAGGTGCCACCGGTAGCCGATCTTCCTCGCCATCACCTGCCGTCCTCTCCCCCGTAGGCGCGGGCCAGCGCCGCCCGCAGCATCTGGTTCCGGGCGTCTTGCCCGACCGTGGTGTAGATGGCCGTCGTGGACGCCCACGAATGGCCGGCCCGGAACTGCACGAACAGCGGATCGGCGCCATCTTCGATCAGGTGCGAGACATACGAATGACGAAGACAGTGCACCGACAGCTCGCGCGGGAGGCCGGCCGCGGCCCGCCACTGCGCGAACCGGTCATCGACCTGGCGGGCCGAGATCCGCCCGCCCCGCTCGGTCAGCCACACCGCCGGGCAGGCGTCGCAGCCGAACCGGGGGCGGACCTGCTCCAGGTACTGCCCCAGCGCCTCAGCGGCCCACGGCATCACCGTGGCCACCGCCCGCCGCCGGGGCGGGCTGCCGCGCATCGCCTTGCCGAACCGGACATGGCACACCCCGAGCCGGCCCAGCTCCGGCGCCGCCGGGTTCGGCGCGAAATCGGCTGTGTCCAGCATCGCCGCCTCCCGGCGGCGCAGCCCCCACCCGTAGACCACCTTGAACAGCGTCGCGTCCCGGAACGCCGCCAGCCACCCCTTGCGCCGCGACCCCGCCGCCCGCTCCACGTGGTCGTCGGCGGCGTCGAAGAAGGCCTGCAGCTCGGCCCGGGTCAGCGGCCGCCGCTGCGGCCGGCCCTCGTAATCAGCCACGTGCACGGCGGTGTTGCCATCGCCGAAAACCTGGACCGGCCGGGCACCCACCCGCTGCTCGCACTCGGCGACCCAGCCATACCGCGGGTCGCACGCGTACTCCAAGAACACCGCCAGCGCTCCCTGATACGAGCGGATCGTCGAGTGCGCCCACCCGCCCGACGCGATCCACGCCTCCGCCCCAGCCGCGGTCCACTGCCACGGCCAGCAGCCCGTGGCTGCGGCAAACCGGCGGACCAGCCGCTCACGCTCGCCGATCAGCCGCTCGCTCAGCCGCCGGGCCTGCTGCTGGCGCCGCCAGCCCGCCAGCATCTCCTCCAGCAGCCCCGGCTCCGGTGACGGCGGCGCCGCACCGTCCGCCCCGGCCAGCGCCAGCACTCCCCGGCGTGCCCCCACTGCGGGCCCCCTCCCGCGTGCCGCCAGGTGCATCAACCCGCCGCCCGGCGCAACCAATCCGGATGCCACATCCTGGCACCCGGCGCAACCGGAAGCCGGGAACCCCGTGAATACCGCGTGTCCAGGCGTCCCGCGAGCGCGATCAGGCCGCAGAGCGGAAACGCGCATCCCTTACCGCAGCGCCCTCACGCTTTCCGGGGAATGATGCATCGGATGCAACTCCGCGCCCTTGGGCGAGCGAGGCGGCGCCGTGCCGCAGGTCGTGCAGCCGGATCGGCGGCAGCCCGGCTTCTTCGGCGAGCATCTTGAAGATGCGGCTGAGCCGGTCTGGGGCCAGCGGGTCGCCGTTCAGGCCGGTGAACACGTACCCGCTGTCGTGATAGGAGCCCGCGGCCCGCGCGCGCTCGGCCTGCTGCAGGCCGCGGTGGCGGCGCAGCGCCGCGACGGTGGTGCGGCCCAGGGCGATGACCAGCTCGCTGTGCGGCGTCTTGGGCGGGGCGACGGTCAGGTGCCCGTCGTATTGCTGCAGCTGCCCGCAGATGACCGCGGTACCCGTCTCAAGGTCGAGGTCGCGCCAGCGCAGCCCGCAGGCCTCGCCGCGGCGCAGGCCGCGCAGCGCGATCAGGTGGAACGCCGCGTACAGCCGGTGGCCGCGGACCGCGTTCAGGAACGCCGCGGTCTGCGCGGCGGTCCACACCGCCACGGCCGGCCGGATCCCGGTCTCCCGCCACGCGGCGATCCGCTCGGAAGTCCACACCGCCGCCCTGGGCCGCCGGGCGGGAGGCAGCTGGACGTGCACCGCCGGGTTAGCGGCCAGGTAGCCCGCGCGGACGGCAGCGTTCAGCGCCGCCCGCAGCGTCGCCTTCACCCGGATCAGCGTCGCCGCGCTGACCGGCCGCCCGGCCGCGGCGTGCTGCCGCGCGATCGCGGTGAACATCGCCTGCACCTGCCGGGCGGTCACCCCGGCCAGCAGCACCCGGCCCAGGTACGGCACCAGGTACAGGCGCACATGGCTGGCGTAGCCGCGGCGGGTGGACTCCCGGGCCCGGTCGAGCTGGCCCAGCCAGCGCTCCAGCCACTGCCCGATCGTCACCGGCGCGGCGGCCCCGGCGCCCGGCCGCGGCATGACAAGCTGGCTAAGCGCCCGCCGGGCCGCGTCCCGGTCCGGGTAGCCGCCGCGGCGCACACGCCGCCGCGCGCCATCAGCCCCGGCCGGAATCTCCAGCGACAGGTACCAGCTGCCATGACCCCGCTGACCGCGGCGCGGGCACCGGCCGCCCAGCCGCCGCCCGGTCACCTGATCCCGGCATCCGCACGACGCGTAGACAATCCCTCGAGCGCTCATGCAATCGCCCTCCTTGGTCGGGCCAACTTGTCAGAAGGATCTTCACGCTTCACGAGCACAGCCAAACCTGGCTGCATACGCCACCAGAGAACAGGCCGTTGCGGCTGGGCGTCGGCATTGGTCATCGCAGCCGAACGCGGTGGCCCCGGCCAGCACGGCGCTAACGCACCCGACGCTGGAGGTTGCGCGGTTGCCGGATCTGGCTGCCGAACTCCACTAGGTCGCGGTGACCTCGTTCGACACCCTGAGCCGACCCCGACCGGATTAACATTTTGACACCTCTAGTAGAGATGATAGGCTGATCGCGTTTACATTGCTCAGTACGAGAAGGCGAGCGGGTACGATGCCGGACGACGACAGGCTGCCGCGATCCCTCACCGGCCAGTGGCGGCGCGTCATGAAAGCGTTCCAGGCCGGAGAACCGCCGGAGGACATCGCATACCACGTCGCGCGGGCAACTGCCGATACGGTCCGCCGGACTCACGGGATCCCTGATCTGCCAGCGCTGGGTGTCCAGCTACAGCAGGCTGCCGCGGACGGCCTTTCCGGCTATGACAGGGCAGATAGCCCGCGCGCCCTGCCCACCCGCGTTCCGGCCAGGCTGGCCAGGCAAGCCGCTGATGCGTTGTCGGCCGTCATGAGGGACCGGCTGGCGCTCACGTCGCCCGAGGGCGCGGCGCTGATTCTCGCGCGCCGGGTAGTCGCCGACGTCGCTTACAGCTTCGGGCTCGATAGGATGGCTCCTTTTCTGGTGGCAGGCGGGCATAACCCGGCAGAATTGCACCGCCAGTTCGAGAACCTCGCGCAAAGCAATCCGCTTGGCGAACTGGCGAGACGGCTGCTCGCGCATCCGGACGCCAAGGGGCTACGTGCGCCCGGGCGCAGGCGGCCTAGGCTGGCCACCGCGGATCTCATGGATGTCGATGTCGGGGAGTTGCTGTGAGTGCCAGTGCCCCGGCCTCGTCATCTTCTGCCGCGCGATTCGCTTCGAACGGATCAGATCCAAGGCCGCTGCTGTTCGGGATCGACGTGACCTTGTCGGGCCAGGCCGTCATCCGCCGGCTGGCTCGCGAACTGCCCGATGAGGCAGCGGACTTGATGGAGATCGCGGCGAGCATCCATGCGATCGATCGGCTCGCCTCCCGGCCGCCTTACCGCTGGCGGCCGGAGGAGTCGATGTGGACCCGGTCACTCTGGGCGGAGATTCCCGTCCGCGAGCCCGACCGGTGGCGGCAGCAGGCACCACGGCTGGTGCGGCTGCTGCACTGGCTCACCGACGACGACTGGGACCTGGAGTTCTGCCAGCTTCGGCTCGGCACTGGCGTGCTCGATGTACAGCAGGGGTTCCTGTTCGAGACGGTGCCCTCTGGCGCCTCGCCCGTGCTGTTTTCCGGCGGCCTCGACTCGGCCGCAGGCCTGGCCGCACAGCTCGTTCACGAGGACGCCATCGCGGTCAGCGTGCACACCAACGGATGGATGTGGCAAGTCCAGCGGCGAGTGCTGGCCGCACTCAATCAGGCTTCGTCGCGTCACTGCTTGCCGCTGCGGTACCGGATCAGCGTCAGTAGCGGCACTGAAACCAGCCAGCGCTCACGCGGATTCCTGTTCCTAGCGGCGGGCGTGGCGACCGCGTGGGCGGTTCGCCAGGATCAGCTCCGGGTCTTCGAGAACGGAATCGGGGCGATCAACCTGCCCTATCTCCGGTCTCAGCACGGTTCGCAGGCGAGCAAGTCGGCGCACCCGGCGACCTTGGCCATGGTCCAGGAACTGGCAACCGCGGTCAGCGGGCGTTCCTTCCTGATCGAGGCTCCGGCCATGATGATGACCAAGGCTGAACTCGTTCGGCTGGCGCCCTTGGCGACTCGCAAGGCGCTAGAGCTTACGGTCTCTTGTGATGCCGGGTTCTCGGCCAGAGTCCCCGAACACCGGCCATGCGGTGCCTGCACTTCATGCTTGCTGCGGTGCCAGTCGCTGAACGCCGCTGGGCTCGCCAATCTGATCCCAGTCGACTTTCCTGCTCGCCGTAAGGATGACTGGCAGTTCAACGTCAATGCGATGTGCTGGCAAGTGACCAGGCTGCGGGCGTGCCTCGAAAGCCCTGAGCCGTGGCAGCGGCTTATCTGCGAGTTTCCGGAGCTCATTGACGTGACCCAGCTGACGAAGGAGGAGGTGGTTAGGCTCTACCGTGCCTACGTCAAGGAATGGGACACCGACGAGCATGCCGCCTGGCTTGCTGGCCTGGCGCGGCGTGAGAGCAGGACGGTCGCCTTATGACTAATGACGATGTGCTCGGCACCCCAGGGCCGCTCGCGCTACGGCTGCGGGCGGCCAGAGAGGCAAGGGGCCTGACCCAGGCCCAGGCAGCGGCCGAACTTGGTGTGAGCCGACCACTGCTGATCGCTATCGAGAAAGGCACGCGGCAGGCGAGCCCGCAGGAGCTTGCCCGCCTGGCGGAGATCTACCGGACCACCGTCAGCGACCTGCTGCGGCCCGCACCCCCGCCTGCAGCCATCGGCGCGCGGTTCCGGGCAGTTATGACCGCAGACCAGCACGACGCCGACGAGCTCACTTCGGCCGCCGACGAATTGCAGCGCCGCGCAGACGACTACCTAGACCTGCTGCGCATCGCGGGCACCGAGCCGCCGGGCCGACCTGAGCCGGTCCGCGCCGTCCGCACGGCTGACTCGCGCCGCGCCGAGGACCTGGCAACCGAGGAACGCAACCGGCTCGGGCTCGGCGACGGGCCAGTCCGGCCGCTGCGGGAAGTGCTCGAGATCGAAGTCGGGTTGCGCGTGTTCTTGCTCCCGCTGCCGTCACGGATCGCCGGCCTGTTCGTGATCGCCGAACCGCTCGGCGGCTGCGTCGCGGTCAACTCACGGCATCCTGCCGAGCGGCGCAGATGGACGATGGCGCACGAATACGCCCACTACCTTGCCAACCGGGACCGCGCCGAGGTCACCCGGCTGGCCTACCAGCGCCAGCCCGAGTCCGAGTACTTCGCGGACGCGTTCGCGGCGAGCTTCCTGATGCCGCGAAGCGGACTGTCCCGCCGGTTCCACGAACTCAAGCGCACCAGCGCAGACCGGGTCACCCCGGCCATGCTCGTGCAGCTCGCGCACGCCTACGGTGTGTCCTTGCAGGCTTTGTCGGACCGCCTGGAAGACCTAGGCCTGATCCCCGCCGGGACGTGGGAGCGCCTGCGCGAGCGGAACTTCCAGCCACGGCTGGCGGCGCGGATGCTGGGTCTCGGACAGCCCGAACAGGGCGGCGAAGCCCTGCCGCTGCACTACCGCCTGCTCGCCGCGCAACTCTACGCCGACGGCGAAATCACCGAAACGCAATTCGCCCGCTACCTCCATACCGACATCGTGGGCGCCCGCCGCGCCTACGCCGAGTTGACCGAGACCGCAGATGTGGCCTCCGACGGCTCACCGCAGATCCTCGACCTGGCCGAGGCCGTCGGGTAAGCCATGCCGAACCCCACGCTGCTTCTCGACGCCTGCGTCACTATCAACCTGGTCGCCGCCGGGCCAATTGAACAGATCGCCCGTGACACCGGCCGCCGATACCTGATCACCAGGCAGGCCGCGGGCGAGGTCGGCCATCTCAGGGATGCTGCCGACGGTGAGGTCGTGGTGATCCCGGTCGATCTCAGCCGCCATGTTCAGGCAGGTGCCTTCGAGATCATCGATATGACCGCCGGCGAGGTCCCGCTCTACGTAGAACTCGCCGGCGTGGTCGACGACGGCGAGGCGTCGACGATCGCCGTCGCCATCAAACGAGGCCTGCCCTTGGCGACCGACGACCGCAAGGCAAGGCGCGTGTGCGCCGCGCGAGGCCTGCCCGAACCGACCGGGACCGTCGCCCTCGTAAGGCAGTACTGCGAAGCCAGGGCGCTCGAACAGGCCGATGTCTCCCGACTGCTCGCCAGAATCCGCAACCATGCCAGCTTCCAGCCCCCGCGCAGCGACCCGGACCTCAAATGGTGGTACGACCACGAGCCGGGCGCATCCGGCTCAGGTTCCTGACAACTGAGGTGTCCCCCTGGGTGCAGGCCCGAAATCATGGGCCGACGTGTTTGCTCGGTGTTTGCTCGTATGCCCCGGTACGGGCCGCCAGTGTCCGGCACAACCCGGCACCGCAAATCGCGGCGACGTGCACAAACCGGCATCACATGATAGCCTCCGGTATAACCTGATACCTCGCAGACCAGGATAAAGCGGACTCTTAATCCGCGGGTTCGGGGTTCAAGTCCCTGGCGGCGCACCCGGAGGTCTTCACACTTCACCAGACTCCATGCTCACATTTGGGTCTGACATTTTGCCGGTGTGGCGCTGACGGTGGCCGGGGCACCGCCATCCGGGCCGGGATTGATCTTGCGGGGCTGGCT
>Ga0070707_100007674_pt1 | contig 10020 bp, 6 predicted proteins | sample KBSK5502metaG_FD_65468 | JGI IMG/M metagenome (GOLD analysis project Ga0070707, IMG submission 65468) | Corn, switchgrass and miscanthus rhizosphere microbial communities from Kellogg Biological Station, Michigan, USA - KBS K5-50-2 metaG | ecosystem: Host-associated > Plants > Roots >... | reverse complement strand
TGAAGTAGAGGCCGACTGTTTTCGGCGCGCCGGCATCGAGTGTGGCAAAGACGCCGGGCTTGCCATCCGTGTTGATGACCGTGGCCTGCTGGAATCCGGCGTCATGCGCGAGCTTCGCCATGTACTCCGCGCCGGCGGGATAGTTGCGATTCTCTGCGGCGATCGAAGGGAGGGCGATCCAATCCTGCAACCGTTTGACCGCCTCGTCATGGCGTTTCGTGATCTCGCGCCTGATGTCAGTCAGGTCGTCGGCGTAGGTGCGGTTGAGGTTGGCCAGCGTGGCGAGGACGATAAGAAAAATGCGAAGAGTCATGCTGCGCTCCACTCCGTTCCGGAATCTTACTTTAGAAGGCAGAAGGCAGCAGAAGGCAGAAGGGATCTACGGTAGGTAGAAGTTGACTCGTTTTTGTCGCGGCCGAGGTAGCGTTTGAGCATGCAGAACCTCGTTACGAGCACACGCGACTTTGCCCTGAGCGTCATTCACTTGTACGACTTACCGCGACGGCGCGTGGCGTATGTACTCGGATCTCAATTTCTAAACTCGGGAACATCGCCGGGGGCTCACTCCGCGAGGCGCTTCGTGCGCGCTCGAAGGCTGAGCACGTGTCGAACTTCTCGTAGGAAGTGAACTCATAAGCGCACGTGATGTTGAGTCCGTCAAGAGCGAGGCCGAAGAACTCGTCAGCATCTTCTCCTCGCTCATCAAGAAGTGGAAGTCTTAACGTCATCCTTCTGCCTTCTGCCTTCATCCTTCCACAACGTCCGAAATGCGATCCGGCGCCTCCGGCGTACGAAATCGCGTAACTTGCACATGGTGCGTTGCATAGCGGTTGTGGAGAACTGTGGAAAACGGCTGAAAATGTAACAGCGAAAACCCTTGCACAATCGCAACACTGGACCCATCTTTAGGCCACTTCGGTCCGAACGCTGCGTCGCAGATGCCAACGGGTCGAGGTGGTCTTGGATGAGGCGACGAATCACCGAGACACCGGTTCTGACACGAATGCCCTATCGCGGATGTCAACGTGTTGGAGCCGGGCCGAAGTGATGCGATGGATCACGGAGGCAACGGGCTCAGGGCGAACGCTATATCGCAGATGTCAACGCGTTGGGCACGGGCAGCAGTGAGGCGATGAATCACTGAGGCAAAGCGGTTTCGGCACGGACGCACTATCGCTGATATCAACGTGCCGGAGTCGTGCAGCGGTGAGGCGATGGATCACCGAGGCAACGGGTTCAACGCGAACGCTATATCGCAGATGTTAACGCGTTGGGCACGGGCAGCAGTGAGGCGATGAATCACTGAGGCAAAACGGTTTTGGCACGGACGCACTATCGCTGATATCAACGTGCCGGAGTCGTGCAGCGGTGAGGCGATGGATCACCGAGGCAACGGGTTCAACGCGAATGCTATATCGCAGATGTCAACGCGTTGGGCACGGGCCGAAGTGAAGCGATGAATCACTGAGGCAACGGAGTTGGCGCGGACGCTCTATCGCAGATGTCAACGCGCTGAAGCCGGTCACGGTGAAGCGATGGATCACCGAGGCGAATTTTGGCGCGAATGCCCCTTTGCGGATGTTAACGCGCTGAGAACGGCTCCGGGAGGCAAAGGCTCTCGGGGCCATTTCATTTCTTTGGAGTGCGGCGGCTCGCCGCCGCTTTTCGCCGGCAGCTTGCTGCCGGTGGCGCCGCGGCAAGCCGCGGCAGGGAAAGCGGTGCCAAGGCACCGCACTCCAAAGGCGTCACTCGCGCAGCACCTGATGCACAAACGCCACAGCGATCGAGCCCTCGCCGACCGCTGAGGCTACGCGCTTGATGTTGCCGCCCCGGACGTCTCCAACTGCGAACACGCCAGGAAGACTGGTTTCGAGAAGATGCGGCGGCCGCGCCAGTGGCCACCGGGCAGCGGCCAGGTCGTCGTGCGACAAGTCGGGCCCGGTCTTGATGAAGCCGTCGTCGTCGAGTGCCACGCATCGCTCGAGCCATTGGGTCGCCGGCACCGCGCCAGTCATCACGAAGATGTGCCGGATGTTTTCAACGTTGTCGCCTCCGCTCTTGGAATCACGGCATCGCACGCGTTCGACATGTGCCGCGCCCTCGAGCGCCACAACCTGACAATTTGTCCGCAGCTCGATGGCCGGATTGTTTTCGATACGCAGGATGAGATAGCGCGACATGCTCTCGGATAAACCGCCGGATCGGACCAGCATGATCACCCGCCGGGCGTAATTCGCCAGAAACACCGCGGCCTGACCGGCGGAGTTGCCTCCGCCCACCACGATCACATCCTCCCCCTTGCACAACTTCGCCTCCATGGCGGTGGCTCCGTAGTAAACGCCGGCCCCGTTGAATCGCGAGATGTTCTCGATCGGCAGGCCTCGATACTCGGCGCCGGTGGCGATGATGACGGTGCGAGCCGGTACGCTTGCTCCGTCATCGATCTCGATCGCGTACGGTTTCCTGTCACAGCGCAAATGCGTGGCGCCTTTCGCGATCATGAGCTGCGCACCGAATTTTTCCGCCTGCGTGAACGCGCGCGTCGCGAGCTCCAGTCCCGTGATGCCGGAAGGGAAGCCGAGGTAGTTTTCGATGCGCATGCTGTAGCCGGCCTGACCGCCCGGCGAATTCGATTCGAGCACCAGCACGTCGAGACCTTCCGATGCGGCATAGACCGCAGCCCCAAGACCGGCAGGACCTGCGCCGACGATCACCACGTCGCGCATCCGCGTGGCGTCAATGTCCTGATTGAAGCCGACGCAATCGGCAATCTCCGCGTTGGTCGGGTTGCGAAGGATCGTCTGGCCGCGACAGATCACGACCGGAACATCGGCCGGCGAGACGTGAAAGCGATCGAGGAATTGCTGAGCGGCGGAATCGCGGTCCAGGTCAATGTATGCATATGGATGCGCGTTGCGCGAGAGGAACTCCTGGATGCGCAATGTTTCCGCCGAGTAGCTGGAGCCGAGGAGCACGACGTCTCCGAAGCCGCGGTCGATGAGCGCCACTCGGCGAAGGATGAATGCCTTCATGAAGATCTCGCTGAGCTCAGCGTCGGTCTGGATGAGTGCCAGGAGATCGTCGCGATGTACCTCGATCACTTCGCCGGGCCTGGTCGCGCGAATGGTGGCCAGGCCGCGACGCCCGGTCAGCAGATTCAGCTCGCCGGTGAATTGGCCCACGTCCAGCGGGCTGATGAGCTCCTCGGTCATGCCAGTAGAGCTCACGCCTTCGAGTTGCCCCTCAGTCACCACAAAGAAGGGGAAATGCTGTTGACCTGCCTTGATCAGGACCTCGCCGGCCTGCACTGGTCGTCTTCGTCCATGCGCCGCGACGCGCGCAATCTGCTCCGGCGTCAACTTCGGAAACACCTGCTCTTCGCGCGGGGCGAGCGTCAGCGGGATGGGGGTGGGGGTGCTCATGCGGTTATCCTGGAGGACAGCCGCCCTCGGCTGTCCAACTGCCGTCCAAGGACAGCCGGTGGCGGCTGTCCTCCACGAAAGCTAATCGAAGCATCGGTCAATCCGCTTTTACCAGTGGCACGTTGACGAGGTGCTGCGACAGGAACCACACCTGCTTCTCATTGCCGCGGATCACGTCCGAGACGAGCAGATCGTTCGTGCCGTCGTCGCCTTGTTTCGCCGCCTGCCGGGCCATCGTCCGCGCCTCCTCGAGCACGATCTCGTGCGCGTGAAGAAGCCGCGAGATCTGCACCGGCACTTCCTCGCGGCCTTTGGGCGGACGGGGAATGTTGGTCGTTTCCGCGATGTCGGGCGCCATCGCAAGGCCGACGCCGCCGAGGGATTGGATGCGCTCGGCGATGGCGTCCACCAGATCGTTCTGCTCTTCGTAGTGTTTGTCGAACAAAAGATGGAGTTGATAAAACGTCGGTCCGCCCAGTTGCCAGTGGTGCTTCTTGTAGAGATCGCGAAGGGTGAAGGTGTCCGCGAGGACCTGATTGAGATTCTCGACGCTTTGCCGCGCGACCTTCTGCGAGAGCGCGATCGGCATCGGCACGATCTGATTGAACGCCTGAAACTCGTGCGCGGTCTGGCGGGTTAGCGGACGCGCTCGCGCCACAACCGCCTCACTAATTTTCTTTTTGGCCATAGGATTCTCCTTCCATGAATTGCGCACGATACGTCTTTTCCGGCATCCGCGCGAGGCAGAAGGCCTCCACCGGAATGACCATGTGGTCATTATGATTGACAAAGCAGTCAGCCTCTATAACATCCGGTCTATTGCTGACTAAAGAGCACGTCGTCGAGGAGTTCCGGAAACAGAGCATCTGCGAAGCGGTGATGCGGGTGGCGGCCCGCAAAGGGCTGAAAGGCGTCACTGTTCAGGACATCGCCGATGAAGCCGGCCTTGCCAAGGGAACGATTTACCTCTATTTCCAGTCGCGCGAGGAGATCATCGATCGGACGCTGGACAACGCGACCGAAAGCCTCTTGAGCAGGCTGGCGGCCGCCTGCCAGTCATGCCGTGGATTTCGCGAGGTGCTGGAACAGCGCGTTCGAACACAACTGCAGTACTTCGAAGAGAACCGCGACTTTTTCCGAGTCTATCTGGCCATGTCGGAGCCGTTCGGCGAGCGGCGCCTGAAGAAGCATCCGACCTATCAGGCATATCTGGCGCAGCTCGAAGGGCACGTGCGCGACGCGTTCGCAAGGGGAGAGATCCGCGCGGCGAACGTCGAGCGGTTGGCCATCGCCATCGCGTCGGTCGTCCGCGACATCATGCTGCATCGCATGATCGAGCGGGAGCCGCCGCCGCTGGAAGACGACGTCCGCTTCGCAGTGGACTTCATCATGCGCGGAATCGGCACTCGATGAGGAGAGCAATCATGAAGTTTCAATTCGGCGGCGTCCTGTTTGCCCTTTCGCTTGCCGCGATCGGCTGCGGACGCCACGCCGCCGCCGCAAAGGACGCGCCGCCTCAGGTCGTGGTCGACACCGTCGTGCAGCGCGACCAGCCGGTGTACCAGGAGTGGATCGGCACGACGCAGGGGAACGTGAACGCCGACATCCGCCCCAAGGTCGAAGGCTATCTGATGCGCCGCGTGTACCAGGAAGGAAGCTACGTCCAGCGCGGGCAGCTTCTCTGCGAAATCGACCCGCGTCAGACCCAGGCGCAGTTGCGACAGGCGGAGGCGAACCTCGAACAGGCGCGCGCCGGTCTGACGAAATCGGAGCGCGACGTGCAGCGATTCGAGCCGCTGGCGGCCGAGAAAGCGCTCAGCCAGCAGGAGCTCGACAACGCACGCTCCGCCCGCTCCGCCGCACAAGCGACCGTTGGCGCACTGCAGGCTGCGGTCGAACAGGCGCGGCTCAATCTTTCATGGACGCGCGTCACTTCCCCGATCAGCGGCATCGCCGGCCTCGCGCAGCAGCAGGTCGGCGATCTCGTCGGACCGCAGACGGTCCTGACCACCGTCTCGACCGTCGATCCGATCCGCGTCGAATATAAGGTGAGCGAGCAGGACTATCTGCAGTTTCGCAGCGACCCGGCGATGCGCAACGCGCAGCTCGAGCTCGTCCTCGCCGACGGCACGCTCTTCCCGCACAAGGGGCACATTCTGCTGACCGGCCGGGAAGTCGACATCAAGACCGGGACCATCACGACCATCGGCCTCTTCCCCAATCCGGGCAACGTGCTTCGCCCCGGCCAGTACGCGAAGGTGCGGGCGGTCACGAACGTGCGCCGGGCTGCGCTCCTCGTGCCGCAGCGAGCGGTGAACGAGCTGCAGGGGATAGAACAAGTGGCTGTAGTCGGAGCGGGTGACGTCGTCTCCATCCGCACCGTGAAAACCGGGGAGCGCGTCGGCAGCGAATGGATCATCAACGAAGGACTGCAGCCGGGCGACCGCGTGATCGTCGAAGGTTTCGCCCGCGTGAAGAGCGGGATGAAAGTCGCTGCGCAGGACGCTGCCACTGCCACTGCGTCAACCAACACGGCTTCGGCGTCGTCTGCCAGATAGGACTCCATCATGGCCATGTTCTTCATCAATCGTCCGATCGTCGCCATCGTCATCTCGATCGTCATCCTCCTGGGCGGGCTGGTGGCGATGAGCGGCCTTCCGGTGGCGCAGTTTCCCGATCTCGTTCCGCCGGTGATCCAGATTCAGGGCCAGTATCCCGGCGCCGACGCTCTCACGATCGAGCAGTCCGTGGCTACGCCCATCGAGCAGCAGATGAACGGCGTCGAGGACTCGCTCTACATCCAGTCGGTGAACGCCAGCGACGGCACCATCACCGAGCGCGTGACGTTCGATGTCGGCACCGATCGCAACAGCGATCAAGTCAACGCCCAGAATCGCGTGTCGCAGGCGGCGCCGAGTCTTCCTCCGGAGGTCAATCAGTTCGGCCTGACTTACCGCAAGACGCAGGGTCTTCCGCTGATGCTCATCGCGCTCTACTCGCCGAAAGGTACCTACCCCGGCCTTTTCCTCGGCAACTATGCGCTGATCAACGTGAACGACGCCCTCTATCGCGTTCCGGGAGTGGGTCAAGTCGTGAACTTCGGCGCATCGGAGTACGCCATGCGCATCTGGTTGAAGGCGGATCAGTTGGCAAAACTCGCGCTGACGGTCGCCGATGTTCAGCGCGCGGTGCAATCGCAGAACACCGTCAATCCCGCCGGACAGATCGGCGCGGAGCCTGCGCCGCGCGGACAGGAGTTCACCTACACCGTTCGCGCGCAGGGACGACTCACAAAGCCGGAGGAGTTCGCGAACATCGTCGTGCGCATCAATCCCGATGGGTCGACGGTGCGCGTGGGCGATGTCGCGCGCGTCGAGCTCGGCGCGCTCTCCTATAAACAGATTGGCCGTTTCAAAGGTCAGCCGGCGTCGGTCATCGGCATCTATCAGGCGCCCGGCTCGAATGCGCTCACTGTCGCGAAGGGTCTCCGGGCCGCCATGGCGCAAGTGAGTAAGAGCTTCCCCGAGGATATGGAGTACGCGGTCGCGGTGGATACGACCACGCCGGTCAGCGAAGGCATTCGCGAGATCAGCATCACTTTCCTCGAAGCCATGCTCCTGGTCGTTCTGGTGGTCTTTCTCTTTCTGCAGAACTGGCGCGCGACGCTGATCCCGATCGTGGCGGTTCCGGTCTCTCTCATCGGCACGTTCGCGCTCTTCCCGCTCCTCGGATTCTCGATCAATACGCTGTCGCTGTTTGGTCTGGTGTTGGCGATCGGTCTGGTCGTCGACGACGCGATCGTGGTCGTGGAAGCGGTCGAGCATCACATCGAGGAGGGGATGGCGCCGCGCGCCGCGACCATTCAGGCGATGAGAGAAGTCTCCGGCCCGGTCGTTGCGATCGCGCTGATCCTCTCATCGGTCTTTCTGCCGGTCGCCTTCATGGGCGGCATTCAAGGGCGCTTGAATCGGCAGTTCGCGGTCACCATCGCGGTCTCGGTCCTGATCTCGGCGTTCAACGCGCTCAGCCTCTCGCCGGCATTGTCGGCGATGTTGTTGCGAGCGCGCGAGAAAAATGGCGGGCCGCTCGGCCGCTTCTTTGCGGGATTCAATCGAGTCTTCGAGCGATTCACCGGCAGCTACGTCAACACTTCCAGACTTCTCATCCGGAAGGCCGCGGTGACAGTTGCGATCCTCGTCGGATTCGCACTCTTCGCGGGACTGCTGGGAAGGAAATTGCCGAGCAGCTTCGTGCCCGACGAGGACCAGGGTTACTTCTTCCTCAACGTGCAGCTTCCCGACGCGGCGTCGCTGCAGCGCACCGACGTCGTCTGCCGCAAGATCGAGAAAATTCTGAGCGAGACCAGAGGCGTCCGCTCCTACAGCACCATCGGCGGCTTCAGCCTGCTGGCCTACGTTTCGGCTACCTACAACGGCTTCTTCTTCGTCAGCCTCGAGCCGTGGGAGGCGCGCCGCGGTCCGGCGATGGATGCCAAGAGCTTGATCGCGAAACTCAACGGAAAATTCAAGTCTGAGATCCCGGAGGCGAACGTCTTCGCATTCCTGCCGCCGCCGATTCCCGGCCTTGGATTCGCGGGTGGCTTTTCTGTCTGGCTGCAGGATCGCAGCGGCAACTCGGTGGCGTTTCTCGATGAGAACTTGCAGAAGTTTCTCGCTGCGGCGCGCAAACGTCCAGAGATCGCAAACGTCAACAGCACGTTCCGGGCAGCGGTGCCTCAGGTGTATATCGACGTCGACCGCGACAAAGCGCTGAAGCAGGGCGTGCCGATCGGCGACGTCTATCAGGCATTGCAGGCATACCTGGGCGGCACGTTCGTCAATCAGTTCAACCGATTCGGCCGGCAGTGGCGCGTGTTCATGCAGGCTGATTCGGTCGATCGTCTGACGCCGCAGGACATCGGACGCTTCTACGTCCGCAACAACGACGGAAACATGGTGCCGCTGTCGGCGCTGACCACGGTGCGCACGACGTCGGGACCGGAGTACACCCAGCGCTTCAATCTCTTCCGCGCCGCGCAGATCACCGGCGCCGCGGCGCCGGGATACAGCTCGGGCCAGGCGATGGCAGCGCTCGAGCAGGTGGCGGCGCAGACGCTGCCGCGCGAGATGGGATACGACTGGTCGGATCTTTCGTATCAGGAGAAGAAAGCGGCCGGGACCACCGGCCGAGTGTTCGTGCTCTCCATCATCTTCGTCTTCCTCATCCTGGCCGCTCTGTACGAGAGCTGGTCGCTGCCGTTCAGCGTTCTTCTCTCCGTTCCGGTGGCGGTGTTTGGCGCGTTCACCGGATTGCTCTTGCGCAAGTTCAACTTCGACGTCTACGGCCAGATCGGGCTCATCGTTCTGATCGGTCTGGCTGCCAAAAATGCCATTCTGATCGTCGAGTTCGCGAAAGCGCAGTTCGAGAGGGACGGCGAGCTCGTCGGCGCGGCGCTGTACGGCGCACGTTTGCGTCTCCGGCCGATCCTGATGACGTCGTTCGCGTTCATCCTCGGCTGCGTGCCGCTATGGATCGCGACCGGCGCCGGCGCCGCGTCGCGAGAGATTCTCGGCACCGTGGTGGTCGCGGGCATGCTCGCGGCCACGCTGCTCGGCATCTTCCTCATTCCCGCCTTGTTCGTGATCACCGAGCGCCTCGCGCGATCGGAACGAAAGCTCGAAGCGAAGCCCTCGCCGCCGTCGGAAGAGACAACCGAGCTCCCGGTGGCGGAGGGAGCGCATTGATGCGGCGGCTGCTCGCTCTCGGCGGCCTTTTCGCGCTGGGAGCCTGCACGGTCGGTCCGAACTACCGGCGACCGGTCGTCGCGGTCCCCGAACAGTTTTACGGCGCAACGACGCCGGCGCAAGCGGCGTCGCTGGCCGATGTCACGTGGTTCGATCTCTTTCGCGATCCGACGCTGCGGTCACTCATCGATGAAGCGCTGCACAACGGTTTCGACGCGCGCATCGCCGCCGCGCGCGTGGAGCAGGCCCGCGCACGCTACGGCATCGCCGGCGCTCAGCGATATCCGTCGGTCGGATACGGCGCGCTCTACGAGTACGGCCACACGTCGAAGTTCGCGACGCCGAGCGATGTCACCGGCGGCATCATCATCGCGAACGTCAGCGTCGGGTGGGAAGCCGACTTGTGGGGGCGCATCCGCCGCCTGAACGAAGCAGCCCGCGCCAACTATCTGGCGACCGAAGAAGCGCGGCGCGGCGTGCTGCTGTCGCTGATCTCCGAAGTGGCGTCGGCGTATTTCGAGCTGCGCGAGCTCGACGCGGAGCTGGAGATCACGCGCCGCACGACCGCGAATTTTCAAAGCACCGCCGATCTCTTCCGCCGGCGCGCGGAAGGCGGCACGGCATCGCATCTCGACGTCTCGCGCGCCGAAGCACTGCTGGCGATCGAGTCGGCGCAGATGCCGCTGCTCGAACGCGCGATCGTCGTAAAGGAGAATCAAATCAATCTTCTTCTCGGCCGCAGGCCTGCATTCATTCCGCGCGGACTCAAGCTCGATGAGCAGCCGTTGCCGCCCTCAGTGCCAGCCGGCCTTCCGTCGGCGCTCCTCCTGCGGCGGCCGGACATCCGCGCCGCG
>Ga0070707_100007666_pt1 | contig 10025 bp, 7 predicted proteins | sample KBSK5502metaG_FD_65468 | JGI IMG/M metagenome (GOLD analysis project Ga0070707, IMG submission 65468) | Corn, switchgrass and miscanthus rhizosphere microbial communities from Kellogg Biological Station, Michigan, USA - KBS K5-50-2 metaG | ecosystem: Host-associated > Plants > Roots >... | reverse complement strand
CACGCGGTCGCTCATGTGCCGCACGACGGAAAGGTCGTGCGCGATGAAGAGATAGGTGAGATGGAACTCTTCCTGAAGATCCTCGAGCAGGTTGAGCACCTGCGCCTGGACCGACACGTCGAGCGCGGAGACTGGCTCGTCGGCCACGATGAGACGGGGCCGCAATGCGAGCGCGCGCGCGACGCCGACGCGTTGCCGCTGGCCGCCGGAGAACTCGTGTGGGAAGCGGTTGTAGTGCTCGGGGTTCAGACCGACGAGGCGCATCAGCTCCTGTACCTCGCCCTTCACGTTGTCTTTCGGCACCGTGTGATGGATCCGCATCGGCGTACCGATGATGGTGCCGACCGTCTTACGCGGATTCAAGCTCGCGTACGGGTCCTGGAAGATCATCTGCATGTCTTTTCGGAACGGACGCATGTCCCCGCGCGAGAGGTTTGTCACATCCGTCCCATCGAACAAGATCTGGCCCGCGGTTGAGTCCATGAGGCGCATGATGAGGCGCGCGGTCGTCGACTTGCCGCAACCCGTCTCACCGACCAAGCCGACGGTCTCTCCCGGATAGATCTCCAGATCGATGCCGTCGACGGCGTGCACGAAGCCGATCTTCTTCGTGAAGATGATGCCGCGGGTGACGGGGAACTGCTTCTCGAGCCCCACCACTTTCACGAGCGGCTGGCGTTTCGCCTCCGCGCGCGGCTGAGCCGTCTCGGATACTTCAACACTCATGAGTGCACCTCTACCTGAGCTTCGAAGATCCGCTTCTTCTCCTCGAGCGATAGGTGACACGCGGACTTGTGTCCGTACTCCTCTTCTATCAGCTCGGGCACTTCCTTCTTGCACACGTCCATGACGTACGGACAGCGCGGATGGAACGAGCAGCCGGGCGGAACGAAGATCAACGAGGGCGGCGCGCCTTTGATCGGCTTCAACCGATCTTGCTTCTCGTCCAAGCGGCTGATCGACTGCAGCAAGCCCCACGTGTATGGATGGTACGACCCGTGGTAGACGTGGTCGCGCGTCCCCGACTCCACGACCTTTCCCGCGTACATGACCTGAACGCGGTCGGTGTGCTCGGCCACGACACCGAGGTCGTGCGTGATCATGATGACGGCCGTCTGGAACTCGTCGCGCATCCGGTCGATCAGATCGAGGATCTGCGCTTGCACCGTAACGTCAAGCGCCGTGGTGGGCTCGTCCGCGATAAGCAGATCCGGGTTAAGGCAGAGCGCCATCGCGATCATGGCCCGCTGGCGCATCCCTCCCGAGAACTCATGCGGGTACTGGCGCGCGCGCTCGTCCGGCTTCGGGATCCCGACGCGGCCCAACATGTCGACCGCGCGCGACATCGCATCTTTGTCGTTCACGTCCTCGTGGGCCTGGATCGCCTCGGCGATCTGCGCTCCCACCTTGTAGAAGGGGTGGAGCGACGACATCGGGTCTTGGAACACCATGCCCATCTCGGCGCCTCGCACTTTCCGAAGATCGTCGCGCGAAAGCTCGAGGAGGTTCACTCCGCGGAAGAGCACTTCACCTTCGATCCGAGCAGCTTTCCGGTCGATCAGGCCCATCACAGTCATGAAGGTGACGCTCTTGCCCGAGCCGGATTCGCCCACGACGCCCAGCCGCTCGCCGGGCTCCAAGGAGAGGCTCACACCGTCGCAAGCCTTCACGACGCCGTCGGGAGTGTCGAAATAGACCTTGAGGTTTTTTACTTCGAGCAGCGGCTCAGCCATGACTGTGGACAGGTCGGTTTAGGTTGGCTCTCACGCGTAACGTACCCGCGGATCGAGATACGCGTAGAGAACGTCGACGACCAGGGTCATGAATGTGATGCCGAACGCTGCGAACACCGTCACCGCAAGAACGACGGGGATGTCTTGTCGGAAGACCGCGTCGATGACGTACGGCCCGAGGCCCGGGATGTTGAACACGCTCTCGGTCACGATCGCGCCGCCGACGAGCCCGCCGAAGTCCAGTCCGAAGAGCGTGACGACGGGCGTCAGCGATGAGCGCAGCCCATGCTTCAAGATCACAGTTCTCTCGGGCAAGCCTTTGGCGCGCGCGGTTCGGATGTAGTCCTCGGACATGACCTCGATCATGTTCCCGCGCACAAGGCGTGCGTAGAACGCCGCAAAGAGTAAGGCGAGCACGATCCACGGCAAGATGAGGTGCCCGAACCAGGACACGGGACTCGTGCCGAACGACGTGAAGCCGGTTCCCGGTGAGATGTGCAACTTCAGCCAGAAGACATAGAGCGAGATGGTCGCCAGCCAGAAGACGGGGGCCGACACCCCGAAGAGCGCGAAGCCCATCGCCGCGCGATCGGCGAACGACCGGCGCTTCAGGGCCGATACGACGCCGATCGAGATTCCGAGGAGGAGCCATGTGATGGCGGCACCGATCGCCAGCTGCAACGTAATCCAGATCCGAGGGAGCATCTGCGTTCGGATCGACGACCTCGACTGGAACGAGAACCCGAGACCCGGCCATCCGAACTGATCCCCGACGACCAGCCGCTTGATGAACACGTAGTACTGGACGTAGACCGGCTTATCGAGCGAGAACTGCCTCTTAACCTCCGCGAGGATATCGGGCGTCGCGTGCCTGCCGGCGAAGTTCAGGGCCGGGTCGCCGGGGGGCATGACGTAGAAGATCAGGAACGTGAGCATCGAGATTACGAGCAGGACTAAGACCATGTAGAGCAGCCTGCGAACGATATATCGAAGCATCGTTCCTTCATCCTCCCGCGGAGCACCCTGCTCCGCAAGCATCAATCAGGAGGTGGTGGGCCGCCCTGACGGGCGGCCCACCGATCCCCTGCCGTTCCTTGCTACGAGACCTGCTTCGTCGTGTCGAGTGCGATGTGCGCCCAGGCCGGTTCCCCGGAGAACTGGTCGAACACATACTGCGACACAGCCGGTCCAATGGTGAACCGAGCCGTTGCCCAGCGATACGGGATCCAGGGAACGATGGTGGTCATGACTTTCTTGTCGAGATTCGACCAACATGTCACGCGCGGGTCGCCCGAGAGCTTGTCGCACGCGTCGTAGTCCGTCTGGATGCTGGGTACGCCCGTGTAACTGTTCGGGTTGGGCATGCCGTCCGCCTTAGCGATAGCAGGCGTCAAGCCAACGAGAGACAGGTTCACGTTGCCTTCAGGCAGGATGGCCGAGCCGAGGAAGAGCGCTCCGAAGAACGTCTTCGCGTCGGCGTAGTCCTTACCCCAGCCGGCGCCAGACGTGAACGCGACCAGGTTCTTCGGGACTCCAGCCTTGCCGTAGAAGCTCTGCACCTCTGTCGTCTTGAGCTTGATACCGATCAACGCGGCCGCAGCCTCTTCGACCGGCTCAAGAACCGTGAACCCAGCCGTCTGGCGGGTCACGTTGACGACGTTGTTGCAGATCGGGTCGATGCACTTGCCGCTGGCGTCTGTCTTGTACTTCGACTTCTTCATCTCGGCCAGGGCGAGTGCAACATTACCCGTGTGGTTCGGGCAGTTCGCGCCCGCTGAGCAGCCGTAGGGGTCGAATTCGCCCTTCGGCAGCTGCCCGTTCAGAACCTCCGGCGGGATGATGTGCTCTGCAGGATCCCCAGCGGACGCACCGCCGAGCTTCTTGATCAGAGCTTCCTTGTCCATGACGAAGTTCATCGCCTTGCGGACGTGGATGTCATCGAACGGAGGAACAACCAGGTTCATCGTGAAGTACCAGGTACGGTCGCCACCGTTGACCTTGAGCTTGTCTTTCAACGTGGGATCGGTCAGGTACTTCTGGAGGACGGCGGGAAGCACAGTTGCTTCCTCGGTGTCCAACTGCCCGGCCTGGACCTTATCGAAGATGTTCTGCGAGTTCGTGTTCAGGTCCATGCGCCAGCCATCGATGAAGTTATCCCGAGCTTCCTTCGTGTCGGTTGCGGGGTCGTAGCTCGGGTTGCGGACGAGGTGCAAATGATCCGTCGGGTCGAAACCAACCAGCGGCTTCGCCTTGATCGTGGTGCAGTTGGTCGTGACGAGATCCTTGGCACCTTCGATCTCGTATGGGCCGGAGGAGATAACGAACCGTCCATACTCGCCAGCCTTGGTGAAGCACTGGGCGACTTCCTTCGGGATCGGCATCGCTGCCGGCATCGCCAACAGGTACGGGAAGTCTCCAACAGGCTGGTTCAGCGTGAAGATGATCGTGCTGTCGTCCGGCGTTGAAATGCCGGAGATCGACGTAGCCTTACCGTCCTCGAAGTCCTTGAAGCCCTTGATAGCCGGCTCGTAGTAGAAACCGTACTGAGCGACGAGGGACTTCGTTGCGAGACGCTCGAATGCATACGAGACGTCCTTCGACGTGATGACGCGGTTGAGCGGGTCACCGAACTTCACGCCGGGGCGGATGTGGTACGTGTACGTGAGACCGTCCGCGGACAAGTTGCCGGTGGGCTCTGTTGCGAGGTCACCGATCAGCTTGTTGCCGGCGGCGCCTGCAACGTGGTTGTAGCCGGTAAGCCCTCGCCCCAGCAGATCCGAGTAGATACCGAACGCTGTGCCGAGGTATTCACCGGTTGGGTCGAAGGCGTCGGTCCACTCGAAACCGTCCGTCTCCAGGCGCAAGGTTCCACCCGTCTTGAGGGTGCCTCCGCCGCCACCTGTGGTTTTCTTGCCTCCGCACGAGGCTGCAACGAGTGCCAGCAGCATCATCAGCGCGACACCCGAAAGGATGCGTTTCTTGGACAATGTTTCCCCCTTACTCGACGCGGCATCCGCCGCCTGATGGTGCTTCCCTCGCGGCCTCCTTCCTTTCGCTACGTGGTCCTCGGGTCGAGCGCATCTCGCAAGCCGTCACCGAGGAGGTTGAATGCAAGCGTTGTCGTGAACAGGAATAGTCCTGGGAACAGCATCATCCACCACGCCACCTGGAGGTACCGCTGCGCATCCGAGATCATGCGCCCCCACGACGGGATCGTTTGCGGGATCCCAAGCCCGAGGAACGACAGGTAGGACTCGAAGAGGATGTTGGACGGGATGATGAGCGATGAGTAGATGATGATCGGCGCGACCAGGTTCGGTAGCACCTCTCTCACCATGATCTGACGAGGGCTCGCACCAAGCGATCTGCTCGCTTCGATGAACTCTTTCTCACGGATCGACAAGGTCTGCCCGCGCATGATTCGAGCCATCGGCGTCCAGCTGAAGAGCGCGACGATGAAGATGATGAGGCTTAAGCCAGGTTTTATCAGGCCCCCAAGGCAACCCTTCTGTCCTTCACCGGCGATCGAGCAGCTGGCGGCGATCCCGATCGCGAAGAGCAGGAGCGGGAGAGACAACACGATGTCGATCGAACGGGAGATGAGGGTGTCGACCCATCCACGGAAGAACCCCGCCGTGACGCCGAGCGTCAATCCGATGATCGTCGCGATCCCCGTCGCGAACACAGCGACCATGAGTGAGGTGCGCGCGCCGTACAACGTCCGGACGAAGACGTCGCGTCCGTTCTGATCGGCGCCGAACCAGAAGTGGGTATTCGGCCCCTTCGGGATGCCGATGTCGGTCGTCATGTTCTCGAACAGCTGGTTGGGTCCGTGATGAGAGACGTGTGCCGCGATCACGGGAGCGAGGAGCGCGAGAAGAACGAGGATCACGATGATGACGACGCCGGCGATCGCGGCCTTGTCCTTCTTGAACCGGAGCCAGAAGAGTTCCCATGGGCTTCGGCCTTTGACCTCTTCAGCGACGTCGACTGAGTGTGGCGCGCCCGTGGCAACGGATGGATCGATTATCGCCACGCAACACACCTCGCTGAGCGCCGTACCGCACTACGACGTTCGGTCACGTGGCGGATACTATGCCTGGCCCTACTCGGACGCAAGGGTTTGGGCCCCGTTTTCGCTGGTCAGGGGCCCGCGACGCCGGGCATACCAGGCCGATCTACGCGCGGGCTAGTTCCATCAGCGCCGGCATTATCTCGACGCCTTGGATCAGCCCGATCGCGCCGCGCGTGGCTGCTCGTTCACCGAAGGTCGCGACGTTGTCAGACGAGACACCGGGGCCGGCGACGACGAGCGGCACGGGATCGTCGGTATGCGCCTTCTTCGCGCAGGATGTCGAGTGGTCCGCCGTGACCGCGATGAGCGCGTCCCGGCGGAGCTCGGGGAGAAGGATGCCGAAGAACGCGGCATCGATGGCCTCGATGTTCTCCAGCTTGTCTTCGTAGCGGCCGTCGTGAGCAGGGATGTCGGGGCCCTTGATGTGGATGTAGAGCCCGTCGTACTCCTCGATCGCTTCGAGCGCCGTCTCGGCCCAGATGTTGTACTGCTTCTCGAAGGTGCCGCTCCCCCGCATCGGCACCTCGACCTGACCCATGCCGAGGACGAGTGAGATACCGCGCTCGACCGGCATCTCGACGAAGCAGCCCCAATCCGCGCCGTACCGCTCGCGGAACGACGGCGGCTTGGGGATGTGGTCGCCGGCGTCGCGCGTCAGGATCATGTTGCCTGGCATCGATCCGACCGCCCGCCGCTTCTTGTTGACCTCACTGGCGTCGAGAACCCTGAACGCCTGGCGGAGGTACTCGTCCGTGAGCTCCGCCGCTGCGACGGCGGGCTCGTCTGTTTCATGTCCGGGGAGCGGGAGACATTCCTGCACGGTGTCCTCGAAAGTCAGCTTAGCGACGCCGAGCGCGCCCTCGCGTCCGTACGCGGGATCGGTGTTCGTGACTTCCGCAGACAGTGGCGCGCCCTCGCGCCGGACGAGCAGTACGCCGCGGTGCTCCACCGTCGCGCGCAACTCCGCGGTCGCGCGGGGCAGCGTGATGTTGGCGTTCGCTTCGGCCGCCAGCTGTGCGGCTTCTTCGCTCGTCAGATTGCGCCCGACACGGCGGTCGACGATCGTGTGCCCGTCCTCCGCCACGGTCGCGAAGTTGATGCGGTAGGCGAGATCGCCATCGCGCACCTCCATCCCCGCTCCGAGCGCTTCCATCGGACCGCGTCCGGAGTGATACACGCGCGGGTCGTAGCCGAGGATAGCGAACACCGCGATGTCGGACTCCGGGGCGATCCCCTTCCCGACCGTGTAGACCGTGCCGTTGCGGCCGCGCGCGGCAAGCGCATCGAGGTTCGGATGCCTCGCCGCTTCTAAGGGGGTCTTGTCGCCGAGCTGCGGGAGCGGATCGTCGCCGAGCCCGTCCAGCACGACATACACGATCTTGTTCATCCTTCGCGATACCTCACGACCAAAGCGAAGTCTTCGGCGTCGAGCGATGCTCCGCCGACGAGTGCCCCGTCGATGTTGTCTTCGGCCATGAAGTCTTTGATGTTCCCCGGCTTCACACTGCCGCCGTACTGGATGCGGAGGGCGTTCGTATCGCCTTTCATGCTTCCCACGGTCTTCCGGATAAGACCGCAAACCTGGTTGGCGTCGTTCGGCTGCGCGTTGCGGCCGGTGCCTATCGCCCAGATGGGCTCGTAGGCAACGACGACCCCTTTCAGCTGGTCGGCCGTTAGCCCTGCGAGCGAGCCGCGCACCTGCTGCTCGACGAAGGATTCGGTTTCGCCCGCGTCGCGCTGCTCCAGGGTTTCGCCGACACAAACGATCGGCGTCATGCCGTTGGCGAAGATCGCCTTCGCTTTCTTGTTCACGATCTCGTCGGTCTCACCGAAGTACTGACGGCGTTCCGAGTGTCCTGCGATCACATAGCGACACTTGAGGCGTGCAACCATCGGTGGAGAGATCTCGCCGGTGTATGCGCCTTCGTTCTCCCAGTGGCAGTTCTGCGCGCCGAGCTCGATCAGTGAGTTGTCGCCTTCGATGAACGTCTGGACGGCGCGGAGGGCGGTGAAGGGCGGGCAGACGACGACTTCGACCTTGTCGTAATCCTCCGGGCGCAACAAGTAGTGCAGCTTCTGGACGAGCGCGATGGCCTCGAGGTGCGTCTTAAACATCTTCCAGTTACCGGCGATGATCGGCTTACGCGCCACCTATCCCCCTTTTGGTTTTGGGCGCGCCATCCTAGCCTGGAGGGGAACGAGGCCGGGCAACTGCTTCCCCTCGAGAAATTCAAGCATCGCGCCGCCGCCGGTCGACGCATGATCCACTTTGTCGACGTAGCCGAACTTCTCGAGCGCTGCGATGCTGTCTCCCCCACCGACGACCGAGAACGCGTCACCGTCGGCAACCGCGTGCGCGATCGCGCGCGTCCCGTTCGCGAACTCATCGATCTCGGCCACACCCATCGGGCCGTTCCACATCACCGTCTGTGCACCGAGGATCTGAGCGGCATATGCGCGGATCGTCTCCGGGCCGATGTCGTACCCGGCCATGTCGTTCGGGATCTGATCGGCAGCGACAACATCGACCTTCGCGCCCGCGGCCATCTCCATCGCAACGACGAGGTCGGTCGGAAGCAGAAGCCGTTCGCCGGCTCGCTTCATCAGTCGCTTCACCTGTGGGACGTGATCGGGCTCGACGAGCGACGTGCCGACGGGACGCCCTTCAGCAAGGTAGAACGTGAAACACATCGCGCCGCCGATCAAAACGCGGTCAACGACCTTCAGCAGGTTGTCGAGCACGCCGAGCTTGTCGCTCACCTTCGCGCCTCCCACAACAGCTACGTACGGCCGATCCGGGCTCTCGAGCAGCCGGCTGAGAACGTGGATCTCTTTTTCGAGCAGCCGCCCGGCGGCTTTGGTTCGGATGAGCTTCGCGACGCCGACCACGCTCGCGTGCGCGCGGTGAACGGCGCCGAAGGCATCGTCCACATAGACGTTCCCGAGCGTCGCGAGCCGCTTCGCCCAGGCCGGGTTGTTCTTCGTCTCCCCCGGCTCGAAGCGGACGTTCTCGAGCATCTGGATGCGTTTATCGGTCGCATCTTCGGGCGTACCGATAACCGGGACGGCCGTATCGAGCAGCTCCGCGAGGCGGTCCGCGACCGGGATAAGCGAGTACGTGAGGTCTCGTGTCCCCTTGGGACGACCGAGGTGCGCCGTGACCACGACGCGCGCGGCGTCCTTCTCTAGCAGCTCCTTGATCGTCGGCAGAGACTGCTTGATCCGGAAGTCATCCGTGATCTCTCCGTCCGCAAGGGGCACGTTGAGATCGGCGCGCAACAGGACTCGCTTCCCGGCGACCTTGATGTCGTCGAGCGTCCGAAGCCTCATTGGGCTTGGCCCTACAGCTTCGAGCCGATCAGCTGCACCAGGTCCACGAGCCGGTTGGAGAAGCCCCACTCGTTGTCGTACCAGCCAAGCGTCTTCACCAGATTGCCTATCGCCATGGTTGAGAGCCCATCAAGGATGCACGAGTGTGGATCGCCGACGATGTCGCTCGAGACGATCGGATCCTCCGTGTAGCGCAAGTACCCCTTGAGTCTGCCTTCGCCCGCTGCTTTCTCGAACGCGGAGTTCACTTCGTCGACGGTGACGTCACGGTCGAGGACGCACACAAGATCGCTCACGCTTCCGTCAGGCACCGGCACGCGTAACGCGGTTCCGTCGAGCCGGCCTTTCAGCTCGGGAATCGCAAGTGAGGTCGCCTTGGCCGCGCCGGTGGACGCCGGAACGATGTTCACCGCAGCCGCTCGCCCACGCCGCAGATCCTTGTGCACGAGGTCGAGCAAGTTCTGGTCGTTCGTGTATGCGTGGACCGTGGTGAGGAAACCCTTCTCGATGCCGAACGAGTCTTTCAAAACTTTTGCCATCGGCACGACGGAGTTCGTGGTGCACGAGGCGTTCGAAATGATGTTGTGGGCCGACGCGTCGTAGAGATCGTCGTTCACGCCCATGACGACGGTGATGTCCTCGCCTTTCGCGGGCGCGCTGATGATCACTTTCTTTGCCCCTGCGTCGATGTGCGCGCGTGCCTTCGACGCGTCGGTGAAGAGACCGGTCGACTCGATGACGACATCGGCGCCCAGCTCCTTCCACGGCAGCGCGGCAGGATCGCGTTCGGCCGAAACGCGGAACGCCTTTCCGCCGACGGAGATCTCGCCGTCCCCGGCCGCGACATCGACGTCGAGGATCTTGTGTACCGAGTCGTACTTGAGCAG
>Ga0070707_100007660_pt1 | contig 10028 bp, 10 predicted proteins | sample KBSK5502metaG_FD_65468 | JGI IMG/M metagenome (GOLD analysis project Ga0070707, IMG submission 65468) | Corn, switchgrass and miscanthus rhizosphere microbial communities from Kellogg Biological Station, Michigan, USA - KBS K5-50-2 metaG | ecosystem: Host-associated > Plants > Roots >... | reverse complement strand
GGCCCCGGAAAGCTTCATTCCCAAAAGTACCGACAAGTATCTCTTCGTAGCTAGCCGTCTGGTGGAATTTTGGTGGTACGAGTTAGCTCCTTTCCACGAAGTCCGTCCAGCCGATTGCCTCAATCGCATCCAGCTGTGCATCGGACAATTCGAAGTACTCATCAGCCATCATCTCATCGACCTGGGCCGGACTCTTGAACCCTACGATAGCACCAGTTACTAGTGTGGATCGCAGCGTCCAGGCGACGGCGATATGACCGGGATCCGTATTCCACTCTGTCGCGAGGTGCCGAAGTCGTTCAACCCTGCCGAGATTAACTGTTAGAAGCGGCTCTTTGAAATTGGGATTGAACCGCCTGGCGTCGTCAGAAGCCATCGCATCCATTCGCGTCCGAGTAATCGATCCCGACAAGAGCCCAGTCTGCATCGGCGAGTATGCGATGGTGCCTATATTGCGTCGCTGACAGTAGGGGAGCGTTTCATCCTCGATGCTGCGGTCGAGCAAGGAATATGATGCTTGAAGCGTTTCGACCGCGGCTATCGATTGGATGCGCTGAAGGCGAGCAACATTAAAGTTCGAGACGCCAATATGAACGACCTTTCCTTGCTCCTTTAAGCGAAACAGGGCCTCCCAAGCCTGGTCGATGAGATGGTCATTCTCAGGACTGACTCCGTGAATCTGGTAGAGATCGATTGAATCGAGCCCAAGTCGTCGAAGGCTATCATCGACCTCCTTTCCGATCGACGCAGTGCTGATGTTGTTAGTAACCACGCGATCGTCGGACCAGACGTACCCGCACTTGGTGAAGACGTAGGGCCGGTCGTGCATGCCCCTAATCGATTTGCCGATAATCTCTTCTGAATGACCTAGCCCATAGCCCGGAGCTGTATCGATCCAGTTCACTCCTCTGTCGATGGCGCGATGGATCGCCGCTAGAGACAATGCGTCATCAGCCGGCCCCAGTTCCCACCATCCGGTAGCATTCCGCTTACCGCCGATTGCCCAAGCTCCAAAGCCAATTATGCTTAGGTTCATTACTGTCTCGCCTAGGCGCCTAAATTCCATCAGAACTCCACTCCTTCGGGCTCGTTCCTGAGGTCAGTCCCATTACAGTCGACGAGGTAGTTAATAGCTAGGTCCGGTATTCCGCCCATTTCGAAGCGCTGCTGAACATTACTAAGAACTATAGCCAGCGAGCACGGATCGGTGAGTCGACCGACGAAACTCGTAAAACCGGGTGACGATCCCCGGTGAAACGTCATAGGTCGCCCAGCTGCTGTTGAGCCAATGGCCCACCCGTAACCGTAAGAGTAGCCGGATTTGTTTAGAGGCTCGGGCGCCGACTGACCTCCCCAGAGTGTGAACATTCTTCCGATTAGTTTCGTCGACAAGAGTTGCTCGGTGCAGAGGGCCTTGTTCCAGGCTAGAAGGTCATCGACGGTGGATGTCAACCCGCCGGCCCCGTAGCTCTTGGCCGGGTCGCCGGCAGGGGCAGGTTCGCCTGTGCTGAGATATCCAATTGCGCAATCCGGCCCGTTGGCATGGCCGTGGTCAACATAGGTATTGGTCAAGTTTAGGGGCTCAAAAACATTGGCCGCGAGGAACTGATCGTATGTACTTCCAGTGGCTTCCTCAACTACGTACGCCAAGAGAATGTAGTTCGCATCGTTATACTGAAATTGCGAACCAGGAGAAAAAGCCACAGAGCGATCCCGGCCGAATGTCATTAGCTGGGTGGATCTCGCTCCCTGATCATCAAACGCGGGGGGCTGTCGGATTCCAGATGTATGGGTCAATAGATGATGGAGCGTCACCGGTTTCCAAGCGTCTGGACAACCGTTTATGCGGTGATAAAGCGAGTCTTGTAGCTCCAGTACCCGACGCTGATGAAGAAGAAGGACGGCCGCGGCTGTAAATTGTTTGGTCAATGAACCGACCCGGTATTTTGTCGTTTCGGCATTGGGCAATTGTCGGATGCGGTCGGCCATTCCGTAAGCGCGGCGAAACACAACGCGGTCATCACGTGCGAGCAATATGGATCCAGAGAATCCCCGCTCGCCTAGATTGCGCGCAAGGTGCTCGACCGACATCAAGGTTGGCGGGTCTAGGACGCCTGCGCTACTGGAACTCCCTCAAGCTTAAGCACTCTTCCGGCATTGCCGCCCAAGTACCCGGCAATTTCCTCCTCCGAGAATTGAACGCCATCCTGGACCGCGCGAGGATAGTTCCGTACTATTTCCATCCAAACATCCGGCTTCACCTTTCTAACGGTACGCAGAGTAGGCCAGTCGCTTCCGAAGAGAACCTTGCCGTGACCGGCACTAGACAACAGCGTCCGAAACTCTTGCATGTAGCGGGCTGGTCCAAGCCGCAGGGAACGTCCCTGCCAGTACGCCGTGTCGAGGTAAACATTATCGCGGTGAAATGAGATCTCCGCGGCCTCACGCCACCAGGCCATGCCCGCATGTGCGAGGATGAAAGTAACTTCAGGGAAGTCGCAGGCGGGTTGGTCAACATAAGTTGGCAGAGTGGTCTGGCCCTGAAAAGGGCTGATTTCTAGACCCGTGTGGATCACAATGGGAAGTCCGAGCCTGGCACAGGCCTCGTACAGTCGATAGCAATAAGGACGATCTGGATAAAAGCCCGCCGGGGGCCATAACTTAATTCCTTTTATGCCCCATTCGTTGACGGCCCGCTCGATAAAAGCGGCTGCGTCCGGGCGCCTCGGATCCACGCCGCCAAATAGAATTAGGCGATCCGAATGGCGGCTGACCGCGCGAGCGAAGATTGTGTGGCGCTGAACCAAGTTTGTGGAGTCGTCGACACCTGAATACAGACCAAAGTCAAGGCAAAACACGACGGACTTGTCAATGCCTGCGCGATCCATGTCCTCAACGAGCAAGTCACCACTTTCGTCGAACCAGGTGTCTTTCATACGTTGCAGCACATGGTCGGGTGTTTTACCTGAGACTTGCGCCCCATATGTCGCCATGACATCGATCCAATATTGGGGGCATAGTCTTTCGCTGAACATGTGCGTATGAACGTCAACGACCATCTTCTCCCTCCTTGTGGATGTTTGCGTTGGTCACGTGGAAACTCCAGCTGTTCGTGAGTTGACCGCCTTGATCAACTCAGCGATTGCTTCCAGGCGTTCCTGGCGTTCACCGGACAGAAGGGTCAGGGTGATCCGGTTTAGTCCCAGTGACGCGAGTTCAGAGACGCGAGCCAGACATTGTTCAAGCCCTCCCGCGATCGCTGCGAGCCGTGCGAAGTCGTCACTCACGAGATTGGTGTGAGCGCCTCGGACTGACAGATGCTCTGAGAAGTCGTACTCTCGTGCGGCTCGGGCAGCCTCGTCTCGATAGCGGTCTAGTGCCGGGGGCACTTCCTTCCAGGTATTTAGCCATCGAGCTTGGCCAGCGGACCAAGACTTGACGTCCTCTAAAGCCGCTGTTTCGTCTTCGCGAATCGAGATCGTCGCCCAGTAGTCAACAAAGACGTCGCCCTCGGAACGACCAGCGTTGCGCATCCCCTGCCGGAGGAAGCCAAGCTGATATTCGACTAGATCCGGGGAGGCGAACCCCATCATGATCACGCCGTCCGCTACCTCACCAGCCAGTTGAAGCATGCGAGGCTGGCTCGCAGAAATGAAGATGGGAACTGAGGGGCGGCTGGTCCGCAGTCGTACAGAATTCCCCTCAAACTCAACTGGGTCGCCCTTTAACAGAGTGCGGACTTGCTGGACCCATGTGCGCAGCTCCTCCACCTTGGACGCTTTGATGCCGAGCGGTGCAATAGCACTGTCCCCACTGCCAACCCCCAACATCGCCCGCCCGTCGGTCAGTTCGTCAACGCTGGCGATGGCGTTTGCCGTGACTGTGATATGTCGCATATGGGGAGTCGTTACTCCCGTACCGAGCTTGATGCGCTGAGTAGCGATCGCGGCGGCTGTCATGCAAACATATACGTCGCGCAGAATCAGCTGCGAGTCCAGGACCCATATAGCATCCAGTCCGGCATTCTCGGCTTCCTTTGCTAAATCCAGGATGCGTCGCGTCGGTTCGCGCTGGCTAATTCCTAAAGAAACCCCAAACGATGTCATCTTCCTACCTCCGGGAGTCTTTCCACCGTCGCCGTTTCTTCATGTCCTGGCGCATGTCAGGAGCGAGGGGAGGGCCAATATGTTCTTCGCATTCGATTCGTAAATGCAGCACTTCTGCCAGCTCTCCGTGCAGCTCACGCAAGCGTTGCTGCCGAACGGAAGCAGACGTATTGGCGGCGAACTCGACCCGGACGGTTACATGTTCGCGGCCGTTTTGATCCAATGAGAGAATGCCCTCGTAGTCGACGATGGGCATTCTCAATACGACCGCATCCACTGTCTCCGGATAGAGGTTGACACCTTTGACCTTGAGCATGTCGTCGAAGCGCTGGACCGTTCCGCCCTCAATTGCCGGCAGTAGCCGCCCGCAGCTGCATGCGCCGTACCCTAGCCAGCGTACGCGGTCTCCCGACGCGAAGCGCATCAATGGCGCCGCGGCGGATGCAGAAAATGGTGTGACAACCAGTTCTCCGAATTCCCCAACCTCCGTAGGATCGCCAGATTCTGGGTCAATCACCTCGATGAATTCCAGGTGAGGCAGAATATGGAGGACACCACGACGACCGTGGGGTGTAGCCCCAGCCTCACACGACCAGGCGAGCGCGCGCTGAGTGCTCCCGTACTGCTCATACAGTGTGGCACCCCACCGATCTTGGCGTTCAAGGGCCCACTCCACCGTGAAGGTTTCGCCCGCCGTTAATAGCGACGTGATACCCAGCGAGCGAAGGTCGACCTTTATCGCTTCGGCCTCCATTTCGAGTCGTTGCAGGTAGGAGGGGGTGGCAGTCAGAAGGTAGACTGGAAATCGGGCAAGGTAATCAAGCTTGCGGGCCGTGTCGTAGGTCCCGAGCGGCATATAGATTCCGCCCAGTCGATTCACTGCCGCTTGATGCCATCTACCTGCAGCCCGAGTCGTCAGCGGAAAAGTCGCGACTGCAATGCGGCCTGGCTCAATCCCCGCCCAGTAAAAGCCAAACATCTCCATTCTTATGGCTGCATCGAAATCGCTGCGTGACAGTGGGTAAACTTCGCATCCCTTCCCGGTTGTTCCGCTCGTCTCCGTAATGTCAACGATCTCTTCCATTCCGCAGTTCGCGATTGTGCCAAATGGTGGGTGCGCCGATTGATCCGCTATGACTTCTTCCTTTCGCATCAGCGGAATCATCCTGAATTTGTCAAGTGACGTGACGGATTCGAGATTGATACCGGTAGCGATCGCGCGCCGCTCGTGGAAAGCATTGCCGATTACCTGCTCTCGAAGAAATCGCTCAATCCTTGGCCAGGCAAGCTCCTCAAGTGTTGCGCGAGAGGCCGACTCAACTTCGGCCTCCATGAGGCGAATGGGCCGACTGATTTCCGTTTGACGGATCTAGGCGACCTCCAGGAGGATCGCGTCCGTTTGACCGAAGCCACCGCATATCGCTGCCGCTGCCAGGCCTCCCCCGCGTCGGCGCGCTTCGAGGATCAATGAGTATGTGATGCGAGCGCCGCTCGCGCCCACTGGATGACCGATGGCCACCGCGCCACCATTTACGTTGGTACGCTCCTCGAGTGACTCGAGAGCCTTGGAGTCGCCATTTGCTAAAACCCTAAGGCTGACACCAGGCACCGCTGCGAAGGCCTCGTTTATCTCGATAACGACAAGATCATTGAGGGTTTTCCCATTAGCTTTCAGCAACCTCTGAAGGGCATGAGCTGGCAAATACACCGCCGCGGTGGGGGAGCCTGCCATGCTGATGTGATCTAGAATGCGCGCTTTGATGTCAAGATTCTCGGCCTTCGCCAAGCTCTCGCCCACGACGAGAACTGCCGCGGCTCCATCATTGAGGCCGGGAGCGTTGCCCGGCGTGACTGTTGGGCTTCCGTAGACTGGCTTGAGTCTGGCGAGCTTCTCTAAGCTCGTATCGCGCCGTGGAGGTTCATCGATTTCTACGCGAGCGCCGGAACGCCCGATTGGATTTACTCGAATCTCGTCCGCAAGCAAGCCCTTATCGAGGGCGGCGAAGTACCTTTGATGGCTTCGAAGCGCCCATTTATCCTGGGCCTCTCGGTCGACCCCGTATGATATGGCAACCTCTCCCACATACTTGGCGATTGGTGCATCGGCGAGCGGTGACCGCATTAGGAGTACGTCTTCAACGGTCTGGTTTCCGATCTTGGCTCCGGTCCGAGGTGCTCTCAACATAAGCGGTGTTTGGCTCATCGACTCCATACCGCCTGCCAGCACGGCCCTGCGCTGCCCGAGCCCGATTCGGTCAGCCGCCATTCCTATGGCGGTCATACCCGAGCAGCAGGCTCGATCAACAGCGACGGAGGAAATCTCAAGACTGAGGCCTGCCTCGTGCAAAGCGCGCCTTGCCGGCGCTATAGCTCCCGACGAAACGATACCGACGCCCAGGATGAGCTCATCGATGGCGTCGCCATCGATGTCCTTCGCCAGCACTTGAATCACGGAGCCCGCTAGTTCGAAGCTTTGATGATCCGCCAGCTCCCCCCCGAGCCGACCAAATGGGGTCCGTGCGCCGTCTACGATTACCGCTTGCTCCATCGCTTATCTCCTCGTCTGGGAGTCAACTCCCAATAGGGGGCTGTTCTCGCCAGCCCTTGCGATCCTCAGTCAAACGCCATTCGGTTGCGAGCGCGTCCATGACTGGACGGTACCAGAAGGCAATCCATTTCGCTCTACCCTCGAGGTTAAAGTGCTGGTGCTCCACGCCATTGGGTTTGATCGGCAATAAAATTAGATCGCCCTTTTCCCACTCGTGCCTCACGCCGTCGTAGGTAGTGACACCTTTGCCATCGAGCACGAATAGGACGAGTCCCCCTTGGTGAACGTGTTTTCCGGACTGAGTCTGGATGTCATGGGTGAAGACTCGCCAGTCCTCGACAGCCGAATCGTCATAACAGTGATCGAGGTAGAACAAGGCTCCCGCCCCCATGCGGTCAGCAACCCATCGTCGGTCGCTAGGCTTTATCACAACCTTGCCTGTTAGAGCGCGTTCGCGACGCGCCGTCAAGTACGCGATTACCGAAGCGTGTTCCGGCCCATAGCCGGCATCTTCCAGTTCTTTTTGTCTAACCCTGACCTGAGCCACAGCAGTAGCTCCTAGCGGCCTACTGGTGCGGTTTCGCGATTCGAGACAGCCGCGGAGTAGTACCGTTCGTAATACCATTCGGCGATCTCATCACTTGTGGCCAGCCATACGCCATCATGTCCGCTCACGTAGGCAAGCGCCTTTTCAAGGTACTTTTGACGAAAGGGCTGGTTGATGATGAACGGATGCAAGCACAGGGCCATGACTCGGCCGCTCGTGGATCCCTCGCGGTACAGAACATCAAACTGATCAACTACCAGCTGGTAAAAGTCATCGCCGCTGAGATTCTTGTTGAAGAACAACGTAATGTCGTTCAAATCGACGGAATACGGAACGGAGATCATCTTTCCCGTCTTGACATGCATGGGAAAGGGTTGGTCGTCGCAGCACCAATCGCAGTTGTAAGTGACCCCAAGTTCAGCCAGCAGGTTAGTCGTGTTGTCTGTTTCGCTGAGGGCTGGACCAAGCCATCCCTTTGGCCGCCGCCCAGTTCCGGACTCGATCTCGCGGAGCATCTCGTCGAGGTATTTGCGCTCATCCACCTCGGACATATTTACCTGGAGGATCGAGTTATTTTTGCCATGAGCCAGCCAAGCCCACTTACGCTTGTTACCTTCCTCGATGATCTCCGGATACTGAGCGCACACTTCCGAATTTAAGAGCACACTGGCCCGCATGCCGTTTGCGTCAAGAGCCGCCATAAGCCGCCAAACTCCGACACGCGGTCCATAGTCGCGCCACCCTTGATTGGCTGGGTCTGGGACCATACTCGCCGTTGGTGGCGAGATGCTGATGCCTGGCCTCCCGAACGGGTAGTATTCAATATTTATAGCGGCCCAAAATGCGACCCTGGCGCCGTTCGGCAATTCCAGCCGTGGACGCCGTGGCGTCGGCGAGAAGTCATAGAAAGGGTTATCCACCGGTCGCCTCCTTGATGTCGGTTGCCTCTAGTCGCGGCCTCCGCTAGCGGCCAGCCAAAACCCGTGTCTTGCTGCCAACCGATACGAAATACTCCGTCGCTGCTTTCAAATTGATCACGTCTGCGTACTTCATGTGCATGTCAAACAGATTGATCCAGTGCGAGGCTTGAGTACGGTCGAAGCAGCACTCGTCTACGACACCCACGTAGAAGCGGTTCTGCGCCGCGTCGACCACAGTTGCCCGAACGCAGCCGCTCGTTGTCTCGCCGCAAACAATCAGTGTGTCGACTTCGTTGAAGACCAGGTGAGCCAACAGGGGGGAACCATAAAAAACGCTGGGCGCTGGTCGATCGATAACAAGCTCCCCTTCAACGGGCTTGAGCTCGGAAACGATTTCGTTCCCGATCCGACGGGCCTCAAGCGGCAAGTGATCGAGGCTCGACCGCCGTGGTTCACGAGCGCGCCATCGTTGCCATGGGCTCGGAAAGCCTGCTAAGTCTCTTGAGTGGATAACAGGGATGCTGTTGTCTCTGGCGGAAGTAAGGAGCTCGACCGTCTTGTCAATAGCCTCCCAGCCTTCTAGACCGCAACTCATGGGCCAGGTTTTGACCGACTCCTCAATCGGTTCCCGCTTGTCTCCAACTGCGTAGTACAGGTCGTCGATTATTATGAGCGCGGGCCTTTCACCGAAACCATTGAGCTTGGTCTTACCCCAAACCTCGAGAACCTTCTTGTCCTGCACAGTCAAGAACGGATCCCAGCCTGGCACTTCCAATACTCCTCTTGCTCTATGAGTCTCGGTTCGTCACTGTGTCGCGCCCTGGGACGGCACCGTTAGTTGCCCACTTTTGACTTTGTTGACGAACTGCTGAAGCGTGCCGTCATATGAAGCGTTGGAACCATTAAAGGGAACGTAGGTGATGATTCCGCCCTCGATCGTGCCTCGATGGATTGATGCGTCGAAATGACCGCTCGACAACATCTTTGCGGCTGCTTCGTATTGACTGAGGAAGTTGACCGTCACGCTGGCGGTCGTCACCGGGTAAAGCTTGCTTTCGTCAACGAGCCACCCGATGTACTGCGCATTACCTGCTGCGACTGCTTGAGCCACGGCAGATTCCATGCCAGCCAGTAAACCAAAAAGCACGTCCGCCTTCTGTCCAAGAAGAGCTCCCGCTACTTCCCGTGCCTTGGCCGCATCGGCCCAGTCATTCACATACTGAATCTTTAGAGTGGTGCCAGGAACCGCTTGATCTGCGCCGAATCGCGCGCCGCCGAAGACCTTGAGGGCAGCAGGAATCGGCTGGCCAGAGATTCCGCCAATGACGTGGGTTTTGCTTGCGAGGGCGGACTCAACGCCTGCAATGTAACCGATCTCGTACCAGTTAAAGGTGTAAGCAGTGACGTTGGGTAGTCCTTGCGTCGAATCGATGTCGGACATCATGATGAACTTCGTATTCGGATATTTTTTGGCAGCATCCAGCATCGCTTGTGCTTCGCCGTTATCGGTGACAAAAACGTAAGGCAGCCCTTGACTTCCGAAGCGGTCAAAGGTCTGCGGCCCTTGACCATAGGGGACAGCCTCGGCGAGCTTCAGATGCCACCCGTATTGGGCAAAGACCTTGCTGTAGGCGGCGTAATGCGCAGGATCGTAGGTCCCCTGGTTAATAGGGCTTGTGGTTATCACGCCGACATCGATCTGTTTGGAAGCACTTGTAGCTGGCGTCCCCCCGCACGCCGCGATACTCACGGAAAGCAGAAGAAGCGTCAGGCGAGGTCTTACCATTCTCATACTCCCTCTCCTTTAAACGTGCCGCGATCCCATGGGAATGACTCCACGGTGCGCCGTTGCGGAAGGGCCCCCGGTAGGAACCCTACTGCAGGAACGCAAGGTTGTCAATAGGTGT
>Ga0070707_100007657_pt1 | contig 10028 bp, 14 predicted proteins | sample KBSK5502metaG_FD_65468 | JGI IMG/M metagenome (GOLD analysis project Ga0070707, IMG submission 65468) | Corn, switchgrass and miscanthus rhizosphere microbial communities from Kellogg Biological Station, Michigan, USA - KBS K5-50-2 metaG | ecosystem: Host-associated > Plants > Roots >... | reverse complement strand
GTCCGCGGCCACACGCCTGCCGGGTGGCCGGCGGGACCGGCCGTGCTTCCCGGGTCCATCCTCCCCGCGGCGCGAATCGTCGCATTCTACGGCAACCCCTACTCCAAACGCATGGGCATACTGGGCGAGCTCGCGCCGGACTCGATGATGGCGCAGCTCCGGAAGACGGCGGCCGAATGGGCCGCGGCGGACTCGACGATGAGCGTGCAGCCCGCCCTGCATCTCATCGCGACCGTTGCCCAGGGCAAGCCGGGACGTGACGGCATGCACCGGCTCCGCATGCCGGACAGTCTGATCCAGCAGGTCGCCGCGTGGGCGGAGGCCAATCACTGGCTCCTGTTCCTCGACGTGCAGGTGGGCCACAGCACCGTGCAGAGGGAGCTGCCCCGCCTGCTTCCCTATCTCGCCCACCCCTACGTGCATCTGGCACTCGACCCCGAGTTCTCGATGAAGGACGAGTCGGCGCCCGGGACGCGGATCGGCACCATGGATGCGGAGGACGTGAACTACGCGGTCCATACGCTGGAGGGACTGGTGGACAGCCTCAAGCTGCCGCCCAAGGTGCTGATCGTGCACCGCTTCACCCAGCGCATGCTCACCAACTACGACCGGATCAGGGTGGACCCGCGCGTCCAGGTGGTGATCGACATGGACGGGTTCGGCGGCCGACCGCTCAAGCGCAGCGTTTACCGGGACTTCATCGTGAAGGAGCCGGTCGAGTTCACCGGCTTCAAGCTTTTCTACAAGAACGACCAGCCGATGATGACGCCGGGGGAGGTCCTCTCGCTCTCGCCGGTCCCGGTATACATCCAGTATCAGTAGCCGCTCAGTAGCGGTAACCCCGGCGGACGCCATATTCCACAGGTGGCCGTTGCCGCGCCCGACCCCCCTCCGCCAGTTTCGGACCCCGCCGCGACCACCGTCGCCCGGGTGTCGCGGCGGCTGATCCCTTTCCTCTTTCTTCTCTACATTCTCGCGTTCCTCGACCGGGTGAACGTCGGGTTCGCCGCGCTGGAGATGAACCGCGACCTCGGCTTCGGGCCGGCGGTGTACGGCTTCGGCGCGGGCATCTTCTTCCTGGGCTACTGTCTGTTCGAGGTGCCAAGCAACCTGGTGATGTTCCGGACCGGGGCACGGATCTGGATCGCCCGGATCATGGTGACGTGGGGCATCGCCGCCGCTGCCATGATGTTCGTCGCGACGCCGACGAGCTTCTACGTGCTCCGATTCTTGCTGGGCGTGGCGGAGGCGGGGTTCTTTCCTGGGATCATCTTCTATCTCACGTACTGGTATCCCGCCCGGGACCGCGCGCGGGCCTACTCCTGGTTCCTGGCCGCCATCCCCATCTCCGGCATCATCGGCGGTCCGATCTCGGGCGCCTTGCTCGGGCTGGATCGCGTGCTGGGTCTCGAGGGCTGGCAGTGGCTCTTCCTCCTCGAGGGGATCCCGTCGGTCGTGGTCGGGCTCCTGGTGCTGGTGCTACTGCCCGACCGTCCCGCTCACGCCCGGTGGCTCGCGCCCGAGCAGCAAGCGTGGCTCGAGGGAACGCTCGAGGCGGAGCGGACGCGGACTGTAACGTCCCATGGCGCCAGCCTCGGGAGGGCGCTCACCAATCCGGTCGTCTGGTTGCTCGGCGCGGTCTACTTTCTGATCATTGTCGGCCTCTACGCGTTCGCCCTCTGGCTGCCGCAGCTCATAAAGGCGAGCGGCCATCTCACGAATTTCGAGGTGGGGATCGTCACGGCCATCCCGTATGTCGTGGCAGCCGCAGGAATGGTGCTAGTCGGACAGCACTCGGACCGGACGGGCGAGCGGTATCTCCACCTGGCGGCGCCGACGCTGCTGGCTGCGGCCGGCTTTCTGGCTGTGGCGGTCGTGCAGGCGCCCGGGCTCCTCGTCGCGGCGCTCTCGCTCACGGCATTCGGGCTCCTGGCGTGCCTTGGCCCGTTCTGGGCGCTGCCGACCGCCTTTCTCAAGGACCAGGCGGCGGCCGGCGGGATCGCCTTGATCAACTCGATGGGCGCGGTCGGCGGGTTCGTCGGGCCGTATCTCCTCGGCGCGGTAAAGGAGCGCACGGGGGATTTCACGGCCGGGCTGTTGATCCTGGTGGCGGTGCTGGTCGTGGCAGCGGGGATCGCGCTGGGAATGAGGCGCCTGGGGCAGGTGGCGGGGGGCTCCCCACTCTCCGACACTGAGGCCTGAATGCTCCGATTTGGGCGGCGGCTCTCCTACTCATCCCGCCAGCTCGCCATTGCCAAGAGCATCGTCGTCGTGCTCGCGGCCGTGGTGGGAGGTGTCGCGTCGGCCCGCACGCCGGCGGAGCGGGCGATCAGCGTCGGGGGCGTGCTGATCCTGCTGGGGGGCGCCGTGGCGCTGTACGAGCTGATAGCCCGGGGTCTCGCCTTCCTGATCGGCCGCATTCCGATGCCGGCGCGCCCACCTTCCGAGCCGCCCCCGGCCAGCGAGGAGCTTGAGAAGCCAACCCCACATCAGCCTCGGCCCCGGCATGTTCTCCTTGCGTTCGCGTTCTACCTCACGGCCACGACCGCGGTCTGGCTCGTGGGCGCAGTCGTCGCGTCGGCTGGCGCCCCACCGCACACGGCCAAGGGGGCAGCCGCGGCGGGCCTGCTCCATCTGACGCCGGTCCTGCTGCCCACGAGTGAAGCCGCCGGCGGCCTCACCGTCCTGCTGGTGTTGTATCGCTGGGCGAAGCGCCTCGACGGCGCGATATTCCTCGACATCGTCCCCGCTCGTTGGGGGACGGTCCGTCAGCTCCTGCTGGGAGGGGTCGCTGGGGCGGCCCTCGGACTCGCGTTCGTTCTGCTCAGCAGCTTCGTGCCCCACCACCCCACCCACCCGCCGAGCGTTCTGGTGCAGGCGGCAAGCCTGCCGGGGCCGACTCGGTGGGCGTGGGTCGTCTCCGCCCTGCTGCTCGCGCCGCCGATCGAGGAAGCCATGTTCCGGGGCGCGTTTCTGGGGGGTCTGGCCCAGACGTGGGGTTGGCCTGCCGGCATGCTGCTCTCCGGTGCGACCTTCTGGGGATTGCACGCTTCGGAGTGGCTCGACTACTGGCCGGCAGCCGCCGCCCTGGGCACGTTGACGCTCCTGGTCACCCTGCTTCGGGTCCGAACCCGGACACTGGGTGCTTGCATCACCGCGCATTTCGCCTATAACCTCGTTCTCGCCCTGGCCGCGTTCGGGTTCAGCCCGCACGGCGCATAGCCCGGCCCCTCGAACCGGGAGTCGTGTGATGATCTCTCTTTCCGGCGCAGGCACCGGAGCACGGCTGGCGCGGCGTCCCTTCGTCGCCATCGCGGGTAGCGCGGGCTGGCTCGGCGCCAGCCTCCTTGGTTACGCATTCAGGGGCGGTCTTGGCACGTAGTCCCCGCGCGGCGTCGCGGATGTCGCAGGATTCGTTCGCCACCGCTCGTCTGCTCGCCGAGCGGCTCGTGCCGGCGCACCTACCCGACCTGTGCCGCATGGACCGGGACGAGCGCTTCATGGCGAGCCTGGGCGGAGTACGGGATGAGGCCGCAACCGCTGCCTACCTCGAGCGCAATCTGGCGCACTGGTCGGAGTACGGCTTCGGGCTGTGGATGCTTCGACACCGCGGGACGACCGCGCTGATCGGACGGGCGGTCTTGCGCCATCTGGAGGTCGAGGGCGTCGATGAAGTGGAGGTTGGTTACGGCTTCTTCCCGGAGTACTGGGGCCGCGGATTGGCGACCGAGATCGCGCGCGCTTGCGTGCGCACGGGCCGCGACGTGCTCGGCTTGCGGTCCGTCGTCGCCGTCACTCTCCCGACGAACCTCGCCTCCCAGCGCGTGATGCAGAAAGCGGGGCTCGTGTATGAACGGGACATCACCCATGCGGGCCTGCCTCACGTGCTGTTCCGCACCCGACCGGGCTGATCCGTGAGCGACCGTCGCACGATTCCCGTCGAGCTGATCGAGGACGCCCGCCGCCACGTGTACGGGGCGGCGTACCGCACGCCCCTGGTGCCGCTGCAGTACGACGATGCCCCGGGCGAGGTCTACCTCAAGCTCGAGAACCTGCAGCCCATCGGCTCCTTCAAGATCCGCGGCGCCTACAACGCCGTGCGGCTCCTGCCCCCGAGCGAGCGTGCGCGCGGCGTCTGGACGGTGAGCGCGGGTAACGCCGCGCAGGGCGTGGCCCTCGCGGCGCGGAAGGCCGGCGCGACGTGCCAGGTCCTGGTCATGGACACCGCGCCGGACACGAAGCTCGACGCGATCCGACGGCTGGGGGCGGCGATCGTCAAGGCCCCGTTCGACGAGTGCTGGACGGCCCTGGGGGCGCGGCGGCATCCTGCCATGACCGGCACGTTCGTCCACCCGTTCGAGGACGACGCGTTCATCGCCGGCAACGCGACCGCCGGCCTTGAGATCCTCGAGGACCTGCCCGATGTGGATGCCGTTGTCGCAGCGTTCGGCGGCGGGGGGCTCTCCTGCGGAATCGCTTCCGCGATGCGGCGAAAACCGGGAGTGAGGGTGTACGCGGCGGAGCCGGAGACTGCGGCCCCGCTCTAGCGCTCCTTCGCCGCCGGGTCGCCGCAGGATTTCCCGGAGTGGCGGGCGAGCTGGGTGGACGGCTGCGGGGGCAAGAGCGTGTTCCCCCGCATGTGGGCGCTGGCGCACCATCTGCTCGAGGGCTCCGTAGTGTGCTCGCTCGAAGACATCCGCCGAGCCATGAAGCTGGTGGCGGAGCGGAACCACGTGGTCGCCGAGGGCGCGGGGGCCTGCGCCGTCGCGGCCGCGCTCAGCGGCCAGTGCGGGTCCGGTAAGGTGGTCGCCGTCGTCAGCGGCGGGAACATCGACCTGAGCCGCTTCAGCGAGCTCGTCTCCCGCTGACGGCAGCCGCGCCGGACCTGCCCGACGCAATGGTGGTCAACGGTCTTCTGATCCACATGCTCGGCGTGGGCCCGCCCAGCGCCCTGTTCGCGCGGGTCGCCGCGAGATGAGCCGCTACCCCTTCCCTCCCCGAACCACCGCGTAGAGAACCACGTCCTCGAACCTCCCCCACTTCCGCACGCGCTGCCGGAGGATGCCCTCCTGTTGCATCCCGACGCGCTCCAGCACGCGTCCGGACGCGGGGTTTCGGACCATGTGGTGGGCGTAGATCCGGTTGAGGCGGAGCGTCTCGAAGCCGTAGCGGACGATGGCCTGTGCCGCCTCGGTCGCGTAGCCCTGCCCCCAGTGTGGCACCCCGATCCAGTACCCCAGCTCGGCCTGGAGGTGCACCCGGTCGATCTCGCGCAGCGAAACGCAGCCCACCAGCCGACCGTCCTGCCGCCGGCGAACCGCGAGCACCAGCTCGTCGCCGCGAGTCCCGGCCGCCGACTGGTGTGCGATGAACCGCTCCGCGTCGGCCCGGCCATAGGGGTGCGGGATGGAGATCGTGGTGTCGGCGATCTCGCGGGCCCCGCAGAGCCGCTCCAGCTCGGGCGCGTCATCGTCCCTGAGCACGCCCAGGAGCAGGCGCTGGGTCTCGAGCTCGGGAATGCCCGTCACCGCCCGCGGGGCGTCCAGCCGACCCGGGTGAGCGCCACCCGGCCCCGGGTGTCGAACCGCACGCCCTCCCGCTCGAGCAGCATGCGCTGCGACAGCTCCTCGCCCGGTCGCCGGCGGCGGCTGACCTCGCCCTTGGCGTTGATCACCCGGTGCCACGGCAACCCCGTGCCCTTGGGCAGCGCGTGGAGCGCGTAGCCCACCTGTCGCGCGTGCCCCGGCAAGCCGGCCAGCGCCGCCACCTGCCCGTAGGTGGCAACTCGCCCGCGCGGGACGCGACGTACGACCGCGTAGATCCGCTGGTACGAGCGGGAGAGTGAGGGCGTCGATCTGCCCGCGCTCATGATCTCCGGTCCGCCAGCCGGCGGACGAATTTGAGCCCAGACCACACTTCGTCCACCGCGCAGACCTTCACGTCCACCAATCCGGCACGCAGGCCGATCTCCCGGACGACGTCCTCGGTGAGATCGGTCTCGACCCCGGCCGCTTTCTTGGGCCACGAGATCCAGACCATGCCGTCGTCCGCCAGCGCGCGGGCCAGGGCGGGGAATTCCTTGTCCAGCTCCGCGCGCCGGGTGACAAAGCAGTGAGCGAAGCGCGTCTGCTTGCCCAGTCGGTTGACGAACGTGACGTCGGCAGGCATTGGAGCGAGCAGCCTCACGTAGGCCGGGGGTGGCCTGAGGGCGGTGATCACCGTCCCGGGCTTAATCCCGAGCTTCTCCGCCAGGGAACGTCGGGAATAGCCCGCCATCGAGTCTCCGCGCAAGGGTCCCTTTAACTTGGAGGGGACGGGTCCGTCCACAAGGTCACTCATGTCGAAATCGTGCATCGCGGCGGCCGCCCCGCCGGATTCGGCGGTCTATGCACTCGAGCGTCTCGCCTACGGGCCCACCCCCGGCCAGGCGGATTCGGTGGCGCGGCTGGGCGTCATGCGCTGGATCGACGACGCCCAGGCGGCGTTCCGAACCGCGATGCCGAGCTACTCGGACAAGGTGGTTCCGTGGAGGCGGGGGGCGGGCCCGGGACCGCGCTCGCCCATTGGCGGGAATCGGTGATGACCAACGAGCTGATGACGGGCTATATCAACCTGGGGAAGAATCCACTCAGCCTGGTGACGATCGCACACGAGGGCGCTGACCGGGCCGCTCGTGATCGTGAACCGGTCCGGCACGATCGTGGGCACCCGACGGAGACCGGGCCGCTGAGCCGGCTCTTGACTCGTCGCGCGCTCAATCGCGCCGGAGGCGCCACTCGACCAGAGTCTTGGCCGTGAGCGTGACCAGCGCAAGCAGCGTAAGCAGCGAGGCCACCGCGAACGCCCCGACGAAGTTGTACTCGTTGTACAAAATCTCAACGTGGAGCGGCATGGTGTTCGTGAGCCCGCGGATATGGCCCGACACGACCGACACCGCGCCGAATTCGCCCATAGCCCTCGCGTTGCACAGGATGACCCCGTAGAGCAAGCCCCACTTGATGTTCGGCAGCGTCACCCGCCAGAACGCCTGCCAGCCGCTCGCCCCCAGCACGATGGCGGCCTCCTCGTCCTCGTTCCCCTGCTCTTGCATGAGGGGGATCAGCTCCCGGGCCACAAAGGGGAAGGTGACGAAGATCGTGGCCAGCACGATCCCCGGCACCGCGAAGATGATGGTGATATCCCGCGCCTCCAGCCACGGTCCGAGCCACCCCTGGGCGCCGAACAGCAGGACGTAGACCATCCCCGAGATCACCGGGGACACGGCGAAGGGCAAGTCGATCAACGTGAGGAGGACGTTCTTCCCCGGGAAGCTGAACTTCGCGATGGCCCACGCGGCGGCCACACCGAACACCAGGTTGAGCGGCACGGCGATCGCGGCCGCCAGCAGCGTCAGGCGGATAGCCGCGAGCGCGTCCGGCGTGACCATCGCCCGGCCGTAGGCGGCCCACCCTTTCGCCAGCGCCTCGGCGAACACCGACACCAGCGGCAGGACCAGGAACGCGCCCAGAAACGCGAGCGCGAGCCCCGTCAGGGTCCAGCGGACCAGCGGCGCTTCACTAGTCGCCGCCTTCACCGCCGCCTCACGCGGCCGCCCGGCGCCGGCCGGCCCACTGGAGCAGGTTGATCCCGAGCAGGAGCACGAACGACGCGCCGAGCATCACGACGGCGATCGCGGTGGCGCCGGCGTAGTCGAACTGCTCCAGCTTGGTCATGATGAGGAGCGGGGCAATTTCCGTCCTGAGCGGCATGTTCCCGGAGATGAAGACCACCGAGCCGTATTCGCCCACGGCCCGTGCGAACGAGAGCGCGAACCCCGTGAGCATGGCCGGGGCGAGCGCGGGGAGGAGCACCCGCTGGAACGTCTGCCGGCGGCTCGCGCCGAGGCTGGTCGCGGCCTCTTCGATCTCGGCCTCCAGGTCCTGGAGCACAGGCTGGACGGTGCGGACGACGAAGGGCAATCCGATGAACGTGAGCGCGACCACGATGCCGAGGGGCGCGTAGGCCACGTGGATGCCGAGGGGCTCGAGCCGCGCCCCGATCCACCCATTCGGCGCGTACAGCGTCGTAAGCGCGATGCCGGCCACAGCCGTGGGCAGGGCGAACGGCAGGTCCACCAGCGCGTCCATCAGCCGGCGGCCGGGGAACCGGTAGCGGGTGAGCACCCAGGCCGCCAGCAAGCCGAAGATCGAGTTGATGATCGCCGCGGCCAGCGAGGCGCCGAAGCTCAGGCGGTAGGACGCGACGACCCGGGCGGACGTGACCGTCTCCCAGAACGCGTGCCAGCCCAGGCCCGCGCTCCGGAAGAAGATGGTCGCGAGCGGGATCAGCACGATGAGGCCGAGATACGCCAGCGCGAATCCCAGGGCCGGCCCGAACCCTGGGAGCACGCTGCGGCGGCCGACGCCCATCGCCGGCATCCTACGCCTTGCCCGGCTGATAGATTTGGTCGAAGATCCCGCCGTCGGCGAAGTGGGCCGCCTGCGCCTTCCGCCACCCGCCGAACACCTCGTCGATCGTGAATAACGTGAGCTTGGGGAACTGGGTCGCGTACTTGGCGGCGACGGCGGGAGAGCGCGGCCGGTAGTAGTTCCGCCCGGCGACGTCCTGTCCCTGCTCCGAGTAGAGGAACTCGAGGTACGCCTCCGCCACGGCCCGGGTACCCCGCTTATTCACGACCCTGTCCACCACCGCCACCGGCGGTTCGGCGAGAATGCTCCGCGAGGGGTAGACGATCTCGAATTTCCCCTCGCCGAGCTGCTTGACCGCAAGGAGGGCCTCGTTCTCCCACGCGATGAAGACGTCGCCGATGCCGCGCTCCACGAAGGTGGTCGTGGCACCGCGGGCGCCGCTGTCGAGCACCGGGACGTTGCGATACAGCTTGGCGACGAACTCCCGCGCCTTGGCCTCGTCGCCGTTCCACCGCTGGAGCGCATAACCCCAGGCGGCGAGATAGTTCCACCGCGCCCCGCCGCTGGTCTTGGGATTCGGCGTGATCACGGACACTCCCGGGCGCGCGAGATCGTCCCAGTCCTTGACCTGCTTCGGGTTCCCCTTGCGAACCAGCAGCACGATCGTGGACGTGTAGGGCGAGGCGTTGTCCGGGAGCCGGCTCTGCCAGCCCTTCGCGATGAGGCCGCGGTCCTCGATGGCGTCGACGTCGTAGGCCAGCGCGAGCGTCACGACGTCGGCCTTGAGCCCGTCGATCACGGCGCGGGCCTGCTTGCCCGACCCGCCGTGTGACTGCTGGATCGTCACGTCCTGTCCCGTCTTCCCCTTCCAGAACGTCGCGAACGCCGTATTCACGTCCTGGTACAGCTCGCGGGTCGGATCGTAGGAGACGTGGAGCAGGGTCACCGCCTTGGGCGCAGCCTGGCCGGAAAGGCCGCCGCCCAGTACGAGGGCGAGGGGGAGGAGCAGGCTCACCCGCGCCGCCTGCGCATGAATCCGCTTGGCCTTCTCACTCCCCGCGCCCAGGACACGTGCCAGGGCGATCCCGACGCGACCCGGCGCGCTCGGCGCCGGGTGTGGGTCGCCGCGTGGCACAGCCCCGCTCTCTCCGTTCGCCTGCGGTCCCTTCGCCTTCTTGGTGGTACGTCCCATGGTGCGGTTCTCCGTCGGTAATTGATGATCGTGGCCGGGGCGCTCAGAACGCCACCTGAAACCGGGTCAGCAGCGCCTTCTCGTCCTCGCGGTCGCCTCGTGCACGACGACCTCGAGCGAGCCGAACTTGAGGCCGCGCAGCGCTGCGGCGAGCGCGCCCGCAAGCGCCGGGTCCAGTCCGTCGCCGTGCGTAGTCGAGTACGTCGGTGCGCTCATGTGGTCTCCACTCGGTCAAGGCTCGCGTTGGACACCCGGCGATTCCGGGGGTGTGGGAAGCAGATCGCCCCGGGCTCGGCTGGGGCCGGCCCGGGGCGTGGATCAGGCGACCGATCGGGTCGCTCACCATCGAACCGCCGAGCCTAGGCGCGCACGTCGCCCCCGTGACGACAGCAACAGCGCCGCGCTCTGGCTGCCTGGCGCCCGCCCGC
>Ga0070707_100007656_pt1 | contig 10028 bp, 11 predicted proteins | sample KBSK5502metaG_FD_65468 | JGI IMG/M metagenome (GOLD analysis project Ga0070707, IMG submission 65468) | Corn, switchgrass and miscanthus rhizosphere microbial communities from Kellogg Biological Station, Michigan, USA - KBS K5-50-2 metaG | ecosystem: Host-associated > Plants > Roots >... | reverse complement strand
CGTCACGTTGCGGCTCGATCAGCTGATGCACGAGCTGGCGCCACAGATTCCGGCCTATCTGAGCCTGTGCCTGGTCGACCACGGGTTGACCGAGCCGCGCCAGCGCCTGATCGGCCCACTCGGCTGCGAGTCGCAGACGAGCGCCTATCTGAACCTGCGCGCGCTGCCTTTTGCCGGGCGCGAGTGGGAGCTGCGCGTGTCGGCGAAGGCGGGCGACATCCCCGGCGCGAACAGTGCCGACGTCTGGCTGTTCGCGCTGGTCGGGCTGCTGTCGACCGCGATGCTCGGCGGCTTTCTGCTGACCGTGACCGGGCGCACCCGGCGCATCGAGACCGCGGTGCGCGAACGCACCGCCGCGCTGCAGGGCGAGGTCCACGAACGCGAGATCGCCGAGGCTGCGCTGCGCGAGAGCGAGCAGCGCTTTCGCACGATCCTGAACCACGTGCCGATCGGCGTGATCTACACCGACTTGCGCGGCAACGTGAAGCAGACGAATCCGCGCTTTTGCGAGATGACCGGCTACCGCGAGGACGAGTTGCTCGCGATGTCGGCGCGCCAGTACACCCACCCCGAGGACGTGGCGCAAGACGAGGAGCTCACCGCGCAGCTCGTGCGCGGCGAGATTCCGATGTATCGGCGGCACAAGCGCTACCTGTCCAAACACGGTCAGACGATCTGGGTGCAGAACACGGTCTCGCTGCTGCGCGACGCGCAGGGGCAGCCGCGGCGCATCCTCGGTGTCGTCGAGGACATCACCGAACACCTGAAGCTCGAAGAGGCCGAGCGCGCGCGCGAAGCGGCCGAGGCGTCGAACCGCGCGAAGAGCGATTTCCTCTCGCGTATGAGCCACGAGCTGCGCACGCCGCTGAATGCGATGCTCGGCTTCGCGCAGCTCCTCGAGCTCGACGTGCGGCACCCGCTGACGCCGGCGCAGCAGCCGTGGGTCGTGCAGATCCAGCAGGCCGGCTGGCACCTGCTCGAGATGATCAACGACGTGCTGGACCTGTCGCGCATCGAATCGGGCAACCTGCGGCTGCAGACCGAGACGCTGCATCTGGCCGACGTGCTGGCCGCGTCGATCTCGATGGTCGAGGGCGAGGCCAAGCGGCGGCGCATCCTGGTCCTGCAGGAGCTCGGCGTCGACACGCCGAGCGTGCTCGGCGATGCGACCCGGGTGAAGCAGATCCTGACCAACCTGCTGAGCAACGCGGTCAAGTACAACGTCGATGGCGGACGCATCCATATCGCGAGTCGCCGCGAGGGTATCGACCATCTCGAGATCGCCGTGACCGACACGGGGCTGGGCATGACGCCGGAGCAGCTGGCCGAGCTGTTCCAGCCGTTCAACCGGCTCGGCCGCGAGCGCTCGACGCTGGAAGGCACCGGCATCGGCCTCGTGATCAGCCAGCGCCTGGCCGAACTGATGGGCGGCTCGCTGCGCGCGCAAAGCGTCGCCGGCAAGGGCTCGTCGTTCATCCTCAGCCTGCCGTGCGCGCCGACCCCGGAAACCCAGCCGTCGGGCCTGGACGCGCTGGCCCCGACCGCGGCCGACTACCACCGCCGCCACATCCACTACGTCGAGGACAACGAGACCAACGTCGAGGTGATGCGCGGCATCCTCGCGCAGCGGCCGCAGGTCGAGCTGTCGGTGTCGATCACCGGACTCGACGGGCTGGCGGCGGTCCGCCAGAAGCTGCCCGACCTGATCCTGCTGGACATGCACCTGCCCGACATCAGCGGCATGGAGCTGCTGCGCTACCTGAAGGCGGATCGGCGCACCGCCGGCATCCCGATCGTGATCGTCTCGGCCGACGCACTCGCGAACCAGATCGACGCGGCCATCGAGGCCGGCGCGTCGCACTACCTGACCAAGCCGGTGAATGTCAGCGAACTGCTCGGCGTGCTCGACGACTTGCTCGAGCGGATGGACACGGCGTTCAATTGACTCCAGTCCCGGGAAGGCGAAAGTGATAAGTGTTTGCTTACTCTATTGCATCAATGAAGGCAATCGAGACGATTGAGGCCATCGATCAGCACTCCCATTTGTCGAGTGCTAATATCACCGGAACCGAAAGGAGTTCAGCGTGTCTGATGCTTCCATGAACCTCTCCTCTGCCACTGCTTTGACCGTCCGCGACCCGTGGGCGCTGGTGCCGTCGCTCGGCAACCTGGACGCCTACATTTCCGCCGTCAATCGGGTGCCGCTGCTGACCCAGGATGAAGAAATCGCCTTTGCGAAGCGCCTGCGCGCGACCGGCGACATCGATGCCGCCGGGAAGCTGGTGCTGTCGCACCTGCGGCTGGTCGTCTCGATCTCGCGCAAGTACCTGGGCTACGGGCTGCCGCACGGCGACCTGATCCAGGAAGGCAATGTCGGCCTGATGAAGGCCGTGAAGCGCTTCGACCCGGACCAGGGCGTGCGCCTGGTCAGCTACGCGATGCACTGGATCAAGGCCGAGATCCACGAGTACATCCTGAAGAACTGGCGCATGGTCAAGGTCGCGACGACCAAGGCGCAGCGCAAGCTGTTCTTCAACCTGCGCTCGATGAAGCAGAGCCTGAAGGACGACGCCGAAGACGTCGACACCCACCGCTCGACGCTGACGCAAAGCGAGGTCGACACACTCGCGACCACGCTCAACGTCAAGCGCGAAGAGGTGCTCGAGATGGAAACGCGCCTGTCCGGCGGCGATGTCGCGCTGGAACCGCAAAGCGACGACGGCGGCGAAGAAAGCTACGCGCCGATCGCGTACCTGGCCGACGAGGCGAACGAGCCGACCCGCGTGCTCGAGGCGCGCAACCGCGACTGGCTGGCCGGCGACGGCATCTCGCTCGCACTCGACGCGCTCGACTCGCGCAGTCGCCGCATCGTCGAGGAACGCTGGTTGAAGGTGAACGACGATGCGTCGGGTGGCATGACGCTCCACGAGTTGGCCGACGAGTACGGCGTCAGCGCCGAGCGGATCCGCCAGATCGAGGTCGCGGCGATGAAGAAGATGCGCAAGGCGTTGTCGGAAACTGCTTGACGCCGACACAGACAGCCGGCGCGAGCCTCGATGAACAACGGCCCCTCGGGGCCGTTTCCTTTCGCGCTCCGGGCGGGGGCCTCATCAGCCTGCCGCGAGCAGCGTCTTCAGATCCGCCGTCAAGGCTTCCGCGCCGCCGCCGTAGCGCACGAACAGCCGTACCCGGCCGTCAGTGTCGAGCACGTACGAGCCGGCGGTGTGGTCCATCGTGTAGCTGTCGGCCGTACGGCCGGGCACCTTCACGAAGTACACCTTGAACTCCTTCGCGACCGCCTGGGTCTGCTCGACCGTGCCGCGCAGCGCGACGAACGTCGGGTCGAAGCTCGCCATGTAGTTCTTCAGCACCGTCGGTGTGTCGCGCTCCGGATCGATCGTGATGAACACGCCCTGCAGCCGCTCGCCTTCCTTGCCGAGCGACTTCTTCACCTGCGCGAGCTCGAGCATCGTCATCGGGCAGACGTCGGGGCACTGCGTGTAGCCGAAGAACACGACGACGACCTTGCCCTTGAAGTCGGCCAGCGTGCGTTCGCGGCCGTCCTGGTCGGTCATCTTGAGCGACCGGCCGTAGTTCGCGCCGGTGATGTCGGTCCCCTTGAACTGCAGCTTCTGCACCGGCTTGTTCGACGCGTCGCAGGCACCGAGCGAAACGCCCAGCAGCGCGGCGGCGCCGCTCGCAACGATCAAACGACGGAGATTCGACAACACGGCATTCGAGGCGGCGGAGTGGTTCACGGCATTCACAGTAGCTGGCCCAGGTAGTGATCCACGAGCATCGCGGCGAACAGCAGCGAGAGGTACAGGATCGAATAGCGGAAGGTCTTGCGCGCCAGCGCATCGGAGTATGCGCGCCGCAGTTGCCACGCATAGCCGATGAAGACGGCGCCGAGCGCCACGGCGCAGACCAGATAGACAGGCCCGCTCATGCCCGAGACGAACGGCAACAGCGTCGCGGCGAACAGCACCAGCGTGTACAGCAGGATGTGCAGCCGCGTGAAGGCCGAACCGTGCGTGACCGGCAGCATCGGCAGCCCGGCCTTGCGATAGTCGTCAGCCCGGTACAGCGCGAGCGCCCAGAAGTGCGGCGGCGTCCACAGGAAGATGATCAGGCACATGATCAGCGCCTCGGCGCCGACTTCGCCGCGAATCGCCGCCCAGCCCAGCACCGGCGGCATCGCGCCCGAAGCGCCGCCGATCACGATGTTCTGCGGCGTCAACGGCTTGAGGACGATGGTGTAGATCACCGCGTAGCCGACGAAGGTCGCGAAGGTGAGCCACATCGTCAGCGGGTTCACGGCGACATACAGCAGCGCGCTGCCGGCGATGCCCAGCAGCGCCGAAAAACTCAAGGTCTGCGCGTTCGTCAGCTCGCCGCGGGCGGTGGGGCGCCACGCGGTGCGCACCATGCGCGCATCGATGCGCTGCTCGACGACGCAGTTGAACGCAGCGGCGGCGGCCGCGACCAGCCAGATGCCGAGCACCGCGCAGACCACGGTGCGCCAGTCGGGCAGGCCGGGCGTCGCGAGCAGCATGCCGATCAGCGCGCAGAACACGATCAGCTGCACCACGCGCGGCTTGGTCAACGCGTAGAACTGGCGCGCTCGAGATCCTCGCGGGGGCAGCGAGGTGGGCTCGGCGGTGGCGCGGACGAGGGCTTCGGTCATGGTGTTCGAGGAATCCGCCATTTTACGAAGCACGTCTCAGCCATCGAGCGGTCCGGGTTGCCGGCTCGAATTCCGCAGGGTGCCGGACCGGGACGGTACGAGCACGCATCAGCAACGTGGTCATCACGATCACCAGGGCCGCGGCACCGCCGGTATGCGCGAGCGCCGACAGCAGCGGCCAGCCCAGCACGATGTTGCTGAGCCCGCTCGCGAGCTGCCACAGCCCGACGCCGGCCAGCGCCAGCGCGAAGCGGCGCGCCGCCGGCTCGTGCACCGCGTGCAGCGCCCAGGCGAGCCAGGCGAGTGCGCCCAGCACAACCACGGCGCCGATCCGATGCGTCATGTGGATCGCGGTCAGCGCGGCGAACGGGAGGTAGCCGCCGTCCTTGCCGGCGCCGAGCCCGCGCAGCAGCGTGAAGCCGTGCTCGAAATCCATCGTCGGCCACCACGCGCCCTGGCAGGTCGGAAAGTCGCCGCAGGCGAGCACCGCGTAGTTCGTGCTGACCCAGCCGCCGAGCGCGATCTGCACGAGCGCCAGCACCGCGACGATGCGCACGCCGCGATTCAACGTGCGCGGCAATGCCAGCGGCGCGGGCCGGTACGACTGAGCCTGCACCACCAGCAGCGCCAGCAGCACCAGCCCCCCCAGCAGATGCGCGGTGACGATTGCCGGGTACAGCTTCATCGTCACGGTCAACGCGCCGAACGCGCCTTGCAGGCAGATCCATGCGAGCGTCGCCGTCGCCCACCACGGCGAGATCGCTTGTTGCGACGCCGACGCCACCAGCCTGCGCCGGTGCGCCAGCCAGCTCCAGGCCGCGAGCAGCGCGATCACGGCGCCGACCGCGGTCGCGAGGTAGCGGTGCGTCATCTCGATCCAGGCCTTGCCATGTGTGACCGGGCCGCTGGGCAGGCTCAGCTGCGCCGACTGGATCTCGTGGTGCGCACCGAACGGGCTGGCATTGCCGTAGCAGCCGGGCCAGTCGGGGCAGCCCAGGCCGGAGTCGGAAAGCCTTGTGAAAGCGCCGAACAGCACGAGGTCGAAGGTCAGGAACAGCGCCATCACGGTCAGCGCGTGCAGCCGGCCGCGCGTGCCGGCATCGCGGTGCCGGAACCACAGCCACACGAGCGGGATGGCGGCGAGCAGCGCGCCGAGCAGCGCGATCGTCGCGGCAGGCGCGAGGTCGTAGGCGGGGGTGTTCATCGCAGGAATCGAGAACGGCGAGAACGACGAGCGCTCAGCGCCCGGGCTTGTCCCAGCCGGCCGACGCGCGCAGCAGCTTCTCGACATCGCGCTTGAGCTTCGCCGGCTCCGGGTCGGCCGGCGCGCGCATCATCCAATTGCCGAGCGGGTCGACGATGTACAGATGCTGCTCGAGCCTGTGCTGCGGCGCCGGGGCCAGCCACTCGGCCAGCGCGGCACGCGGCGCGCGCAGCACCGTCGCGCCCGCCGGGCCCGAAATGGCCGCGAGCGTTTCGGCGCGCGGTGCCGCGTCATCAGCGATCAGCCAGAGCTTGTCGACCCGATCCTTGTCGCGCCCCAGCGTTTCGCGAAGCTGGCGCTGCAACCACAGGGCGTGCTCGCAGCGCGCATCGCACGCGCCGCCGGAGACGACGACGAGCAGCCACTGCCCTTTCAGCGACTCGGCGGCGACCGGCATGCCCTGCAGATCGACGAGCGGAAGCGATGCCGGGATCGGCCGCAGCGGCTCGATCAATTCGCTGTAGTTCGTGCGGCCCTCGGGGCGGATCACGAAGTAGGTCAGGTACGACGCAATCACCGGTGCGGCGCACACCAGCAACACGAGAAGCATCTTCAGCCGGCCGCTCGCGGTGCGCCGCGCGTCGTCGTGCGCGAGCGACGGCGCCGGCATCGAGTGCACCGTGAAGCTCAGCGGCGAGCCGCCGTCAAGCGACGCGCCGGAGCCGGGGACGGACGAGTTGGAACCAGACATACAAACCCAACATCAGCGCACTCATCGCGAACCACTGGAACGCGTAGCCGTAGTGCTTGTGAACATCGACGGCCGGATGCGGCCACTGGCGCAGCAGCGTGTCGCCGGTGGACGGCCCCGCCGCGGCGCTCGCTGCGGAACCCGTCGAACCGCTCGCATCGGTCTGCTGCAGCGACAGCGGCGCGAGCGGCAGCTTGATCTCGGCCGAATACCCGGCGACATCGAGATTTTGCCGGATCGGCCCGCTCGCCGCCGCGGAAAACTCGAAGAGCCGAGCCGGCGGCGGGGCGATCAGGCCATGCACCTCGACCTCACCCGCCGATTCCTCGACTCGCGGCAGCAAGGTGCGGTCGCGGATGTCGCGCGGCGCCCAGCCGCGCTGCACGAGCAGCGCGTCCTCGCGGCCATCCAGCCGCAGCGGCGTGACGACGAAGAAACCGGGGCGTCCGTTCATCTGCCGGTTCTCGAGGAAGATCGTGTGGCCCGCGACCCAGCGGCCGTGCACGACCGCGGGCCGGTAGTGCTGCGCGTCGGCCTGCGCGGCGTCGCGCGCGAGGCCGGCGTTGTCCAGCGACGGGAGGTGGGCGCGGGTGTCGAGCGCGGTCTGCAAGGCGATCTTCTCGGCGGCGCGCGAAAGCTGCCAGACACCGAGCCGGGCAGTCAACGCGACGCCGACCAGCGCCGCCAGCGTGACGATCGCGAAGCGGCGTCGCGCGCTGCCGCGGGCCGTGACGCTCGCCGTCGCTGCGCTCATGGCAGTGGCCTTGCCGGCCGCAGCAGCGCTAACCGCCGCGGATAATCGATACGCATGAAGATTCTGATCGCGTTCGCCTTCGTCGGCATCATCGGCGCGCTCGCCGCCGCAGGTGTGTTCATGCTGCGCGACGGCAGAAGCGCCAAGCCCAAAGCCGGCAACATGATGCGCGCGCTCGCAGTGCGGGTCACGCTGTCGGTGCTGCTGTTCGCCTGCATCCTGCTCGCGTACTGGGCCGGATGGATTCACCCGACCGGAATCCCGCTGGGCAAGTAGTTCGCTGCTGGATGCGCATCAAGACAAACGCCGCAGCTAGCGGCGTTTGTGCTTGCTTGTGTTTGCGCGATGCGCTCGGGTTCGGTCAGAGCCAGTAGACGACGATGTACAGGCCGAGCCAGACGACGTCGACGAAGTGCCAATACCACGCAGCGCCTTCGAAGCCGAAGTGGCGCTGCGGCGTGAAGTGGCCCTTCATCAGGCGCAGCGTGATGAACAGCAGCATGAGCATGCCGACGAACACGTGGAAGCCGTGAAAGCCGGTCAGCATGAAGAAGGTCGAACCGTACGCGCCGGAGCTGAGCTTCAGGTTCAGCTCGGTGTAGGCGTGGTGGTATTCGAAGACCTGCAAGCCGAGGAACGTGACGCCCAGCAGCACGGTCAGCCACATGAAGCCGATCGCCTTGGCGCGCTGGTTCGCGATCAGCGCGTGGTGCGCGATCGTCAGCGTGACGCCGGAGGTCAACAAAAGCGCGGTGTTGATCGTCGGGATCGGCCACGGACCCATCGTCGTGAACGGGTCGACGATGCCGGCCGGCGAGCCGGTCGCGCCGGCAGCGACGCTCGGCCACACCGCCCGGAAGTCGGGCCAGAGCACCGCGTTCTCGAGACTGCCGAGATTCGGCAGCGCGTGCAGACGCGTCCAGTACAGCGCGCCGAAGAACGCGCCGAAGAACATCACCTCCGAGAAGATGAACCAGCTCATGCTCCAGCGGTACGAGACGTCGATCTTGTCGCCGTACAGCCCGCCTTCGCTCTCGCTGATCGCGGTGCGGAACCACTGCTGCAGCGTGAAGCCCCAGACGATGAAGCCGGCCAGCAGCACCCACGCGCCCCAGGCGTGGTCATTGACCCACTGGCCTGCGCCGAAGATCACCAGCAGCAGGCCGAACGAGGCCTGCACCGGAAAGCGCGAGGGCGCGGGAACGAAGTAGTAAGGCGTGCCGCCATGGGGTGTCGCTGCCGACATGTTTTCTTCTCCTGAATGCCTGATCTACTTGGGTTGTTGTCTTGAGGGATTCACTTCGCGATGCCGCTGTCGAGCACCCAGGTCACGAGCAGCAGCAACGCGCCGATGAACAGCAGCGCGCCGATCACGCCGGCGATCGCGAGGTGCACCGGGTTCAGCCGATTCACGTCGTTTTCGTAGTCGCTGGCCTTGCGCACGCCGAAGAACGACCACGCGACCGCACGCATCGTCTGCAGGAACGAGAGCTTGCGCTGGCTCGCCGCGCGCAGGCCGCCGCCGTCGTCGCCCTGGCTTTCGGGCTTCACGTCCGCCCCGTCGCTCACGATTTCGGCTCCGCCGGGACGCTGCCGCCGACCTCGAAGAAGGTGTAGCTCAGCGTGATCGTCTTGACGTCCTTCGACAGCTTCGGGTCGATCACGAACACGACCGGCCATTGCTTCGATTCGCCCGGCTTCAGCGTGTACTGGTTGAAGCAGAAGCATTCGAGCTTGTTGAAGTACGGCATCGCCTGCTGCGGCGCGTAGCTCGGGATCGCCTGCGCCGCCATCGTGCGGTCCTGGACGTTCTTGAACTCGTACATCACGGTCGTCATCTCGCCGGGGTGCACGTCCACCGAACGCTTGGCCGGGTGAAACTCCCACGGGCCGCGCGCGTTCGCGTCGAACTCGATCGTGATGGTGCGGCTGGTATCGACCTGCGTGTTGGCGCCGGTCTTGGCAGCGGCGCGGGCGCCGCCTTGCGCGTCGAGCTCGGCCAGCGAGAGCACGTTGATGCCGAGCGCCGCGCAGATCGAGTTGTAGATCGGCACCAGCGCATAACCGAAACCGAACATCGCGACGACGATGACCGCGAGCTTGCCGAAGATGCGCAGGTTGTCGCGACGCAGAGCGGCTGCGTCGTCGTCCTTCTCTTCAAGGGTGCGGGGATCGGGCGTCATCGGTCGCGTGCGGGCTCACATGCCGAACAAGGCGCTCTTCGCGATGAAGCCGACGAAGATCGCAACGGCGATCGAGGCCAGGATCAGCCCCAGGCGCAGGTTGCTCTTCTTCTGTTGCTCCGGCGTCATCGCATGTGCCTCGTGCGTGCTCATCAACCTCAGCCGATGACCCGGGTTGCCGCGGTGTTCAGCTTCGGCGGGTTCTCGAAGGTGTGGAACGGCGCCGGCGACGGCACTTCCCACTCGAGGCCTTCGGCGCCCTTGCCGTCCGGGTCGGTCCAGGGGCGCTGCGGCGCCTTCTCGCCCTTGCCGCGCATCATCGGCACGACGACCCACAGGAAGAAGTACACCTGCGCGAGGCCGAACGCGAGTGCGCCGACCGACGCGATCGCATTGAAGTCGGCGAACTGCATCGGGTAGTCGGCGTAGCGGCGCGGCATGCCGGCCAG
>Ga0070707_100007650_pt1 | contig 10033 bp, 7 predicted proteins | sample KBSK5502metaG_FD_65468 | JGI IMG/M metagenome (GOLD analysis project Ga0070707, IMG submission 65468) | Corn, switchgrass and miscanthus rhizosphere microbial communities from Kellogg Biological Station, Michigan, USA - KBS K5-50-2 metaG | ecosystem: Host-associated > Plants > Roots >... | reverse complement strand
GAGGTACACGAGGTCAGCCTAAGTCTAAGACGCTGGCCGAGCTCTTGAATTCGCCGGAGGGAACCTCAGAGTCCGTCCTCCTGCGGCACTCTCAGACTCTCGCTGCCCAGGCGCGGGCCCTCGGTGACCGCGACCGGGTCAAACTCAATCGTCTACTTGATCGTTGGAAGCCGACGACAGCGTTTTCCGAGGCGATCTGGGAGGAAGAGCCAGGCTCATGGCGGCTCGACGTAAGGGCTGCTGCTTGGCTTAATTATGGCCCTGCGCTGAACCTCAAACTGAATCCGATTGATTGGGTCGAGTTGGCGTCGACCGGCATTGTTCTAGGGGACGGGGTTGATTGGCTTCGTCAGCAATGGAAGCCCGACGTCATACCGCTCGTACTGTCGCGCCAACGGAACCTTTCACTTAAAGCCTGGGCTCTTATCTTCCGCGCCGCTCCGCGCCCGGTTCCAAGTGACGTAGCCTGGGCCGCAGCGGCAAACGCTTTAATCAGCAAGGAAGACGATGCGTGGTACATCAAGGAAATCGCCGAATTGCTGCTAGAGGACGCACGCTATGAAGCGCTCAACAAACTGGCAGCGCCCGCGGCAAATTCCGAAGCGCTCCAACCGTTTCTCGCTCGGGCGGGAGATCCCAACGTTGCTGAAAAGCTCCTTCGAGTTCTCAACGAACGTCTTGGACAGGGCGAACATCCAGACCGCGAAACCGTCTCGTGGCTGGACGGGGTTAACGACGAGTCACTCCTACCGATCCTCTTCGAATGCCTCGTCAAGGCCGCCGCGCAAGCTGATAGAGACCCGTTCGGGCCGATTGGAGCCATCCAAGCGGCCATAGCCAGAATCGATGGCGAGGCGGCCGTTCGCCTCTATGACGAAGTCCTTGCGGAAGAGCCGTTCGACGGCGCTCAATTCTTCAGGAGTCAGCGGGACGCACTTCTTCAGGAGCAGCTGCGTGCGGTGGGCGTGGGCGCGGCAGCACATGTCCTTGATGCGCTAGATCTCCCATCGCTTGACAACTGATCCCGAGCGCCCCTCTACTCACTACTCGCCGTTGTAAGGCAGTTCGCCGCGGCCGGTATATACGACGCACCTCTCGACGCTCGCCATACGCAGAGCGTGCGTGCGGTGCATCCCGTTCGTGAACTGGCCGGAGTCGCGGAGGACCTTGATGGCCTGGGTAGGACTGAAGAGGCCGATGAGCCAGCCACGCTCGTCCGAAGTCAGTCCCAGCTCACTGGCGCGGGCGAGGATGCCCTCGTGGTCGAGCGGGTCAAAGCCTTCCTCGAAGATCCGGACGGCTACGTCCGCGATGGATTGCGAGTTCGACTCGCACCAGTAGCAACCGCACGCGCGGCCGGCAGCAGGAACGACGACGATGTCGGCGCGATCACAGGCGGTAGATCCGCCACGCGAACAACCTCGAAGGACGCACGCTCTTCCTCGTCTGAGATCTCCCAGGGCACCCGACTGGACTTCCTAGCGGATTGGAGCACCGTGGGCCACGCCCCTAGACGCCCTGGTCGACTCGCTTTCACGGCCGGAAAGTCCGCGTTTGCGGGGGCCTTTGTAGAGTCGACTGACGGACTGGAACCGTCGACCCGCCTCTTGCTCCCCGCGCGCTGATCGAGTCGTGTTCCGATGCCTGGCTAGACAACGAAATCAGAGCCTTTTCTCCTGGCTGTTCCAAAACCTGTTCCATACCCGAGCACGTTGGACGAAGTGCAGCGCAATCGGGAAGGCAAAAACCCCCGTTTGCTGGGCTTTTGTGAGAGCCCTCTTCCGGACTCGAACCGGAGAACCCTCCTTACCATGCGATCCAAACGGCAGCCGGTGGCAGCCGTTGGCAACGGTTCGGGGCTAGATCAAGCGATTTTCCGGCTCTTTGGAGAGCCGAACGTTTGCCACCGGTTGCGCCCCCTCTGTTCCATGACTGTTCCATCCCAATCACCCAAAAACGGGGGTTTTGCCGTTCGCCGCGCATCCCGGTGTCGTTTGGTCGCCGGGCGGACCGCCTTGACAGCATTCGGAGGGGGCGTACAGTTGCTTTCAGTCGATTAGAGGCCGTGCTCTGCGGTCGCAGGCCTTGGTTTGGAGGTTCGGGTCCCGAGTTTCCTGGCCTGTCCCCGCTGTCGCAGAGCGACACGAGTTCTGGCCCGCGCCCTCCGGGCTGGCCTCGCGTTAATCGCCGTAGCCTCGCTTTTCGTTCCGATTGGTTGCTCGCACGCAAAGCGAGCGGTTGGCTCGAGTAACGAGCCGCGAACGAGCGGCACGCCCGTCTTGCCAACAGAACGGCATGTCGACGAGCTGATTGGCGAAAACTGGGTGCGCCCTGGTGTCCCTCCGCCGCGCGAGGACAGCTACTCGACACCCAACGTAGCCGTGATGTCTAATCGCGTGCTCGAGGATCTTCTTGGCCGGGCAGATCCCATTCGCCACCGCGTGCTGATCGCGCTCAAGGCTCCCGTTGCTGGCCGCGGATTCTTTCGTGGAAGATCGCTTCTCCCGTCACGCCGCTTCGTTTCCGAAAAGACGCGACTCCTGCGCGCGATACCCCAAGTTCGCGAAATCCAGCATCGTCGGATCCGTCTCGCGAACGGGACGGACCTGCCCGAATTTGCCGCGAGCGTGACATCCGCAAGTGCGCTGGCGACTCTGCGGAAGTCTCCGTTTGTCGACTTTGTCGAACCGCTGGATCCGCGCATAGATGTCTCTGACTTCCCGCTTTCCTGTGGCGCCGACACTTACCAGGCATCATCCGATCCTCGCGCGCAGGACGAACGGCTCGCCGGTCCGTACCCAGGAAGCGATCTGGTCCCCTACGCCTACAAACATCACCACATCCGTGAAGCATGGGCGCGTCTCGCTCGCTACGGCGGGGCCGGAAACGGGCAGGGCATTGCCTCGCTTGACACTGGAATCTCGGGCAACCAGCAGCAGTTTTTCTCTCGCTACGCGATGTTCTTCAGCCGCAGATCACTCCTACGGCTGAATGAAACGGCTCAGTCCATAGACGATGTTTGTTCCCACGGGACCAAGGTTGCCTCCATAGCGGCCGCGCCTCGCGATGGACGCAGCATTGTCGGGATTGCGTGGAGAGCGCCGCTAACCGCGATAAAGGTCGACGGGACGCCCCACGCGACCCACGCGGATGTCGGCGCAATTTGCAAGGGCATCGCGGATTCCGTGCGTCCCCCTGACGGCAGGCCTCCGGCCCGAGTCGTGGCGATGGCCTTTGGATTGACCTACTTCTCGCCGACAATCGCCGAATGCATTGAAAGTGCCTTCGAAGAATCGCCGCGAACGGTGTTCGTTGCCGCCGCCGGGAGTGGTGTCACCGAGGTTCTCTTTCCAGCAAATCTCGATGGTTTCGTAGAGGCCGTGTCGATGGTGGAGATTAGTCGGAACGGTGATGGCTATCGGTTGATGGGACGACCACTCACAGTCGCCTACGGGCCGAGCGTCGATTTCGTCTCGGTTATCGCGCCAAGCAAGATCCCAGCATCGGGCCTAACGGGCAACGATTCGGTCGACGAGATCGTCACGTTCGGTCAGAGTTCGGCTGCGACCGGGATGTACGCCGGCATCATTGATCTCGCGAGTCAATACGCCCAGACCAGGCACTGGTCACGGGCGCAGTTGCTCTCAGCGTTGCAGCTATCCGCCTCGACGACGGGCGTCACCGATTTCAGCGGGGAACCTGTTGAAGCGATCATTGGCGCCGGCATTGTCGATGCGTATCGAGCGACAGGTGGTGCGCGAAGAGCCGTGATAGATGCGCCGTACCAGGCAAAGCCCGGATCAGTCATCCCACTGCAAGGTCACACCGATGCGGTTGTCCCTCCCGGTGCGAGTCCGCCTCGCTACTTCCGTTACCAGTGGCAGGCCAATGGGCAAAGTGTCAGCACCGGACCGACAACTCAGATCAAGGCACCAGCTTCCGGGACACTGACTGTCACGTTGACCGTACTCGACACGGTCGACCATCGGTTACTGCACGCGTCCCAACAGATTGCGATTGTCGCTGACGTCGCCCCGCCTACGCACCGAAGGCTTTACTGGGCGTCATACGTCGCCGATTGGGCCACGTTCTTCAACGGGGGCCGACACGACCGGTTGGTTAATGACGGTTCTGTCATGCCGCGCGGATGCGTCGTCGAGGGCGTTAGCGGACTTCTGATGGCCGATGTGAATGGCGTGATTCAGCCGGCACCAGGTGAGACGCCCCAGGTCTCGGTCGATAAAGGGAACGTGGGCTTCACGGTATCGCGGCCGGAGGGCTTAGATGCGAACGACCTCAAGGTTGTCGTGCACGATTGGCACGACGGTTTCAGCATTGTTCGCACCAAGGTCGTCTATGACATTCAGCAACCCGCTGGAGTGGACTGCGCAGTTCCCGGCGTGCTGACAACCTCTCCCTAGCTACTAGGTGTCTAGTCGAGATGCCGATGCTCGACAACTCACTTGGAAGCTCCGGGTGATGTGACGGACGACGGATGAAGGTCGGGTTGGGAGCCGTTGTTCTTGCGATTGGTTGTGCGATTGGAGCAGCAGCGTTCGCCGCCCCGAGGGCATTTGGCGAGGTCGCCGTTTCTCTGGGGGGTCGCGACCTCGTCGTATCAAGTCGAGGGTGGGATCACGAATAACGACTACGACTTCTTCAACCGGTCTCCTGAGATCCAAGACCACGTAAAGTACAACTCGGGTCTCGGTGGCCCTGCGATTACGCTTGCGCCGGCAGGCGAGGCCACCAGGAGCTGGCAACCGGCGTACTACCTTCGCGACTTCGATGACGCGCGGCTGCTAGGACTGAACAGTTTCCGCATTAGCCTCGAGTGGGCGCGCATCGAGCCAGCCGACGGGAGGTGGAACGATCCCGCACTGACTAGGTACGCGGCGATGCTCACCGCCATGCGCGCGCGCGGTCTTCGGCCTATCGTCACGCTCAATCACTTCACGTTGCCAATCTGGGTTCTCCGGCCGCCCGTCACGCTTGAGAAGTGTTTCGTAGTCTGCTACCCCGACCCAAACGACGCGGGCTTCCAGAGTTCGCTGCGAGGCTGGGAGAACCCTCAGGTCGTCGATGAGTACCTGGAGTTCGTTCGCCACGTCGTGAAGCGGCTCGCGAGTCTCGTCGATTACTGGATCACGCTCAACGAGCCCGTCGGGTCGATGATCGGTGTCGGCTATGTGGGCGGTGTGTGGTCACCCGGGTTCGTCGCAAACGGCGATCGCGCGAAACTCGTCCTCCACAACCTGATCGACGCGCACGTCCGCGCCTACAACGCGATCCATAAACTCGACACGATCGACGCCGACCGCGACGGGGTTGCGGCGAGAGTCGGCGTTGCCCACGCGATGGTGGCGATCACCAGAGCCCGTGGTGACGGCACAGACGACCAGGCGGCGCTCAACGTCGACTACTTCCTGAACGACTATTTCCTCAACGCGATCGTCAACGGCGAGGAGGATCTCAACTATCTCAACAGCGAGCCGTGTTGCAGCCGGCACGTGACGTCGACCCCGCTGTTCGTGGTTCACCCCGAGTGGCGGAACAAAGCCGACTTCATCGGCCTCAACTACTACCGGCGGGTCTACGCTTTCCACGACATCCTCCTCGCGTCTACGTCAGCAAAATTCATGGGCGGGCGCTTCGACAACAATCTCTACGGCCACTTCGAAATACCGCACGGCCTCCTCAACGATCTCGGCTGGGAGATCTACCCGCAGGGCCTCTACGAGATCCTGATGAGGATCAAGCAGAAGTGGAACAAACCGGTCCTGATCACTGAAAACGGCATTGCGGAGCGGGTGGATCGAAACCGGGCAGCGTTCATCGTCGCTCACCTCAAAGAGGTGCAGCGGGCGATGCGTGACGGCGTAGACGTCATCGGATACCTGTATTGGTCGCTGCTCGACAACTGGGAGCTGCAGGAGAACTACCGGCCCGAAGCGCGCTTCGGCCTATTCCATGTCGAGCGCGACCCGAGCGATCCGCAGCGGTGCCTCGGCCCGTGTCACCGCGGGCTGACTGAGGGTGCACTCGCGTATCGGCAGGTCATCATGGAGAGCGAGCGCAGCGGGGCGCTAGGGCGCCCGACCGTCGCCGCGCTCGCGAGCGCTGAGCGGCGCTTCGGCACGTACACACGCGACGGCAGAGCCATCGTTCCTCCGCGGCAGACGTACGGCCGTGTATGGGAGGGACGGACGTCAGTCGGGTCGCGACTCGAGCTCGTCCTAATGCGAACGGATGTGAAACCGTCGTGGCTTGTGCTCATCTACTGGCGCGACCCAGGGATCTGGCATAGCGCAACGTTCGCGCACGTTGATGGCGTACGGGTCTTGCGCGAGACGTGGTACGACGACGAGGCGCACCGCTGGCAGACGCGCGATCACTGCCTATCGAGGCACGGCTCGGTTCTCCGCGGGACTTTCCGCGCCGGCAAACGCCGGATCTCGTGGACGGTGAACCGCGTTCCAGCTGTCGGACTATGGCGCTGGACCGGCACATCCCCGTGGGGCGGCCCCTCTGACGGCAAGCTCTTCTCGATCTCGAACCTCGAGGACGCATATGGAGGGAAGTTCCTCACCTACCCGACGCGATCGCACCGGCAAAGCTGGGCGGACCTCGGTCACGTATTCGTGACGCAAGCGAGCTCGGGAAGCGTTCTTCAGCTCGATGGTGGCCACCTCTTCGACCTCACCTTGCGCATCCAGGCGCCCGATGCGGCTGTGACGGTCTCCCAACGCTCCGGAACCTGGGCCGGCGAGAAGGTTCAGTTCCCGGTCGCGGTGCCGCTCGGTGCGACCGGGAACGTCGTCGAACCAGGCGAAATCCTCTGGCTCGGCCAACGGTCAGACAGCGGCGCGTTCGAGTTCACGGAGGGACATCCGAACTTCCGCTCCTACGTTCCCGGCATGAGCGACCAGCACTACAAAGAGCACGACGAGACAAATCTCCTCTACCGCACATTTGCCTTTCAACCGATAGACAGCATCTTCGGCGTCGTCGTGAAGGCCCTCATCTCGTTCGACGCGGGAGGGCGTCACTACGAAACGGAAGCGACGACGCAAACATGCCTCGTGAACAACGTCTTCTGCGCCGGTAGCTGGCAGGACATCCCCGGACTACAGGCCCTCCGTCTCGGGGACGGCATGCCTGCGTTTCCGTAGGCAGCCGTGGTTCAGATCAAAGCCCGGCATCGGACCGCCATGGTGCGCACCGTCGACAGACACGGTTGGCGTCACGTGAAGTGCCTTCTCCTCGTCCTATTTGGCGCCGTCCTGATGAGCGGGTGTGACCATCATCACGCGACGGACAAAACGCCGCCAATGGTCACGATCGAAATCACTGGCGCAGGTCCCCCGCTAACGGTCTCGCAGAACCCAGCGTCCCGGCGGATTGGCCAACCCGATGTGGTCGAGATCACCGCCAACGGCGAGGACGACGATGGCGCGATGAAGAGCGTCTCTCTCGCCGGAGACTATTCGGCAACTTGCGTTGGCGACTCGTCGGGCCTAGCGCAGACGAAAACCGGTAACCTCTACGCCGAGAATCCAGTCGGCACATCATCTCCCGGCCGAACGCCACATGCCATGGCCGTCAAGCTCTCCGTGGACATCGCGCGGCTCAGCACCTGCAGTGCCGGTTACTCGTTTCGTGCCCTACGCGGCACAGTCACTGCCAAGGCGGAAAACGTCGCTGGAGGGAAGGAGGAAAGCGCTTCCTTTTCCTTTGACCATCTCGTCTTACGTGTAGCGACTTTCAACATCTCACACGGCTACTTCGATGGCGAGCCGAATGCCTTCACCGATGACCAGGCAGCGCTCTCGCGATGGATCACGTTCATTAACTCGGTGGACGTCGTCTTTCTCCAGGACGTCGACCGAAACGCCTCTCGAAGCGGAGGCATCGACGAAGCTCGCGTGCTCTCCGAAAAGAGCGCCCTAGGCTATTACCATTTCCAGCCGAGATGTAGGCTCGGCTTCTTAGGCCTCGGTGGAGAATACGGCATCGCCGTGTTGTCGCGATTCCCGCTTTCCGACGTTCGAAGTCACGATGTGCCGGCGACCGGTACGACCTCGCCGCTGCCGGTGTGCGGTGGTCAAGAGCCTGTCGTCATCGTCGAAGCCGTCATCGAGTTCGGCGGTGAACGGCACCATCTCTTCGGAACTCATTACAACCATCGAGGGGATCAAGAAGCCCTCCGCATCGAGTCGTCAAGACTCGCGACCGCACTGATTGGACTAGCCAGCGGGCCCGTCGTGTTCGCTGGCGACTTGAATGCAGAGCCATCGACGGACGAAATCAAACTTCTTACTCAGTCTCTTAACGATTCCTACGTCAGTGCTGGCGCTCGCCTTTCATGTGAGAGCGAGACTTGCATTCCGGCCGCCAGCGACTGCTGCGCGGCACGCATCGATGACATCCTCTTTCGCGAGGCGGCTTATAGCCCCCTGACGTGGAGAACGGTCGTGAATACAGATCCGACGGATCACGCTTTCAACGCGGTCGAGCTTGCTCTGCGCTGATCCAGATTCGTCTGGGTCGATGCCCGCTTTCGTCGTGTGGAAATCGAGGAGTGACCATCGTAGGCCCGGGTTAACGCGCAGGCGGGCCGCGGAGTCGCTCAGGAGACGATGTACTTCTTGATCGGTTCGGGGAATGCTGCGCGATCCCTCGTTGGGGCGAGACCCTCGCCTGGAAGGGTGTCACCGTTCCGAAGATCGATTGGGCGGTAGACGTAGCAGCCCAACCTATGGCGCACTTCCGGCGGGAAGGACTCGATCGGCCCGTTGGCGATCATGCGGCGGCGGTCGGACTGAGACGCAAACCGGATAGGCCCTCGCCAGTGGGGCGAGAACCTGGTCTCGCGACTGGGCCCGGGGCGACTGCGCCGCTTCTAGGAAACGGATGCCTTCCGAACAGATGCAGCTGTCCATCTGTTCGTGCCGTGAATCGTGGGAATCTTCTCCGCGTTCAGCTTCACGGCAGACCGTGCAGCGGTGGACGTCAGAGCATCAATCGCGCAGAATCCCTGCTATGCGGTTCGCGCTTGCCGCTTCTGCGACTGCGGTCGTCGCGCTTGTCGGCGGCGGTGCCCCGCTCCACGCGAGCGCATCACCAGAAACCTGCTCTCCTCTCTCCACCGTCTCCACGTACGCACCTACAGGCTGGCCTGAGATTCGAGGCACGACTAACAAAGGCCAATTGTGGGTCTTCGGCTTCGGTGCCTCCGCAAGCCCGCCTACGGCAGTCTTCGACGGGCTCGTTTCGCAGCCGTACCCACTGAAGTGGCTTTGGCGGATGACCGGGACCGGCCCCCTGCGAATCGTCGCGACCGCGCCGAGCGGCACGCGCGTCAATCCTGTATGGGGACCAAGCCTGCACACCGGGTCGAACTGGGTTCATCCCGGCGGGGAATGGGGGACAGGGTGGTTTTTCTGGGAGAGAGGCTGCTGGAAGATTCACGCGACACGCGGGAAGACCCGCGGCGATGTGCTCCTTCTCCTCCAGTAGGCGGGGACCTTCGTCACAGCCTCGTTAGCTAAATGTCGGATCTCAGAAGGCAGGTCGGGGGGACATTCCCGAACACCGCCAAGGAAAAGCCATAGAGTCGGGCGGAACCCCGCAAGCTTCCAGTTAGCTCGAAGCGATCGTTCGATGTTGGCCACGTTGGCCAAAATGCGCGGGAAGCTAGCGCGGGGGTACGCCCGCGCCTCGATCTCTAACGAAGACCCCTATCCCCCTCTGAGGCCACAGTGCTATGCGGTTGAGGAAACCGCTGCTCTATCCACTGAGCTACGGGGGCCCGGGCCGCAGAGTAGCGCCATCCCGCGCCGGCGCTACAACGGGTCGGCCGTCCGTGGCTCGCTCAGTTGACGTGCAGCAAGGCTGGTTCACGATCGGCGGAACGAGCGCGTCCTCACCGATGTGGGCCGGCCGCGCCGCCGTCGCGGGCGCGGTCGTCAACGCCGCCTACGTCTACGCGAACAACATCACCTACCGCGACATCACCGCCGGCAACAACGGC
>Ga0070707_100007649_pt1 | contig 10034 bp, 7 predicted proteins | sample KBSK5502metaG_FD_65468 | JGI IMG/M metagenome (GOLD analysis project Ga0070707, IMG submission 65468) | Corn, switchgrass and miscanthus rhizosphere microbial communities from Kellogg Biological Station, Michigan, USA - KBS K5-50-2 metaG | ecosystem: Host-associated > Plants > Roots >... | reverse complement strand
CGCGGCGTGCTTTGTCACGGATCTCGGGACCGTGCTCTTCCTCGGCCTCCTGTTCGCGAATGTCAGTCCACTGCTGATCGTGTTCGCGATCCTTACCGGTCTCGCTGTGGCGTTGATCCCCCGCCTGACCGGCTGGCTGACCACGCACGTGCCGGGCCGCGTATCGGAGCCGGAGATCAAGTTCCTGTTCGTCGTTCTGCTGACGCTCGGCGGACTCGCCCAGCTTGCCGGCAGTGAGGCGGTCCTGCCGGCCTATCTGGTCGGGCTGGCCGTCGCTGGGGTGTTCGTGGCCGACCGCGTCCTCGTCCACCGGATGCGAGCGACCGCCTTCTCGCTCCTGACGCCCTTCTATTTCCTGAAGGCAGGGTCACTGGTGTCACTACCGGCGATCGTCCCAGGGGCGGGCCTGATCGCGCTATTCCTGGTCGTCAAGGTCGGCGCAAAGATCTTCGGGGTGTGGCCGACGGCTCGCGCCTTCGGTTTGACGACCCGGGACGCGAATTACACGACGCTGCTGATGTCGACGGGGCTGACGTTCGGGACGATCGCTGCGCTGTTCGGTTTCACGCACGGCTACATCGATCAGCCGACCTACACGATCCTGGTCACCGTGGTCATCCTCAGCGCAGTGGTACCGACGCTCCTGGCGACAACCTTCTTCGAACCGCAGGTGGCCAGCGGGGATGCGTCTGAGGACCTGCAGGCCGCCGAGGAGATCGACGCCGGTCCGCCCTTGGCGGCTCCGCGTGCCGGTGGGCGGTCACAAGGCTAGGCCACCTGCCCCTTGCTGCGCATGGCAGACTTGCGACTTGGCGACGGTCCGTCGCGATCGGCCAACCCTGCCTCTGTCACGGCAGGGCGCCGAGCACCTCGACTGGAGGCGATCGATGGCCAAGGATCGTGGCCGATCCGGCAAGCGGGCAGTCGGCAAGGCCGCGCTCGTGGACGCAGTCAGCGACCTCGTCGGTGGTGCCGCCAAGGAGATTCGCAAGCTCGAGAAGCGCCTCGATGCCGCTCGCGCCACGGAAGCCAAGCGGCTGGGTCAACTCGCCGCCGCGCAGGCGGCAAAAGGTCAAAAGCAGGTGGCCAAGCGATCGAAGCAGGCGGGCGAGGCCGCACAGGAGGTGGCGGCGCTGGCCGGCAAGCTCGCAACGCTGGCCGCTTCAGCCGCGGGATCCGCGGCTAGTAGCACTGGCGGAGCCGTCCGGGCCGTGGGCAGCGCGGCGGTCCAGGCCGCCGCGGCGCTATCGCCGGTCAAGACGGGACGGCCGGCGCCGTCCGCCCGGACGGCCTCGTCCGGCGGGACACGTCGACGCCCTGCCGCGCGTCAGCCGGCCGCGACCGCCAAGCCGGCGGCCACGCGGCGTTCTACCGCCCAGAAGCCCCCGTCGGGCGCGAAGCCGGCCGCGAGCGCCCCGACCGCCAAGCCGGCCGCGACCACCAAGGCAACGCCAGCCGCAAAGGCCAAACTACCCGCAAAGGCCAAGCCAGCGCCGACCGCCAAGCGGAGCGCTACCCGACGGACGACCATGTCACCGAGCGGGGCGTCATCCGCGGCGGCCTCTCCAGCCCCCGCCAAGCCCGCCACGCCACGCAAGACGTCAACGTCGCGCTCGGCGACCACCGCGCCGCGTCCAGCGGGTCCGCCCCGCCCGACAACGCGGAGGTCCCTTCGTCCCGCCCAGAGCGACGGCGGCGATACCTCGACCTGATCCGTCGGCCCAGCTCGCCCCGGCGATTCCCAAGGGGGATACCTCGGTTACAACCGGCGCGGGCGACGTTCCCGTGACCATCCGTGAGGCACACGAAGCCGTCGTCGGCGCGTCGGTCGATCTCGGCTCGAATTCGGTCCACCTGCTGGTCGCGGAGATCAGCGGTCATCGGCTGACCCCGATCGTCGACGAATCTGCCTTCCTGGGGCTGGGTTCGGCGGTGTCGGAGCGAGGCTACCTGGGTGCTTCGGCACGGGCCGAGCTGATTGCCACGCTGGTCGGGTACGCCGAGGTTGCCCGCGGTGTCGGGGCGGACGACATCACGTTCATCGGGACCGAACCCATCCGCCGAGCCAGCGACGCGGGTCGGATCGTGGCCGAGGCCGGGGCCGCGTCGGGCGCTCCGATGCACGTCCTGACCCACGAGGAGGAGGCGTTCACCACACTGATCGGCGTCACCGAAGGCATGCCTGTCGACCACGAGACCATGGTCATCGACGTCGGCGGAGGCAGCTCTGAACTCTGTGTCGTCGACGCGGTCCGACCTCCCCGGGCGCTCGGTCTCAGGCTCGGTTCGGCGCGGCTGACCGACCGCTTCGTGGTCAACGATCCGCCGACCGCCGCCGAGGTCGCGGCGATGCGGGCCGTCGCCATCGAAACCGTCGAGGGAGGCCTCGAGGCCAGTCCGCAAGAGATCGTCGCGGTCGGCGGCACGGCGTCCAACCTTCGCAAAGTGCTCCTCGCGAGCGGCGAGGATGTGGTTCTCACTCGAGACGGGATCGCCGAGGCCCTGGCGATCCTCGGGGCGCAACCGGCAGCACTGGCGGCCGAGCGCTACCTGATCCGACCCACCAGAGCCAGGATCCTGGCGGCTGGAGCGATCATCCTCGACGCCATCCTGCAGCGCTACGGCGTCGCGTCACTGCGCGTCTCCGACGCTGGCATCCGCGAAGGGACGATCCTGGCCGTCAATTACGCCGGCCCTGCCTGGCGCGATCGGCTCCGGCAGCTCGCCCACGGCTGGCGGTCCTGACCGCGGGCGATGCGCCTCAGATTCGGGCGACCACCCGTCCGAGCGTCCGGCGGAACCCGATCCCGGCCACCCCTCGCCACGCCGGTCCCACCCCCCGCCGCAGCCTGGCTACATCGCGCTCACGGTTGACCAGGTAGCGTCCAATGGCAGCATTTTCTAGCTGCGACAGGTCGCCCGCATGCTCGACCAGGAACGTTCTGGCCATCGATGCCGCGACATCGGCGTCGTTCATCAAACCAAGGTGATCCTGCAGCGCGGTTACCTTCGCGATCAGGGGCGATGCGTCGTCGCCGAGGGCCTCGCGAACGAACTCGAGCGTGTAGCGCAGCCACTTGCCGGCGATGCGCAGCTCGTGAAGTGTCTCGACATCGGCCCAGCGCAGGACCGACTCGTACCCCCGGACGTGCTCGTAGGCCGTCCAGACCCGCGATGGCGTCGTGTCGCGAACGCGGTGCGGCTCGACTGGACCGACCGGGACGACGCCCGCTCCGTCCGTTCGCACGAAGTCGCGATAGTCGTCCACCCAGCGACGGTAGCCGTCGGAGTCCAGCTCGCGGACGAGCAGCACCCGCGCATCGTCGCGACGGGTCCGCCAGTCGGCCAGGAGTGGCTCGAGGGCGCGTTGCTCGGTAACCGGCAGGTCGGCGCGGTAGTGATCGGCTGCCTCGATCAGCACGTCGAGGTCGCGTACGGCACCGAGACGTCCGGCGATCTCTCGGAGGCCCTTGCGGTAGCGCCTGGTGCGCCCACCGCGAAAGGCGGCTCCGAAGACACGCCACGCCGCTCGCTGCCGGCGTGTCGCGACCCGCATCGCGTGGACGTCCTCGAGATCGTGTCCGGTCCGGACGCCGGCTTCGCGGGCGAGCATTCGGGCGAGGTGGAAGCGCATCACCTTGCGTGCGGCCTCCGCCACGTGGTCCTCGGCCGTGACGCCCGGTGACCTGCCGAGTGCGAGGTGGGTGTCGGGGGCCGGCTCCGGCTCGGCCGCCTCATGGAGCTCGTCCGACGTGGAGGGCACGACCTCGGGGTGCCCGGGATGAACTGCCGTGACGAGCTCGGCCGGCGGGACGGACACCACGGCGGTGGCCGGTGCACCGCCGTCGCCCATGGGCATGGCTGCCAATGCGGGATGGATATGCGGTCCGTCGACCGCCCGGACGGCCGCCAGTGCGGCTTCCAGCTTGCTGCCACGCTCGATCTTTAGCGCAGGGTCGGCCGAGAACACCTCGGCCAGGCCGGTCAATCGCTCCTCGTCGCCCTTGACCAGCTCGGCCTCCAACTCGACGAATCGATCGACGACCCGCGACCGGACCACCACGTCGACCTCGTCGAGGCTGAGCTCGACCCGGGTGTCGGCGTCTCGGACGAGCCGCTTGCGGCGCAACTGGCGGATCGTGACGAGCTCGACCAGGGGTGCGTCGCCGGCCAGCTCGAGGACGAGCGACCTGGCGTCGGATGGCGGCCAGTCGAGCGGGCCGGCGGTCCGGTCGGCAGGACCTTCGAGCTCCTCACGACGGATCGACCCGCCCGCGCCATTGGTCCGAGCGAGCGACTTGACCGAGACGATCGTGTCCGGCCCGGACTGGCGGAGGCGAACCGCGAAACCCGCCCGGGTCATGGCACCACCGGCGGTATCGACGTAGCGGTCCTCGAGCTGGGTCGACCGGGCGGCCGCCCCGCCCGCAAAGGAACCAATCGATTCGGCGACCAGGTAGCGCTCGGCGGCCGCCACGTCCGCCACCCGGAACTTCAGCTCGACCTCGACCGGCCGGTTGGTGGCCTGGCTCATGCGCGAGGATCTAGCGAACCGGCACCTTCGCCCGGGCGATGGGGTGCGCTCGAGGCCAGCGCCCGATCGAGCGCGTCCTCCTTCATCGTCTCGAATGTGTCGATCGAGCCCGCCCGGCCGAGCAGAACCTCCGTGCGGATCCAGCTCGCATCCGGCTGCAGCTGCCACGATCTGCGGTCGTCTGCCAGCATCACCTCGATGATCGTGGCCAGGCGGGCCCGCGCCTCGAGATCCTCGACCGGCGCGACGGCTTCGACCCGGCGGTCCAGGTTGCGGTCCATGAGATCGGCCGAGCCGATGTACCACTCGGGGTCGCCGCCATTGCTGAAGCTCCAGATCCGGGAGTGCTCGAGGAACTCGCCGATGATCGAGCGCACGCGGATCCGCTCGGACATGCCGCGCAGTCCTGGCTGCAACGAGCAGGCGCCACGAACGATCAGGTCGATATCGACGCCCGCGTTCGAGGCACGGTAGAGCGCCTCGATGACGGCCACGTCGACGATGGCATTGAGCTTGAGCACGATCCGTGCCGGCTTGCCGGCCGCCGCGAACCCGATCTCGCGTTCGACCAGCTCGAGAAATCGCGACCGCAGGCTATGCGGCGCAACGAGCAATCGGCGGAACGCGCGCTGACGCGAGAGGCCGGTCAGGACGTTGAACAGGTCGGTCACATCCGCGCCGATCTCCGGCCGGCAGGTCAGCAGCCCGAGATCGATATACAGCCGGGCCGTCTTGTGGTTGTAATTGCCGGTTCCGATGTGGACGTAGCGGCGCAGCCCGGAGCCTTCGCGACGCACGACCAGGGAGGTCTTGGAATGCGTCTTGAGCCCGACCAGCCCGTAGACGACGTGGGCGCCCGCCCGCTCCAGCTTCCGGGCCCAGATGATGTTCGCCTCTTCATCGAATCGGGCCTTGATCTCCACCAGCACGACCACCTGCTTGCCGCGTTCGGCGGCCCGGATAAGCGACTGGACGAGCGGCGAGTCGCCCGATGTCCGATACAGCGTCTGCTTGATGGTCAGCACGTCGGGGTCGTCGGCGGCCTGGGTGATGAACCGCTCGACCGACGCCGTGAACGATTCGTAGGGGTGATGGACGAGCACGTCGCCGGCGCGAATGGCGGCGAAGACGTCGGCCGGCTCGTCCTCATCGGGCGGCAGCAAGCGGGGCGGAGTGACCGGCGTCCAGTTCGGCGGCTTGAGGTCGGGCCGGTCGAGCTCCGCGATCGCCCACAAGCCGGTCAGGTCGAGCATGCCGCTGACCTCGTAGCAGTCGGCCTCCTCGAGGTCGAGGCCGCGAAGCAGCAGGCTGCGCGTCGCCGGAGGCATCGAGCGCTCGACTTCGAGACGGACCGCTTCGCCAAATCGGCGGCGGCGGAGCTCCTCCTCGATCGCCATCAACAGGTCGTCGGCCTCGTCCTCCTCGAGCGCGAGGTCCGCATTGCGGGTGACCCGGAAGAGGTGGTGCTCCTCGACGATCATGCCGCTGAAGAGGGTGTCGAGGTTGGCTTCGATGACCTGGTCGATCAGCACGAACCGCGATGGCTCCACCTCGATCAGGCGTGGCAGGATCTGCGGGACCTTCACTCGGGCAAACCGACGCTCGCCGCTGTCAGGATCGCGCAACCCGACGGCGATCGACAGGCTCAGCGTCGAGATGTACGGGAACGGATGACCGGGGTCGACGGCCAGTGGCGTCAGGACCGGGAAGATCTCATCGAGAAAGCGCTGCCGGAGCGTTTCGTGGTGTTCGGGGATCGCGTCGTAGTCGACGAGGTCGATCCGCTCCACGCGCAGCTGGCGGCGGACGTCGACATAGATCCCGGAGTGATTCGCGATCAGCCCAAGGACCCGCTCTCGCGACACCGCAAGCTGCTCCTCTGCGGTGCGACCATCCGGTGAGCGCGCGGCCTTGCCGGCCTCGACCTGCTGGCGCAGCCCGGCGATCCGGACCTGGAAGAACTCGTCGAGGTTTCCGGCAAAGATGGCCAGGAACTTGACTCGCTCGAGGAGCGGGTTGCGCTCGTCGCGCGCCTCGTGCAGGACACGGTCGTTGAAGTCGAGCCAGGACAGCTCGCGGTTGACGTACGGCATCGGCTCGGTCGCCCGCGGCGTTCGCCGCGGACGCGGTCGGACGACGGCTTGCGTCGTGGGAGCTCCGGGATCGATGGCGGCCATCGGCGAGTAATCGGGCTCCTGCAGCGTGGTCGCGGTACAGCGACCCGGGCCGGCGAGGATAGCATGCCGGCATCAACCTGCCGGGAGCCTCGCCCCCCGCGCTTTAGTCCTCGGCGCGGTAGCGGCGCTCGCCGGTGTCGTCGTCGAGCCAGACGCGCATCCGCCGGTCGCTCGTCGGATCCACGAAGACCTCGGCGGTCCGCCGGAAGCGGCCCTCGAGCGGTTGGCCGGCCGGTTCGCCGCCGCCCGGCCCAACCGGCAGTCCAGATCGATCGGCGACCTCCGAGCGGTAGCGGAACCGCTCGAGGATCGCCACGACGACCACGATCATGCCGACCACCACCGCCCAGACGCCCGAGACCGCAGGTGCGTCGCCGGCCGACACCGCCACGAGCCCGCCAATCACCAGGAGCACACCGACGACCAGGATCAAACCACGGCCGACGCCGCCGGAGCCGCGCACGACTATTCGGCCGTGCCCGGGGCCGCCGACGCGTCCGGCTCGACCACGACGGCGGTCCCATACGCGACGATCTCGCTCATCGTTCCGGCCAGCTCGGAGCTGTCGAAGCGCATCGACAGAATCGCGTTGGCGCCGGCCAGCGTCGCATTCTGGACGAGCCGGTCCAGGGCCTGGCGACGAGTGTCCTCGAGCATGCTCGTGTACTCGTGGATCTCGCCGCCACCGAGCGAGCGCAGGCTGGCCATGACGTTGCCGCCCAGGCCGCGGCTACGGACGACGAGGCCGAAGACCATGCCCTTCGTCTCGGCGACGCGATGGCCGGAGACATAGGGTGTTGTGACGACGATCATGCGTGCTCCTCGTGGCTGCGCCCGGAGATGGGGGACAGCCCGCTGCGTCGCTCCGTGCACTCCGGGCAGGGACAGCGGTCGCGCAGCAGGGCGTACGTGTAGTAGCCGGTGTGATGCCCGTCGCCCCAGGTCGGCGCGATCGCATAGCCGCCGACCAACGCGACATCGACCAACCGCGTCTGCTCGGAGCTGAGCGTCGGGGCGCTGTCGAGCCAGCCCGGCATGCCGGCCTCGCCGCGACAGAACGCGCACGGGCAGAGCCAGCGCAGCGTGGTCGTGTCGTAGACGGTCTGGTGACCGTCGGGCCACCCGATCTCGAGCCGTCCCGCGGCCCGGTCGGCATGGATGGAGGCCGGTGCAGCCGTGGTCGGGGGGGATGCTGAAGCGGGATTCACAGGTCGATGCTACGCCGTTGCGCGATGATGGGGGTGATGACCGGCAGCCCAATCCCAACGGCCGGCAGCCGGATCTCCGACCCCGGCGACGCGCATGCTCGCCAGGCCGAGGAAGTCGCCCGTGCTCTCGGCGTGGAGCGGATCAGGGGCCTCCCGCCAGGCGAGATCGCGCGTCGCGCTGCCGCTTTTGGCGCGAACGCCGTGGCCCGCGCGGAACGGGAATCCGTGCTCAGAATGGTCCGCGAAGCGGCAACGGAACCGTTCGTCGTGCTCCTGTTTGGCGCCGGGCTGCTGGCCGTCGTGCTTGGCGAGGTACGCGACGGCCTGCTGATCCTCGCCGGGCTCGGGCCAATCGTTATCGCCGACGTCGTCACCGAATACCGGGGTGAACGGGCGCTCGAGGCGCTCCGGGATGCGTCGGCGCCACGGGCCCGGGTGCGCCGCGACGGCGTTGTCGAGGAGGTCGACGCGGCCGGCCTCGTCCCGGGCGATATCGTCCTGTTGCGCGCCGGCGATGTCGTCCCGGCTGATATCCGGCTGCTCCGTGTCGAGCGCCTGACACTCGATCGAAGCGCCCTGACCGGAGAATCGGTCCCGGAGCCTGGCAGCGTGGAGCCGGATCCGGAAGGCGCGTCGCTCGCGGATCGGCGGTCCATCGGCTATGCGGGCACCAGCGTCGTCGGTGGCCGCGGCGAGGGCGTGGTCGTGGCCATCGGTGTGGCGTCCGAGGTCGGCAAGATCGCCAGCGGTCTGGGTCACCGTGGCCGGCGCCGGTCGCCGCTCCAGGCGGAGCTCGATCGGCTCGTGCGGATCCTGCTCGTCGTGGCGACCGGGTTGATCGCGATCACGACGGGTCTTGGGTTCGTCCGGGGGCAGCCCGCCGGAGCCAACCTGCTTGCCGGGATCTCGGCCGCGATCGCGTCCATCCCCGAGGAGCCTCCGGTCCTGCTCGCGGTGATCCTCGGTCTCGGGGCCTACCGATTGCTAAAGCGTGGCGTGCTCGTTCGCCGGCTCAATGCCGAGGAGACGCTGGGCGCGATCGACCTGATCGTGACCGACAAGACCGGCACGCTCACCCGCAACCGCCTCGAAGTAGGGGCGGTCACCGATCTCGCTGGGACGATCGATGGCGACCCACGCGTACGGCTGCTGGGAGAAGCGTTGCGGGCGGAGGATGACGCCTGGGTGCGGGCCGAGGGAACGGCTCCCGGGTCGTTCACGACCACGCTGGCACGGGCGATCGAGGAAGCCGGCAGCGATCATGCGCTCGACCCGGCCGACCTGCTCGATGCGACACCGGTCGACGATGGGCGGCCGATCTCCCGCACCCGCAGCCGCGGGCCTGACGGGATCGAGGACCTGGCCATCGGCGCGCCGGAGGCGGTCCTCGGCCTGGTTGAGCCGGCAGGCGTCGAGCGCGAGGCGTGGGAGGCGGCGATCCGGTCTCGCGCCGGCAGCGGCGAGAGATTGGTCGCGCTCGCCCGTCGAATCGAGGACGAGGCCTGGGTCATGCGGGCGCTTGTCGGCTTCGCCGACCCGCTCCGCGACGGCATTCGCGAGGCACTCGAGTCGGCTCGCGGCGCGGGGATCGATGTGCTCGTCGTGACCGGCGACCATCCATTGACGGCGGCCGCCATCGCGCTGGCCGCCGGCCTGGATGGAGAACACGTCGTCGTCGGAGAGACGGTCGCGGCGTGGGATGACGCTCGCCTGACCGCCGAGCTGCCGCACCTGCAGGTGATCGCGCGCTCGACCCCCGCCCAGAAGGAGCGCCTGGTCAGGCTCGCGCGAGCCGCCGGCCGGACGGTGGCCGTGACCGGTGACGGCGTGAACGATGCCCCCGCCCTGAACCGCGCCGACGTGGCGGTGGCGATGGGAAGCGGTACGGCCGTCGCTCGAGAGGCTGCGGATCTCGTCCTGGGCGACGACTCGTTCGCCACGTTGATCTACGGCTTGGCCGAGGGCCGCCGGATCGTGGATAACGTCCAAAAAGGCCTGGTCTTCCTGCTCTCGACCCACGTCGCTCTGCTGGGCTTCATCCTGATCGCGACCCTCTCCGGGTTCGGGCAGCCGCTGCTGCCGATCCAGATCCTGTGGCTCGAGCTGTTCATCGAC
>Ga0070707_100007646_pt1 | contig 10038 bp, 10 predicted proteins | sample KBSK5502metaG_FD_65468 | JGI IMG/M metagenome (GOLD analysis project Ga0070707, IMG submission 65468) | Corn, switchgrass and miscanthus rhizosphere microbial communities from Kellogg Biological Station, Michigan, USA - KBS K5-50-2 metaG | ecosystem: Host-associated > Plants > Roots >... | reverse complement strand
TGTTTTCATGAGCGGCGACGTGCAGCGACCGGCCTATTTTGAAATCGAAGTAGGCGCAGTGACCATGGGTCAGCTGATTTACGAGATGGCTGGCGGGTTGAAACCTGGGCGAAAATTGAAGGCGGTTATTCCGGGCGGAAGCTCCGCCAAAGTTTTACGAGCGGATGAGCGGTTCAAGATCAAGCAAAAGCAATTCGACGGGTCGATCATCGAAAGCGAGATGTCGCTCGATGAAATCCCGATGGATTTTGATTCCCTGGCCGCGGCGGGTTCGATGGCTGGTTCCGGCGGTGTAATCGTGCTCGACGATTCCCGCGACATGGTTTGGACGCTCAATAACATCAACGAGTTCTATGCGCACGAGAGCTGTGGCCAATGCACGCCCTGCCGGGAAGGCTCGCTGTGGATGAAAAAAATTACAGACCGCATGTTGCTCGGCGGTGGCGTAACGGAAGATCCGAAAACGCTCAAAAGTATCGGAGACAATATTGCCGGCCGCACAATTTGCGCGTTTGGGGAGGCATGCGCATGGCCGACACAAAGTTTTGTCGCAAAGTTCCCTGAAGAATTTGCGAAGCGCGCCACCAAACCGGTGCCACCGCCGCTTCCACCTGAATACACGCCCGAGGAACTGATCGAAGAGGAGTCGATTCCGACAGTTCCCATGGCACACGATCCCGGCTGGGAAAAAGCCGGCGCCGCCGGAACAATCTAAATGAATAAGGAAAGCAGGAACGCAGGAAAAGCTTTGAGAGATTCAGAAATCACGGACCGAATCATCGCCGCAGCAATCGACGTCCACCGTGAGTTAGGTCCGGGATTTTTGGAATCGATCTACGAGAATGCATTAGCGGTTGAATTCGCGTTGCGCGGGATTGCATTCATTCGGCAAAAACCAATTCCACTCTTCTACAAGGATCATCAAATTGGCGAACATCGTCTCGACTTTCTGGTCGAAGGTAAAATCGTTGTCGAACTGAAGGCAATAGAAACCTTGGAAGATGTCCATTTCGCAATTGTCCGAAGTTATTTGAAAGCAACGAACCTTGCAGACGGTTTGATTTTAAACTTCGCGACGGCGCCACTCACAATAAAGCGCGTTTGCCGTGAAAGAACTTCGCCCAAGGCGCTGCTTCCGGAGCTGTTAGTATAAATTTTCCTGCCTTCCTGCGTTCCTCATTTATGAATCAGGTTGAATCGCCGCCAATGTTCAACGTCCAGATCGACGGCGTATGGCATCAGTTCCCGAAAGGCACGCGCGTCATCGAGGCGTGTGAGCACGCCGGCAGCTATGTGCCGCGTTACTGTTATCACAAGAAACTCAGCTCGCCGGGAAATTGCCGAATGTGTCTGGTCGAAATGGGACTGCCAAAACTCGGTCCGGATCGCAAACCGGAACTCGGTGCTGATGGCAAACCAGCGATCAACTGGATGGCACGTCCACAAATCTCCTGCGCTCAGGATGTCGCCGAAGGAATGGGGGTTCGCACAAATTCTCCGCTGGTGAAGGAATGCCAGCGTGGCGTAATGGAGTTCCTCCTTATCAATCATCCGCTTGATTGTCCGATTTGCGACCAGGCTGGCGAATGCCGTTTACAGGAATTCAGCGTCGATTACGGCACCAGCCAGTCGCGGTTCCTCGAGAACAAAGTAAAGAAACCGAAGAATGTCGTGCTGGGACCGCGCGTTACGCTCGATGACGAACGTTGCATTCTCTGCTCGCGCTGCATTCGTTTCTGTCAGGAAATCGCGAAGGATGACGTGCTCGGCTTCGTCGACCGCGGCAGTTACACAGCCCTGACCGCGCATCCAGGCAAGCGGCTGGAAAATAATTATTCCCTTAACACAGTCGACATTTGCCCAGTCGGTGCGCTCACATCGACCGATTTTCGTTTTAAGATGCGCGTCTGGTTTTTGAAGGAAACCAAAAGTATCTGCACAAGCTGCGCGACCGGCTGCAACACAATCATTGGCACACGCGAGGATGTCATCTATCGGCAGACGCCGCGCGAGAATGACGCGGTCAACTCCTGCTGGATGTGCGATTATGGCCGGCTCAATTTCGATTATCTGCAATCGGAGCGCCGATTGCTCGAACCGCAGATACTCTCTGGTGAAAAACTTGTCGCGGCCGATTGGCAAACCGCGATCGCACAGGCAGCGCTCGAGTTAAAACAGTTTGCCGGCTCTGAAATTGCAATTATCGCTTCTGGCCGGATGACCAATGAAGAACTTTGGCTGACGCTCCAGCTCGCCAGTGCTTTGGATCTTCATTTGATCGACATCGTGCCGCGCAGAGGCCCCGGCGACGACATTCTCCTAAGCGAAGATCGCAATCCGAACACCAATGGCGCTCGGTTGCTTGGCATAACTTCGCAGCCAGGCGCAAAACTGCCGGCGATCGCCGACGCCGTGAAATCCGGGCGCGTGAAAGCATTGATCGCCCTCGGCGAAAACCCAGAGCGCTCAGGCATTTCGGCCGAACAGCTCGAAACTCTCTCGGCTTTTATTGTGATGGATATCCTGTCAAACGCTGCGACCGAATATGCCACGGTTGTTCTACCGTCCTTTGCCTTCGCCGAAAAACGCGGCTCGATGATCAATGGCGAAGGCCGTTTGCAACGGCTCAATCGCGCGGTGCGCGCACCGGGCCAGGCGCGTGACGATTGGGAAATCTTGCGTGACCTGATCCAGGCATGTTCCGGTCAGAACAGCATTTATTCGATTGAAGATGTCTTCCGGCAGATGGCTGAAGCTGTTCCGCGATTAACAGGACTGAGTCTTAGCAAAATCGGCGATCTCGGCATGCAAGTTATGGAAGTGCATGAATCCCCTCCGCCGCCGGTCGACCTTGCAGCCAAAAGCATCGAGGAAGCAGAATCTCAAAGACCTCCGGGCCGTTAGCTCCGGAAGATCGACATGGCTTATTTCATCGTTACGTCCCTGCTCAAAATCGTGGGGATTCTTTTTCTCGTGATTCTGCCGATGGTTTCCTACAGCGTTTACGCGGAGCGCCGCGTTAGCGCGTTCATTCAGGATCGACGGGGGCCGAATCGCGTCGGACCGGCCGGTCTTTTCCAGCCAATCGCTGACATGTTCAAATTGCTGCTGAAAGAAGATTTCACTCCGCGGAATGTAAACACATTCTATTACTGGCTTGCGCCCTGTCTGGCGGTGATGCCGGCGATTATCACCATCGCCGTTGTTCCTTTTGGCAGCACACTTTTTGGCGTCCCGATGGTGATCGCAGATATCAATGTCGGAATTTTGTATGTATTCGCCATCGCTTCATTGGCCGTTTACGGGATCGTCCTCGCCGGCTGGGCCTCCAATTCCAAATATCCGTTCCTGGGCGGCGTGCGTTCCAGTTCGCAAATGATTTCCTACGAGTTGTCGCTCGGGCTTGCCGTCATTCCAATTTTCCTGCTAGTCGGAAATTTGCGCCTGACAAGTGTCGTACGCTATCAGATCGAGCATGGCTGGTTCATCGCGCCGTTCATCGGCGATTGGATGAATCCATGGAAATGGTTGCTCGCGATTCCAATGCTCATTTCGTTCGTGGTTTTCGCGATCGCGATTTTTGCAGAAACGAATCGGTTGCCATTCGATCTCCCCGAAGCCGAGCAGGAACTGGCCGGCGGTTATAACACGGAATACAGCTCGATGAAGTTCGCGCTTTTTTTCCTCGGTGAATATGCCGCCATGATCACCGGGTCAGCTATTATCGTGACTTTGTTTTTCGGCGGCTGGCATCTGCCACTTCCGTCTTGGCATGGCGGATTTAACTGGGTGTTTGTGGATGGAAATGCGCCAGGCTGGCGCGGCGTAATCGGCGGGTTGTTCAACATCGCAACCTTTTTCACCAAAGTCGCACTGCTCATTTTCATGTTCATGTGGGTGCGCTGGACGTTGCCGCGTTTTCGTTACGATCAACTCATGCGGCTCGGCTGGCTTTTCTTTTTTGAGATCGCGCTCGTTAATATTTTTATCGTCGCTTGGATTGTCGCTTATTTTCCATCCTAATCTCCCTCTTCCTCTCCCTCTTAATCTTAATCTTTTCTTCGTATGCCATTCCATCACGAGAAGCTGACTGTTTATCAACGAGCGTTAGAATTCGCCAGCTGGTCACAAGGTCTAATTGAATCGTTAACCAAAAGGACATCGACTCGCGATCACCTGGAGCGCGCTGGGGACAGTATCGCTTTGAATATCGCGGAACGGAACGGCAAGTTCTCGCAAAAGGATCGCGCCCGCTTTTTCCAAATCGCGCACGGCTCGGCCTTGGAATGCTCTGCATGTCTCGATCTCCTTGTCGCGCGACGCTGCCGTGCTGGTAGTGCCATTACAAGAGGGAAATCAATTTTGGAAGAGATCGTAAAGATGCTTTTCACCATGCTGGACCAGTTGGGTTGTAGGATCGCCGAAGATTCAGCCGAATACGGCGAGGGAGCAGACGAAGAGGAAGAGGCAGAAGAAGATTAATCATGGCCATCACCGTTCCACGTCCGAAACTGAACTGGCGCGAGCGCATGTATTTACCTGCAATCGTGGCTGGCCTAGCCATCACGATCAGACATTTCAAAAACATGCTGTTCGGGCGAACCAAGGTCACAATGCAATATCCTGAGGAAAAATGGGACGCCAGCCTGCCGGACTATTATCGGGGCGCGCCCGCGCTTGTGCGCGACGAGGATGGGCGCGTGCGCTGTGTTGCCTGTCAGCTTTGCGAATTCATTTGCCCACCACGCGCGATCAAAATTATTCCGGGTGAAATCCCTTCGACCAATCGCTTCGCCAAAGTCGAAAAATATCCCGAGGAATTCGATATCGACATGATCCGCTGCATTTTCTGCGGCATGTGCGAAGAGGTTTGTCCCGAGCAGGCGATCTACTTGCGCAAGGATTACGCGATCACTGGATTCACGCGCGCCGATATGGTGCATCACAAGGAGAAACTCCTCGAGATCGGCGGCGTAATGCACGGTGTAGTGCTGAAGTGGAATGAGAAAAAGTAAACGCCACAGATTGACACAGACGAGCACGCATTTTCCAGATTTTGATTGTACATCAATGTTTCGTCTGTGTTCATCCGTTGCCTAAAAAGATGCCGGCGTTTTTGTTTTGGATCTTCGCGCTATTGATGCTGATTTTTGGCGCCGCAGTAGTTGTTAACCGCAACCCCGTAGCGAGCGCGCTGAGTCTCGTAGTTTCGTTTATCGGGCTCGCAGCGCTCTTCATGTCGCTGGATGCGTATTTCATCGGCATCATTCAAGTGCTGGTTTATGCAGGCGCCGTCATGGTGCTTTTTCTTTTCATCATCATGCTTCTCGATCTTCGCGCCGAAGAAAGACGCAAGATCAGCTGGCTGACCTCGGCTGGCGCAATCGCCGTCGCCCTCGCCTTGCTCCTCCAGATTTTTTACGTTGTCGGCCATTTTAAATCCGCCCAACAACCTTTTCCTCCTCTCGCACGGTCGACCACCGACGATGTCCGCAATATCGGTCTGTTGCTTTTCGAAAATTACAATCTGCCATTCCAAATCATCGGCGTCCTGGTGCTCGTGGCAACGATCGGCGTCGTCCTTTTAAGCAGACGCGAGCCTCGATAGCATGATCACGCTCGGCGATTATCTCATCGTAAGCGGGATCCTTTTCGCGATTGGTTTCGCGGGCGTGATGTTGCGCCGCAACCTTATCATCATCCTCATGTCGCTGGAGCTGATGTTGAACGCGGCGAATTTATCGCTGGTCGCCTTTTCAAGATTTCGCGTTCTACCGACCGGTCTTCCTGATTACAATGTGCAGGTCTTCGTCTTTTTCATAATCACTGTCGCGGCGGCTGAGGTCGCGGTGGGACTTGCGATCCTCGTTGCCCTTTTTCGCGCGCGTCAAACGACCGATGTCAAAGACATCAGCAGCCTGAAATTTTAGATCGACGTGAAGAGCATGCTCCCGTGGTACGCGTTGCTGCTGCCGCTCGCCTCAGCAATCGCAATCACTTTGTTCACGCGAAGATCAAAGGCGCTAAGTAGTTTTCTTTCAATCGCGGCGGTAATCGGAAGCTTCGTCTGCAGTTGCTTGATCTTTAGCCAATCAGGCATCCACATCCCAGAATTCACTTGGATCGATTTTGGCGAAGGCTTCAAAGTTCCGGTCGGTTTTACATTGGATAATCTGAGCAAGACGATGCTCGTCTTGGTCTCGGGTATCGGATCTCTGATACACATTTATTCGCTCGGGTACATGCGAGATGATGAAGGCAAATCTCGCTATTTTGCGGCCCTTTCGCTCTTCATGTTCGCCATGCTCGGCATCGTTCTCGCGAACAATTTCGTGATGCTGTTCATCTTTTGGGAATTGGTCGGCTTTACATCCTACGTGTTGATCGGCCACTGGTTTTATCGCGACGCCGCTGCCGATGCGGCCAAGAAGGCATTCATCACCACTCGCATCGGCGATTTCGGCTTCATGCTCGGGATACTGATGGTCTGGATGGGAACTGACTCCGTCGTTTTCACGCAGATCGCTCAGCGATTGTGGATTCTAACAAGTCATCCGGCGTTTCTGACAATCGCAGCGCTTTTGCTTTTCTGCGGCGCGGTTGGCAAATCGGCCCAGTTTCCGCTTCATGTTTGGTTGCCGGACGCAATGGAGGGCCCAACGCCTATCTCGGCACTGATCCACGCAGCAACAATGGTCGCAGCCGGCGTTTACATGCTGGTCCGTGTTGCGTTCATCATTCAGGCGTCGCCAACCGCGCTTCTGATTATCGCGTGGGTCGGCACGATCACCGCTGTGATGGCTGCCTTGATTGCGACCCAGCAAAACGACATCAAACGCATTCTGGCCTACTCAACGCTCTCGCAGCTCGGCTACATGGTGATGGCAGTGGGTCTCGCCTCAACCGAGGCGGCCATATTCCACCTTTTTACTCACGCCTTTTTTAAAGCGCTCCTCTTCCTCGCTGCCGGCTCTGTCATCGTGATGCTCCATCACGAGCAGAACATCTGGAAAATGGGAGGGCTTTCCCGAAATCTTCCTATCACATTTCTCACCTTCGTGATCGGCGCGTTGGCATTGATCGGTTGTCCGCCTTTCAGCGGATTCTTCAGCAAAGATGCAATTCTCGCCCTCGCCTACGAACGCAACATGCCAATCTTCGTTGTGGGTTTGTTCACGGCGTTTCTGACCGCATTCTACGTTATGCGCTTGCTGGTGATCGTGTTCTTCGGTAAATCACGCAGCGAAATCGCACGGAAAAGCGGCGAATCACCACTCGTAATGACTGGTCCGTTAATCGTGCTCGCGCTGTTGGCAACAATAGGCGGATTTACATTCTTCGCGCGAAACTTCCTCGCGCTCCCGATCGAAAAGGAAGTCGCGTTCCTTGTCCCGGCGCTTGCGATTGCCGTCTTGATTCTGGGGAGCGGACTAGCGATTGCAACTTATCGAAACCGGACGAGCGAACCGCTCGATTTCGAACTTTTGCGCGACAAGTTCTATTTCGATGAGTTTTACAACTGGCTTATCGACTGCACACAGGAACTTCTCGCGCGCATTTGCGCTTTTTTTGATCGGTGGATTATCGATGCGGGCGTGGTAGGCGGAACAAGCAGTAGCGCATGGGGAATCGGCGCGCTATTACGGCTGGCCCAAGTCGGGAATCTACAGGCTTACTTGTTTCTGTTTGGCTTGGGAATCGTCGTTCTCATCTACTTCGCCGTTTTCCGCTAATAGTTCTCTTCTCCGCGTCGAACAGCTGAAGTTTTGGCCCACGGAACACGCGAAATGACACGAAAGGAGCAAATACGGAGTTGATATACAAAGATGAAAGCTACGCCATCATCGGCGCGTGCATGGCGGTTTACAAAGATAAGGGGTGCGGCTTTCTCGAACCGGTGTACTACGAGTGCCTAGAAATCGAACTTGAACTCCAACGAATTCCATTTCTGTCAAAGGCACCGCAAGCCTTGCAGTATAACGCGCGTACGCTGGTTCGAACATTCACGCCAGACTTTCTTTGTTATGGCAAAATCATTCTCGAGATCAAGGCCGTGTCTCCGTTGGTTGATGAACATCGCGCGCAGCTCCTGAATGATCCCAGCGCAACGGGTTGCAAGTTAGGTCTGCTCGTGAACTTCGGCCATTACCCAAAACTCGAATTCGAGCGCCTCCTCCCCAGACAGAAGGAATCACCGAATGTTTGTTTCTGAAATTTTAGCGTCTTTTCGCGTGTTTCGTGGGCAAATAGCTTTTTAATTTGTTCATCTTCCGCTAATGGTTCTGTTCATCATTTTCTGCCCAATCGTTGCAGCCATTTTGATCATGGCTGGCGCGCCTGCCCGCAAGACCGCGTTGGTCGCATCCGGGTTGATGTTCGCGACGAGTTTGTTTCTGCTCGCATCGTTCCAACGCGGGCAGCGCGATTTTCAGCATGTTACCTCATTTACCATATCTCCCGAGTGGCATCTCAGTTTCACAACCGGGCTCGACGGCTTGAGCCTGGCAATGGTGTTGCTCGCCGCGATCGTGACGCTAGCCGCGGTCTGGTTCGCCGGCAGGATCGACAAGTACGAAAATGCGTTCTACGCCTGTCTTCTCTTCATTTCCGGAGGCGCTATCGGGGCGTTTGCTTCGATCGATCTATTTTTCTTTTATGCGTTCCATGAGTTAGCACTCATTCCCACTTTTTTGTTGATTGGAATCTGGGGCCGCGAGAATCGCGTCGCAGCAGCGTGGAAGATCACAATCTACCTTGCAATCGGAAGCTTCATTTTGCTGATCGGCTTGATCCTGCTGTATCAGAGCGTTCCGCTTACATCGCGCAGCTTTGACATTCGCGCATTACAAGCTGCGGCAGCTGGGGGTCAGATCTCAGCAGACGCGCAGCGCCATATTTATCTGCTGCTGATCATCGGTTTCGGAATTCTCATCTCGCTTTTCCCGTTTCATACTTGGGCGCCGGAAGCGTATGCGTCCGCGCCGGCGCCTGCGACGATGCTGCATGCGGGAGTTTTAAAAAAGTTTGGGCTGTATGGCCTGTTGCGTTTGGCTATTCCCCTGCTCCCGGAAGGAGCACGCCAATGGACCGGCCTGCTGGTGGTGCTGTTGCTTGGAAACATCATCTATGTGGGGCTGGTTACGATCGCGCAAAAGCGGCTCGATTGGATGCTCGGTTACTCGAGCGTCATGCACATGGGTTACATTTTTCTCGGAATTGCCAGCGCCAGCATTCTTGGCGCGACTGGCGCTGTTGTCTTGATGTTCGCGCATGGACTTTCGATCGCGCTGCTGTTTGCGATTGCAGGGGAAGTCCGCAAGCGCACTGACACATTAATCCTCGATGAACTTGGTGGTCTCGGCAAAGTAATGCCCTTTGCCGGCCTCGCGTTTGGGCTTGGCGCATTCGCCGCGATCGGTCTTCCCGGCTTTGCCAATTTCGCCGGTGAAATCCTGATCTTCTTCGGCGCCTTCCAAAACGGATGGGAGATGGAGCGCTTTCATATTTTTCAAATCGCGACCGTGCTTGGGCTCTGGGGTGTCGTGATCTCGGCGGTTTATATGCTGCGCGCTTATCGCAAGACTTTTATGGGAACGCTCGGTAACCGCTGGAAAGAACTTGTCGATCTTCGACCGGCCTTGCGCGTGCCGGTGACGCTGTTGGTCGGTGCGTTGCTTTGTTACGGGTTTTTCCCGCAATCGTTTGTGCGAATTGTCGTGCCTGCGTTTCGCACTTACCTCACCGCAAATAAACAACCATGATTACCGCGCCAGAACTTGAGATTGCGGTGCTGGTGCTTGGCATGGTGATCCTGATGCTCGAAGCATTCGCCACGGAGATCGACGAGCGTTTTCTGGCTTTCGCCGCAATTACCGGTCTCGCGGCGGTGCTGGTCGCCAGCTTTTTTGTCGCGCCAAGCGGGCTCGATCAAGCGACTGGCTTTTGGAGTTTTTATACCGCGGATCGGCTGTCGATCTTCTTTAAGCAGTTCGCGCTACTGACCACGATCCTGGTTCTAATCATGATGATCGATTACGC
>Ga0070707_100007644_pt1 | contig 10040 bp, 8 predicted proteins | sample KBSK5502metaG_FD_65468 | JGI IMG/M metagenome (GOLD analysis project Ga0070707, IMG submission 65468) | Corn, switchgrass and miscanthus rhizosphere microbial communities from Kellogg Biological Station, Michigan, USA - KBS K5-50-2 metaG | ecosystem: Host-associated > Plants > Roots >... | reverse complement strand
CTCGAGCGACCGTATGGCCGGCACGGAGAACGGAAACGTCCCGTCGGTCTCCGCGCCACCCGGCTTGCGGGTGACAGACGCGAGATGGGGCGCCATGGTCAGTAACGTAAGGTAGTACGCGCCTGACGCCACGACCCAGGATGCGCGCCGCGGCTCGGCCTCTCACGCTGAAGCGGGGGCCGTGCACGACCGGCCGGTTTACCAGCCAGAGGCCGAGCCGCGAGTTCACTCGGGCATTCGAGCGATGGCTCGATGTGCGCGGCTGAGGCCGCGACTCGGCCTCTCCCCGCTGAAGCGGGGCCCTGAGCCGGCGGATGCGATCGGGACGCCCCCCGCTGCAACAGTTTGGTACCGTCGTTCGCCGCGATCCGCCTACCTTCGAGGCCGTGCGGCACCGAATCTACTTCCACATCGTCTGGACCACGCGTCACCGCGCCCCCCTGCTGGATGCCGGGCTGGCGCGCTTCCTCTGCCGGTTCCTGCGCCAGGTGGCGCGCGAAGAGCGAGCCCACCTCCTCGAGATCGGGATGGTCACGACGCACCTGCACGTCCTCGCACGGGCCCATCCGATGACGAGCCTGGCGCGTCTACTGCAGCGCCTGAAGGGCGCCAGCTCGGCGACAGCCGGCAAAGAGCACCACTCCACGACCGGAGTCGAGCTCAAGTGGGACAAGCGATACAGCATCCACAGTGTGAGCGCCCGAAACCTGGACGCGGTCCGCCAGTACCTCCGGCAGCAGCCGGGACACCATCCGAACGAGGTGATCAAGGATTGGGACGGTGATTCGCCAGAGTACGAGCCAGACGGCGAAGACGAATGGCGTAGGCGGGAGAGGCGACGGATTTGAGGAAGGGACGGCCGATCCCTAGTCGCGGGTTTGCGCGGCTAAAGCCGCGGCTCGGCCGAGCCGCGAGTTCACTCGCGGGAGAACGACGCTGCGATGCTACGGAATCAGCAGCACCTTTCCCGTCGTCCGGCGCGCCTCGAGCTGCCGGTGCGCCTCGCCTGCGTCCCGCAGCGCGAACTCAGCCCCGATCCGAAACTTCAGCTTGCCGGTGCCGATCCAGCCGAGGACCTCGCCCGCGCGCGCGAGCAGCTCGGAGCGGGTGCTGATGTGGTGGACGAGGGTGGGCCGTGTGAGAAACAGCGAGCCCTTGCTGTTCAACACCTGCGGATCCAACGGCCCGACCGGCCCGCTCGACTGCCCGTACAGAACCATCATCCCGCGCAGGGCGAGGCAGTTCAACCCCTTGTCGAACGTCGTTTTGCCGACCGAGTCGTACACGACCTGCACCCCCATGCCCGAGGTCAGCCGCTTCACCTCCGCCTCGAAGTCCTGCTCAGTGTAGAGAATCACCTCGTCCGCACCCGCCTCCCGGGCCAGGGCTGCCTTCTCGCGCGTCGAGACCGTCCCGATCACCCGGGCGCGGCGCAGCTTCGCGAGCTGGCACAAGAGCAAGCCTACGCCCCCCGCCGCGGCGTGCACGAGGCACGTGTCACCGGCCTTCAGGGGATAGGTCGCCGTCACGAGGTAGTGGGCGGTCATTCCCTGGAGCATGGCGGCCGCGCCCTGCTTCGTGCCGACTCCGTCCGGCAACACGACCACCCGATCGGCGGGCACGACGGCGAAATCGGCGTACGCGCCCAGGACGCCGGTGTACGCCACCCGGTCGCCCACCCTCGGCTCCGTCACCCCCGACCCGACGGCGGTGACGACGCCCGCCGCCTCCTGGCCGGGGGTGAAGGGGAGCGCCACCTTATACTGCCCTGTGCGCTGGTAGACGTCGATGAAGTTGACGCCGGCGGCGTCGATCTTCACGAGCACCTGACCGGCGCCGGGCGTGGGCTCGGGGATGTCCTCGTAGCGCAGCACCTCGGGGCTCCCGGGCGCATGGACGCGAATCGCTTTCACTAGGACCGGTCCTCCGGGCCGAACATGACGAGGTGCTGCAAAAATCTACGGTCCTCTCCTCATCTCAACCATGAGGAGGGCTGCCCCGTGTTTGAACGGGGAGGCACTGAGGCGTCAGGCCGCGGCTAGCGCTCTATCTCGAGCGAGGCCAGATCGATCACGAACCGGTACTTCACGTCGCTCTTGAGCATCCGCTCGTACGCCTCGTTGATCCGCTGGATCGGGATGACTTCGACGTCCGAGATGATCCCGTGCTGGGCGCAGAAGTCGAGCATCTCCTGGGTCTCGCGGATCCCGCCGATCAGCGACCCGGCGATCCGCCGGCGCCTGGCGATGAGCTCCTGCACAGTGGGGGATGGGTGAGGCCGATCCGGCGCGCCGACCAGGCAGAGCGTGCCGTCGCGCTTGAGCAACCGGAGATAGGCGTCCAGGTCGTGCGACGCCGCCACCGTATCGAGGATGAAGTCGAAGCTGTTCGCGTGCCGGGCCATCTCCTCGGCGTGCTTCGAAATCACGACCTCGTCTGCGCCCAGGCGCTTTGCGTCGGCGGTCTTCCCCGGCGAGGTCGTGAACAGCACGACGTGCGCCCCGAGAGCGTGAGCGAACTTGACCCCCATGTGACCGAGCCCGCCCAGCCCGACAACGCCGACCTTGGCGCCTGGGCCCGCCGACCAGTGACGCAGGGGGGAATAGGTGGTGATGCCCGCACAGAGGAGCGGCGCGGCGCCGGCGAGATCGAGGGTGTCGGACAGGCGCAGCACGAAACGCTCGTCCACCACGATCTGATTCGAGTAGCCGCCGTAGGTCATCTTCCCCGAGTGCTTGTCGGGGCTGTTGTAGGTGAAAGTGGGCCCTGTTTGGCAGAACTGCTCCAGGCCCTCGCGGCAATCCAGGCAGGTGCCACAGGAGTCGACCATGCAGCCGACGGCGGCCAGGTCCCCCGCCCTGAAGCCCGCGACCGCGCCGCCCGTTCGCGTGACACGACCGACGATCTCGTGGCCGGGTACGATGGGATATTCCGTGGTGCCCCACTCGTTGCGGGCCTGGTGCAGGTCCGAGTGGCAGACACCGCAGTACAGGATCTCGATCTGGACATCGTGCGGCCCCGGCTCGCGGCGCTCGAATGTGAAGGGCACGAGCGGCGTCGTGGCGCTGTGGGCGGCGTACCCGACGGTCGTGGTCCCGAGCGCTTTCTCTCGGGGACTGGCGGCTGGTGCGCTGCGCGTCACGGAAGGTGTCACGGTTCGGTCCTCCGCAATTATCGATAATTTATAGCACCCGTAGCCGCTAACGCACCACCGCCGCCCCGGGTTCCCGCCCTCCGGAGCCGACTCTGAGCGCCGAGCCCGTAATGAAGAAAGGCCCCGCCGAAGCGGGGCCTTTGACGTCTCACCATGCGGATCCGGGCTTAGCGCGCCGCCAGAATGTGCTCCGGGTATCCGAGGCCCTGAGCCTTGATGCGGTCGGCGATGCGCGGCCCCCGATTGTACGCGACGAGCGCCAGCCAATGAACCTCACCGTATCGCTCCAGCATCTGGGCGTAGTAGCCGAAGCCGCAGTCGAGGTTCGTCGCGGGCTCGTAGAGCTTCCGCACGTTCCGTATGCCACATACCTTGCGCGCCGTGGACGGCAGGACCTGGACCAGACCGACGTCGCCCACCTTGCCCAGCGCGTCAGTCTTGAAGCGGGATTCCGTCCAGATCATGCCGAAGGCGACCCGGTGCTCGATACCGTGCCGGTCGGCCGCTTGCACGATCAGATACGCCAAATCGTCCGTCAGCCGCAGCGAGTCCCGGCGCAGCAGCGGCCGGTACTGCCGTGCAAAGAACTGAGCGTCTTGCCACTGTTCTTCCGCGGCGCGGACTTCGCTGCCACTCACCGTCGGTACGAAGGCGGGGGCGGCCATCGCCGCCAGCCCCAACCACGTCACCAAGCTACGAAGTGTCATACGTTGGCCCCGTCTAATGTGATTTCTTGGCCGCCGCCCGAGGGAGCTGAACGTCCAGGTCTGGCCGCTCCGGCGATGGCGCGTCGCGCGCCCCGGCTATGCGGGAACTGTGCCAGGGGCTAGGGCTTTGTTGGGAACGGACTTACACCACCAAAGCGCGCCCCGGGGTTACCGTGTGGGGATGGTCGGTTACCGGCGCCGCAGCGGTTACCGGAGAGGTTTCTGCGGTGACGCGCGGGGCGGGAGCGCGATGCCGCGTTAGCGCACCGCCAGAATTTGCTCCGGGTATCCGAGGCCCTGCGCTTTGAGACTGTCGGCGATGCGCGGCCCACGGTTGTACGCGACGAGCGCCAGCCAATCGACCGCGCCGTATCGGGCCAGCATCTGTGCGTAGAAGCGGAAACCGCAATCCAGGTTCGTGGCGGGCTCATACAGCTCACGCTGCGTGCGTATGCCACACGTCAGGCGCGCGGTCGAGGGCAGGATCTGGACCAGACCGGCATCGCCCACTTTGCCGCGCGCATCGACTTTGAAGCGCGACTCCGTCCAGACCAGTCCAAAGGCGATGCGTCGCTCGACTCCGTGGCGATCCGCCGCTTGCACGATCAAGTACGCCAGCGAGTCCGTGAGCCGCAGCGAGTCCTGGCGCAGCAACGGCCGGTACTGCCGCACGAACAGCTGCGCCTCTTCCTTTTCCGCCTCTGCGGCGGCGACGGGTGCGCCGTTCAGAGTCGGCGCCCAGGCGGGCGTCGCCACCAAGGTCAAGCCGAGCCACGTAACCAAGCAACGAAGTGTCATACGTCAGTCATCCCGGGCGGTCGGACGGTCTGCAGGAGACTCCCGACTTTGCGAGCCGGCCTCGCGGCCGGAGTGCCTTTTACCGAGCAGTGGACCTGTCTTGCGACGCCGTCGCGCGAGCCGGGCATTGGGGCCGGCGGCGCGGGCGACGGCGCGTCGCGCGCGGTCCTTATGAACGAAGTGTGCCGCGCAACAAGCCTCTAACGACGCTGGAGCGCGAGCGGGAGAGAAGGAGAAGTGTGGGCGGGTTGGAACATTTGTGTTGAAGCGCGACCGTGACCCTGCTTACGTTTGGGAGATCGCGATGCGCTCTTCGAAGCGGAGGGGAGGGGACATGAAAGTCGCATTCCTCGGTCTCGGCAGCATGGGACTGCCGATGGCGGGCAACCTACTGGAAGGGGGACACGAGCTCACCGTCTACAACCGCACCCGCAGCCGGGCCGACGAGCTGGTGCGGCGCGGCGCCACGGTCGCCGGGTCCGCCGCGGCGGCGGCCCGGGGAGCCGACGTGCTCATCACCATGGTGGCGGACGACGCCGCGCTCGAAGCGACACTCTTCGGCGGCGGGGTGCTCGACGCGATGGGCCGCGGGGCGATCCACGTCTCGATGAGCACGATCAGCCCGGCCCTGTCGCGCCGGCTCGCCGAGCGGCACCGGGCCGCCGGGCAGGCGTATCTCGCCGCGCCCGTCTTCGGCCGACCGGAGGCCGCGGCGGCGAAGAAGCTCTGGATCGTGGTCGCCGGCCCGGCGGCCGCGATCGACCGCTGCCGGCCGCTGCTCGACGCGATGGGCCAGGGAACGATCGCCGTGGGTGAGGACCCGGCCCGGGCGAACGTCATCAAGCTCGCGGGGAACCTGCTGATCGCCGCCGCCATCGAAGCGATGGGCGAGGCCGTCGCGCTCGCGCGCAAGTACGGCATCGCCCCGGCCGAGCTACTCGACGTCGTGAACGGCCGTCTGTTCCGGTCACCCCTGTACGAGAACTACGGCAAGCTGATCGCCGACGAGCGCTACGAGCCCGCCGGGTTCAAGCTGAGGCACGGCCTCAAGGACGTGCGGCTCGCGCTCGCCGCCGGGGATGAGGTCGCCGCGCCGCTGCCGCTCGCGAGCCTGCTCCGCGACCACTTCCTCTCGGCCGTCGCCCGGGGCTGGCAGGACATCGACTGGGCCGGCCTGGCGCGCGTGTGCGCCGCGGATGCCGGCCTGTGAGCTCTTGCTACCCCGTCATCCTCCCGCGATCGCGGGAATCACCGTCACTTCGTCGCCGTCCTGGACCGGGGCGTCGAAGCCGCCCCGAAAGCGGACGTCTTCGTCGTTGACGTAGAAGACGACGAACCGATAGGGCTTCCCCGCCTCATCGCGAAGCCGCGGGCCGAGTGCCGGGTAGCGCGCGGCCACGTCCGCCACCGCCTCGCCGAGCGTCCGCCCGGTCGCGATGACGCTGCGGGCGCCGCCGGCGTGAGCCGCGAGCACCGAAGGAAGGTTCACCGTGATGGACATCGCAGCACCTCCTGACTATGAGTCGTCGTATCGTTACGTCACGCCCGTTCGCCCTCTCCACCTTGTGGAGAGGGGGTCAGGGGGTGAGGTCGCTCGACCAGGGCCGCCACTTCCCGCAGCCTCGGAGCGATCACGGGCGCCTCGCCGAGCGCGCCCCCGACCGCCTCGATGGTCTTCAGGCCGTGGCCTGTGATGCAGAGCACGACCTCATCGTCGCCCCGAAGCCGCCCGGCGCGCGCCAGCGAGAGCGCCGCCGCCACCGTGACCCCGCCCGCGGTCTCGCCGAACACTCCGGTGTCCTGAGCGAGCCAGCGGATCCCGTCGACCAGTTCGGCGTCGCTCACCGCGCTCGCCCAACCTCCCGAGTCGCGGATCGCGCGGGCCGCGAACACGCCGTCCGCCGGGTTCCCGATCGCCAGCGACCGGCAGATGGTGCGCGGCGCGACAGGCTCGATCTGGTCGCCGCCGCGCTCGACCAGCTGCACGATGGGCGCGCACCCGGCCGCCTGGGCCCCGTACAGGCGCGGCGCGGGCCCCGCGACGAGCCCCGCCGCGAGGAACTCTCCAAACCCCTTGTGCAGCTTCGACACCAGCGACCCCCCCGCCATCGGGGCGATCACGGCGGATGGCAGGCGCCAGCCGAGCTGCTCGGCGATCTCGTATGCGAGCGTCTTGGAGCCTTCGCCGTAGTAGGCGCGCAGGTTGACGTTCACGATCCCCCAGCCGAAGCGATCTGCGACCTGGGCGCACAACCGATTTACGTCGTCGTACGTGCCACGCACGCGCACCAGCTTCGAACCGTACACGCTCGTGCCGATCACTTTCCCCGCTTCGAGCTCGTCGGGGATGAAGATCCACGCCTTGAGTCCGGCGCGGGCCGCGTGCGCCGCCACGGCATTGGCGAGGTTCCCGGTCGAGGCGCACCCCACGGTGTCGATCCCGAAAGCCGCGGCGGCATTGAGCGCCGCCGCCACCACTCTGTCTTTGAAGGAGAGGGAAGGGTGGCAGACGGTGTCGTTCTTCACCCAGGCGCGGCCCACGCCGAGGCGCCGGGCGAGCGCGGGCGCCTCCACGAGGGGCGTGAATCCGCTGTCGAGGGATCTCACCGGCTCACCGTCGAACGGGAGCCATTCCTTATAGCGCCAGAGCGAGGGGACGCGCGCGCCGATCGCCGCGCGGTCTGGAAGGCGCCGCCCCGAGTCGTATACCGGCTCGAGCGGGCCGAGGCACGCGTCGCAGATCGCCACGGGGGCGGCCTCTCGCACCGCACCGCAGTTACGGCAGCGTAGGGGGCGGGCGGCGAGCGAGAGTCGGCGGGTGACGGGCGCTGCGGTGATGGTCATCGAGACCTCAAACAAAAAGACCCGGGCAACAAATGCCGCGGGCGGTCGCTTTTTAGCGCCTTGTTTAACGTGGCGGCAATACGCGGCAAATCACCACGGGACGCCGATTGTCCGAGTAAGATAGTCGGATAGGTGACGAGGTCAACCCGGACGGATGTTCTCGGGCCAAAGCCGCGAGAGGCTCGGCGACCGAACGATCCCCGGCGCAGCGCCGCAACATGAGACCCCCATACCTGTCGGCGGGCCGCTACAAACGCCGATCATTCGCGCCGGTGGTTCTGCCCAAGCACATACGAATCAGGCGGTTAGCAGCGATCCCCTCGCGCACGCCTTATGCGATGTTGCCTGCGCGCTGCGCCACGTATTCTCGGCGGGTTGCAGTACGGAACACTCGCGTGAGCGTCAGCCCTGTGACGGCCCTCGAGCCGCGACGGGCCACAGGTGTGTTCGCTCGTGAACGCCTCGTGAGGGCCGGTTGAGGTCGCCGTCGCGACCTCCGATCGGCCAGAAGGACAACCCCTGGTGCCCCGGTCCCACTCGTTCTCCCGTATCGTCGCCGCGCTCCTCGTCGCCGGCGCCGTGGACACGTGCCGCGAAAGCCAAGCTCCCCAACAGCCCGCGCGGCAACGCGCGACGCCCCTCGCAAGCACGACGCCGGCACCCACGGTCACGCTGGTGGGGGCGGGCGACATCGCGCGCTGCGATCGCACGGACGACGAGCACACCGCCGCTCTCCTGGACACTATATCCGGCACCGTGTTCACGATCGGCGACAACGTGCTCGGCTCGAGCAGCGTGGTCCCCGATTTCACCAACTGCTACGCCCCCACGACCACCTGGGGCCGCTTCAAAGCGCGCACCCGGCCCGCCCCCGGACACATGGAAACGTGGTCGCGCGGCTCGGCCACGTACTACCAGTACTGGGGCGCCGCCGCCGGGGACAGCGGCAAGGGCTACTACAGCTACGATCTGGGTGCCTGGCATATCATCGTGCTGAACAGCGGGGGTGACATCTCCTACGCGGCCGGCTCGGCCCAGGAGCAGTGGCTCAAGGCCGACCTGGCCGCGAGCACGCTGCAGTGCACTCTCGCCATCTGGCATCACCCTCGCTTCAGCTCTGCGGCGGGGGTCGTGTCCGATGGGGTCAAGCCGTTCTGGGACGACCTGTATGCCGCCGGCGCCGAGATCGTGCTCAACTCGCACTACGAAGTGTACGAGCGCTTCGCGCCGCAGACGCCGGGCGGGGCGCTCGATACGCAGCTCGGCATCCGGGAGTTCACGGTCGGCACGGGCGGGATCGGGACGAGCGCCATCTCGACAGTCCAACCAAACAGCGAGGTGCGCAATCCCACCGTGTACGGCGTCCTCAGGCTCACGCTCGGAGACGGGACCTACTCCTGGAACTTCATCCCCGTCGCCGGCCAGACCTTCACGGACGCGGGGAGCGGCACGTGCCACGGCTCGACGGCACCGCCTCCGGCACCTTCCGTGAACGCCGGCCCCGATGTCACGACGCACCCGGGCGACACGCTCAAACTCTCGGCCACATTCACCGACGCCGGCGCCAACGATGCCCCCTGGTCCTACACGATCACCTGGGGCGACGGCGGCTCGAGCACGGGGACGACGTCGAGCGCCTCCACTCCAATCACCGCCGCGCATGTCTACTCGGCCCTGGGCCAGGACAGCGTGCGCGTCACGGTCACCAACAATCAGGCACGCTCGGGCGCGGATACTCTCGCCGTACAGGTCGTCTCGTCCAGCAGCGTCGTCTTCGTCGGCGCCGGGGATATCGCCGACTGCACTACGAACGGCGATGACCTCACCGCCAACCTGCTCGACACCATCCCGGGCACCGTGTTCGCGGCGGGCGACAACGCGTACCCGGATGGCACCCTCTCCAATTTCACGAACTGCTACGGCCCGACCTGGGGCCGGCAGAAAGCGCGGACCCGACCGATCCCGGGCAACCACGACTACAACACATCCGGGGCCAGCGGCTATTTCCAGTACTTCGGCGCGGCGGCCGGTGACCCCTCGAAGGGCTATTACAGCTACGACCTCGGAGATTGGCACCTCATCGCCCTGAACGACTACGTTGCGCATAACGCGGGCTCGGCCCAGGAGCAGTGGCTGCGCGCCGACCTCGCCGCCAGCACGAAACGCTGCACGCTCGCCTACTGGCATCCTCCGCTGTTCAGCTCCGGCTCCCTGGCCGACACGACGACCCGCGTGTTGTGGCAGGACTTGTACGCAGCCGGCGCGGAGATCGTGGTTAACGGACATGAGCACAACTACCAACGCTTCGCCCCGCAGACCCCCACAGGCGCTGCCGATGCAGTCTTCGGGATCCGGGAATTCGTCGCGGGCACAGGCGGCGAGGAGCTCTTCCACGTGGGAACGCCCCTGCCGAACACCCAGGCGCAGAACGCCAGTACCTTTGGCGTCCTGAAGCTGACGCTGTACTCGACCGGCTACGACTGGAAGTTCATCCCCATCGCCGGCCAGACCTTCACGGACGCGGGCAGCGGCACCTG
>Ga0070707_100007643_pt1 | contig 10040 bp, 8 predicted proteins | sample KBSK5502metaG_FD_65468 | JGI IMG/M metagenome (GOLD analysis project Ga0070707, IMG submission 65468) | Corn, switchgrass and miscanthus rhizosphere microbial communities from Kellogg Biological Station, Michigan, USA - KBS K5-50-2 metaG | ecosystem: Host-associated > Plants > Roots >... | reverse complement strand
TCCTCGTCCCCGCAGTACGGGCAGAAGAACGGCACTTGCCGTTCTTCTGCCCCGCCGTTGCCGGTCACGTCAGCAGGCTCTCGTCCGCGCGCCTGACCCAGGACGCGAACTGCTCGCCGTCGGCGCGGTCCTTGACGTAGCTGCGCAGCAGCCGTTCCACGTAGTCGGGCAGGGCCTCGGCCGTCACCTTGAGCCCGCGGATCTTCCGCCCGAACGCCGGGTCGGCGCCGAGCGATCCGCCGAGGTGCACCTGAAAGCCCTCGACCCCGTCCACGATCGATCCCTTGAGGCCGATGTCGGCGAGCTGGAACCTGGCGCACGAGTTCGGGCAGCCGTTGACGTTGATCGAGATCGGCGTGTCGAAGTCGGGAAGCCGCTTGTCGAGCTCGGTGTACAGGTCGCGGGCCCGCTGCTTGGTCTCGACGATCGCCAGCTTGCAGAACTCGATGCCGGTGCACGCCATCGTCGAGCGGCGGAACGCCGACGGCCGGGCAGGCAGGTCGATGCACTCAAGCTCGGACACGAGCTCCGCGACGTTGCGCTCCGGCACGTCGGTGATCAGCAGCTTCTGCTCGATCGTGGTCCTGATCCGCCCCGAGCCGAGTGTCTCGGCCAGGTCGGCGACCTGCCAGAGCTGCGTGCCCGAGGTGCGGCCGGTGTGCGGCGCGAGCCCCACGTAGAACAGCCCGTCGCGCTGGCGGTGCACCCCGACGTGGTCGCGCGACCCGGCTGGCGGTGCCGGCGGCGCCGGGCCGGCGGGCAGCGTCACGTCCAGGTACTCGCGCTCCAGCACCTCGCGGAACCGCTCGGCGCCCCAGTCGGCGACGAGGAACTTGAGCCTCGCCCGGCTGCGCAGCCGGCGGTACCCGTAGTCGCGGAAGATGCCAGCCACGCCCGCCCAGACGTCGGGCACCTGCTCGGGCCTGACGAACACGCCCAGCCGCTTGGCCATCATCGGGCTGGTCGACAGGCCGCCGCCGACCCACAGGTCGAACCCAGGCTCGCCGTCAGGGCCGAGCACGCCGACAAAGGACACGTCGTTGACCTCATGCGCCGTGCACTGGGACCCGCAGCCCGAGATCGACGTCTTGTACTTTCGCGGCAGGTTGACGAACTCCGGGTTCATCGCCGCCACCGCCTCGGTCGCGCGCAGCGCGGCGCTCGCGTCGATCACCTCGGACGCGTCGATCCCGGCGACCGGGCAGCCGAGAATGTTGCGCGGCACGTCACCGCAGGCCTGCAGCGAGGACAGGCCGACCTCCTCGAGGCGCGCCCAGATCTCGGGCACGTCCTCGATCCTGATCCAGTGGAACTGCACGTTCTGCCGGTCGGTGACGTCGGCGAGGTCGCGGCCGTACTCCTTCGCGATCCCGGCGACGGCCCGAAGCTGGCCCGCGGTGAGCTGGCCGCCTGGGATGCGGACCCGCATCATGAAGTACGCGTCCTCGATGTCGGCGTCTTCGAGCGCGCCGGTCTTGCCGCCGGGTATGCCGGCCCGGCGCTGGGTGTACAGCCCCCACCAGCGGAACCTGCCGCGCAGGTCGGTCGGGTCGATGGAGTCGAAGCCCGCGACCGCGTACCGGCTGACGATCCGCTCCCTGACGTTCAGCCCGGGATCGTCCTTCTTGAATCGCTCGGCCGCGTTCAGCGGCTCGTAGTGGCCGAGGGCCCACTGGCCCTGGCCGCGCTGCTTGGTGGGCGGCATGCGGGATTCCTTCGGCTAGAGGCGGGCGCGCCTGCCAAGCCCGGCATGCCGGGCGGAACTCAGGCGGGCGCGAGGGACGCGGTCAGCGGAAGGAACGACAGATGGCGCTCGAGACGCGCTGGAGATCGACGTGGCGTCGGCAGACGAGCAGCAGGTCCTGGCACGCGGCACGGCGTGTCATCGCGGGCCTCCAGGTTCGTTGGTGCGCACGTTCCTGACATGGACCCTAACATCGCTGGCCGCCGATCCGTTACCAAGCCGGAGCAGGCAAATCCGGCTGCCGGCCGCGGGTGAACTTCGCATGAAGAAACGCTGACCGGTCTTGCTGCCGCCAGGACACCGGAACTTGAATGGGTGTGCGGCCATGGGGCCCATGTCGTCCGCGCCTTCTCCCCCGCGTTCCGGAGGCAGTTGTGGGCACCGCTACGGTCTTGGCCAGTTCCACTGTCCGGTTTTCGCCGACCACGAACCTCGCCATCTACGTACTGATGTGGGCGGTCTGCATCGGTGGCGTCGGCGTGGTGCTCTGGTCCGCGCTGCGCTCGAAGCGCTGGCCCCGCTGGACCACGCAGGACATCCTGATCGTGGCCGCGCTTGGCGTGCTGCTCGAGGTCTACGACAACGTCATCGGCGACCAGTTCATCACTCCGCTGCTCGGCGGCGGGAATTCCGTCCTGCACTTCTTGCAGCTGCACGACCTGCCGCACATGTTCTTGCTCATGGTCGGCGTGGCCCTGGTGCGCAAGCCAGGCTGCGTGACGGCGATGGTCTTCATCAACTTCCTGCTCGCCGCGCTGCTGTTCGGCAGCGGGCACGGGGTGCTCGACTGGACCGACGGCCTCACCCAGGGCATCTTCTGCGACCTGTACATCGTGGCCAGGCGCGGCAGGGTGTTCGGCCCGCAGGCGACCGCCCTGTCGATGGCGCTCGACGGCCTGATGATCGGCATCCTGCGCGGCGCACCCAACGCCTTCCTGACCGACATCAACTTCGACCCGTACCTGAACGCCGCGTTCTCCACCTGGCTCCAGACCTGGAACGACACCTGGAGCAACGGCCTGTTTAACGGCATCGAGGCAGCGATCAGCGCCACGCTCGCCCAGCGGGTCGCGGTGGCCGTCGTTCCCTCGCTCGGCATCGGCAAGCTGAAGGCCGGGGCGGCAGCCGCGGATCCGTTCGCCGAGCCAGATGAGGACGCGATGAGCGTCGGGCACTCAGCGGCTGACCGGGCCGGGACGGCGGCTGCCGCCGCGATCCGGCCCGCGGCCGCTGCGGAGGACGGGTCGGCCGAAGGGAGCCCGGCATGAAGCGCATGGCGATCATCTTCGGCGTGCTCGCTGTCGGGATGCTGGTACTCGGCGTGGTGGAGAACCTGATCAATTTCAGGTGGGCGGCAGGCGACCAGAACACGTTCTTCGGCAACCCGCACTGGGTGCTGAACGACGGCAAGATCGTGCTGATACTGAGTGGATTCCTTCTCCTCGTCAGCGCGGCGATGTGGTACCTGGCGTCGCGGAAGGGCCAGAGCGATCAACGCCAGCCCTGAGCGGCCGCGCCGCGGCGGGCCCGACCCCCGCGGTCCGGCAGATGCCGAGCTGGTCGCCGGGGATCTGTCGTTCGCATACCCGGGAGCTACGCGCGCGGCGCTGCGGCACGTGAGCCTCGCCGTATCGCCCGGCGAGCTGATCTTGGTCACCGGGGCGTCCGGGTGCGGGAAGTCGACGCTCGCGCTCGCGCTGGCCGGCCTGATCCCGACGCGGGTGCACGGTGAGCTGCGCGGTCGGGTGACGTTCGGCGGCAAGCCGCTATCCGGGCTGCCGCCGCACGAGGTGGCGCAGCTCGTCGGCCTGGTCTTCCAGAATCCGAACCTGCAGCTCATCAATATGACGGTGCAGTCCGAGGTCGCGTTCGGGCCGGAAAACCTGGCGCTGCCGCACCCTGAGATCACGGCCAGGGTGGCCTGGGCGCTCGAGGTAACCGGGATGGCCGGCCTGCGTACGGCGACCGTGGTCACGTTGTCGGGCGGGCAGAAGCAGCGCACCGCCATAGCCGCGACCCTGGCCATGCGGCCCCGCCTGCTCGTGCTCGACGAGCCGCTGTCCGACCTCGACCCGGTCGGCGCGCAAGAGGTACTCGGCACGCTCAGGCGGCTGGCAGCGGACGAAGGCACCGGCGTGATCGTGATCGAGCACCGAGTCGACGAGGTGGCGCCCTGGGCGGACCGGATCGTGCTCATGGACGACGGCCGGATCCTGCTTGACCGCCCGCCGCGGGGCGCTTGGGACGACACCACGCCCTGGACAGCGACCGGCGTCGGAATCCCCGATATGGTCCGCCTCGGCCAGGCACTGCCTGACGCGTTTCCCGCGGGAGCGCCGCTGTCGGTGGAGGAGGCCGCCGGTGCGCTCCGCGGCGGCTGGTTCGAGGCGGCGCTCGCGAGCAGGCTGGCCGACGTGCGAGCAGCTGGCGGCGGTGGCCAGGCAGGCCGGCCGGGCCCGGTCGTCGCTGACGTGCCTTCAGGGCGTAACGCGGACCAGCCCGTGCTGTGCTGGCAGGGCGTGACCGTCGCGTTCGGCGGCCGCAAAGCCGTCGACAACGTGAGCATGCAGGTCGGGGACGACGAGTGGGTGGCGCTGATCGGCGCCAACGGCTCGGGGAAGTCGACGCTGGTCGGACTGTCCGTCGGGCTGGGAACGCCGGCCTTTGGACAGGTCGCGTTCCGCGGCAAGCCGATCAGGCCGGGCTGGGTCTACGAGCACGCCGCGCACGTCGCCCTGCTGCTCCAGGCGGCCGACGAGATGCTGTTCGCCGACCACGTGCTCGCCGAGCTCGAGTTCGGCTTCAAGTTCCGCGGAAAGCCCAAGGATCCCGTGCTCGACGTGCCAGGCGCCATCGAGTTCTTCGGGCTGAGCGGGCTGGAGGACGCCAGCCCGTGGGAGCTGAGCCAGGGCGGCAGACAGCGGCTGGCGCTCGCCGCGCTGCTCGTCGGCGCCCCTGGGGTGCTCGTACTCGACGAGCCGACCACCGGGCAGGACGCCGACCACCTGCGCGCGTTCCTCTCCCTGCTTGACCGGATCAGGGAGCGCACCGGCCTGACCGTGGTCATGGTCACCCACGACATGCGGGCCGTGGCGTCGCGAGCTGACCGGGTGGTGCTGCTCGGTGACGGCCAGGTCCGGCTGGATGGCCCGGCGTCGCGAGTGTTCGCGCAGACGGCCGAGCTGGCCCGCTGGGGGATCCTGGCGCCGCCGCTGGCGAGGTTGCAGTCGGCGCTGCTCGAGGAGGCCGATGAGGTGCTGCTCAGCGTGCAGGCCTTGGTCGACGCCGTGATCCCGTACCGGCCAGCTGCGCTCAAGGCCAGGTGATCGCCGGCCATGCTGAACTCCCTGCTCGTCGAGACGGTGATCTCGTACCTGCTCGTGTTCACCGTGCCGTTGCTGCTGCCCATCGCGTTCTTCAAGCTGGTCGGCCTTGGCGGGCTGCGCGAACTGGTCACCTACGAGGCCAAGGACACGCCGCTGCACCGGCTTGACCCCAGGCTCAAGGTGCTCTACCCGGTCGCCATGGGTATCTTGAGCATCCTGCTGACCTGGAGCTTCATGCTGATCGTGTTCGCGCTCAGCCTGCTGCCATGGTTCTGGCTCAAGCCGTCGAGGCAGCGGATCCGGGTGCTCATGGTCATGATCATTGGCCCAGCGCTCGGCGGCTTCTGGGATCAGGGGATGTATTACCTGCCGCCGGCGCCGATCCATTTCCTCTATCGGTTCCCTTGGACGATCAGCTGGATGGGCTCTCCTGGCATCACCACGTACGGCATGACCTTCGGGCTGGAGCAGAGCGCCCGCGTCCTTGTTGTAATCTCGACCTCGATGTTGATCTTGATAAGCACCGACTTGGGGGACTTCACCTGGGCGTTCGAGCGGTTCGGCGCTCTGCCGGCGATGGGATTCGCGCTGACGGCGGCGATGCGCTTGCTGCCCGAGATGATCTCTCGCACGACGCTTGTGCTGCGCGCGGTCGAGCTTCGCGGCTATGACCTGTCGCGGCCACGCTGGTACCAGGTCGGCAACTGGCTTGACTACGTCCGCAGGGCCGGCCGGTGCGTGGTCCTGATCAGCGTCCCGCTGCTCGTCGGTACGCTGCGCGGGACGACCACGATGGCGATGGTCGCCGACGCGCGCGGATTCGGCGCGAAGCGCAAGCGCGGGTCGCTGCACGTGCACAAGCTCACGCCGTTTGACATCGGCGGCTATATCGTGCTCGTAGTGCTCGTCGGCGGCGCCCTGGTCCTGAACCACCTGCACATCGGCGCCCGCTATTACGGCTAGGCGCGGGTATGACCACTGGTGAGCACCGCAGCAACCCCGCGGTCGCCCGGATTCGTCGTCAGGCGCAGCCGGCCCGCATCGATCCGGTATCTCAGCACGGAGGAACGATGCGATTCGACGCAGTCCTGTTCGACAACGGCGGCACGCTGACCCACCGCACCTCGCCGGTGGCGGCGGTACGGGCACTGGCGGCACGTGCCGGGGTGGAGATCGGCGAAGAGGAGGCCGCGCGCTACTGGCGCCGGTCTAAGGAGCTCGGCAAGAGCCTGGTCGAGGAGAAGCGCAGGCGGAATCTGTCCAGGCCGAACCACCGCGCGGCGTACATCGCCGCCTACGCCCCGTTCGAGCAGATCGCGTCCGGGCTGGCCGGGGCGATGTACGACGAGTGGAAGACCAACCCGCTGACGATGGTCCCTTACCCGGACGCGCCCGGCGTGCTGAAGTCGTTCAGCGCGGCTGGGATCCCGATCGCGATCGTCAGCAACACCGGATGGTCGATCGACGCCGGGTACGCCGCGACGGGCATGGACGCCTTCGTCTCGACGTTCGTGCTCTCCTGCGACCTCGGCGTCGCCAAGCCCGCCCCTGAGCCGTTCCTGACGGCGTGCGAGCGGCTGGATGTGTCGCCGGAGCGGACCCTGATGGTCGGCAACAACAGGCTCGCCGACTCCGGGTCGATCTGCGTCGGCTGCCACTGCCTGATCCTGCCGCCCGTTCCGCCGGGCGCGACGCGCGGCCTGCGCGCCGCCGCCGACGCCGCCGGCGTCGCCTGGGCGGCCTGATCCCCGGCCGCAGGCTGCTCCGGGCCGCCTCCCGCCTCGCAGCCATGATCCGGAAAGATCTCTGCCGGTCCGGGGACAAAGTTCCTTCGGGATCATGAAGAACGCGTCGGGTAGCCTGTCGGCCGTGCGGCTTACCGAGTTCTGGCGGCGGATGGACGAGCAGTTCGGCCAGGCGTACGCGCAGAGCGTCGCCAAGGACTACGTGCTCGCCGGTCTCGGCGGCCGCACGATCACGCAAGCGCTTGCCGACGGCGAGGATGTCAAGGTGATCTGGCGCGCGGTCTACGCGGCGTTCGACGTGCCCGATCGGCTTCGCTGATGCGGGAGGCGACGAGGTCGGCGACCGCGGCGGAGCGGCAAGTCGTGCTGGTCACCGGGCCGCCCGGCGAACACGACCGCGCCCATCGATGTCGGGGAACGGATGTTCGAGGTCAGCGCCAGGCTGGGCGTTTGCGCCGGGAGTTCTTGAGGTATTTGCTGCCGTCCGGCGCGTCGGCTTCATGATCGAACAGTTGTTCGTTAGAGTGGTCCGGCCGGTGGGCTCTTTACGACCCGCGCGGGCTCGCAGGGCGTCGGCCGGCTATAGCGCCAGCGACCGGCTGACGCGCGCCGGGAAACTGTCAGTGCCCGCGCGTAGCGTCAGCCACTAGCAGCCCTCGATCCGGACGGGAGTTCAGATGGCACCGAACGACAAGGCGAGCGGCGTCAAGGCCGGGGACAGGGAGAAGGCCCTGGAGACCGCGCTCGCGCAGATCGAGCGGCAGTTCGGCCGCGGCGCGATCATGCGCCTCGGCGACGACGCCCGCGCTCCTGTCGAGGTCATCCCGACCGGGTCGATCGCGCTCGACGTCGCGCTCGGCATCGGCGGTCTGCCGCGCGGCCGGATCGTCGAGATATACGGACCGGAGAGTTCGGGCAAAACGTCACTCGCGCTACATGCGGTAGCGAACGCGCAGAAAGCGGGCGGAATAGCCGCTTTCATCGACGCCGAGCACGCGCTCGACCCCGAGTACGCCAAGAAGCTCGGCGTCGACACCGACGCGCTGCTCGTCTCCCAGCCGGACACCGGTGAGCAGGCGCTGGAGATCGCCGACATGCTGATCCGCTCCGGCGCGATCGACGTCGTCGTGATCGACTCGGTGGCCGCGCTGGTGCCGCGGGCCGAGATCGAGGGCGAGATGGGCGACAGCCACGTCGGCCTCCAGGCCCGCCTGATGTCCCAGGCCCTCCGCAAGATCGCCGGCGCGCTGAACCAGACAAAGACGACAGCGATCTTCATAAACCAACTTAGGGAAAAAATCGGAGTAATGTTCGGCTGCATGTCCTACGGCACGAGGGTTACGCTCGCGGACGGCACCCAGCAGAAGATCGGGAAGATCGTCAATCAGCGGCTGGACATCGAGGTGCTGTCGTATGACCCGGACTCCGGAGAGATCGTGCCGCGCCGGATCGTCAACTGGTTCAACAACGGCCGCGCCGAGCGGTTTCTCCAGTTCACCGTGGCCAAGTCGGGCGGGAACGGCCGGGCGCAGTTCGCGTCGACCGAGAATCACCTGATCCAGACGCCGGGAGGCTACCGGTCGGCCGGAGAGCTGATCGCCGGAGACCGGGTGCTCACGGCGGAGCCGAAGCTGCTGAGCGATCAGCAGATTCAGGTGATCCTAGGCTCGCTCATGGGCGACGGCAGCCTCTCGCCAAACTTGCGGGGCAGGAGCGGAACCAGGTTCCGGATGGGTCACGGCGCTAGGCAGGCGGCCTATCTGGACTGGAAGGTCTCCCTCCTCGGGAACATCACGTGCACGCGGACCACGAATGCCAAAGAGGCGGTATTCGCGGACTTCACGCCCTTGCCTGAACTGGCGGAACTGCACGACGCGGTCTATTTCGGCGACGGCAAGAAGCACCTGAGCTGGGAGTACCTGAAGGCACTCGCGCCGCTCGCACTGGCGATCTGGTACATGGACGACGGCAGTTTCACCGTCCGGTCGAAAGGCGTCCAAGAGCGGACTCAGGGCGGTTCGGGACGGATCACGATCTGCGTTGAGGCAATGAGCCTCGGCACACGTGACCGGCTTCTTCAGTACCTGCGAGACGCTCACGGGCTGGACGTCAAGCTCGTCCAGAGCGGAGCGGCCCGTAAGGCGGTGCTGATCTTCACCGCAGCGGCGACCGCGAAGTTCCAGAAGCTAGTGGCGCCGTACATTCACCCGTCGATGGAGTACAAGCTCCTGCCGCGATTCCGCGATCGGTTCGGTGTCGAGCCCGAATACGCGACGCCCGAGCTGCGCCTTCAGCCGGCCCGCGTACTCGACATCCGCGTCAAGCCGCCGACGAAATCCATGAGCAGGTTCGACATCGAGGTCGAGGGCGGCCATAACTACTTCGTCGACGGCGTCATGGTGCACAACAGCCCCGAAACCACCACCGGGGGCAAGGCGCTGAAGTTCTATGCCTCCATCCGGCTGGACATCCGGCGGATCGAGACGCTGAAGGACGGCACCGAAGCGGTGGGCAGCCGCACCAAGGTCAAGGTCGTCAAGAACAAGTGCAGCCCTCCTTTCAAAATCGCAGAGATGGATATTCTCTACGGAATCGGGATAAGCCGGGAGGGAGGCCTGATCGACATGGGTGTCGAGCAGGGCATCGTCCGCAAGTCGGGTGCCTGGTACACCTACGAGGGCGACCAGCTCGGCCAGGGCAAGGAGAACGCCAGGAACTACCTGCGCGAGAACCCCGATATAGCCAACGAGATCGAGAAGAAGATCAAGGAAAAGCTGGGGATCGGGCCGCGGCTGGATGCTGACGTCACGCCGCCGCCTGCGCCGACGGGCCGGCCGTCGCTCGGGGTGGTGACGGGACAGGGCGGTGCCAGGTAAATCCTCAGGCAGGTCCCAGTCGCCCCGCTCCCAGAGTGCGCGCGGCCGTAGAGACAGCGCCGGGCTCGGCGGGCGCGGCCGACCCGACGACGACAGCTCTGGTGACCTCGCCGAGCAGCAGTCAGACCCGGAATCTGTTGCGCGGCTGATCTGCCTCCGCCAGTTGACGGCCGCTCCGCGAACCCGGGCCCAGCTCGCCACGACCCTCCGGCGCAGGGGAGTGCCTGAGGATGCGGCAGATGCAGTGCTCGGCAGGTTCGCCGAGGTGGGCCTGATCGACGACGCCATGTTCGCGGACGCCTGGGTGGAGTCCCGGCATCATGGCCGTGGCCTTGGCCGCCGTGCCCTG
>Ga0070707_100007642_pt1 | contig 10041 bp, 7 predicted proteins | sample KBSK5502metaG_FD_65468 | JGI IMG/M metagenome (GOLD analysis project Ga0070707, IMG submission 65468) | Corn, switchgrass and miscanthus rhizosphere microbial communities from Kellogg Biological Station, Michigan, USA - KBS K5-50-2 metaG | ecosystem: Host-associated > Plants > Roots >... | reverse complement strand
CTGGTTCTCGACCAGGTTGCCCTTGACGGTGACCGTCGCAAAACCGGAGAGGACGACCGTGACGTTGTAGAGACCAGGTTGAATCTCCGAGAAACGGAAGCGGCCTGTCGGATCGCTGGTGACGGTGCGCGAGAAGCCGCGCTCCGCGGAGACCGCTGTGACCGAAGCGCCGGGCAGCGCCGCGCCCGTTTCGTCTTTGACCTGCCCTCCCAGTTCGCCGACGACGACGACCTGGCCCACCGCGACCCCGGCGCAAACCGCCAGGATCAAAAAGAATAGAGGTGTAGTAAATCGAGGATTCCTCAGCATGCGATTCCCTCCTTGTTGGCCGTGTTTTGGGCAAGAAGAGTGCCACGAGGCGCAAGACCGGGCCCGCCTCCATTGAAATACAAATCTAAGATTCTAAAGGGATCTTTCGACTTCTCAGAAACTCTTGACGAAGGGTTGAATCAAATCTTTGGAGTCCAATGCGAAACATTGGATTGCGAGACTTTCACGGTACCTACCGGACGACTTGAAACTCGGCCCGCCGAAGCGCGCTCGCGGCGCTTTCGCCTTCGCCATCACGGACGGACAGGTACAGGACATAGTCCGCGGGTCCCAAGCTCGCCAGGGGCAGTTCGACCCCAGCGAGATACCGGCCTGCACCTAGCGGCTGCAACGCTGCCGCAAAGGGGGCAGGCGCACCCAGCGGCTGTCCATTTCGCCGCAGACGAGGCTCGAGAAGCACCTTCGCCGGATCCGTCGGATTGGCCACTTCCACGAAGTACCAAAGGGATTCGGAGGACGCAAAGGCGGCGTCGGCGCGCGGTGGAAGCGCTGTTCCGGCGAATGTGAAGACTCGATCGCCAGCCTCGGTGGCCCGTGCGGGGCCGCGCGTCACGATGAGTGAGGAGACCGCAAAGCCTTTCTCGAGAGAGGGAACCTGCAGCGGAAGCTCGGCGACCGCAAGCCGTTTCCCGCGCTCCTCCACCAGGGCGACTGACGCGCGGTAGGAGCCCGGAAGAAGAGGAAGGCGCCGCAGCACGACGGCGCCCCCGGTCAGAGTAGAGAACGCGGAAGAGAGCTCGGCCGGATCGCTCGAAGTCGTGACTTCCTGGCCACCCTCCGTGCGCACCAACATGTGAAGAAATGCCCGGCGCGAAACCGACGGCGCGTACACCCATACGACGGTATCGGGATTTCCCGTTTCATGGAACACGACCGCCGAGCCGATGAAGCCGCCGGCGGTCCGGGAAGGCGGTGGCGCCGACTCCAAGAGTCGGCGAACCTCGGCCGAGAGCGTCTGTCGTATCAGGTGAGGCTCGCTCGGGACGGCTCTCCATTCGGAGGCGACGGGGACGAGATCGGGATTCGTGATGCTCGCCCGAGCGACGATCTCTTTGACCTCGTTGAAGAGCGCCGGATCCTGAATAGCGTCCGAGCGCCGAGATGGCTCAAGGACGATCTTGATCTGGACCGACGGCCTTCGGAGGAGCTGCAGGATCTGAGGAGTGCGGTCCGGCTCGTAGAGCCAAGTCTCAGTTGTGTCGCTCCCTTCGAAAACTGCAACTGGCGTAAAAGCCACGCCGGGACGTCGGATGACTGGATCAGGAGCAGGAGGAGCTGCAATCTGGTTTTGGACGCGGGCCGGTCGACCGAGCACGATCCAGACGAGCCCGCGTGCTGTTCGCGAGCCCGGCGTCTTTCCGATTCCGAAGCGTTGGTCGGCGCTCTTGATCCGCCCAAGGACGATTTCGTGAAACTCGTTGCGCGCCGAGCCGGGCGAAGGATCGCGTTTGAGCCAGTACCTCTCGATGAACTTCTGGCGGGAATCGCGTGAATCGAGAGTCTTCCACTCAGCACGTTCTTCGCCTGTCAGGAAGGAGGCCTCGGGCGAGCTCGCCCAATCCTCCTCGTCGCGGGCACTCTGGGCCGCGAGAAAGGAAACGGCCAGCACAAACAAAACGGGGACGATCGCTCGTCCCCGTCGCCGGAATCGGTTGACCGCGCGAGTCACTCTCGCACCTAAGACTTCTTCGGCCTCGGGCGGGGAGTCGGAGCCGGGCCAGACTTCGTTGCGGAGGCTTTGTCAGGCAGGGTGCCGTCCGGCTTCAGGACGATGAACTCGGCTTGCCGATCGAGCCCCCTGAATGCGCCTGAGTCGCGCGCGGCGTTCAGATCCCGGATGTTCAGAGTAAACGTGTAGTAGCCGGGCTCGAACGTTGTCAGAGGAATCTCGCTCCCGCTGGCGTAATAACCGGACGCCAGCAGCTGCATCTCGGCAGGTCCGGTAAACGGCGCGAAGGCGGGCTTCCCGTCGCGCAGCACTCCGATCCTCTGCATGATCCGGGGCTTCGCTTCCGGGGCGGCGGGCGGCGCCCCGCCTGCGACCGGAGTCGACGAGGGCGCCGGCGTGGCGGCCGGGGCCGCCGCACTCGAGGATTCACCGACCTTGGGATTGGTGACGGCATAGAAGTACCAGAGCGAGTCCTGCTTGGAGAAGGCTCGGTTGGCCTTCGGCTCGACCTTGATCGGTTTCTCTACCCCGAAGACAAAAGGGTCTGCGGCCGCTGGCCGACGGGTTTGCGGCTTGAGCTCATTGGTCAGTATCAGAGGCGAAACGTCGAAGTCCGCCGACTTCGGCTCGAGCTTGAAGCTGGCCGAGGCGGACTCCAGCGGCTCACCTCCCTCGGCGGGAAAAATACCAAAGGCGCCTCGATAGCTGCCGGCCGGAAGCACGATCGAGCGCTCGAAGACTCTGTCCGCTTTCGCGCCAGTCTTCATCTCGGTCAACGTGGCGTCCTCCCAGAAGGAAGCCACCTCGCCGCCGGCCTCGCTGGTGACGAGGCCTCCGAACTTGACCGAGCCAGCGGGAGCCTTTTCCCCCGCGAAATAGAACTGCAGTGCGTAGAACGGCTCCCCCGTCAGCGTGTGGAAGGGTCCTCCCCAGAACACGACCGGGCCGGCTTCTTCCTTGGTCCGCTTGAGCAACGTTTCCAGTGCGCTGCGCGTAGCCGCCGGGAGGGACGACGCGGCCGGCGCCGGAGCCGCGCTCGCGGGGCCTGTGCCGCTGACGGCGGGTACGCTCGGCGCCGAGGCGGCCGGCGCCGCCGCGGGCGCTCCCGGGGCCGTGCTCGCGCTCGCCGCGGTCGCCGCCGGGTTCACGATTGACTTCTCGGCGACCTTCGCGATGGCGCGATCGACGTCTGATTTGTTTTGCAGCTCGTCGATTCCCCTCAGGTTGTCGACGACGATGCGCACTCGAAGCTCGCCGATTCCCCAGGAAGGATCAAACTTTTCCTTGTCGTAGACCCAGGTCTGCATGACGTTTTGACCCTGTCCGGCGGTGAGAGCGTCCGTTCCCGGCGGACGCGATCCGGGCGCGGAGCCTGTGGTATCCGCGGGAGCCTCAGCGCTGGCAGCGACGCGAGTCTGCGAGACACGGCTCGGTCCGCCCAGAGCGATGAGCAAGCGTCCGCGCACGGACTCGGACCCTCTCTGCCGACGCATCTTGAACTGCTCATCGGCGGCTGCGACGCGGCGCGAGACTTCTGCTTTGAACCGCTCCCCGCCCCGCTTGGCCCAGTAGGCCGCGATGAACTGCTCCGCATCGGGGTCGCTGCCGATTTTCGACCACTCCTGCCGCTCTTCGGGCGTCAGAAAGTAGGCTTCGGGCGACTTCACCCAATCCTTGTACTTGGACAACTGAGCAGCCGCGAGCACTGCAATGGCGAGCCCGGCGACGGCGAATAATATTTTTCTCACGGCTCCTCCGTTCATCAGGCGGAGGATTCTATCGCGCGAGAAGAGAAAAGGTTCTGGAAGGACCTCGCTGCCCCCGAGAGAGCTATGGAGCTCGCGAAAGTGCGCAGCGGGCTACGCAAGCGCCCCGGCCCTGCGGCGTTCCCCGCGGGACCACGCGGCGGGCCTCGTGTTTCCGGAAGGGAAGTCATCCAAGCCCGCCGCTCGCGAAATCGGTGCGAGGGAGAGTTCTGCGTCGGTCCTTTCACGGCCGATGCACACCCACGCGATTTCGAGGGTCGCCGCGGCGAACGCCTTCGGGCCGGGGCTCAGAGTGAGGCTTTTTTCACGCTGCGAGCCCCGGCGGCGGGTCCGCCTCCCGCTGGCGGCGATGAGCGAGGAGCATGGACCACAGTCGCTTCTGCCTCGCTAATCCTGCGACGAGCGCTACAGCGACGGCCCGGTTTGACTCTCCGCGGCCGGGCCGGAGCGTGCCGACGAGGGAGGCGGCCCGCCGCCGGGGCGGCTTCCCTGGAAACACCGTCACCGTTCCGGCTGCGACTTGCGTTACCGGATTTCGCGAGACTCTTTAACCCTTATCGACCTTGGCGAGCGCCAGGCCGCGCGGGACCTTCACGAGCGCATACTGGCGATCGATGCCGCCTCGCCGCGTCTCGACTTGCTCCCGCAGCACGGTCAGGAGGTTTTCAACGTCCCCCTGCATTTTTTCGATGCGCTCTTTCATGTGAAGGATGACTTCCACACCCGCTAGATTCACTCCGAGGTCACGGGTCAGAGTCAGAATGATTTCCAGGCGCTCCAGCGTGTCGGCGTCATAGAGCCGCGTTTTTCCCTCTGTTCGGGCCGGGCGCAGGAGTCCCTCCCGCTCGTACATTCGAAGCGTCTGGGGGTGGATTCGGAAGCGCTCCGAGACCATCCCGATCCGACAGACCCCCGGGCGCGAGCTCTTGCTCACCGCGGCTTCCTCGACTCAACAGGGATCGGCTCGCCAGGCCCGCTCTTGGCCCCGATGACCTTGAGCACGCCGGCGCGCAGCGTCGCCTTGATGCGGACCGGGTCGATCATCCCCGGCACGGGAAACTCACGCGAGAAACTGCCGTAGATCCGTTCCATCCTGATGAAGTTGCGGGGCTGGACGCCCGCCTCCGCGCGGCGATGGCCGGCGACTCTCAACTTCCCGTCGAGCGATTCCAGACGCACGTCCTCCAGGCGGACTCCCGGCAGCTCGATCTGGAGAATGATCTCTTCGGGTGTCTCGTAGACGTCCGCGGCCGGTGACCAGAGGGCGGCCTCGAGGCTGTCGTCGTCGGGGAATTCCGTCCGGTGAATCGTCTCCTCGAAGAGGCGATTCATCTTCTCTTGGATTGCGAAGAGGTCCTGGAGTGAGTTCCAGTGGAAAACCGACATAGCGTTTTCCATAGTGTACCGTCGATGTCCCAGAGTCGGTAGTCGATAGTCGACAGTCGTACGCCGGTCTCACCTACCGACTACGGACTACCGACTACCGACTTTCCATCACTTCTTCTCCGCGTCCACGTACTCCGTGTCGATGACCTCGTCTTCTTTGCCCGACGAAGGGCCGGCCGCCGAAGCGTCGGCTCCCGTGCCGGTCGGGCCCTGGGATGCGGCCGTCCGGTACATGGCTTCCGCGAGCTTGTGCGAGGCCTGCTGGAGCCGCTCGGCCGCGGCGCTCATGTTGGCCGTCCCGCCCGTCTCGAGGGTCTTCTTCGCCTCCGCGAGCGCAGACTCGAAGGTGGAAGTCTCGCCCGGATCGAGCTTCGACTTGTTCTCGACAAAGCTCTTTTCCGTCGAGTAGATCAGGCTATCGAGCCGGTTCTTGGCCTCGATCTCCTCACGACGCTGCCGATCCTCTTCCGCGTGCGACTGGGCGTCCTTGACCATCTTGTCGATCTCGTTCTTGTTGAGACCAGACGACGCGGTGATGGTGATCTTCTGCTCCTTGGAGGTGCCCAGGTCCTTCGCCGAGACGTTCAGGATGCCGTTAGCGTCGATGTCGAATGTGACCTCGATCTGCGGCACGCCTCGCGGCGCTGGAGGAATCCCGACGAGGTGGAAGACGCCGATGGCCTTGTTGTCGTGCGCCATCTCGCGCTCCCCCTGAAGCACGCGAATCTCCACGGAGGTCTGGTTGTCCGCCGCCGTCGAGAATATTTCGCTCTTCTTGGTCGGAATCGTGGTGTTGCGTTCGATCAGTTTCGTCGTCACCCCGCCCAGAGTCTCAATCCCGAGCGAGAGCGGCGTCACGTCGAGCAACAGGAGATCCTTGACGTCTCCCGCGAGGACGCCTCCCTGGATGGCCGCTCCGATCGCCACGACCTCATCCGGATTGACTCCCTGATGCGGCTCCTTGCCGAAGAGCTCTTTTACGAGCTGCTGGATGCGCGGCATGCGTGTCTGACCCCCAACCAGCACGACTTCGTCGATGTCCTTGGCTTCGATGCCCGCGTCCTTCAGGGCCTGTTTGCACGGGCCGACCGAGCGCGTGATGATCTCTTCAACAAGCTGCTCGAGCTTCGAGCGGTTCAGCCTGAGCTGGAGGTGCTTCGGCCCGGAAGCGTCCGCGGTGATGAAGGGAAGGTTGATCTCCGTCTCGACGACGTTGGAAAGCTCTATCTTCGCCTTCTCTGCGGCTTCCTTCAGACGCTGCATTGCCATCGGGTCCTTGGACAGATCGACCCCCTGATCCTTCTTGAACTCGGCCAGGATCCAGTCGATCACCCGCTGATCGATGTTGTCGCCCCCCAAATGGGTATCGCCGTTGGTCGACTTGACCTCGACCACGCCCTCCCCGACTTCGAGGATCGAGATGTCGAAGGTTCCGCCGCCAAAGTCATAGACCGCGATCGTCTCGTCCTTTTTCTTATCCAGGCCGTAAGCGAGCGCGGCGGCCGTCGGCTCATTGACGAGACGCTCGACCGTCAATCCCGCGATCTGACCCGCGTCTTTGGTGGCCTGGCGCTGGGAGTCGTTGAAGTACGCCGGAACGGTGATGACCGCCCGCGTGACCTTCTCGCCCAGATAGGCTTCCGCGGCCTCCTTCAACTTCGTCAGGATCATCGCGGAGATCTCCGGCGGAGACCACTCCTTTCCTCCGGCGCGCACCCGCGCGTCTCCGTTGGGTGCCTGAATGACGGTGAAGGGCACCATCTTCATTTCCTCGGTGACTTCCGAGTACTTGCGTCCCATGAAACGCTTGATGGAATAAACCGTGTTGGCGGGGTTGGTGATCGCCTGTCGCTTGGCAACCTGACCCACCAGGCGCTCGCCCGTTTTTGAAAACGCCACGACGGAAGGCGTGGTGCGGTTCCCCTCCGCATTCGGGATGACGATGGGGTCGCCTCCTTCCATCACGGCCACGCACGAGTTGGTCGTGCCGAGATCGATTCCGATAATCTTGCTCATTGCTTTCCTACCTCCATGGCGGCGGAATTGAATCGACGAACAAGCGCCACACCTTCAGCAACCTGTTTTGCCTGTCCGACCGCCGACGCGGCTAAGACTACAACTTGAGTCTTGTCATGTCAAGTCATTGATAGCAACATCTAAGCCGAAGACACTAAGAGTCTTATCCTCGGCCAAGGCCTTCCAACTAACGACTACTCAATTACTTGGACGCCGGGGCGCCTTTCCGTGGGACGGGTTCTGGCGCTGGCAGGTTTGATCTCAGCCACAGGCGCCAGAGTACGGTCGAGGGAGAGGTCCAGATCGATATTCCCTTCCGCATTTCGCCCGTAAAGCCCGAACTTCCCGTCCTCGGGCCGAAGGATGTAGCGGTAGGCCCGACCGTAGGGGTCTTCCAACGCCTCCTCGCCAACCACTCCCGCGACGACGAGATCCTCGAGGCTCCGTGGATACTGACCGGAGGAGTCATAGAAGATGCGAACCGCACGCTCCAGCACGAGCAGACGCGCCAGAGAGACGGACTTGAAGAGGCTCGTGGACTCGCGCGTCTGGTTGGCGGGACGTAGCAGAAGGTTCCACGGGTTGCGCGGCACGAGCCAGACCGCGAGCAGGACGACTCCGAGGATCGCCGCCCAGAACCACACGGGAGCAGAGGCGAAACGCGCCGGCCGGGCCGCCGGCCCAGCGGCCGCCGAAGCCGGTCGGGACACGCGTCCTTCAACGATCAGATTACGATCGAGCAGGTCGGCCAGACCCTTGTAGACATCGAAGTCGGAAAGAAACGCCCGGTCCAGGATCTCGGCCACGTCCCGCCTTCCATCGATCAATCTCCAGACCTCCGCCTCGGGACGCGAGACGGCTAAAATTCCCTCGCCGGTCTCTTCGACGCGATGCAGCAGCCTCAACTTCTCCACACCCGGAGCCCGGCGGAACACGAGATCGCGCGAGCGGACCTTCTTCTCCAGCATCGGCCACTCGTCGAGCATCTGCGCGGCTTCCATCAGAATCGACTCTGTGGGCACCGGCGACATGTGATCGGCGTCGTAGTCGATCGAGGCCTCCTGGGTGAACCGGAAGCGCCCGTCGGTCCAACGGAAACCGGAAAAAACGATCCGGAAGATTTGAAGGCGCAGCGCCTCGCGCAGATCTTCGGGAGTGACCATGCGTTCGCGAATCAGGAGAAAGCCGAGTCGTTGTTGGGAGTCCTTCTGGAGCTGCAGGATGTGGGCGAGCTGTTCCTCGTCGATCCGACCGGCCCGCACCAGCAGCGAGCCGATGCGGTTGTCCAGTCGATGCGTGGCGGATTCCGCCGACACGACCTGTCCCCCGAGGAAAGAGATGGTCACTGTGTCGTCGGGACCCTCCACCGTCAACACCCCGCTCTTGCGCTGGAGTCCCAAGACTTGGAAGATGTCGTTCAACGAGAAGACGCGCAGCGTTCCTTCAAGGCCCATGTGATTCCTTCCACGCGCTCCGCTGCGAAAAGAGCCAGACGATCCCGGCGAGCGCGAGCGGCGCGAAAACGATCGCGCGCCAAGAGCGCGGCGGCGGCAGTGGCCGAAGATCGTAGAAGCGCACGCTGATGATCGACACAGCGATCAGGAAGAGGAAAAGAAAGAAGACCAGGAAGGAAATCACCGGGCGGTCGGCCAGCTCGGGATGGGCTCCCGGCAACACGAGAGATGTCAGACGGCAACTCCAATCTTTCAGACGGGTCCGCCGCCGGATTTCCCGGGTCTGCGCAACGTGGGCCTCGATCCCCGGAAAATCCTTGCGCAGATGGAGGCGCACACAATCGGAACAATAGAGGACCGCCTCACCCGTCCTCTTGCACACAGGGCAGAAGGGCTTGCCGCAGCGAGTGCACTCCTCGGCCAACCCCATATGGGCCTCCAAGTTGCGGGTCCAGATGAGCGCGAGAGCCAAAAGAACCCACGGGCCCAATGTCAAAGGAGAAAGGAGGAAATCCACGATGCGCAGCGGAGTCGCATGGCCAGGGAGCCGGCGGCTCTTGGGCTGGGCGTTCCACTCCTCGACCTTGCGTCGAGCGCGCGACACCGGATACGTGGCTGCCACGACGCGTGCGAGGGTCGGGCGGTCCGCCCAGCCGCGAACCTGGCTCTCGGAAATCTCGCGCGCCTTGGCCATCGCCGCCGCCTGACCATCGAAGTCGTAGGCTTCGCCGCGGGCGATCGAAAGGTTGTAGTAAGCCTCCGCCGTCCGCGGCGCCCGCTCGGCGGCAGCCTCATAGTCCCGGATGGCCGCGGCGAATTCTCCCTCCTGAAAATGGACGTTTCCCCGGTTCAAGAAGGGCCGGTAGTCGCGTCCCTGCGCGGCGATCGCCCGGTCGTACGACGTGAGCGCGCGCTCGGAATCTCCCGAACGCTCGGCGTACATCCCGAGCAAAAACCAGACATCCGGGTCCTCCGAAAAAACCGAAGAGGCCTGGCGCAGCCCGTCCTCGGCGCTCGCATCCTCGCGCCGCTCCTCCAGATCCATCGCTGCGACGTAGAGGGGGGAACGCTCGATGATGTTCTCGCGCGCCACGAAGGCGGCGACCGGCGGGATCAGCCCCAGCAAGGCCAGGGCCACTCCCAGCGTCCACCGCTCGGCCTTCGAGGCGTAGGGAAACACGAGCACCCCCCAGCAAAGCGCGGCCCAAAAAGGCCCGAGGCCAAATGCGAACGGCACGGCGAAGAGAAGCAGCCCGAGTGGAAGCGCCGCGCGCGGAGCGAAATAGTGATCGGCGATCTCCTGCAGATTGTGAGCGAGTCGCGGGAAGTGGTGAACGATCAAGGCCAGTAAGAAAGCCACCACCGCCCCCGCAAACCCCGCCGTGGCCCAGATCGCGACGGACGATAGAAGAGCCAGCCG
>Ga0070707_100007640_pt1 | contig 10042 bp, 3 predicted proteins | sample KBSK5502metaG_FD_65468 | JGI IMG/M metagenome (GOLD analysis project Ga0070707, IMG submission 65468) | Corn, switchgrass and miscanthus rhizosphere microbial communities from Kellogg Biological Station, Michigan, USA - KBS K5-50-2 metaG | ecosystem: Host-associated > Plants > Roots >... | reverse complement strand
CGCCGACCATCCCGCTCATCCGCGGACTGCAGCGCGCCGGCGCGATCGTGCGCGCGTACGACCCGCAGGCGGTCGAGAATTCGAAGGCCATCTTCGAGAACGTCACCTTCTGCCGCGACGCCTACGAGACCGCCGACGGCGCCGACGCGCTGGTGATCGCCACCGAGTGGAACGAGTTCCGCGCGCTCAACCTCGACCGCGTGAAGAAGCTGCTGCGGCAACGCGTCATCGTCGACCTCCGCAACGTCTACGACCCGCAGCGCATGCGCAGTGAAGGCTTCCAATACCACTCCGTCGGCCGCGCCGGCGACGTGCGGGTGCGCGTCTGATGACTCGTGCGCTGATCACAGGCGGGGCGGGCTTTCTCGGCTCTCACCTCTGCGACCTCTTCCTCGATCGCGGTCATGAAGTGATCTGCATGGACAACTTCATCACCGGCTCGCCGACGAACGTCGCGCATCTCTTCGGCCGCGACGGCTTCACGTTCGTCAAGCACGACGTGACCACCTACGTCCACGTCGACGGGCCGCTCGATTACGTGCTGCACTTCGCCTCGCCGGCCAGTCCGATCGACTACCTCGAGAAGCCGATCCAGACGCTGAAGGTCGGCTCGCTCGGGACGCACAAGACCCTCGGCGTGGCGAAGGACAAGAAGGCGCGCTACCTCCTGGCGTCGACCTCCGAGGTCTATGGCGATCCGCTCGTGCACCCGCAGAAAGAGGACTACTGGGGGAACGTGAATCCGGTCGGTCCGCGCGGCGTCTACGACGAAGCGAAGCGATTCGCCGAGGCGATGACGATGGCGTATCACCGCTTCCATGGCGTCGAGACGCGCATCGTCCGCATCTTCAACACCTACGGCGAACGGATGCGCGTGCGCGACGGCCGCGTGGTGCCGGCGTTCATCTCGCAGGCGCTGCGGCAGGAGCCACTGACCGTCTTTGGCGACGGCTCGCAGACGCGATCGTTCTGCTACGTCTCGGATCTCGTCGAAGGGATCTACCGACTGCTGATGTCGGACGAGACGGGACCGACGAACATCGGCAATCCGTCGGAGATGACCGTCCTGCAATTCGCGCAGGAGATCAAACGCCTCGTCGGCACGGACGCGCCGATCGAGTTCCGTCCCCTGCCGGAGGACGATCCGAAGATCCGCCGGCCCGACATCACCAAGGCGCGAACGCTGCTGGGGTGGGAACCGGTCGTGCCTCTCGAAAAGGGGCTGACGCGGACGATCGACTATTTCCGCCGCGTCGTGTTGTAGCGCTACTGCCAATCGCCGTGGACGGTGAAGGCGGCCCAATAGAACGGTGCGGCGTACTTCTTCCTGACGTCGCGTTGCGCCATCGCCAGCGCGATCGCTTTCGGCTGGTGCTCGTGCAGGTGCCGATAGAAGGCGATCATCAAGTCGGCGGTCGAGTCGTCGTCGACGCTCCAAAGGGTGGCCACGACCGAGCTGGCGCCGGCATAGAAGAAGGCGTTCTCGAGGCTGACGATCTCGTCGCCGCTGAGACGTTCGCCGAGGGCCGTGTCGCATGCGGAGAGCGTGGCAAGGGAGACGCCTTCGAGCGGCAGTCCCCACACTTCGTCGACGTTGAGCCGGCCATCGGCGAGCACGAGATAGTTCTTCGTGCTATCGGCGCCGTCGAGTACTCCATGCGTGGCGAAGTGGAGATAACGCGGCTTCTCTTGCAGCGAGAGCAGCGTGGCCTGCTTCGTGGCCTCTTTGCCCGGGAGCACGCGGCGTTTTTCAAAACCGTTACTGATCATCGTCACTTCTCGTGAGGCCGCGGCGAGCGAGCCGTCGGGATTGCTGATGGCGAGGATCGCCTGAACGCCGGCGTCATCATGCGGCCTTCGATCGTGTGCAACCCACAAGGACGAGGTGGAGTTGACGTAGAAGATCGCGAAGTCGTCGCCGAGATACGACGCGCCGGAGGGAATCGCGGCGAAGGGCAGGAGGTGGAGGAACGCGTTCGGCGCGATGCCGAGAACGGCGACGCCGTCGAGGAGCTTCGCCTTGCGCGCGGGAGCGACGAGCGCGTCGTAAAGCCGTTTGCCGGCTTCGTCGCCCGAGGCGCCGTGGTGGTCGACCTTCACGCCGCGCGTGGCCGTCCCGCGCCCACGAAAGATCGCGGCCCGAAACTCCTCGACGGCCGTTCGCAGCGCGTCGGAACCGGCGGCCGATTCGACGTAGTCGATGCGGCCATGCCGGATGACGAAGGTGACGACTTTCTCCGGCAGCACGAGGTACTGCAGGATGGCCACGTCGGCTGGGAGCTGCGACTGCACGCGCGACAGCTCGATCGGCTGCGCGCCGAGAAGCGCCGCGAGGTCGGGGTGCGTTTTCTTCAGCGCGGTGACGTAGGTCTGGAGGGCGCGGCGCTGCTGGGCGAGCTCCTGCTGCTGATTGGACTCGTCGTCGGCCGAGCCGCGCGTTTTCTGTTTCGTGCGCCGCTCCAGTTGCTCGATCGCTTCCACGCGCTGCCGGTATTCGGCGAGCATCGCCGCCTGGCCCGGATCGGCGAAACTGAAGGAACGGTTGCGCATCAAGTACTTCGTCCGTCGCAGGTTCAGCTCTTCGAGTAACGCCTGAGCCGCTTCGTAGTCGCCGTCGTTGGCGATCTTCTGCCGTGCCAGCTCGATGTATCGCTTCTGTTCGTTCTCGAACTCGATGCTGTCGGCGGTCGGATGGTCGCGCCCCCGATCGAGCGCGTTTTGAAGATTCTCTCTTCCCAGCTGAAGTTGCACCGCACCGAGATTCGTTTGCGCCAGCGTTGCGATCTTCTGCGCCGAATCGTTGCCACGAACGGACGCGATGAGCTCCTGATACGCCGCCACCGCCTTTTGCCGGTTGGCGTCGCCGCCGAGTGCTTCGTACGCAACGCAACGCCAGTACGCTGTCCACTCGGCGAGCGGCTCACCCCACGACTCTTTCTCCGCGGGCCAGAGAGTCCGGTCGAGCGCATCGGCCCGTTGCAATGTCTCCAGCGCCGTCGCGGGATGTCCGGTCTTGATCTCCGCGTGCGCCTTCACCTGCATGGCCAGGATCAGCAAGCCCGGCTCGTGGTGCGCATCGATCGTTGCCACTGCGTCGCTCGCGTGTTGCAGCTGGAGGTCGTAGGCGTTCGTCTCGCGCGCGGCCAACGCCAGCAGGTATGCGCCTGCGCCGGGAGTGAACGCGTCGCCGGCGCGACGGATCGTTTCTGCGTCGGGTGGGAAGACGAGCTCACGCCGGATCGCGTAGAGAACATCCGCGGAGCGTTGGTCGAGCAGGAGGTCGTACGCGGCAGCGACCGCCTGCGGGGTACGGAAGCTGGCCAGTTCCTCGACCACGATGCGATCGACGGTCCCGCGGCTCTTCGCGAGGTCGATGAGGGCGGGGAGCGCGCCAGGGTCATGGATCCGGTGTAGCGCCAGTGCCGCACCCCACGCGTTTTGTCGATCGGTCCGGATGATCTCGAGAAGGCCTCGCACGCCGGCGGGATCGCCGAGATTCGAGAGCGCCACCGCGGCGGCAATGCGTGTGTCGATATCGTGGTCGTGATTCAGGTGCTCCCGGAGCAAGCCGGCGGCATCGACGTCGTGTACCTCGCCGAGACGTTTGGCTGCGGCTGTGCGCACGCTGGCGTCCGGGTCGTCGAGCGCTTTGCGCAGGAGCGGGTTGCCGGCGCCGAGCTGCCAAGCGACGCGGCTCCGCGTGAAGGCGTTCGGCGTCTCGAACGCGTGCTCGGCGAGCGCTTGCCGCGGTTCGCTCTTCGAAAAGCGAATGAGCGCCGCGGCGGAGAGACGAAGCGACGGCTCCTTTTCGATCGCGCCGACCAACTCCGCGGGCGGTTGACGATGCATCAGGCGGAGTGCGGCGAGGACGCGTTGCGCCACCCCGTCCTGCTTCTTCGCCACTGCCTCACGCAGCGTGGTGAGGAGCGCGTCCACCATGTCCGGATCGGTCGGAGCACCGTCCAGCGCACGCCAGGCCACCGAAGCCGCGGCGGCGGCGCGGACGTCGGGATCGCCGCGCAATGCCTCCAGCATCGCGGTCTTGTCCGCACCGAGAACTCCCGCTGCCCGTGCGCGGAGAACGCGATCCGAGCCGTGAAGCAACGCGCGAACGCGGTCGCGAAGGCTCGCCGGCAAGTTGAAGTGGAGAATCGACGACGCGGCGCCGGCGACGTCCTCTTCATCGGAGAGCAAGTCGACGGCGCGATCGGCCACGCGCGAGTCGAAGGAAAAGTCGAATAGCGCGCGAATTGCAGCGTGGCGGACGGGAGTTTGCGGATCGTGCGTCAACGTCAGCAACGCCGGTATCTGGCCGAAGCGTCCCAGCGCCTCGGCGGCGCGCATGCGAACTTCCGAGCTGGCATCGGAGGCGGCGACGATCAATAGCGGAATTACATCGGGCCGATCGCGTCGTATCCACGCTTCGAGCATCTCTTCGCGGTCGTCCGCCCTGAGCTCCGCGAAGAGGCTCTTCAACTCATCGACCGGCAGCGCGAGATCGCGGTTCCAATACGCCAACGCTGCCAGGTAGCGGACCAGTTTGCTCGGGTCGCACAAACCCCGCAGCAACGCGGCGGCGGCTTCGGGCGGAGCGATGTAGCGCAATCCGGCGAACGCCCGCGCTCGCTCCTGCTCGTCGGGGGAAGTCGTCGCCTGCATGAGTGGCGCGATGGCGGATCCGATTCTCCAGCGAGCGAGGTCTTCCGCCGCCGAAAGGCCGAAGTGCGGATCGTCAAGAAATGCCTCCAGGCCGCGGATCACGCGGCGATCGTCGAAATTGAGAAGGGCGTCATAGGCGGCCTGGCGGACGGTGGAGGATTCGTCGTGGGCGGCGGCGTTGACCAGTGGCAGAAACTGCGCAGCGCGCCGGGCTCCGATCTCCTGCACGACGGTGGTGCGGATGAGCGGACTCTCATCGCGAAGAGACTCCTCGATCGCGGCGCGGTTTCCTTCGTCGACGTACGTGCGCGCGACAGCCACGTGCGCATAATCCAAGGCGTAGCGGCAGCGGGGCAGGAGATCGGGATTTCGCGCCAGTCGTTCGGTGATGCCGGAGGCGCGAACAGCCCGCGGGGCGATGAACCACGGATTGAACGGGCTCGGATTGTCCTCGCCTCCTGAGTACGAGAATTTCAGCACGTCACAAAGCGCGGAGGCGGCGGCCTTGCGGTCTCTGTCATCGCCCGATTCGGCGACATCGGCGAGGATCGCCAGCGCCTCGGCATCGTTGAGGAGCGAAAGGTCTTCATTGCGCAGGTGAGGGTGCGCGGCGAGGATGACCGCAAAGGCCTTCTGCGTTTCGTAGCCGAGGCAGTTCACCTCCTCCTTCAGCATCGGCGGAATGTCAATGAGCTGCTCCGCCTGCGGCTTCTCCGGTAGCGACGAGATGACGCGGATCAGCATCCGCCGCGCGAACGCCTGCCGCTCCGCATCGGGGTCCGTCAGCATCATCAGGAATCGCCGCAGGCCATCGCGATCGCCGAGGACGGCGAGAGTCGCTGTTGCTACTCGCGACGTCGCCGGGTCGGCGGAGTGCTCGAATTGCGCGACCGTAGCGATCTTGTCGGATTCATGCCGCCTTCCGATCTCCCACAGCGCGTGACGCCGCTCAGCAGCGTTCGCGCTGCCGAGTGATGCATTACGGGCTGCACCTGGCGTCACGCACAGCTCCGCAATATCGCCATCGAGGATCGCGTCCGCCGCAATCGGGCTGCGCCGCCGCAGGATGGTGGCGGCAGCGCTCCGAACGAGCTCGGCGTCATCGTGAGCAAGTTCCGCAACGACGTCATTCCAAGCCGGATCGGAGCCGGCGAGCCAGACCGCGTCGTATCGAATCCTGGGATCGTGGTCGGTGAGCGCGGCACGAAGCGCCTCCGCCGGCGGCGGCGTGCCCGCGATTCGTAAGAGCGCTAGAGCGGCGCGGCGCTGCAGCGGATCGGCACTCCGAAGGAGCGGTTGCGGGTCGGGAATCGAAATGGGGCCGCGGATAGTCGCTCGATACTCGTCACGTCCCAATACCTCCAGAGAAGCGACCGCCTCCTCCCGGCAGTCGCTGCCTGAGGTGATCAAGGAGACTAGATCCGATAGCGGCAGTGGGACGGGCAGGCCGGTGAGATCCTCGACGATCTTTCGTCGCACGGAATCGATTTCGCACGCGAGCGTCCGAAACTTCGGCTCGTCCGGCCACTCACCGCGGAAGTAGACCTCGTGAAGCAGCGTCTCCGTGTACTCCGGATTGATCGCTTCCGCGCGTTGCAATTGCGAGTCGTTGTCGCCGATGTCGAAGAGCAGCGAATCGATGTCATAAGGATCGAGGTCGCGGACTCTCTGCCGCGCGTGGTCCGCCTCGATGACCTTCTGCGTATCCTCGCCATACGCAACCGCGAGCATTCGCCAGGCCGCGGCGTACTTCGGGTCGATCTCGACGGCGCGCTCGAGGAACTGCGTCGACTCGTCGAGTGCGGGCCACTGCCTGCCTGGATGGAACTCCAGTACCCGCAGCGCCAGCCCGCGCAATCGCCACGCCTCTCCCGCCGCGCGCATCGGCTTCAGCATCGCCGGGTCGGCAGGGGTGATGCCGTCGCGTCGGAGCAGCTCGACGACCGCGCCGAGCAACGGCTGCTGGAGCTCGAGCGGCGGGCCGGCGATCGTCGTTTCCGCTCTCACGGCTCCGCTGGCGGCATCGCGGATGATGACGTGCAGCGTCGCGCGTTGGGCGTCGCCGCTGATGCGGCCTTGCCAGATCTCGGTCGATGCCGTCTCGCGCGCCACGGCGTCGTCGGGGATGAAGCGGGACAGGTTCAGCGTCCGCGGCCGGATGACATCGCGTTTGCTGAGCCGCAGCAGCGCCGCGCCGACGTCCTCCTGCACCGCGGTGGCGAGCCAGCGAAGCTGCGGATCATCGACCGTGAAGTGGCCGACCAGCAGCCGCGCGTCTTTGGCGGCGCCGAGCGCGGAGGCGGCGCAAAGCAGCAGGACTGCGAAGCAGCCGCGGATCTGCGACGGAACAGGCATGATGGCAGTGCCGCGATTGTACGACTCTTGCATGATTCGCCGACTCCTCCTCGCCTTGATCGCCGGATTCGTCGCCACGCTCGTTTTTCATCAGATCGCGTTGGCCATCCTTCATTACGTTCACTTCACCGACCGCGCGCCGTGGCCGATGAAGCCCGTGCCGCCGTTCGGCGTGCCGCAAGTGATCTCGCTCGCGTTCTGGGGCGGCGTGTGGGGGGTGGTGATGATCGCGCTGCTGTACCGGACGAAGATGTTCCTCCTGGCGTGCACGCTCTTCGGCGCGGTGCTGCCGACGCTCGTCGCCGCGCTGGTGATTGCGCCGTTGCGGCATCAGCCGCTTCCGCACAGCGGCAAAATGCTCGCGCTCGGTTTGACCGTGAACGCCGCGTGGGGACTCGGGACGGCGCTGCTGTATCGCCTCATGGCGGGCGGCCGCAAGTGACACCGATCGGTAGCAGGTCGCCGGCGACAGCGGTTTCATAATCGCTGCGTGCGCCGCCCTCTCGCCGGAGTCGCGCTGCTGTTCCTGCTGGCCTTGCCGCTCGTCGCGCAAACCGCGAAACCGGCGCTCTCTCGCGGGGAGCGAAAAGAGCGGGTGCGAAGGCTCTCCGAGCACTACCAGCAGTTCCTGCGCGACGTCGAGCCGATCATGCAGCCGGAGGAGCTCGACAACTTCCTCCGCCTCGAGAGCGATCCGCAGCGCGAGGAGTTCATCGACGACTTCTGGCACCGCCGCGATACCGAGCAGGGGATCAAAGGCGGCGGCTTCAAGACCATCTACTACGACCGGCTGCAGACGGCGCGCGAGAAGTACCGCTCGGCATCGAGCGACCGCGGGCGCATCTACGTGATCCACGGTCCGGCGGCGTCCATCTTCGAGGTGAGAAACCAGGCCTGCCGCCTGCTGCAGGACATGGAGATCTGGACGTACGACTTCATCCCCAACGTCGGCCACGGCGTCCACTTCATTTTTTACGTTCCGCGCGCGGGCTTCGATTACAAGCTGTGGCAACCGCAGGGCGCGTATCCCGACGACCGTCGCGAGGTGATCTCCTCGCAAGTCGTCGCCAACAGCAGCGATCCTCGGGTGAACGTCGCAGACGTCTTCGGCAACTGCTGGCCCAAAGGGTCGACGCTCACGCATCTCGAGTGCGAGTGCCAGAACGTCGCGGATCAGGTGCTGGCCGCTCTCGGCGCGAACGAGTTAATCCGCGATTCGATCCCGAAAGCGTTTGCGCCGCCGGAGATCAACAAAGAAGCTGTGAAGCGGATATTGCAGCGCGTCGTCGTCCCCACGCCGGGCGCGGCGAAGCTCGCCACCGAAGTCTCCGTCGCCTACCCCTTCCGCCAGGGCGAGCGGACCGATGCGCAACTGATCGTGCTCGTGCCGAAGTCGCAGCTCGTGCTGAAAGAAGCGGCCGGGACGAAGCTCTTCAGCGTCGACGTCATCGGCGAGGTGAACAAAGACGACAAGCTCTTCGAGCACTTCCGCTATCGCTTCGATTTCCCCGCCGGCACGCAGGCGGAGAAGTTGCCCGTGATCGTCGACCGCCTCCTCCATCCGGCCGAGTACGTGGCCCGCCTCAAAGTCTCCGACGCGAACGCGAACACGGAAGCGATCGTCGAAACGCCGCTCACCGTCCCCGACGTCGCCGTGCGCACGGCCGAGTCGGCGAAGGTCTCGCAGATCACGAGCGAGATCGCGTCGAGTCAGACGACGTTGCGCATCCTGCCGCTTACCGACGAGCTGCTGACCGGATTGCAGCACATCGATACCCTCGTCGCCGGCGATGTCAGCGCGGTGGAGTTCTCGCTCGACGGCCGCAAGATCATGACGAAGCGCGCTCCCCCGTACTCGCTTGACGTCGACCTCGGCAGCGTGCCGCAGGCGCACCGCGTCCGCGTCGTGGCGTTGAATGAAAAAGGAGAGACGATCACCGGCGACGAGATCGTCGTCAATTCCGGCAACGAACCGTTCCGCGTGCGCATCGTCTCGCCGCGCATCGCGCCGAAGATTCAGGGCCGGACGCGCGTCGAGGTTGCCGTCGCGGTGCCGGAAGGGAAGGCGCTCGAGAAGCTGGAGATCTTCCTCAACCAGGCCCGCCTGGCCACGCTGTACGAAGCGCCGTTTGTGCAGACGATCGACATCCCGCGCGAGAGCGGCGTCTCGTATCTGCGCGCCGTGGCGACGCTGAAAAACTCCGATCTGCAGCCGGTCGAAGATGTGGTCATGATCAACACGCCGCAGTTCATGGCCGACGTGAACGTGCATCTCGTCGAGCTCCCGACGACGGTCTTCCGCGGCGGCCGGCCGGCGAACGACGCGGTGCAAGGCGACTTCAGAGTGTTCGACGACCGCAAGCCGGTGACGCTGGCGAAGTTCGAGCACGTCTCGAACCTGCCGCTCTCGGTCGGGCTGGCGATCGACACCTCGCAGTCGATGAAGCCGCGGATGGCCGAGGCGCAGAAGGCGGCCGCGGAGTTCTTTGCGGACGTCCTGCGCGGCGGCGACAAGGCCTTCGTCGTCTCCTTCGACGTGCAGCCGCAGATGGCCCGCGACTGGTCGCCGAACGCCGGCGATCTGAACGCCGCGCTGGCGAAGCTGCGCGCCGACGAATCGACCGCGCTCTACGATGCCGTCGCCTACTCGCTCTACAACTTCGCCGGCGTGAAGGGACGGCGCGCGCTGGTCGTCGTGACCGACGGCGCCGACACGTCGTCGAAGCTGTCGTTCGACCAGACCCTCGAATACGCGCGTCGCGCCGGCGTGCCGATCTACGGCATCGGGATCGGCATCGGCATGACCAATGTCGACGTCCGCTATCGCTTCGGCCGCCTCTGCAACGAGACCGGCGGAGCGGCCTTCTACGTCGACCGCGCCTCCGACCTGAAGCCGATCTACGACGGAATCGAGAACGAGCTCCGCTCGCAGTACGTCCTCAGCTTCTATCCCCCCTCCGATGCCGGCGCGAAGTGGCACGAGGTGACGGTCGAGGTGCGCGGCGCGACGGCGAAGACGATCCGCGGC
>Ga0070707_100007639_pt1 | contig 10042 bp, 9 predicted proteins | sample KBSK5502metaG_FD_65468 | JGI IMG/M metagenome (GOLD analysis project Ga0070707, IMG submission 65468) | Corn, switchgrass and miscanthus rhizosphere microbial communities from Kellogg Biological Station, Michigan, USA - KBS K5-50-2 metaG | ecosystem: Host-associated > Plants > Roots >... | reverse complement strand
GGGGAAACTGTCAGGATCGACTGTGGTGACAGTCCACACGCCTGAGGAGGCGCTGAGAAATGGATGACCGAGCCACGTGGCTGAAATGCTGGGTTGACCGGGACGGAACCATCGCCCTCGTGCGGTCCCGAGGAGAGATCGATGCGTTCACGGCGGGGGACCTCGGGCACTGCTTCGGGAAGGCCCTCGCGGGTGCGCCCAGTCAAGTCGTGATCGACCTGAGTGAGGTGACTTTCATGGACGGGTCAGGGTTGCGACTCCTGGAACGGTTTCAACGGGAGTGCCGAGATCGAGGACTCGTGGTTGGCCTCGCCAGACCGGCGCCACACATTCGGCGGTTGCTTGAACTCGTTGAGATGGACGGCGTGTTGCCAGTCCTCGATTCGGCCTCCCACGCGCCTGACGGCGCATCCGTCCGCGCGATGTCTGACCCCCGGTAATGGCAGGAGGCAGGTCTTGCGGGCGGCGTGTCGCGACACGGGAGGCGACCGGTGGGTGCGATGGTGACGGTCGACTTCGTTGGCGACCCGGCGACGGTACGGATGGTCCGCAAACTCGCCGCGGCCGCTTCGAGGATCGAGGGCGCGACTGATCTCGAGGCGTTCTTAATCGAGGTGGCCATCGGAGAAGTACTCGCCCACGGGTGGTCCTGGGACAATGGCGAGGCCGGGTCCGTGACCATGCGGATGGAGGTCACGCGCAGCCGGTTCATCGCGTCCGTCACCGAGCACGATAATGCGCGGCGGCGGGACATGCCGACGAATGTGCCCGTCGATTATGGACTCGGCTGGGGCCTCTACGTCATTGCACAGGTGATGGACGAAGTGGAGATCCGGCAATCGGCCAAGAAGGGCCAGGCCTCCGAACTGCGCCTTGTAAAGCGCCTCGGTGAGGGAGGAGAAACTGTCGACCAATGCTGAGAGGTGACCATGAAACTCGGCAGGTGCTTCGGCGAGGACACTTTCAGGGGGGAGTAATCGGCCCCTCCTCCTTGCAACAACCTTCAAGGGGGCGGTCCAGATCATGCCAGGCGGAGGCTTTCTCTTCGCGCTGGACTTTGGCGGCCCGAGCATGGTGTCAGCATTAGGACTCGTGTCCAGGGGTTTACGCGATAATGCTGGTCGACCTGGGATTCTTGGGGCGCTTGCTCGCCATTGCTCTTGTCGACTTGATGCTCGCTGGGGATAACGCACTCGTCATTGCCTTGGCTGTTCAGGCATTGCCGAGGGGGCAGAAGCTCCAAGGACAGATATGGGGGAGCCTCGGGGGAGTCGCGCTTCGTTTACTGTTTATTGCTTCCGTCAGCTTCTTCTTGACGATTCCTCTCCTGCAAGCAGCGGCTGGACTCTTCTTGCTGTGGATCGCCATGAGGTTAGTTCGTCACACGACCACATCCCATGGATCTGTCCGGCATGGCGCAACGCTCATTGACTCCATCCGGATTATCATCCTTGCCGACGTGGCCATGAGCCTCGACAACATTCTCGCCGTCGCTGCGCTTGCGCAAGGAAATTTCGCCTTGGTGGCGATTGGGATCTCGCTGTCGTTGCCTCTGGTGGTGTGGGGAAGTGGGACGCTGGCTCGATTGATGGACAGCCATGCCTGGCTTATATGGCTGGGCGGAGGTGTTCTCGGATATGCGGCAGGCGAGATGATACTGAAAGATCCTATCGTTCGGGGTTGGGTGGGAGAGCCGGTCCGCACCGCGTTGGACCACCCGTTGCCACTTGCGGTTGCGGTAATGATGACTGTTTTCGGCTGGTGGATCTCGCAAAACGACCATCGCGGAAGTCCAATACGCGTAGGAACGGGGCGAACTCCGTGAAACAATCAAGCATGAAGATACTGGCTAAGGTCTCGGGATGGGAATTTGCTTCTACTTGCAAGCTATCCCATTGTGCCCCTTCGGTAGCGCCCTGCGAGGCAAGCGATCGTACATGGAAGATTTGGGGAAGTTCCTCTCGGTCGGGAAATTACTGGCAGTACTGATCTTGGTCTTGGCAAACGGCTTCTTCGTGACAGCGGAGTTCTCCCTTGTGGCCGTGCGCCGGACCCGGGTCAAGCAACTGGTCAAGGAAGGCCACCCGCGAGGGCCGGCCGTTGAACGGGCTGTGGAGTCTCTGGACATCTACCTGGCAGCGACCCAACTTGGCATCACCATGTCCTCAGTTGCCCTGGGATGGATCGGCGAGCCCATCCTGGCCGAATCAATTAGGCCATTGTTCTCTTTTCTGCCCCGGACACTGGCGCAAGTCGGTGCTCACAGCCTCGCCACGGTGGGCGCATTTGCCATCATTACCGCCCTCCACATTGTGTTGGGGGAGTTGGCACCCAAAAGCTTTGCTCTCCAGCGCGCTGAGCAGGCCGCCCTATGCACAGCTCGGCCTCTCGAACTATTTCTCTTTGTGTTCCGTCCCCTCATCGTGCTGCTCAACCGGCTAGGGTATCTCATGTTGCGGTTGCTCGGTTTGTCGCCGACCAACGGGGAGGCTCTTATCCATTCGATCGAGGAATTGAAGCTCTTGATTGAGTCTGGTCGTGAGGCTGGATTGTTTGGAGAAGCGGAAGAGGACATGCTCGCCCGGGTATTACACCTCAGCACCCAGCGGGTGGACGCATTGATGACCCCGAGAACGGAAATCGTGTGGTTGGATCTTGCTGACTCGCAAGTAGAGATCGAGCGGAAGGTCGTCGGGACTAACTACTCCCTCTTTCCTTTGTGTCAAGGGACCTTGGACAACGTTCTCGGCGTCGTGAAGGTCGCGGACCTCTTGCAGTATCGCGCACAGGGCCAGCCAATGGATCTCTCAGCTGTGGCGCAGTCACCTTTGATCGTGCCAGGGACTGTTCCGGTGGTGAAGTTGCTTGAGCAGTTCAAGAGAACTCAGACGCGTCTTTCAATGGTCATAGACGAGTACGGCGGCGTTCAGGGGTTGGTGACGCTTGATGACGTCTCGGAAGCCATTCTCGGGGAAGTGCCGGCGCTTGATGCATCGAGTGATTTGCGGGTCGTACGGCGAGAAGATGGTTCCTGGCTGCTTGGCGGGAGATTGCCCATTGAAGAGTTCAAGGAGCTCTTCAGCATCCGGTCGCTGCCCGGCGAAGGGCGGTATTATCGAACCTTGGCAGGATTTCTGATGATACAGATGCGGCGAATCCCGAACGAGGGTGAGCATTTTGAGTGGGGGCTACTTCGCTTCGAAGTCGTGGACATGGACGAGCATCGGATTGACAAAATCATTGCACGACGCCGTTAGTGGCGTGGTTGCTGAAAGGCAAATAGCCCAGGAGTTTTGCATCCATCGATACTGCGGCCGCCGTATTCGTTCGCGCAGTGGATGGTGTGTCGGAGTCCTCCTGCTCATCCTAGCAGGGCCAGGCTCGGCGGAGTCCCCGCGCTTCTGGCTTACCGCGCGGTCCTCCACTGGATTCACGGTACCGGTCGCGCCCGGTATCTCTTATAGTCGCTACCGCGTCATCACGCCACACGGACCGCTCAGCATCCATCACTTATCCCTTAACCTTAGCATCCCCAGCGTGCGCCTAGGGGTCGGCCTCGCTCACAATCATCTCATCAGCGAAGACGAAACAGTCTCCTCGATGGTCCGCCGCAGCGGAGCAGTTGCAGGGGTGAATGGCGACTTCTTCGACGTCGGCAATTCCGGCATACCGCTCAACATCGTCGTGCAGGACGGCCAACTCCTCCGCAGCCCCACGGGGCGGGCGGCGCTCGCCATCGGCAAGGACGGCAGCGCACGGATCGAGCGCTATAAGTGGAACGGCTCGATCCTGCTCCCCGCGGCGAACGTGACCTACTGGATCGCCGGCTTCAACAGCGGGTTGGCCCCCGACGGCGTCGTCGTCCTTTCCAATGTCCGAGGATATGGGGCCCCGATCCCAAATCGTGGCGTGCACCAGACGGTCGTCGAGCTTCTTCCTGTCGAAGAGCCACGTCGAACCCTCGTGAAGGCGTTGACTGCGCAGAGAGCGTTGCCGTCCCCGGGCGAGTGGACCCGGTATACGGTCAAGCAGATCTGGCAGCAGCAGGCCTACTACGCACCGTTTCCGAAGGGAGTGATCCTGCTCGTCGGGCGCGGTAGGGCGGCGGAGTGGTTCACGCGCAACATCACAGCCGGCATCCCTATCCACGTGAAGCTCGCGACCAGTCCCGACTGGCGAAGCCTTCACGGGGCGATCGGGGGCGGGCCGGTGTTGGTCCAGGACGGGCGGGCTATTGATGATCCCCATTCCCCCGTCCCCCACGAACGGAATCACCGTAACCCGGTGCTGGCGGTCGGCATCTCCCGCGATAGTCACACGATGCTGGTGGTCGGGGTCGATGGACGTCAGCCACTGCGGAGCATAGGGCTCACGCAGCCCCAGCTAGCCGCGTACATGCAGCGCCACGGGGCGTATCATGCGATGGCGTTTGACAGCGGCGGGTCCGTGACGATGGTGGCGCGGCTCGCCGGCCACTCTACTCCAACCGTCCTGAATTCCCCATCCGACGGACAAGAGCGTCCCGTTGCCAACGCCCTTCTCGTTTTCAGCCGCCCGGGTAAGTTCAGGCAGTGACAAGCCACCCCTCCGCCGGCAGCCCCTTCATCTTAGACGTCCTGGCCTTCGCCATCGATTCCTGCTACGTGGTGCGCTCAAGGTGCCGTTCGATGCGTGCAATGTTGGAATGGGCGCGAAGGTCTGTAGATTCTCATCCGACTCGACGTACTCTCTAGCGAGGCGCGGAGTAGGGGAAATCTCGGCTAAGACAGCTGCGGGATGACCTCAGCGGCCAAGCGCTCCATCTGCTCGGCTTCATCGAAGAGCGGATTGAGCAGGATCATCTCGGCGCCCGCTTCAGCCACCTCGCGGAGGCCATTCACGCATGCTTTCGGCGGACCGAAGACACCGACGGCCTCGAGGTCTCGTAGTCCAAAGTACCCGTAGAGTCTGGTCAACGCGGCGCCGATCCGTTCCCGGGCGCGCGCGGCGTCATCGTCCACGGCGAGGTAGACGCGCTTGGCGATTCGGAACCCGGCGGCAGACCGCCCACTCTCCGCGAGCGCGTCTCGCAAAACCCGCACCTGCTCAGCGAACCGGCCGGTGGTTTGCGATCCGGCGCCGAAGAATCCATCGCCGTGCCGGACGGCGCGCCGCACCGCGGCTGGGTGGCTGCCGCCGAACCAGATCGGCGGGTACGGCTTCTGAAACGGCTTGGGCTCCATGGCCGCGCCGTCGAGTTGCCAGAAGCGGCCTTTGAACGTGACCCGAGGTTCTGTCCACAGCGCCTTCATCAGCTGCAGGCCCTCGACGAACCGCGTGACCAGTTTATCGGGATCGACCGCGAACGCGGAAAACATTCTACCCCGCCCTCCGGTGCCGACGCCCACCTCGAGACGGCCTCGGCTGAGCTGATCAACAGTGCTGAGGCTCTTGGCGAGATGGACCGGGCTGTGCAGGGGGGTGACGAACACCGCGCAGCCCAGGCGCAGCCGCTCCGTGCACGCGGCCGCATAGGTCATGGTCTCGATCGGTCCCAGGGTGGGCATCGAGCCCAGCACCTGCTCCTGCGTCCAGGCGCCGTCGAACCCGAGCGTTTCGGCCCGCGCCAGGTAGGCGCGGAGCCCGGCCGGATTGAACGTCCCGTCGGCGACGAATTGGGGGATGGATATCGCAAATCGCATGCGTGTTCCTCCGTCGGTGACAAATCGTTAGGGCAATCGTCGCCGCTGCTACACCGCAACAGAAGCGTCCTATCCGGATGCAGGCGCCGAGGCGCCTGCAAAGCTCGGGAGGACCTCCTCGATCACGCGGCGCAGTTGGGTCATCTGGTTCCAGCTCGTGCAGCGGAGCGCCACCGCATCGATTCCCATCCGTTCATAGATGCGGAGGTGTTCCACGCACTGCGCGGGAGATCCCGCGGCCGTCCAGCTCTCGACGCGCTGCGCGGGCATGTCTACCATGTAATACGTGTCAAGGAATCGCTTGGTCTCCGCCAACGCAGCCGGCCGGTCCTCGTTGACGTTGATGTTGTGATAGAGGCAGGTCTGAAGCTCCGCGGGATCGCGACCGAGTTCGCGAGCCTTCTCGCGCACATCGCGCAGGCGCCATTCAACCTCGTTGGGATCGGAGAGGGAGGTCATCCAACCGTCCGCGTGGCGGGCCACACGCCGGTGCGTGCGTTCAACGACCTCACGCGACGCCGGCGAGTTGTTGGCAATCCAGATGAGGGGCCGCGGCTTTGCCGCCGGCTTGGGCTCGATCGTCATGCCCTGCAGCCGGTAGTGCTTCCCTACGAAGCTGACATTATCCTCAGTCCAGAGCCGTTTGAGGATGGTGATCCATTCCACGAGCCGTTCGGCCCGCGCCTTGTTGTCCACCCCGTAGTGGGCATCTTCGGCGGCGCCGCCCGCCTGAGGGACGATGCCGGTACAGGCGACCAGAATGGTGCGCCCCCCGGCGAGCAGATCGAGGCTGGCCCATTGATACGCGAGCAATACGGGGTCGCGGAGCGGGAAACTGGCCATGCAGGCCGGGCCGATCCAGAGCCGCTTCGTGCGCGCCGCGATCCCGGCCATCAGGGTGATGGACTCCATCCGCGGTTTCCCCAACAGGCTATCCCCCACCCACACGTGATCGAACCGCTCCGACCGATCGGCAATTTCGGCCATCTCGAGCATTTCATTCGCAGTGATGGCGCCAAACAGCACCCCGCGATTCGGAAGCGTCAGGCCAAACTTCATGCATCCTCCCCCTTCGCCGCCGGATCCCTACCACCAGCGGCCACGTTCCGTTCTCTCCCAGGCGGTCGATCTCATGCCTGCCCACCGGAAGAGAGGAGTTTCTCCGTAGGACAAGAAGGCACCACCCCAAGCATCGTCATTGGAGGGGGGTACGACATGAACCCGATGGCCCGAATCTCGTCGGCCGTCGTCGCCGTGGGGTTGTCCCTGGTGGGTCTTTCCGGGACGTCGACGATCGCCGCCGCTCGCACCGACGTTCTTGTCGTTGCGAAAGACATCTCCGATATCCGGACTCCGGATCCCAGCAAGTCGTACGACGTCGGTGGCGTCTTTCTCCAGTTTCCCATCTACAGCCGCCTCGTCAGGCAACGGGCGCCGAATTTCTGGAAGATCGAGGGCGACCTGGCCGAGACGTGGAGCGTGAGTTCGGACGCTGCGACCTACACGTTCACGCTGCGCAAGGACGCGGTGTTTCCCAGCGGGAACCCCGTGACCTCCGAGGACGTCCGCTTCTCCCTGCTGCGGGCAAAGAATATCAAAGGCTACGGCTCGTTCCTGGCCGATCCGCTCAAGACCGTCGAGGTCGTCGATCCGCGGACCGTGCGCGTGATCCTGGGGGGCCCCGACGCGACGTTCCTTGCCGCGCTTGCCGCCGGGGTGTTTTCCATCGTCGACAGCAAGACGGTCCGAGCGCAGGGCGGCGTGGAAACCGTTGGGGCGGACTCCCTCGACAAGGCCGAGCAGTGGTTCTACTCGCACTCCGCGGGCGCGGGACCGTATGTCCTCCAACGGTACACCCGCGAGACCGAGATCGTCCTCGAGCGGAACGAGAAATATTACGGGTCCAAGCCGTTCTTCCGTGAGGTCATCGTCAAGCACATCAAGGATCCGAGCACGCAATCGCTCACTCTCCAGCGGGGCGACGTGGACATGGCCCTGGACCTGAGCGTGGATCAAGCGGAGGGCCTCAAGGGGAAGTCCGGCGTCACGCTGTTCGAAGATCCGTCCGCGTACACGGTGTACATGGGGCTCAACACCAGCGTGGCACCCTGGGACAACGTCAAGGTCCGTGAGGCGGTCAAGTACGCGATCGACTATGATGGCATCGTCTCGGGCATCATGCGCGGCCACGGCCGCCGCATCGGCAGCATCATGATGCCTGGGATGTTGGGATTCCCCGAGTCGCTCAACACGCAACTGCTCTACAAGCACGATCCGTCCAAGGCGGCCGCCCTCCTCAAAGAGGCCGGCGTCAGCCGAGCCGCTGTGCCCCTCACCTGGGCCTCCGGGACGAACTATGGCGCGCTTCCGCTCGACCGGCTGGCGCAGAAGCTTCGGGGAGACCTTGGCAAGGTCGGGATCGACCTCCGCCTGCAGCCGGTCCAGCAATCGATCTTCCTCACCTTTTACCGGCAGGGCAAACCCCAAACCGCGATCGGGTTCTGGTTCCCGGATTACATGGATCCGGACAACTGGTCGTACTTTGTGACCGGGTTCATCAACAAACGGCTCCACTGGCAGAACCCCGAGGCGGCCAAACTTGTCTCGCAGGCTCAGAAGACGGTGGACGTCCCGAGCCGGGAGAAGATGTACGAACAGTACAACAAGATGCTGGCCGCCCCCGACTCCCCCTATGTGTTTCTCGCGCAGCCGACGAACCTGGTGGGGGCGCGCGCCAACATCACCGGGTTCAAGTTCCACCCGCTCTATTTCCTCGAGGTGGACTCCCTCCGTCGTAAGTAAGAGCGGGGAGGGGACCTGCGCTCGCCGGGTCCCCTCCCGGTAGGGTGATGGGCCGCTACCTGATCCGCCGGGTGGTCCTCGCGCTGCCGACCCTCGTCGGCATCACGTGCGTGACCTTCCTCGTCTCCCACCTGCTTCCGGCGGATCTGGTCTTGGCCAGCCTGGGGGACCGGGCTGCCCAGAATCCCGCGCTCGTCGCCGCCTTCCGCCACCGTTGGGGCCTCGACCGGCCGGTGCCGGCTCAGTACCTGATCTATTTCGGGAATCTGCTCCATGGCGATCTCGGCACGTCGATTGCCACGAACCGTCCCGTGCTGACCGAACTGGCGCTTTCGCTTCCGGCGACGGTGGAGCTGGCGACCCTGGCACTGCTCGCCGCGCTCGGGGCGGGCATCGCGATGGGCGTGCTGGCGGCGGCCAGCCGGAACTCCGCGCTCGACGCGGTCGCGCGCGGCCTATCCGCCGTGGGGGTGGCTATTCCCACGTTCTGGTTTGCGATTCTCCTCGTCTCCACGGTGTACTTCCGCCTTGGATGGGCGCCCGCACCGGGGCGCCTCACGGCGGGGCTGATCCCTCCCGAGCCGGTGACCGGCATGTATCTCGTGGATACCCTGCTGCACGGGCGACCCGATCTCTTTGCCGACGCGCTCAACCACATGGTGTTGCCCGCGACCGTGCTGGCCACCGTCGGTATCGCCTTTGTCACGCGGATCACTCGGGCAAGCATGCTGGAGGTCCTCACACACGACTACGTCCGGACGGCGCGGGCCAAGGGCCTGGCGCGGTGGCGCGTGATTCTCCGTCATGCGCTCCGGAACGCGCTCATCCCGGTGATCACCATCGGGGGCACGGTGTACGCCCAGCTCATGTCGGGGACGGTGTTGACCGAAACCATCTTTTCCTGGCCCGGAATGGGACGGTACGCATTTTCCTCGGCGGCCAGCCTCGACTTCCCCGCGGTGATGGGCGTTGCCCTCGTCATCGGGGTCATCTACGTGATCGTCAACCTCTGCGTCGATGTTCTCTACGTCCTGGTGAATCCTCGGGTCAGGTATGGTTGACCGCCGGCGGCGCCTGCCGTTCGGATTGGTCCTCGGCGGCGTGATCGTCGGCATTGGGGTCGGCGCGGCCATTGCCGCGCCGATCCTGGCGCCCCACGGACCCGACGAGCAACGCCTCGAGGCGGCGTTTCAGCCACCCTCGATCGGCCATCCATTCGGGACCGACGATCTCGGGCGCGAGGTCTTGGTCCGCGTCCTCTACGGCGGGCGGTATACTCTGACCCTCGCGTTTTCGGTCGTGGCGCTGGCCGGCGCCATCGGGATGTTCACCGGCGCGCTCTCCGGGTTCTTCGGCGGCTGGATCGACGAGGCGGTGATGCGGTTGACGGAGCTCGTCATGGCGTTTCCGGCGATCATCCTGGCGATGGCGATCGTCGTCGCGCTCGGGCCCGGCCTCGTCAACGCAGGGCTCGCCATGGTCCTGGTGTGGTGGCCCCCCTACGCGCGTTTGGCGCGGGGCGAGGTGCTGGCGGTCCGAACCCTTGAGTATGTAGAGGC
>Ga0070707_100007637_pt1 | contig 10043 bp, 8 predicted proteins | sample KBSK5502metaG_FD_65468 | JGI IMG/M metagenome (GOLD analysis project Ga0070707, IMG submission 65468) | Corn, switchgrass and miscanthus rhizosphere microbial communities from Kellogg Biological Station, Michigan, USA - KBS K5-50-2 metaG | ecosystem: Host-associated > Plants > Roots >... | reverse complement strand
CAGCGCACGCCGGCGCGCGGAAGCCGGGAAATGGCGCTCGATGCGGGCGCCAGTGTACCGAAGGTCAGGCCGCGCGCATCTCCTTGACGAGGAACCCGCCGGCCCCGGCGAGGATCGTCACGATCCCACCGACGACCAGCACGGGGGCAGTCCCGACCGCCGTCGCCAGCAGGCCGCCGATCGCCATCGCGATCGTCATGCCACCGAACACGAGGGCGAACCGGAAGCCAACGACTCGCCCGATCATGTCGGCCGGGGTGCGCTCCTGGAACAGAACCTGGGTCGGAATCACGTAGACCATGTTTGCGACGCCCTGCCCGAACAGGATCGCGAAGTCGAGCAGCAGGTTGCCGCTCAGGGCGAACGCCACCAGGGTGACGCCCCAGAGGATGAAGCCGACGTTGACCGTCAGCCCCTTCATCAGTCGTGCCCCGACGAGCCCGATGACGAAGCCGCCGACGAGGTTTCCGACTCCGATCGCCGTCTCGAGGAACGCATAGGCTGCCTTCGGGTCGACACCTGGCGGAGCCAGCACGTCGCGGACGAAGATCGGCGTCAAGGCGGTGATCAGGCCGAGCCCGAACTGCCCCAGCGTCGCCTGGATGGTGTTCCCGAAGAGGACGCGATCGCGGCGGAGGAATCGGAGACCCTCGCGCATCTCGGCGAACACGCCGGCATCTCGTTCGGCTGTGTCGCCGCGATCACGTCGCCGCTGCAACCTGGGGACCGCGATCGAGGCGATCAGGATGGCCGACGCGGCGTACGTTGCGGCGTCGAGCCAGAACGCAAGCGGCAGGGCAGCCCCGAGGAACGCGACGAAGATGCCGGCGAGCGGATAGCCGATGACGTCGGCGAATGTCTCGCCTGCCCACATCGCCGAGTTCGCGGTGACCAGCTCGTCCGGGCGCACGAGACGTGGCAGGATCGCGATCCGGGCCGGTCGGAAGAAGATCGAGATCGAGGTGATCACGAAGACGAGCGGGTAGACCAGGTAGATGTTCGCGCTGGCAACGATCGGGATCACAAGGACCGACGCGGCGCGCAGGAGGTCGCTGACGATCAGCACGTCGCGCTGATTCCAGCGGTCGACATAGGTGCCCGCGATCGGTGACAGCAGCAGGTTCGGCAGCGTGGCCGCGACGAAGACGAACGCCACGGCCAGCGGCGAGTCGGTCACGCCGGCCACGAGGAACGTCAGCGCGACTTGATGGACGCGGTCGCCGAACAGCGAGATCAGCTGTCCGGTCCAGAGCGCCGAGAACGAGCCGTTGACGGCGAGCCGGACGTATGGGTGGCGACGAACCCGCTCGGGGACCTCGATCCGCGGACGGGGGACCGCAACGGCTTCGTCGAGCGGGACGGTGCCGGCGGCTGGCACGGGCGCGAGCGCCAGCGGTCGGCGGCCGATCCCAACCGACCCGCTGGGACCGGCCAACCCGGCGCCCGGCGTTCCGAGGACGAGCGGTCGGTCGAGCGCCGCCGTCTCGGTCAGCCCCGGCGCGAGGCCGGTGCCCGGTCGGACCCGCTGGCCACCGATCGCGCTCGCCAGGCTGCGCGGCAGCCGCGTCGTCGCGGCGAGACCGGCCAGGCTTCGATCGGCCGCCTCGGCCGATTCTTCGGGCTCGTCGTCGTGGGCGCGGACGACCGTCGCGAACAGGAAGAAGGCCAGGCCTGCGGTCAGGAAGACATCGCCGATCGAGGCGACGTTCTGGATGATCGGCAGGGGGATCGGGAGGATGTCGGCCAGGGGGCCCGCGTGGAGGAAGAAGCTCGACGACAGGTCGGGCTCGAGGAGGACGTGGAAGGGCGTCGTGTCGCTCGGCTGGAAGCCGGCCGCGTAGAGGCTCGGCAACCAGATCGGCATGTGGCCGGTGTTGGCCAGGATCGCGATCGTGTTCAGCAGGATCCCGACGAACGCCAGGCGCAGGCCGGGCTGCCCGCGGTTCACCCAGAGCGTGGCGAGGAGCAGCCCGAAGGCGAGGGCGAATAGCGGGAGCCGGAGCGTGTCGACCAGCCCGACCCCGCGAATGAGCAGGTACTCCGTCGCGAACCGGAGGATCACCGCGAACAGGAGGACCGCGACCCAGCGCAGCCGGACGAGGGCGAGGTTGCCGAGCGAGCCGCCCGCCAGCAGGCCGAGGATGACGCCGATGAGGATGCCGAGGACTAGCACCGCGTCTGCTCGGGCAACGTCATCGCGCCCGAATCATGCCTGTCCGGGAAGCGGCGGAGCGGACGAAATCGTCCGGGCGGGACGGGGTTCGTTCGAGGGAGACGCTGAGTTGGCCGTTCGCGGCCGCCCGTGATGACGAGCCCCGGCGTCAGCCCTGCTCGGTGAGGTTCGTCCCGCCGGCGGACGACCCGGTCGCCGCGGCGGCGCTCGCCTGGGCCATCCGGCTTGCGGCCGTGGCGATGAGCGGGATCTGACGCGGCTCCTCGCGCCGACCCGGGTCCGGGACGCCGTGGACCCAGGGCGTGCGGACGAAGGCGTCGACCACAGTCGGGTCGAACTGGATGCCGGCGAACTTGCGCAGCTCGCCGAGGGCCTGTTCCGGCGTGAGCGGGGTCATCCGGTACGGGCGCTGGGCGGTCATCGCCTCGAATGCGTCGGCGACGTGGAGGATGCGGGCAAGCTTCGGGATCTCGTCGCCGATGAGGCGGTCCGGGTAGCCCGAGCCGTTGTACCACTCGTGATGATGGCGAATGATCGGCAGCTCGGGGGCGAGCTTCGTGACCGGCGCGATGATCTGGGCGCCCTTCACCGGGTGGGCGTTCATCGTCATCCGCTCGTCGCGCGTGAGGCGATCCGTCTTCAGCAGGACGTTGTCCGGGACGCCGATCTTGCCGACGTCATGGAGCAGGCCGCCCCACTCCAGTGCCTCGAGCTCCTGGGCGTTGACCCGCATCTCGCGCCCGATGTCGACGGCGATCTGCTTCACCCGATGGCTGTGCTTGCTGGTGAACGGATCGCGCTTGTCCACCGCCTCGGCCAGGGCACCGATGGTCTGCGTGAACATGTCCCGCATCTCGACGAAGCCGTGGTACGCGACGCGGGTGGTGTACAGGGGCAAGGCAAAGAGAAGTGCCGCCCACCACGTGATGCCGTACATCTGGGTCATGAGCCACGCGACGGGCGTCAATGCGAGGCCATTTGCAGCCATGCTCCGACCGTCGCTGACAAGAACCACTCGAATTCGTTGATCGGTTCGGAGCGCGACGAGAACCGATGCAATCCCGAAGTTGAGAACAAACAGAGTGATGGCACCGACCATCGTTGCAACAAAGGAGAGCGAGGGGGCCGGATTCGGACCAGCCACTCCCTCAAACGCAAGGCCGCCGACAAGCGCCGGAAGCACAATCGACGCGTGGTTCGCCAATGTCCCGTACCAGGGGATTCTTCCGCGCAGCTCGCGAAGCTCAGTCGTACCGAACAGAGCGACCCAACCTGCGGCAACCGGCCCACCAAGTGCCATCGCCGCGACGATCGGGGCAATGGCAACTGAAACGAGCGTGCCGTACGGCATGCGCACGGGCAACGCGCTGGCGAAAAGGGTAATAAGAGTCCAGAACCCGATGCCAAGCAATACGCCCCAAGCGTCGCGGTCAAGGCCCTCGACTTTAGGGACGATCGTCAGCCTGATGCCAAGCGCACGCCCGGGTTCGAGCGAAAACACGAAACTCGTGAGCAACAGCGCAACCGCGCTGGCGCTCACGAGTCCGAAGATAAGTAGCTTCAGGGACCTGGACATCGGTACCCCGCACGGAGGTCTGTATTGCTAACTCTAACCAATCCGGCCTCGAGCTAGGTACAGCACCAACGTACTAGAAGCCCTTGAACGACGCCCCTCCTGCAACCGCCATCGCGGCGACGGCACTAAGCGTCGCGAGGAATCGGATCCACCGATCCTTCATCGTAAGTTCCCTTCTACCAGGGCTTGTTGGTATAGACCGGCTCCACGCTCGTTCCTCCTTGCGGCCTTCGTGCTCCTGAAAACACGAAAACCGACCTGACACGATGGTCGGTCGGTTGCACTACTCGCTCAGCTCCACCCTAAGTGCCCATTTCAGGTGGAGCTTCGGCGCGTCCGAGCGTCTTAACTTCTCTTCCTAGTACCTCCGTACTGGGAAGTGGGCCGGACTATAGGGAGACCGCTCTAAACCGGTCAATACGTCATCCTACCTATCTCATATGGCGTCCCGTGAGGGCGGCTCGACTCCGAGGTCGGAACGCAGAACGTTGGCGTACCGCGTGTACTGTTCGGCGGCCGCGGAATGAGCACCGGAGCCCCGTAGCAACTTGAGGAGCGAAAGCTCGAGCTCCTCATTCCGGGGCTCGATCTGAAGGGCGGTCCGGGCGAGGCGAATTCCCCTTTGGTAGTGACCGCCATCAACATCAGCGCGGATCTGGGTTTCGATGACATGCAGATAGGCGACATGGAGCCACTCTCGGTAGTCGGCGGACCATTCGTCGTACGCGAAGTCCAGAGCGAACCTTCCCTGGTATAGGTCCGCAAGGGCCAGTGCAATGTCCGGATCTGCGTTGCGACCGTATTCGGCTACGAGCCTTGCGCATTCAGAGCTCAAAGACCTCACCAGGTCATGGTCGAGCCAGAGGAGGTCGGAGTCCTGGTGCACGTATCCGGCCGTCGTGTCTTCGGTGTACTCCGCCTCAAATATCCTCCGCAGGAAGTAAACCGATTGATTGAGTGAGTTAATCGCCGAGGACGGGTCCATGTCCGGCCACATCGCCTCCATGACCTCCTCGCGCGTCGCGGCCCACCTCGGTCTGGTCATCAAGAAGCACAACAGAGACAGGACCTTTCTCCTGATGTCGCCTCCGGCGATAACAGATCCGTCGACTTCGATGCTCACTCGGCCCAGGTCTCGTACTGTCGCGACCGCTGCGAGTCGCCTTGCAAGGGCCCGTCCAAGAAGACGGTCTTGCCCCGACCGCTTGGGTTCCCTAGCAACACGCCGCAGTATCGGAACATCCTGAAGTTCGCCGACCAGGTCGAGCAGGCGCGCAGACTCCAGTCGGATACGACTGCGGTTCAAGACCTCGCGCCGCAAGACTGGACGCCAGCGCTCCGCAGCCGATTGCGCGGCCGAAAGAACAACCTCGAGTGATCTGCTATCGAGCTCTCCCAGGTTCAGGACGACGAGCTCGGCGGCAATCGAGATGACAAATCTGGTGCTTTCGGGTAAGGCTGTGATCGCCGAGTTGATTGAACCGTCGACGTGGCCTCTCACGAGATCCGCAAGCGCGAGCCAAGTGCCTGCGCCCTGTCGGCGGGCAAGATCCGCAGCTTCCCGGGCCGCATCTCCCGCGTCGCGCCGCGCCCCCAAAGCGGCCGCAAGAGCTCGAGTGGCCCGAATGCGGCTTTGAAACCCAGGGTTCACAGTTGGGCGACCGACCGCCATGCCCGCCATGGTTTGGTAGGCCTTGGCCGCGTCGCCCCGTCTGATCTGAAGCAGCGCCTCCAGAAGCTGGACTAACGCGCTGGTCGATTCGCCGATGTCCTGGTTTCGCTGAGCGAGCAAGTACGCCGCGCGATCCGTATCCCCGACTAGCGCTTCGACCTCGGCATATTCCGTCAGAAGTTCGGTACGGGGCCCGCCAACTAGGTCGGCGAGGGTCGACGCAAACCTCGTTCGCGCGAGCGGAAGGTCACCCCGAAGCCCAAAGACAAATGCTTCAAGCGACCTCGCAGACGCAAGCTCGGCCCCGGAGGAGCTGATCGACAGCGCTTCCGTGGCCTTCGCAGCGCATGCGCCCGCGCGATCCAATCGGCCAATAGCGACGTGTGCGAGGGCCGCGTTTAGCCAACTGACCCCCTCAAAGTGATGGAAACCGCCCTCGGAGCATCGATCCGCCAAAGACTCGCAGAGTCTGATGACGGCGAAGAGATCTCCGTCGAGGGAGCCCGCGATGACCGCAAGGAACGCCTCTGAGATCGTCTGTTGCAGCCCGGACGTGGCTGAAAGAGCCCACCGCTCGGCGAGTTCCTCGGCTTCGTCGAAGGAACCCATGAGCACCTTGGCGCTCACGAGATTTCCGAGTACGACATCGTCATCAGGCGCCAACCGCGACGCAATCTCGGCGTGAGTCTGCACGGTTGCGTAGTCGCCGATCGCGCTAGCTTCTCGACCAAGGATCACATGTGCGGTAGCAGATGCTGTCGTGTCGGGCAACTGACGCATTAGATCAGCTGCCGCAGTAAATGCGCCGGAGGCCACGATCGTCTCGACGTGAGTCTCGAGGACGCGTTGCAGCTCAGGCCAGCGGCGGGCCGACGCGAAATGGTGGGACGCGGTGCGCCAGTCCGTCGTCTCCGCCCAGCGGGCGACGGTGATGTGGAGCTCGTCGACGCCGGCCGACCCGATCTCGCGTTGCAGCCGTTCGTCGAGGAACTCTCGAACGAGCGGGTGATAGCGCTGGGCCGTTGAACGGCGGTTCGGCCGGCGGCCGAGGAGCCCGAGGCGCTCCGACTCGAGGATGAGGGACTGGACCTCGATTGCGGGCAGGCCCGCCGCGACCTGGGCCAACTCGGGCGTCACGATCTGGAGGACCGACGTCCGCATCAGGAACTGCTGGTGGATCTGCGGCAGGTCTCCCACGACCTCCTCCGCCAGGTAATCGTGGAGCTCGTCGCGAGCGCCCGACAGGCCGCGGATGAACGATCGAGTCTCGGCAGGCGATCGTTCTCGGAGCGCCGCCTGGACGAGCGTCAGGGACGCCGCCCAGCCCTCGGTGCGCTTGGCCAGCTCGGTCAGGACGTCCGGTTCGAGCGGCCGCCCGTACGTCTCACGGAACAGCTGCTCGAGCTCGCTGTCCGAGAAGCGCAGGTCGCCGATCCCGAGCTCCGCGAGCTCGCCGACCGTTCGAAGCTTTGACACCGGCACCGGCGGCAGTCGGCGACTGGCAAAGACGATCGACAGCCGGTCCGGAGCTCGCGCCACGATCTCCCGTGCGATAAGACGGACGTCGGCGACCTCGTCGGCGAGGTGGAAGTCGTCAAAGATGAGCGCGGCTCCTTCGGCCGCGATCGACGGGAGCTCCCGGAGGAATGCGGCGATCGCATCGTCACGGGTCGGCCCGCCGGGTTCGAGCGACCGAAGCATGGCGACCGTCCGGGGCGCGAACTCCGGGTCGTGCTCGCGGCCTGCCGCGATGAGATGCGACAGGAAGCCGACCCAGTCGCGATCGTCCTCGTCGATGCGGTACCAGATCGTTCGCAGCCGAGTCCGTCGCGAAAAATCGGCGAGGAGGGTCGTCTTTCCGTAACCGGCGTCGGCGATCACGAAGATCACCCGGCTGTGGATCTTCGCCTCGAGCCAGTCCAGCAGTCGAGTGCGGGCAAGCGTCTCGTCGCGCAGCGCCGGGGCCTGGACCTTGCCGGGCTGGATCGGATAGCTCACGCCGGCTCCTCGCTCGGCGCGGACACGGTTGGGCACCGCGTCCATCGCGCGCCCCGGGCCGACCACGATCGGCGCGCGGGTGGGCTCCCTCCCTCGTGGGCCGAGCGTGACCGGATCGGGCGGCGCGAACGATACGGACGTGGCTCGGGGGCTGTCAACGAGCCGGAGGCGGCTGTGATTGGGCATCGTCGGCATGGTGCCGACGAGCCCTCACCCCCCGCTTATCTGGTCCGCCGAGCCAACCCGGCGACCGTTCGCTTACTCCGACTCGTCGGGCAGGAGGGGCCGCGTGATCAGGGTGTAGACCTTCCCATCGGTTCCGCTGAGGACGATGTTCTGCAGGCCGCCGACGACATCCTTGACCCCAAGGGCATCGACGTCCGCCTTCGAGAGGGCCCGATGCGGAAACGCGACCGCGCCCTCGGCGTTCGGGTTCTCCTTGAAGTCGATGACCTTGAGCGCCGGCCACGGCCAGGCTTGGGGCGCCACGCCAGGCTGCGGGTCGCGAGGGACCAGAACGCCTCGGTACGCGTCAGGCTGGTAGACGTCGGTGGAGATCGTGCCGCCTGCGTCGAAATCGCTGAGACGCTGGAAGACCTTGGAGAACGCCGCGCGGGCCGCGGCGTCCGGGCCCTCTCCGGTGCCATCGGCGAGGGCATTGACGACGACCGTCTTGTCCAGCCCGCCGGCCTTGAGCGTGAAGATCGTGTTCGGCATGTCCGCAACGCCACCCTGGATGTACGACTCGCGGGCGGTGCCAAGGCCGCCCGGTCCGATCGCGAACGCGAGCAGCTCCTGGATCTGCACCTCGTCGAGGCTCGCTGTTCGCCACGGGATGCTGTGGACAACGCCGGCGGCGTCGGGCTCGGGGAACGTCTCGACTTTGGGCTTGAAGATGACGACCCCATTGCCGTACAGGGTGAAGATCGGCGCCTGCGAAGCGTTCAGCTCCATCGGGGCGAAGCCACCGCCCTGCTCGAGGCGGAGGAGGACGTGCGTCGCGCCGGTCAGATGATCGACCGCGCCGACGGTCGCAGCGGGGGAGGCGGTTGGGGCGGTCGTCGGGGGCGGATTCGAGGGTGCCGATGAACCGCGTGCCGGCGGTGACGCCGTCGCGCCGCTGCAGGCGGCGACGAGGAGCGCGACGACGGCGGCGGCGACCGCACGGTGGACGGGCAGGCGGAAGGTCGTGAGCATGGCGGCCGGACGCCACGAGGTTTCGAGCGGTTCCCGGCGCGGATTGTCGACCCATCCGCGCGGCCACGATGGGCTCGGGACTGGACCAGACCAACCTTTGTCAAGCGTCTTGCGTCGGATCTCTGCGAATCTCGTCGCCGGATCGGCCATTTCGTGCGAGGTTCCGTGCCAAAAACCGCTTGACGGCGCCGGTATTCTCCGCCACATGAGTTCCGGGTCCGACCCGGTTCGACCCGTCGGTGCGTGCCCTCCTGTTGGCGTCGACGGATCGTCCGGATCGGCGCGGGGGGCCGCGACGCACGACCGGGGCGTAGGGGCGCACCAGGAGGACCGGGAGAGCGTGTTCCAGGATCGGACCCTCACCTGCCGCGACTGCGCGAGTGAGTTCGTTTTCTCAAGTGGTGAACAGGCCTTCTTCTCGAGCAAGGGTCTGATGAACGACCCGCAGCGATGCCCGTCATGCCGCGCGGTCGCGAAACGGGCCCGAACCGTCGGGGGACCACGGGAGTTCCACGCCGCGATCTGCGGTAATTGCGGCGGGCAGGCCGTCGTCCCATTCGCGCCGCGCAACGACCGACCGGTCTATTGCAGCACGTGTTTCGACAAGGTCCGTGCCGGGACCGTGAACACTCCGGCGACTGTCTGACCGCGGTCCCCGGCGCCGATCGACGTCGGCGGCTCGGATACCAGATCACCAGGCCGGCCTTCGTGGCCGGCCTCGCTATTTCCGTGGCTAGACTGGCCTCCCCGAACCACAGGAGGCGCGTCCCATGGGCGTCATCATCATCCGCGAGATGGTCGGCCGGAGCCCGAATTCCTGGAGCGATGCGGCTCGCCGGGCCGTCGAGACGGCGGCGAAAACGGTTCGCAACATCCAGACCGTCGAGGTCGTGAAGTCGACGGCCGAGGTCCGCGACGGCGAGATCGTCGAGTACCGGGTGGAGCTCAAGATCGGCTTCGAATACGAGGGCTAGGGTCACTCGCCGGGGTATCAGGCTGTCGCGCCTGGACGCCGCTGGACTTCGTTGCCGCCTCCGGTCCGCGCTCACGCACCTTGAAGTGCGCTCGCTTTCGGTCCTCGGCTGCGCCTTGCCAGCGACGCCCATCCGCGACGAACGCGGTTGCGTTTACCCAGCCTCCGCGAACCGTTCGCCGGCGTAGGAGACGAACCGCGTCTGGCGCTTCTTGAACCAGAGCTGGACCTCGCCCGTCGGGCCATTGCGATGCTTCGCCAGACGCAGGTTGATGATCTCGCCGTCCTGGTCGACGTCGTCGGCGCCGCGCTCCTTGTCGCGCCAAAGGAAGCAGACGAGGTCGGCGTCCTGCTCGATCGCCCCGGACTCGCGAAGGTCTGACAGGCGCGGCTCCTTCGACTCGCGCATCTCGGGCTGGCGACTGAGCTGCGATAGGGCGACGACCGGGACGCT
>Ga0070707_100007635_pt1 | contig 10044 bp, 13 predicted proteins | sample KBSK5502metaG_FD_65468 | JGI IMG/M metagenome (GOLD analysis project Ga0070707, IMG submission 65468) | Corn, switchgrass and miscanthus rhizosphere microbial communities from Kellogg Biological Station, Michigan, USA - KBS K5-50-2 metaG | ecosystem: Host-associated > Plants > Roots >... | reverse complement strand
GCCTGTGGTTCGGTTGTGGAATTGAACGGCAAGACGTTTTTTATGGGACAGCAATCGCTAGACCTGATTGACGAGAATGTTGAAGGAATGCCGGTGCTGGTCTGGGATTGGCATTGGCAATCCGTGCCTGAATCCGTGGCTTATTCGCGAGTGGAGTTTGCCGGTCACATGGCGTTGTTGGTACGAATGGAGGCCGCCGCTCGTGTGAGGCACGACCCGCGCATGCTGGCCGGCGGCGATGATATTGATTACAGTCTGGCCCTGCGGAAAGCCGGATTCTCCATCGGGATCGCGCATCGGGCTAAAATGGTTCATCGCGGCTTGCATGAGCAAGATGCGGAGGGCTTTCGCACGTTTGATAGAGTCCTTAGCTCGTGGCGTTGTTTTTACAATAAATGGGGTTTCGTTCGACGCAGCGCTTGTTTCGAGGCCCGTGTTACAAGCCAGGAATGGCTGCGGCTGGTGATTCAACCACAGGCAGCTCCGGCCCAGGCGGGTCTAGGCGTCAAACCAGGATTTGGGCCTTGAAAAAGACCGGGGTTAAGTATAGACTCCGCCGCAATCCATATCCTCGATTGAGATACTTCATTAAGGCTTAGTCTTCAAGGTTTAGGGCTTCCCCGTTTGTGAAAGGAGACCTGTCAATGAATGCACGCGAATCTTTGCTAGATGTCGAAAACCTCCGCTTCCGAGTTCAGATGAACAATCGTTTACGGCTCGAGTGTTTGGCGGCCGTGTCGAAAGTGTTTCGCGAATTCGGCGAGCCGATGAAGGATGAGTTGCTATCATCCATTGTGTTCGCTCTGCCCCAGGAGTTGATCAGCAGCAACGGTCATGGCTTCGCTCGGGGTGAACTCGAAGCGGCGCAGCCGGGTAATCCACCGAACAAGCCGGAAAAACCGGAGCAACCAGGCCTGCCGCCGCCGGGTCCGCCGGGGAAACCAGGTCTGCCACCACCGAGTCCGCCGGGGAAACCGGGCCTGCCGCCGCCCGGTCCGATGGAACCGGGGTTACCCCCCCCGGAGCCAGAGCAAGCGCCGGCTTTACCGCCGAACCAACCAGAGGATTCAACGCAGTATATCGCCTAGGAATGTTTGCGGGGAGTTGGTTGACCATCAGGTCAAGTCAGGCCAGGCGGAGGATACTGGTGTAGTTTGAGAAGGTGGCACGGGCGTCCCGCCCGTGAATACACGCGCAAGATGCGCGTGCCACATCAAACTGCACCAGCACCCAGGCGGAGAATGCCTGCGCCCCAGCGTGCGTGTATCGAGAGCTTCCACGATACACGCAACTGGGCCATAAGAAGCGAACTCTGCGAAGCCTCTCTATCTCGCTAGTAATCTGCGATGGATTATCAGAATCGCATCGAGTTGTGCGTGGCCGCCCTGCAACGAAGCGGCCACCACGCCGTTATTAACTGGATAACCTCTAACTTCGCGAACCCTGTTAGCTTTCTCAACAACTGCCAGCCCGGTGTAAATCCGTTCTTAATGTGTACTGAGGAGCAGAGGATTGAGCTCGCGCCAAGGAAGGTCTTAATTTACAACTATGAAGACCGTCCGCTTAGTGCGGCGTTCCCGCCGGAGTTTCTTGATAACAAAAAAGAATGGTTCGGCGATAGTGGAAATTCTATTTACGTTCTTGTTCTGCGCGATCCATTCAATAACTTCGCCAGTAAATACAGGTGGGCAATAAACGGGACGAAGTGGACCCCGCAAATGGCATGGGTCACACGTGAGCTACCCGAGCTTTGGAAATCTTATGCAAGAGAACTCCTGGGCAATACTGGTTTGATGCCGGCGCCGAAAGTTTTCGTTAATTACAATCGTTGGTTTGCCGATGACAAATATCGACGGGACACGGCAGATCGTTTAGGCCTGAGCTCAGCGGACCAGGGATTGACCGAAGTCGCCAAGTGGGGACCAAACACCTGGGGCGACTCTTTTGATAATTTGAATTTCGAGGGCCGCGCGAACGAAATGAAGGTATTCGAGCGCTGGCGCTACTTTGTGGATGACCCCGTTTTCAGGGGTCTGTTTCGCGATAATGAGTTGCTTAGTCTCTCTGAACAGATATTCGGGATCATTCCCGGTACGAGTGTTCTTTATCCATGAACAGTACCACTCAGCAGATTCGGTACCAGGAAGAATCGCCGGGCGTGATCTCGATGCAACTTTACGAGGTCGCTGAATGCGAGCAGATCGTTGCGGAGCTCAAAACCCTCGAAGGGTGGGCCGCGGCACAGGTACGCGATGCGAAAGACGCTGAGGATTATGAAGTATTGACCCGACGGGACGTTCGCTCGTCAAGTATGCTGTTGACCGCTGCGGCGGAAAAGTTTTATCGCCAGTTTGATGCCCGCATGGATGCGAAACTAAAACCGCTGGTCAAACAACACTGGCGAATCGATCTCACCCGCCATTCAGGTACTCACCTCGTCAGATACGGCGCCGCTGACCACTATGTGCCGCACCAGGACACGGGCCCGGGCCTGGAAGATCGCTACCTCAGCGTGGTTTGTTATTTGAACGATGATTTCAGTGGGGGCCAGACGTCATTCCCGGGACTGAACTACGTGGCCACGCCACAATCGGGCAAGGCTATCATCTTTCCTTCAAACTACCTTCATTGCAGTGAACCGGTGACAAGCGGTGAGAAGTTTGTCCTGGTGTCATGGATAAACGGTCCCAGGCCGGTGAGTTGGATCTAGCCGTTGATCGCTGTAGGGAAGTAAGCGTCACGATAAAACTCTCTGGCTTCTCTGATTTGCCCCAGAATCTCGCCGAGTATCGTTCCCGCAGGAGCATCGAGCGTCGGGCTCCAGAGTTCGCGCACTTGCTCGTCAGTAAAAAACGTCCGTTTGGTCCATCGCTCGTCGCCGTAGGCATAATGAATCATCGGCGCGCTCACTTTTTCAGCTGGCCAATAATTATGAGCCGACAGCTGGGTGACATTTAATTTCAGGCCCAGCTTTACCACTGCCAGCCCGAACGCGTACATAATGTCTTCCCAACGCCGCGCAGGAAAAGCTTCGACTGCTTCCAGCCACGTTCTTCCCAACACATGCGCCTCAGTAACAGGAATGACGTAGGGAACACCACAGCGCAACGAGTCTTTTTGTGGCTCAAGCTGCTCGCGATTCATGCCAAGCTCGCGCAAGGCATCGCTGACAAAATCGCGATCGTAGTTCATATAAGTAATGAAATCGCCAGAGAGCACTTCGGGAAAATCTACCGCCCGAGCGAAGATCATGTCCGGATCACAGAGCACAATCAGCACGTCCTGGCCGGCAAAGATTTCGGCGGCGCGGATCAGGCTGCCGGCGGTATTGCGCGGCGCGTACTCATCACCCAACGCGTTAATGCGATAACCTGGCGCGCCATAGATACAGCAACCGGCTTTCGCTAAAGCGCGAAAATCCGGATGCCAGTCAGCTCCCGAATCATGAACAATTATGATTGGCTGATGATTCATGCGGGTGACGCACGAGTAGTAAAACAGCTTGCACTGCCACCCCATGTACGCATTGTTCTCTGCGGAAACGACTATCTGGTGATTCGGGCTACTCATGGTCGATGGACTCGCGGTCCCTCGCGAGCGACGGGATTCGCGCATGCTAACGGCTTTCTTTCCCGAAGACAACGAACTCAAGCAAAAGGAAAGGCCTAAGATTCCGGGCTTGCCTGCGACAATTGTTCCCGCCGGAAAAGTCCTGAGTTTGGAGGTTTTTGCGTTCTCGTGATACGCTCATCCGCGTATGAAGCAACTCACGCAGGAAGAGTTTCTGGGTCTGATTCGTGATGACGTAGAAACTGAAGGGTCGCAAAAGGCGCTGGCGGCTAAGCTGGACGTTTCTGAGACGTATTTAAGCGATGTGTTGAGAGGGCGTCGGTCCGCGGGTAATAAGATATTAACCCGATATAACCTGCGCGCGGTGACGAGCTACGCGCCGGCCGAGAAAGAGGAGAAGGAAACGAAATGAGAGACGCTACGCATATCGCAGTATTGTTGGATCGTTCAGGATCAATGGGAGTGGTGAAAGACGAAACCATTAGCGGGTTTAACTACTTTCTGAAAGAGCAGAAGGCCGCCGGTGACAACGCTACGTTTACGCTGGTCCAGTTCGATAGTGAGAGCACGGACGTTGTTCATGAAGCCAGACAGGTTCGCGACGTGCCCGATTTGAACCAGGATACCTATCAACCTCGGGGCAGCACGCCGTTACTTGATGCGCTGGGCCAAACCATCATCAGCACGGGAAGAACGTTGGCGGCGATTCCCGAAGCGCAGAGACCCGACAAGGTGGTGTTTGTGGTAATCACCGACGGCGAAGAGAACGCCAGCCATCAGTTTACCAAGGCCCGCGTAAAGGAGATGATCGATCACCAGATAGGAAAGTACAACTGGAAGTTCATATATCTCGGCGCGAACCAGGATGCCTTTGCGGAAGCCGGCGCGGTCGGAATCCCTATGTCGACAGCGGCGAACTACGCTCCTGCCAGATTGCAGGTGGCCTTCGCGGGAACCTCAGCTAACGTTGCCAGCTACCGCAGATCAGGCCGGGCGGCGAGCCTCGAGTATTCGGATGACCAACGCGAAGAGATGGTGAACCCTGAAGAGCCCGAAGACAAAGAAGAGTAACTCCCTTTCATGGACCTAGCGGCTTCGCCGGAAATGGCGAGGCCGCTGTTTCTTTCCAGTTGATGATTTTCTTCGCTCTGTCACCGAATTATCATGATCACTTTGCGCTCACGCCCGCCATCGAACTCGCAGAGAAAGATTCCCTGCCAACGGCCGAGCAATAACTCGCCGTCTTTGAAAGGAATGGTCACGCTGGAGCCGACCAGGCTGGCCTTGATGTGGGCGTCAGAGTTCTCTTCGCCGTGCCGAAATCCCATGCCGTGTTGGGGAATCACAGTTCTGAGCAGATGCAGCATGTCGCGCGGCACGTCCGGATCGGCATTCTCGTTCACGGTCAAGCCCGCCGTGGTGTGCTGCACATAGAGCATTACGACACCCTCACCGGCTCCTGACTCTTTCAAATGCCGCTGTACTTCGTCCGTGAATTCGACCAACTCTTCGCGTTGATGAGAGCGAACCTTGAGAACATACATGGCGAAGATTGTAGCGTAAGGAAAGCCATGGAGGCACACCCGCCGGACAGTCAGCAGGGTGAGTGCTTTGACTAATCTTTGTCTTCTCAGCCTTCTTTTTGATTGACCAGGGCGCGACGAGTCGAGTCATCATTGCGATTCGATTCCGCCCCGACTAAGAACGCGTCTTAACGGAACGTTGACGATGGCGCCTCGTCGCCCGTGCCGCTTCGGCTTTCGACCGAGCCGATCTTCGTCATGCCTTTGAAGTGCCAGCAATCCACACTCCACACCGGCACGACACCTTCGCGATCGACACCAGTAGTACGCCGATGGCTGTTGTCGTTTCCCGGCCCAAGCCGCTAATCAAAGCGACCTGGCGCAGAATTAGATTCTTACTCCCACAATTTCACAGTCTTGTCCGCGCTCGCACTCGCCAGCGTGCCGTCGGGAGAGAAAGCAACTGACTCGACCACATCATCATGGCCCTTGAGTGCGAACCTCAACTCAGCCGTCTGAACGTCCCAGACGTGCACGGTCTTGTCATAGCTGCCGCTGGCCAGCAGCTTGCCGTCCGGTGAGAAAGCGACCGACGTCATATTGTCCTCTCCTGTCAGGGTCTTCTTAGGCGCGCTGGTTTTCGCATCCCACAATTTCACGGTTTTGTCTCCGCTAATGCTTGCCAACATGTCTTCGCGTGGTGAGAAAGCCACCGCCAGCACGATGTCATCTGTTTTAATCGTCTGCTTCAACGCGGCCGTCTGAGCGTCCCACAGCCGGATTGTTTGGTCCCTGCTGCCGCTTGCGATCGTGCGACCATCCAGCGAGATGGCGACAGACATTACGGTGTCGCTGTGCCCTGAGAGTGTCTGCTTCGCACTTCCCGTCTTTGCGTCCCACAGTTTTACCGTCTTATCAAAACTGCCGCTCGCAACGGTTTGGCCATCCGGAGAGAAGGCGACCGAAGTTATCTCGCCACCGTGTCCACTCAGTGTTTGCTTCTCCGCTCCTGTCGCCGCGTCCCACAATCTGATCGTATTCTTGAATCCATCCACGGTCGCCAATGTTTCGCCCTGGGGAGAAAAAGCGACTGGCGGTCCCGTCTCTGCCAAAGTCCGTTTCAACGACCCGGTTTGCGCATCCCAGAGCTTTACTACGTTACCGAGTCCGCCACTTGCCAATGTCTTTCCGTCACCAGAGAAAGCAGCCGACCTCACGCTTTCATCGTGTCCGGTCAATGTTTGCTTTAACGAGCCCTTGAACGCGTGTTCTGCCGTCGGTTTCGGTGATAAGGCGGATTCTTTTTTCGCGCAAGCCAGAGAGATGCATGTCAGGAGCAGAATGAAAGTAAACTGCGTCTTTCGTTGGGCAGTCAGCGACGATGTAGTAAACATGTGAACCTCTCTGAAAAAACCTTTATGACGGAACTACTTACTTAAGAATTCGACATCGTTGAAACTAATTACTTAGGGCTCCATCTGCTGCCGTCTTTGAAGATCACTTCCTTCAGCGAGCATTCGGCTTTGGTCGCGCTTGGATCCAACGTCATTTGATCTTCATATGTCTTGCCTTTTTCGATTGGTTGCTGAGTCGAGTGGACTATATTCTGCCACGCGATCATGGTTTGCTCCACTACCTTCCCCCCGGCGTCGGTTTCTTTTAGAGCAAGATGGACCTCCTCGATAGGTTTGTCGGTGTTCACCTTGATCTTGTACGAGATGCTCGTCTTGTCAGGCGTTATCCCGCCGTAGAAGAATTCAACCGGCGCTCCGCTGGTTGATTCTGAAGCAGCCGATTGCGAGCTTTGAGTTTTTGCAGGTGTCGATTGCGAACTCGCAGTCGATTGCGTGTTGCTGGGTTCAGAACGTTGCGTGTTGCGGCAAGCGGAGAAAAGTGCGGCAGCCAGAAACAACCCGATGTAAGTTTTCATTTGGCTTCTCCTTTTCGCGCGGTACAAACCACCGGTGATAGCGAGCGGTCTTTCCCGAGATTCAAACTACGGAGCTGTGAAACCGGTTAACGGACTGCCGAAGAACGCGTCGGTCTTGTAAGCATTGCGATCCCAGGTGCCATCCTGATCGCCAATGATCTGCACGGGCACGACGATGCGACCCGTGCCGAGACTGTTCTGCTTCCCGATTCCCGTATCGACGAGCTGGTAGTTCGTACCCATGGTGAACTTGGCGGTGCGAGCGAGCTTGCCGTTCTCGAGGATTTTGATTTCATACTCGCCCGGGTTTTTGTACATCTGAAAGTCCCTCGGATGAGACTCAGGCTGCTTGTCCCAGACCAGCGCGTTGACTGAGAACATTCGGCGACAGTAACCGTAGGACGATTCGTAGGATGCAAGGTTGGTGATTTGGCAATAGGTGGTTCCGGCGGTGGCGTTGCCACCCGTGCTGTCAGCAACCATCTTGCCCTGGTAATAAAGGTAGGCGACGTACTTACCATAGTCGAGCAGGGTGGGGTCGCCTTTGAACCAGGTCACGAAAGTGAATCGCCCTTCCGTCGATGATGGTGTGTAGCCGGGGCGAAAATCCATGATGTCGTAATCGTAGACATAGCCGATGGGCAGGTTCCAGTCGTAATTGACGTAGTATGAGAAGTTGTTCTTGAACTTCGGCAGATCGACTACGCCGACATGAAACTTCTCGACCTTGAACTTGCCGACAAACAGCTCTTGTTCGTGCTTTCCAACTCATTCTTGAGAATGATCTTGAAGCCGGCGAGGCCGGTCTCGATCGTTGCGTCCTGGTCCCTAACGTCGTTTGAGTTCATTCCGCACTCGGTAGGCCACCAGTAACCGTCTTTGGTTTCGTTGGTGGCACAGTCGAACTTGATCCAGGGCTTGCCCGAAGGCAAAGTGAATTCTACCGACAACTGACTACCCGCCGAGATCGGACCGACGACTCGGTAAACTATGCGCGGCGTCCAACTCCAGGTTTCCTGATCTTCCTGGCCGTTGCGGTAATACTGCGGGTGCGTTCTCAGCGTGATCTGGATCGAAGGCTTGTTGACTGTCTGGGCCGAGACTGACCCATTTGCGGAAAAGGTTCGACAACGCCGGGCCGGCAAGAACTAAAAGTAATGCGGCCCCAATTGAGCTGGTTCGAAATTTCATTGTGCTCCTCCTTCTTCTGCTTCTGCCCGGTTACCGGAATCGCAGTGATGCTAAACCAGAAATCCTCAGTGGTCGAACTTCCGCAACTCACTGAAGGACAGAGTCCTCAAGGGCCGGAGAATCGGTCGTGGGACGAGCTTCGATCTGAGCCACGTTTTCAGGAATTGCTCAAGCGAATGAAACTTGAATAGCCGCTTCGGGTTTCCATGACTCGACGAAACGACCAGGCGCTCACTCTTCTTCTTCACTCGGGGCTCGCCGCACGCGAATGGTCGAGTCGGGAGGTTGCGCTGGTGCGGTCTTCGTCGCGGGATAGACGGCGCGCGCGCCGACCTCCGGACGGAATTGACCTTGCTCGTCGTAGAGACGTTTGTATTGCAGCGTGTTGCGCACGACGCCCTGAATGTAGAGACGCGTTTCCCGGAACGGCACCGCTTCCGCCCATTCATCAATCTCTAAAGGCAGCGTCGCGCGCCATTGCCCCACGCGACCGGGCCCCGCGTTATAAGCCGCGGCGACGTATTCAATGCGGCCATACTTATCGAGTTGATCGCGCAGGTACGCGGTGCCGAGTTGAATGTTCAAACGCGGCTCGAACAGCGCTTCCATGGTGACCGCGCGATCGACGCCAGACCTCTTCGCAGTAGTCACCGCGGTAGGCACGACGAGCTGCATCAGGCCATAGGCCCGGGCCGAAGAAACGGCGCGGGGATTGAAAACTGATTCCTGCCGAATCAAGCCGGCAACCTGAAAAGGATCCAGCCGGCGCGCCCGCGACTCCTGAGTGATGATGTCCCAATAGCTGAGAGGATAGAAAATGTCCCATTCGTCCCGTCGCATCTCTTCCGGTTTCATCTGGGAGTAGTCAGGATAGCTCCGCTTCAAGACATTGAGCGCCTGCACGTTGTCATTCTTAGCCCGATATATGCGCGCGATGGCGAGATTCACTCTGGGGCTGGCTGGCGCGGCTGAGGAAGCCACAGCAAGTTCCTCCAAAGCCCAGTCGTCCGTGCCGATAATCGAGAGCTGATCCGCTTTGGCAACGTGTCCGTCCTCATTTGGCCCAGCGGTTTCTTCGGCGACGGCGACAGTTTTCAAATTCGCGACGGCCCGCCCGACTGGAGAGTCAGAGGGAAAGTCCTTCGACGCAACGTTGCCGTTGCGATTCATTGTGTCCAGTCGTTGCTTAGCCAGATAGCCGTACCAGTTCGCGTCATACCGAGCCTGCAAACCCTGATAGATCGCGCGTGCTTCCGCCGGCTTACCAGCGCGCTCGCTGTCGCGCGCAGCCCAGTACGCCGCCTTGCCGCGAAAATCCGTGTTGCGATCGGCGTAGTTGGCGAGGTGCTCAGTCAACAACCGCGATGACTCAGCGAAGTTCTTCGCGTCGTGAGCCTGCCAGGCCAGATAGAACTGCGCGGGAGTTACTTCCGCGGCGCCGGAATAAAAGTTGACAGCCGCGCGATAAAAGTAAGAGGCGTTGACGGCGTCCTTGGCATCTTCAGCGGCCTGTCCCAACTGGACGAATGCTCGCGTCGTCCACGTGCTGTTTGGAAAAGCTCGCCGCAGGTCCTCGGTCGTCGCGCGTGCCTGGGCCCATTGTTTCGAGCGGCCATAGGCCAGCGCCAAATTGAACATGGCTTCCGCTTTTGATTCGCCGGCTGCCATAGATGTCGACGCCAGAGCTGACGTGGCGTCGGCGTATCTCCTGGCGTTAGCGGCCGCAGTTGCGCGTCGCGCCTGCGTTGCGGCGTTGGCGCTGTTTGGAAAGCTCGTGAGTGCAGTCGTGTAGGCGTCAAAGGCTTCGCTGAAACGCTTCGCGGCAAAAAG
>Ga0070707_100007634_pt1 | contig 10044 bp, 5 predicted proteins | sample KBSK5502metaG_FD_65468 | JGI IMG/M metagenome (GOLD analysis project Ga0070707, IMG submission 65468) | Corn, switchgrass and miscanthus rhizosphere microbial communities from Kellogg Biological Station, Michigan, USA - KBS K5-50-2 metaG | ecosystem: Host-associated > Plants > Roots >... | reverse complement strand
CGTTGAGCTACCTCCGCCGCTTCCCGATCGACGTCGTCAAGATCGACCGGACCTTCATCGAGGACATCGACGAGGACGACGGCGCCCGGGCGCTCGTCCGCGGGATCGTCCAGCTGGCGCACAGCCTGAAGCTGACGACCGTCGCCGAGGGCGTCGAGACGGATGCCCAGCAGAAGCGGCTGGTGCGGATCGGCTGCGATCGGATCCAGGGCTTCTTCATCTCCCGCCCGATGGACGTCCGCGCCGCGACCGACTTCGTCCTCGGCAGCGCGCTGATCAGCCTGTGGGTCGGCCACGCCGGGCCGGAGCTGACGATCATCAAGTCGGTCGTGGCCGACTTCGAGCGGGCGAACCCGGGCATCCGCGTCGAGATCACCGGCGGAGTCACCGACGAGCGGATCCACGAGGCAATGGAGAGCGACGACCCGCCGACGGTCGTCAGCTCATTCGAGTCCGACAGCTTCGGGACAGCGCGGTCGCGGAACGCGCTGCTGAACCTCGAGCCGTTCATGCGCCGCGACGGGATCGACGAGTCGATCTTCACGACCGCCACCGCGGCGTACACCCGGGACGAGGGCGGTCGCTGGGCGCTGCCGATGCTCGCCGACACCTACGGCCTGGTCTACAACCGGAAGATCCTGGAGGCGGCGGGCGTTCGCAAGCCGCCCCGAACGATCAGCGAGCTGACCGAGCTGGCCAAGCGCCTGACCGTCCGCAACCCGGACGGCTCGCTCCGGGTGGTGGGGTTCGATCCGACGATCGGGTTCTACGAGAACTCGCTGGCGACGCTCGGTCATGCCTTCGGCGTGCGCTGGCTCGACGCGGACGGGGTGCCGGCGATCGACGGCGACGACGCCTGGATCCGCTTCCTGACCTGGCAGAAGGAGCTCGTCGACTGGTACGGCCAGGCCGACCTGGTGGCGTTCCACGAGGAGCTCGGCGAGGAGTTCGCGCCGAACAACGGCTTCCAGCAGGGCCGCCTGGCGATGTGCCTCGACGGCGAGTGGCGGGTCGCGTTCATCGCCGTCGAAGCCGAGGAGCTCGACTACGGCACCGCACCCCTGCCGGTCGACGACGGGCGGCCGGAGCTGTACGGGTCCGGCTACATCAACGGCAGCGTCATCGGGATCCCGGCGCGGGCGCGCCACGCCGAGGCCGGCTGGCAGCTCCTCCGCTACCTCGCGACCGACGAGCTGGCCCTGGCGAAGCTCTCGAATGGCCTCCGCAACGTGCCATCGACGCGCGCCTCGCTCCACTCGCCGGCGCTCGTGCCCGATCGTCGCTTCGCCGTCTTCCTCGACATCTTCGGCCACGAGAGGTCGACGACGGTTCCGCTCGGCGCCACGGGCCCGGCCTTCCAGGAGGTGCTCGACCGATTCGTCGCTGCGTGGCAGGCCGGCGAAGTCCCGAACCTGGCAGCCGGCCTGGCCCTCGTCGACCGGGTCATCCGCGACCGCCTCCGCGACGGGACCGACACGGTCGACGGGAGCGAGCCCGAGCCGGTTCAGGCCGCCTGACCAGGGTCGACGAGCGGCCCCTGTCGATTCTCAGCCAGCGACCGTGACGCCGGACACCTGAGCGGCGACCGCCACAACCGGAGGCGGTGGCGCAACCGTCGCCGCGGGGATCGGCTCGACCAGCCAGGTGTCGGCACACGCCGTGGCCATGTCGTGGAGCAGGTCCGCGGCGCGGGTCGACCCGGCGGCGCGATGGGCCTCGAGCAGCGCGACGAGCTCCTCGACGAGCGCCGCGCCGTCGTCCCGCTCGACCGCAACCGCGGCCAGCCTCGTCGCCTGAACGCTCCGCGTGTCGAGCGCGGCGAGGTGTCGCCCATCCGGGTCGTACAGGAACGCCCGGCCGCCGGTCATTCCGGCCCCGAAGTTCGCCCCGACCGGACCCAGGACCACGACCGAGCCGCCGGTCATGTACTCGCAGCCGTGCGGGCCGAGGCCCTCGACGACCGCCGACGCGCCGGAATTCCGCACGGCGAAGCGCATGCCGGCGCGACCGATGACGTGTAGCCGCCCGCCGGTCGCGCCGTACAGACACGTGTTCCCCGCGATCGCCTGGCGCCGCGCCTCCGCGGCGAGGTCCGGCTCGGGGGCCACCACGACGACGCCGCCCGCCAGGCCTTTCGCCACGTAGTCGTTGGCCTGGCCGACGAGCCGCAGCTCGATCGACCGACCGGCGAACGCCCCGAACGACTGGCCCGCCGCGCCCCGCAGGCCGAGCGAGATCGGGCCGGTCAGCTCGCCCCGTTCGATGGCGCCCGTCAGGCTCGCGCCGAACGATCGATCGGCGGTCGACAGTGCGAGCCCGTCCGCGCGGAAGCCGGACTGGCCGCCAAGCGCCGCCGTCAGGCGATGCTCGAGCGGGCTGGCAAGACCGTGGCGGACCGACCGGCCGGCCGACTCGGGCGCCCGGCGTCGCCCGAGGTCGGCGGGCCAGCCGGAGGCGCCCAGGACCGGCGCCAAGTCGAGCGTCGCGGCCCGTCGATCCGCGGCGAGGTAGCGCCGCGATTCGCCGACCACGTCCCCGACCTCGCGGGCCCCGACGGCGGCGAGCTCGGCCCGAAGTTCTTCAGCGAGCCCCAGCGCGAACCGTTCGACCTGTTCGGGCGTGCCGGCGAACTTCGCGCGGAGGTCCTCGCGTTGTGTGGCGATCCCGGTCGGGCAGGTGTCGAGGTGGCACTGGCGGGCCATGTCACAGCCGACGGCGACGAGCATCGCGGTCCCGAACGCGAACTCCTCCGCGCCGAGGAACGCGGCGACGATCAGGTCCCGGCCGGTCCGGAGGCCGCCGTCGGTCCGCAGCGCGACGCGATCGCGGAGACCGTTGCGGAGGAGCGTCTGGTGGACCTCTGCCAGCCCGAGCTCCCACGGCACGCCGACGTGCTTGATCGAGCTGAGCGGCGACGCGCCCGTCCCGCCGGCGTGGCCCGACAGGTGGATGTACGTCGCGCCGGCCTTCGCGACGCCGGCCGCGATCGTGCCGACGCCACGGGTCGCGACGAGCTTCACGCCGATCCTCGCGGCCGGGTTGATCGCGCGCAGGTCGGCGATCAGCTGGGCGAGGTCCTCGATCGAGTAGATGTCGTGGTGCGGCGGCGGGCTGATGTAGCCCATGCCCGGCTGGCCGCGACGGAGCGTTGCGATCCAGGCCGTGGCCTTCTTGGCCGGAAGCTGGCCACCCTCGCCGGGCTTGCTGCCCTGGGCGATCTTGATCTCCAGCTGCTCGCCGCGGGCGAGGTACGCCGCGGTGACGCCGAACCGGGCCGACGCGACCTGCTTGATCCGGGCGTCGTGGCGCTCGCCGTCCGGGCCGGGGACGTACCAGGCCGGATCCTCGCCGCCCTCGCCGGTGTTGGCGGCGCCGCCGGCGCGCTGAATTCCGATCGTCAGCGTCTGGTGCGCCTCCGGCGACAGCGCCCCGACGGACATCGCGCTGACGACGAAGCGCCGGGCGATCGACCGCGCGGGCTCGACCTCGTCGAGGGCGATCGGGACGACGCCGCGCGGGCGACGGACCCGCAACAGGTCGCGAATGACGGTCGGCGCGTGACGCGCGGCGGCCTCGTGCTGCTCGGCCACCGCCGCGAAGCCCGAAGCCGTCTGGATCTCGGCCACGATCTTCGGTGCGTAGCGATGGACCTCGCCGTCCGCCCTGAACCGGGCGAACCCCGGGTCCTGGAGCTTGTTCGACGGCGTCTGCGCGCCGATCGATGCCGCCGCCGCCCGTCGCTGGAGCTGCCGCTCCGCCAGCTCCCCGAAGCCGACCCGGCCCGGCCAGGCCGGTGCCGACGGGAAGCACCGATCGCGGACCTCGGCGGCCAGCTCGATCGTCTCGAACAGCCCGCCGCCGATATACGAGGCGGCAGTGCTGATCCCCATCCGGGCGAGCGTCTTGCGGAGCCCGGCGTCGAACGCGTCGATCAGGTTCCCGACCGTCGCGGCGGTGTCGAGCTCATCGGCGCCGCGGCTGCCCGCGAGCTCTGCCGCCAGCTCGACCGCGAGCCACGGCACGACCGCGGTGGCGCCCGAGGCGAGGACCATTGCCGCGCTGTGGACATCGAGGATGTCGGCGGCCTCGACAGCGATGTCGGCGCGGCCGCGGAGCCCGGCGTCGGTCAGCGCGGTGTGGACCGCGCCGGCGGCGAGGATCGAGGGGATCGGCAGGCGATCCCGCCCGAAGCCCCGGTCCGAGAGAACCAATAGCTCCGTGCGGCCACGCGCGGCGGCCACGGCGTCGGCGGCCAGGCGATCCAGCGCGTCGACCAGGCCCTGGCGTCCATCGATCGCCCGCCAGGTCGCATCGAAGGTCCGGGTCGGCCCGGGGAAGGCGCGAAGGAGTGCCGGCAGGTCGGCGAGGAACGGCCGTTCGAGGCGGTACGTCCGCGATCGCCGCGGCGGGCCACCGAGCAGAGGCGAACGCCGCCCCAGCTCCACCCGCAGGTCCATCACCGTCCGCTCCCGTTCCGGGTCGATCGGCGGGTTCGTGACCTGGGCGAACGACTGGCGGAGGTGATCGGTCACCGGCCGGTCGATCCGGCCGAGGGCGGGTGTCGGCGTGTCGTCGCCCATGCTCCACAGCGGCTCGTGGCCCTCGAGGGCCATCGTCTTGATGTCGAGGCGGGCGTTCTCGGCGTGCAGACCGGCGATGAACCGCAGGTCGGACGGCGTCGGCGTGACACCCGCGCCGACCGGGGCAAGGGACGAGTCCTCATCCCCGGGGGCAGGATCGAGATGGGTCGGTCGCGCCGCGTCGTGGATCGGCAGGCGGCGGAGCAGATGGGCCTTCGCCTCGGCGTCCTCCAGGACGAGGCCCCGCGACGGCTCCACGAGGAGCATCTCCCCGGGCCCGAGCCGGCCACGCCGAACCGTCTCGGAGGGACGGAGCGGGATCGCGCCGGCTTCGCTGCCCACGGCCACCAGCCGATCGGCGGTGACGGCGAAGGCGGTCGGCCGCAATCCGTTGCGATCCGCGATCGCGCCGACTCTCCGACCGTCGCCGAAGACGATCGCGGCGGGCCCGTCCCACGGCGCGAGGAAGCCGGCCGTGCGTCGGCGCAGCGCGGCGACGTGGGGATGGGGCGCCCGGCGGAGGCCGGGCGCCTCTGGCATCGCGGTCAGGACTGCCGTCCCCAGGTCCCAGCCCGTCGCGACGAGGAGTTCGAGCATCTCGTCGAGCGACTGCGAGTCGGAGCCATCGGCAGCCAGGAGGGGGCCGGCGCCGGTAAGCTCGGGCCCGACCCCACTCGGCGCGGCGACGTCAGCCACGCGTCCCAGCACTTGGGCGCGGTTGCCGCGCACGGTGTTGATCTCGCCGTTGTGGGCGATCGTCCGGAACGGCTGGGCGAGCCGCCAGGTCGGCTGGGTGTTCGTCGCGTAGCGCTGGTGGAACACGGCGTATGGCACGCGGATGCCCGGCGCCCGCAGGTCCGGGTAGAGATCCGGCAGCCGCGCCCCGGCGACGAGGCCCTTATAGACGATCGTCCGGCACGACGCGGACGGCACCGCGATCACGTCGCCGAGACCGGCCGAACGGGCGGCGGTCTCCAGCCGGCGACGCATGACGACGAGTTGGCGCTCGAAGGCCGCGTCGGACAGCCGTGCGCCGATCCGGGCGTCCCACGGCCGATGGACGAAGACCTGGACGAACGATGGCCGACACGCCCGTGCATCGCCGCCGAGCGCGCCGGCGTTCGACGGGACCGTCCGCCAGTCGATGACCGTCAGGCCGCTCTCGCGGAGGACCTCGGCGACGAGGCGCCGGGCGACTCCGCCTCGAGCGCCCGCGCCCGTTCGCGGGAGGAAGAGCTGGACGACGCCCGGTCCCTCGGCCGCCCAGGTCGCGTCGAGGTCGAGCGACGCCAGGACCGACGGCGCCAGCGGCAGCGACACGCCCGCTCCGTCGGACGACGCCCCGTCGGCCCCGAACGCCCCGCGGTGGGCGAGCGCGGCCAATCCCCGCAGCGCGAGGGGAAGAACCTCCGCGAACCGCATCCCACCGGCGTCCGCGACGAACCCGACCCCGCACGCATCGTGCTCGAACGCGGGATCGTAGAGCGGGGCCGGGTCCCGGCGGCGGTCGGATCGTCGCAGCGGCTCGATGGGCATCGTCTCGTTCCGTGTCCGGGCGTCGATCACGCTCAGAGTCGATCGAGGATCGTCATCCGGGGACAGGGCGGCAGCAGCGGTGACGACGCGCTGACGATGCGATTCGGTGGCGATCCCAGCGCGCCGACACCGGCCCGATACCCGCCGTCCGACGCGCGACGCGGCTCATCGCCCTTCTCGAGGGAGCCGAAGACGAACCGACCGCCCGGGAGGAGCCGGGCGGGCGGTCGATGCTTGAGCGGAGCGGCGGGCCCGGACGGGAGTGGCCGGACCCGGGCCGCTACGCCTGATAGGCCACCTCTCCGTGGATCGCGAGGTCGATGCCGAGCTCCTCTTCCTTGGCCGAGATCCTCAGGCCGAGGACGAAGTCGACCACCTTCACGATCACGAAGGTCGCCACGACCGCGTAGGCGATCGTTGCGGCGACGGCGACCAGCTGGGTCAGCACCTGCCCGGCGTTGCCGTCGATGAGGCCCTTGAAGTTGGCCTGGACGGCGGACGTCGCGAGGACGCCGGTCGCCAGGGCGCCGAACACGCCACCGACACCGTGGACCGCGAAGACGTCGAGCGCGTCGTCGACCTTGATCCGCTCGCGGAGGAGCGTCGCGCTGTAGCACAGGCCGCCGGCAACGAGCCCGATCAGGATCGCGCCGCCAGGCGTGACGAACCCGGACGCCGGCGTGATCGCGACCAGCCCGGCGACGGCGCCGCAGGCGGCCCCGACGACGCTGACTTTCCGCTTGTGGAGGTAGCTCGCGCCAACCCAGGTCAGGGTCGCGGCCGCGGCCGCCGTGTTAGTGACGATGAACGCGCTGGCGGCCAGACCGCCCGCGGTCACGGCCGACCCGGCGTTGAAGCCGAACCAGCCGAACCACAGCAGGCCCGCACCGAGGACGGTCATCGGGATGTCGTGCGGCTCGAGGCCCTCGCCGTTGACGACGCGGCGCCCGATGAGGAGAGCAACGATCAGCGCCGAGAGGCCAGACGACGCGTGGACGACCGTGCCGCCGGCGAAGTCGAGCGCGCCGAGCTTGAACAGCCAGCCGTCGCTCGCCCAGACCCAGTGCGCGATCGGCGAGTAGACGAGGATGGACCAGAGGATGGTGAAGAGCACGAAGGAGGCGAACCGCTTCCGCTCGGCGAACGCGCCGGTGATCAAGGCCGGGGTGATCGCCGCGAACATCAGCTGGAAGGCCGCGAACAGGACGAACGGGATCGTCGTCGCGTAGATCGTGCTCGGCTCGAGGCCGACGTTGAAGAAGCCGACGAAGCTGAGGTTGCCAACGAGCCCTGGGATGCCCAGGAGGTTGGCGTCCGGCCCGAACGCCAGGCTGAACCCGACCAGGACCCAGACGACGCTTACGATCGCCAGCCCGAAGAAGCTGTGCATGATCGTCGACAGGACGTTCTTTCGGCGCACCAGGCCGCCGTAGAAGAGGGCCAGGCCCGGCAACATGATCATCACCAGTGCCGTGGCCGCGAGCATCCAGGCGGTATCGCCGCTGTTCATCGATCCCGTTCCTCCTGCGGTTGGCCGTCACGCCTTCGGCCGTTATACCGGGAAGATGGGCGCCCTGCACAACGGATTCGTCGTCAACTGGGGGAGGAAAACCTTGCGATCCGGTAGCGGCTCCGTGAACTTGTGCGATTCGCACAAAGGTAGCCGCCGAGTAGCCCGAACATCAGCCCGCGCCTCGCGAGCGCCCGGTCGCCGGACGACGAGCTAGGTCGCGGCAGCTGGGTCGAGGTCGCGAGCCACCGTCCGCGCGATGACCCGACGGGCGGCCTCGATCGCCTCGCGCGACGACGCCAGCAACTGATCGGTCTGCTCGAGCTGCTGGTCCGTCAGCAGCCGATGCATCGAGCGCAGCTCGATGACGTTGACTTCGATCGCCTTTCGCTCGGGTGCGCCGGCGGGCAGCTGATCCAGCACCCGCTCAGCCTCGCGCCAAACCTCGAGCAGCTCTTCGAGCAGGATCGCCACGGTACCCCTTCACCCCTGAAGTGTTGATCCTGAGTGTCGAGATTCTGTCCCAACGTCGCGATCGCTGCAAGCGCCGACCTGTGGCGAGCCGGGTGGGATTCGAACCCACGACACAGGGATTAAAAGTCCCCTGCTCTGCCTCTGAGCTACCGGCCCGAGGGGCAAGCGTACCGGACGGCCGAGCCTGGCTTGGGGCCTACTCCTCGATCGACGCTTGCCGGTCGCGGAGGTGGCGACGGAAGGTGACCGACGGGTCCTCCGCCCGCTTCCGGAGGTAGTCGGCGAAGCCGAACTGCTCTCGGAGCGACGTGCCGGCACGGGCCAGGTCGGCTTGGGCGCGCTCCGTCGCGACGATCTGGCGCGCGGTGTCGACGACATCGAGATCGGCGGTGGAGACCGCGACGAGGCCGTCATTGTCGACGAAAACCGTGTCGTCGGCCGTGATCACGAGCTCGCCGAGGGTTGCACGGTCGAACGCGTCGGCTGGGCGTGGGTCCTCTCGGCGCGGTCCGGCCGGGAAGGTGCCGAGGCTGAACACCGGCAGCCCGATCCGCCACAGCTCTGCGGTGTCGCGGTGGAGGCCCCAGACGACGATCGCGGCGATCCCGGCCGCAGCGGCCTCGAGGGTCACGAGGTCGCCGATGCAGCCCTCGTCGAGCCGTCCGTCGTTGTCGATGACCAGGACGCGTCCACGGGCGTCAGTGCCCGCTCCTTCGAGGGCCTCGAGGAACACGTCGACCGATCCGACATGGCGGACCGGGAGGGCTCGGCCGGCGACGACGGATCCCGGGATGACCGACCGAAGACCGACGGGTCCGAGCCGCAGCGACCGCTGGTGGCGGACCACGGCATCCGCGACGGCGGCGGTCGGGATCCCTTGGTATTGAGCCGAGGATCGGCTATCTTCTCTAGCCATGGCTCCGTCTGACTCCCATGTTCGCATCGGTCGCGCCGCCGAGATGCTCGGCGTCACCGTCGACACGATCCGGCGCTGGGCGGACGACAACCGCCTCCGGATCGTTCGAACGGCGGGCGGCCAGCGCCTCGTGCCGATCGAGGAGGTGACCCGCCTGATCGGCGAGCGTCGCCAGGCCTCGACCGACCGGCCCATCGTCGCGCAGTCGGCCCGGAACCGCTTCTCCGGGATCGTGACGCGGATCGAGAAGGACCGAGTCGCCGCCGTCGTCGAGATCCTCGCCGGTCCCCATCGGCTCGTCAGCCTGATGACGGCCGAGGCGGTCGACGACCTCCAGCTGAAGATCGGCGACGAGGCGATCGCGGTGGTGAAGGCAACGAACGTCATCGTCGAGGTCCCGTCGGGCCGGGAGTCGCGGTGAACCGCGGACTGGGCGCCACGCTCGCGGCGCTCGCCGTCCTCGTGACCGCCTGCTCGTCGGCTCCGGCGCCGCCGCCGTCGGTCGACTCGGCTCCGCTGACTGTCTTCGGAGCGGCGTCGCTCAAGGGCGCACTCGACCGGATCAAGCCGGCCTGGGAAGTCGCCCACCCCGGTTCGGTCCTGACGATCTCGACCGACTCGTCGGCCGCCCTGGAGACCCAGATCGAGCAGGGCGCCCCGGCCGACGTCTTCCTCTCGGCCGACACGTCGAACCCGAACAAGCTCGTCGGCAAGGGGCTCGCCGACGGCAACCCGGTCTCGTTCGCGGGGAACGTCCTGATCATCGTCGTCCCGGCCGACAACCCCGCGCACATCACGTCACCTGCCGACCTCGCCCTGCGCGGGGTCAAGGTCATCGCCGCCGGCGACGACGTGCCGATCACGAAGTACGCCACCCAAGTCGTCGCCAACCTCGCCAGGTCGACCGCCGACCCGGCCGTCTTCGAGGCCTCCTACGCCGCGAACATCGTCTCGCGGGAGGACAACGTGAAGGCCGTGATCGCCAAGATCGAGCTCGGCGAGGGCGACGCGGGCATCGTCTATGCGAC
>Ga0070707_100007633_pt1 | contig 10045 bp, 9 predicted proteins | sample KBSK5502metaG_FD_65468 | JGI IMG/M metagenome (GOLD analysis project Ga0070707, IMG submission 65468) | Corn, switchgrass and miscanthus rhizosphere microbial communities from Kellogg Biological Station, Michigan, USA - KBS K5-50-2 metaG | ecosystem: Host-associated > Plants > Roots >... | reverse complement strand
GCAGGGGATCCTGACCTACTCCGACGAGCAGCTCGTTTCGATCGACTTCAACAACGATCCGCACTCGTCGATCGTCGACACGACCTTTACCCGCTCCGTCGACCCGCACATGCACAAGATCCTGGCGTGGTACGACAACGAGTGGGGCTACTCGAACCGCATCCTCGACCTGATCGCCTACGTGGCGCGCGTGAAAAAGGAGTCGCTGACCGCGTCAGCAACGTCATGATCGAGATCCGCACACTCGACGACCTCGACTTCGCTCCCGGCACGCGCGTGTTCTACCGCGTCGACTACAACGTGCCGCTCGACGGCGGTCGCGTTACCGATGCCACCCGCATCGACGAGACGCTGCCGACGTTGCGCATGCTCCGCGAGCGCGGTGCGGCGATCGTCCTCGCCGCGCACCTCGGCAGACCGAAAGGGGAGCGCAAGGAGAAGTACTCGCTGAAGCCGGTGCGCGAGGCGCTGGCGGAGAGGGCCGGCGCCGCGGTGCAGTGGGCGGACGACTGCATCGGCGACGAGGCGGAGTCGAAAGCGCGCGCGCTGAAACCGGGCGAGATGCTGCTGCTCGAGAACCTCCGCTTTCACGCCGGCGAGGAGAAGAACGATCGCGCCTTCGCCGAGGAATTGCGCAAGCTCGGCGACGTGTACGTGAACGACGCTTTCGGCGCCTGCCACCGCGCGCACGCGTCGATCGACGCCTTGCCGCGCCTCTTCGACGAAGGCCACAGCGCGGGCGGGATGCTGCTCGCGAAGGAGCTGCAGTTCCTCCAGAAGGTGACGAACGTCTCCGACCGCCCCTTCGTCGCGCTCCTCGGCGGGGCGAAGATCGCCGGCAAGATCGAGCCGCTCGAAGCGCTGGTCAAGCTCGCCGACGCGGTGCTGATCGGAGGCGGCATGGCCAACACCTTCTTCGCCGCGCAGGGAGTGGCCATGGGCGGCTCGCTCGTCGATCGGGAGTCGATCGAAGTGGCGAAGCGGATCGTCGCCGGCGGCGCACGGGCACGCGTCGTCTTGCCGTCCGACCTCGTCGTCGCCGACTCGCTCGACAACCCCTCGAAGATCGAGACCGTCAGCGGCGATTTGACCGAGTCGCAGAAAGCGTTCGACATCGGCCCGCGAACGATCGAAAGCTATGCCTCCGAGCTGAAAACCGCGAAGACAATCTTCTGGAACGGACCGATGGGCGTCTTCGAGAAAGAGGCGTTCGCGAAAGGGACGATGGCGATGGCGCGCGCCGTCGCCGAGGCCGATGCGATCACCATCGTCGGCGGCGGCGAGTCGGTCGAGGCGGTCAACAAATCGGGCTTCGCCGATCGCATCTCGCACATCAGCACGGGCGGCGGAGCGTCGTTGGAGTTCATCTCGGGCGCTTCCTTGCCGGGCGTGGAGGTGTTGAGGAAACGATGAACGATGAACGATGAACGATGAACGAGGAACGAGGAACGATGAGCTGTGAGCCCATCTCGGGAGCGATGACCGGTGACCCCGTTCATCGTTCATCGTTCATCCTTCATCGTTCACATTGAGCCCCGTTCATCGTTCATCGTTCATAGTTCATCGTTCCGCTATGTCCCAAGAGATCGAAGTCAAGTTTGCCCTCCGCGACCGCCACGACCTCGTGCGGAAGCTGCACGAGATCGGCGGACAGCGGCTCTATCCCGAGACCTTCGAAGACAACATCGTGCTCGACCGCCGCGGCGAGCTGCGCACGAAAGGGGCGCTGCTGCGCGTCCGCAAGTTCGGCAAGTACGCCCTCGCCACGTACAAAGGGCCGATGTCAATCGAGGGGGGGATCAAGTCGCGCGAGGAGGTGCAGACCGGCGTGGAGAGCTTCGAGCTGGCCATCCAGCTCTTCGATTCCCTTGGCTTCAAGCCGGTGTTCCGCTACCAGAAGTTCCGCGAGGTGTGGCGCGTCCGCGAGGTGGAGGTGGTCATCGACCGTACGCCCATCGGTGAGTACTTCGAGATCGAAGGGTCGATCGACATGATCCGCGCCATCGCCGCCGAGCTGGGGATGAACATGGAGCTGGCCCTCCGGCAGACGTACGCGGACCTCTACCGCCAGGCGCGGCGAACGCGGGCCGACTTGCCGGAGAACATGGTGTTTCCTCCCGACCAGATCTGATGCGAGCGATGATCCTCGCCGCCGGCTACGGCACGCGCCTGCGGCCTCTGACCGACGCGTTGCCGAAGCCGATGGTGCCGGTGGCGAACCGGCCGTTGATCGGATGGGCGATCGAGCCGCTGCGGAACGCCGGCGTCCGCGATCTGATCATCAACCTCCACTACCTGCCCGAGTCGATCGAGCGCTACGTCACGAACACGTTCGACGCGAACGTACGCTTCTCGCGCGAGCCGGAGATTCTCGGCAGCGGCGGCGGCGTGCGCAACGTCCGCGCGTGGCTCGAATCGGAAAGCGACTTCTTCCTCACGAACGCCGACACGCTGCAGTTCCCGCGCTACGACGACCTCGCGCGCGCGCGACGCGAGCGCGACGCCGTCGCTGCGCTGACGCTCCGCCATCCACCGAAGGGCGATCGCTACACGCCGGTGTGGCTCTCGCGCTGTCATCCCGAGCGTAGCGAGGGACCTGGGGGAGGGGCGGCGCGAGAAGGTACCGAGTCGCTCTCCCTCCCGCCCAGGTCCCTCGCTAACGCTCGGGATGACATGGCGGGCATCATCACCGGCTTCGGCAAAGGGTCGGGCGAGCCGTTGATCTTTGCCGGCGCCCAGTGCGCGAGCTCGCGTCTCTTCGACTACTTCCCCGACCGCGACGTCTTCGGCATCGTCGACGACGTCTACAACCCGCTCGTTCGTGAAGGCCAGGAAACGGTCGCCGGCGTCATCGACGACAACGCGCTTTGGTTCGACATCGGCACCACGCAGCGCTACCTCGCCGCGTGCGTAGCCATGCTCGACGCCACTCTGCGCGGCGACGTCGCCGTCGTCGCCGGCTCGCGAATCGACGGCGACTCGATCGTCGCGGAGAGCGCGCGCGGCCGCGCGGTGCATTCGACGATCGGCGCGCGCTCGGTAATTGAAGGCGACGTGCGCGACAGCGTGGTGTGGGACGACTGCGTCATCGGCGCCGCCGCAACGCTCGATCGTTGCATCGTCGCGCATGGCGTGGAAGTGCGCAGCGGCGCGTTCCACGAGGCGATTCTGACGGGCTAAAAATGTTACGATTTCAACACTTCCATGCCCACCACAACGGCCCCTGAGTCGGCGAACAGACGCCGGGTCTTCTTCGTCTTTTTGACGCAGGGCATTGCCGGTCTCATCATCGTCGTTCTTGCCACCGTCATGCGCTGGGACGAGATGCGCGCCGTCCTGGAGCGCCTCGGGCCGAACGCGCCGCTGCTGATCATCATCTTCATCGCCTTCGCCGCCACGCTCTCGCTCGTGAAATACGAGCTCACCAACGTCATCTACGTTTCCCTCGGCATCACCGCATACATGGCCATGTTCCCGCTCCTCGGCGCGGTGATCACGGCCTGGCTGGCGGTGATCGTCTCCATCGGCTCGCGCGTCCTGGCCATGCACAGGATCGGTCCCGTCTCCATCGAGATGGACGATCCGGTGCTCGAGTGGGTGAAAGCCTTCGGCCTCTTCGGGACGTACGGCATCCCGGTCGTGGCCGCGTGCGTCGTCTACGAGCGCCTCGGCGGCGCGCTGCCGGTGATGAGCGCCAGCGCCGGCGCCGCCGCGCGCATCGCCATCGGCGGCGTGGTGATGATCTTCATGAACGAGCTGCTGATGTTCCGGCCGATGAAGTCGTATGGCTACAGCCGGGAGAAGATGGTCAAGCTGTACACGGCCGATGCGTCGATTTACTTGCTCAGCATCCCGTACGCCATCGTCCTCACCTTCGCCTACGGCACGGCCGGATGGGGCGCCGTCCTGGCCCTCGTCTTCACCGGCTGCGTCGCCCATCTCGTCGGCCGCTCGCTGGCGGTGACGCGCACCAAGAGCCTGCAGCAACTGCAGCGCATCGCCTCGCTGACGAACATCGGCAAGACCATCTCCCTCCGCTACACCACCGACCAGCTCCTGATGACGATCTACATCGAGTGCAAGAAGATCGTCGACACCTCACTCTTCACCATCGCCCTGCTCGATGAATCGACCGACGAGCTCTCGTTCGAGCTCGACGTGCGCGACGACACCATCCTGCCGAAAGACCGCATGCCGGTCGGCGAGGGGCTGAACTCGTGGGTGGTCATGCACCACCAGCCGCTGCTGATCGGATCGGTGGCAGACGAAGCGCGGCTGGGCGTGAAGTCGGTGGCCGACAGCAAACCGACCGAGTCGTGGCTCGGCGTGCCGATGATTGCCCGCGACCGCGTCATCGGCGTCATCTCCGTCGAGAGCTACAAGAAAAACGCCTTCAACCAGGATGACGTTCTCCTCATGACCGCCATCGCCAACCAGGCCGCTGTGGCCATCGAGAACGCTCACCTCTACAAAGATCTCGAGGGGCTCACCTACGCGCTCGAACAGCGCGTGATGGAGCGGACGAACGAGCTGCGCGAGACGAACCTCCGCCTCCTCGCCGCCGACCGTTCCAAGAACCAGTTCCTCGCCAACATGTCCCACGAGCTGCGCACGCCGCTCAACTCGATCATCGGCTTCTCCAGCGTGCTGCTGGAGTCGGCGAAGAACACCGTCGCGCCGCGGCAGTACAAGTTCCTCGAGAACATTCACGCCGCCGGCAACCACCTGCTGGAGCTGATCAACGACATCCTCGACCTCTCGAAGATCGAGGCGGGGAAGATGGAGCTGCGCCCCGACACGTTCGATCTGCGCAACACGATCGCTGCCGTGGAGCGAGTGATGAAGGGTTTCGCCTCCGAGGCGAACATTCACATCACCTCGATCGTCGATCCGAAGCTGCCGCCGGTACGGCTCGACGAAGGAAGGCTGAAGCAGATCCTCTTCAACCTGCTCTCCAACGCCGTGAAGTTCTCGCCGCGCGGCGGACCGGTGGCCATCGCCGCGAAGTTCATCCCGAAAGACGATTCGCCGATCCATCTCGATTCCGTGCAGATCGACATCGTCGACAAAGGCATCGGCATCCCGTCCGAGGAGCTGGCGCGGATCTTCGACGAGTTCTACCAGACCGAAGAAGGACGCCGCTCGCGCCGCGGCGGCACCGGCCTCGGCCTGTCGCTCACGCGCAACTTCGTCGAGCTGCACCACGGCCGCATCGAAGTGCAGTCGACCCCCGGCCACGGCTCCTGCTTCACCCTCCACCTCCCCGTCGACTTCGACGAAGCCGCCTCGACCCCCATGCCGTTGCTGCATGCAACGGAGACGCGGGCGGTGTCGTAGGTTGGTTGTTGCTGGGTTTCGGGGTTACGAGGTTTCGGGGTTTGACCCAGCAACCCAGCAACCCCGTAAACCTCGCGACCTCGCCACCCCGTAACCTATAATCCGCGGCCCTATGAAAAACCGCACCTTCACCATCGTCAAACCCGACTCCGTCCGCAAGGGCAATTTCGGCAAGATCATCAGCCGCCTCGAGTCGGAGGGCTTTCAGATCCTCGGGCTCAAGAAAACGAGCCTTTCCCGCACGCAGGCGGAGGGTTTCTACGACGTCCATCGCCAGCGGCCGTTTTTCTCCGGACTTGTCGAGTACATGCCCTCCGGTCCGGTCTACGTCGCCGCGCTGCAGCGCGACAATGCCGTGCTTCACCTACGGCAGGTCATGGGCGCAACCGATCCGGCGAAGGCCGACAAGGGAACGATCCGCGCCGACTTCGGCGAGTCGATCGAGCAGAACGCCATTCACGGATCCGACTCCGACGAGAACGCCGCGATCGAGATCGGCTTCTTCTTCTCGACGGCGGAGCTGCTGTAGGACAGGCGAAGCTTCTGTAGGACAGGCGATCTCGCCTGTCCGGACAGGCAGTCGGGACAGGCAGGATTGCCTGTCCTACACCTCTTCTCCTATGAGCTTGCCGGCACGATGATCGCGGAGATCCCGGAGCTCTCCAGCCGCGCGCGCGCCTGCATGGCCTGCTCTCGCGTCTCGAACGGGCCGATGCGGACGCGGTAGAGCGACTTGTGGTCGACGAACGCGCTCTGGCCGATTTTCGCCAATCGCTCCTGCAGCGCCTTCGCGTTCGCCTCGACCGAGAACGCGCCAACCTGCACGACGTACTTGCCGGTCGTTGACACCCGAGGAGTGGCAGGAGCGGTCGCCGGAGCTGGTTGCGGCTTCGGCGTCACAGGCTGCGGCGGTGCAGGCTGTGGCGGCGCGGGCTTCACCGGCACGACTTCCACCGTCTTCCCACCTGGCGCGACCTGACGCCGCGTCTCAACGCCGTGATGCTCCTCGACGACCTGCACGTTCTCGACCGTTACAGGCACCGCCGGAACCGGCGCTGGCACCGGGGCGGGCGTGGGGGCGGGGCCGCCGACCGCGGGCTGCGGGACGTCGGGGATGGTCACAACGAACGGAGCGGGCGGCTCGCGCTCGCCGTTGCCGACGTGCACGACGTTGAGGTCGACCTCGCCGTTCGGATTGTCCGTCAGGCCGATCTGCTGCGCGGCCGCGTACGACAGGTCGATCACGCGGTTGGCGATGTACGGCCCGCGGTCGTTGATGCGGACGCGCGCGGTCTGCCCCGTCTTCGGATTCTTCACGTCGACGATCGTGCCGAACGGTAGCGTGCGATGCGCCGCGGTCAGCAGCATCGGATCGAAGATCTCGCCGTTCGCGGTGGTCCGGCCGGCGAACTCCTGTCCGTACCAGCTCGCCAGCCCATGCTCCTGCTGCGGCAGTTGCGCTGGCGTCTGCGACGGCGACGTCGTGGATGTGCAGCCGTAGGCCGCGATGATCACCGCGAAAACCGCTGTCATCCTGAGCGCAGCGAAGGACCCCCTCCGCCAATGCGCGGACCCCCTCCGCAAATACGCGGATCCCCTCCGCCAATGCGCGGCGGATGCTTCGCCGTCGCTTGCCCTGAGCGAAGCCGAAGGGCGCCTCAGCATGACTCGCATGTTCATACACGCACCTCGCCAACCTGGTCTCGAATTTCCGCGCGATGCCGGTCGAGGATCGGATCGATCTCCTCGATGAGGAACCGCTCGGTTTGTTGTCTGGCCAGGCCGGTGTAGCTCTCCGGATTGGCCAGCGCCTCGATCGATGCGCGGTCGATTCCGAAGAGCGAGTCGGCGGCGATGCGATCGAAGAGATCGTTCTCCGCCGCGCCGCTCTTCAGACGATCGGCCGCAGCCTGCGAATGAATCCGGACGCGCTCGTGCAGCACCTGGCGATCACCGCCGCGGCGCGTCCCTTCCATCATCAAATTCTCGGTCATCATGAACGGCAGCTCGCGCCGCACGCTCGCCGCGATCACTTCTTCGTGCACGACCAGCCCCGCCACGATGTTGTCGTAGATGAGCGCCAGCGCGTCGGCGGCGAGGAAGGCCTCGGGGATGGCGATGCGGCGGTTCGCCGAGTCGTCGAGCGTCCGCTCGAACCACTGCGTCGCTGCCGTCAGCGCCGGGTTGAGCGTGTTGACGATGAGATGCCGCGCCAACGCATCGAGCCGCTCCGCGCGCATCGGATTGCGCTTGTACGCCATCGCCGACGAGCCGACCTGCTCCTCTTCGAACGGCTCTTCGATCTCGTGCAGATGCTGCAGCAGGCGCATGTCGTAGCCGAACTTCGACGCCGACTGCGCGAAGCCGCCGAGTGAAGCGACCACCTGCGCGTCGATCTTTCGCGAGTAGGTCTGCCCCGACACCGGGACGCTGCGCCGCATGCCCACCTTCTCCGCCACGAGGCGCTCCAGCCGATTGACCTTCGACTCGTCGCCGTCGAAGAGGCTGAGGAACGACGCCTGCGTGCCGGTGGCCCCCTTCACGCCGAGGAGCGCGAGCGCGTCGCGGCGATAAACGACCTCGGTGTAGTCGAGCAGGAGGTCGTTGAGCCAGAGCGTGGCGCGTTTGCCGACGGTCGTCAGTTGCGCCGGCTGGAAATGTGTGAAGGCGAGCTGCGGCGTGGCGCGCCACCGCCAGGCGAAGTCGCGCAGCTTCGACATCAGATTGACGAGCCGCCTTTCGACGAGGCCGAGCGCCTCGTGCATCTGCAGGATGTCGGTGTTGTCGGTGACGTACGCGGACGTCGCGCCGAGGTGAATGATCCCTTTCGCGGAGGGCGCCTGCAGGCCGTAGGCGTAGACGTGCGACATGACGTCGTGGCGGATCTCGCGCTCGCGCCGCTCCGCATCTTCGTAGTTGATGTCGTTCGCGTGCGCCTTCAGCTCGGCGATCTGCGCGTCGCTGATCTGCGGCAGCCCGAGCTCTTTCTCCCCCTCGGCGAGCGCGATCCAGAGACGGCGCCACGTCCGGAACTTGAAATCGGAGGAGAAGAGGTGCGACATCTCTTTCGAGGCGTACCGTTCGGTGAGCGGGTTCGACGCGGAATCGCGCTTCACGAACGGATTATAGCCGCCGGGGGCGGCGGCCCTGACCGGCCCAGCCTCGGCGAACATCTGCGAGAAACGTAGCGCCGGCGTCTCGCCGGCTGGCCAGGCGGCGTCCCGCCGCCTCGGAGCGCTTCATGCGACGAGTCTAGCCTTGACACCGTGCGCGCATCGTTCGCACACTGTCACGAAATGGCTTCAGCCGTTCCGACGCACGACTCACGACGCGCGGCGCAGCTCACGTTGCGAGCGGCGGGCGTCCTCTCGCTCGCCGCGGCGGCGATCTTTGTCCTCCTCTTCTTCGTCAACGACAACCGTGGCGTCTCGGAGCTGCAGCAGGCGCGCAAGCGCGTTGCCGGGCTGCACGCCGACATCGCCCGCCTGGAAGCGGAGAACGCGCGGCTCCGCGCGGAGATCGAGAGCGTACAGCGCTCCACCTACGCCGTCGAGCGCATTGCTCGCGAGGACCTCGGCATGTCGAAGAAGGGCGAGATCGTCTACATGCTGCCGAAGAGGTAGCGATGGATCCGGAGCCCGTCCCTCATTGTTCGTTCTGCAACAAGTCGCAGGCCGAAGTGAAGCGCCTCATCACCGGACCGACGGCGAACATCTGCGACGAATGCATCGACGTCTGCGAAGACATCCTCCTCGATCCGATCGCTACTCCCCCTTCCCCTGCGCCACCGCCGTCGCACGATCGATCGTCGCGGCGTAACTCTCGATGACCTTCGCCGCGATCTCGATCTGCTGATTGGCCTCTTTCCACTGCTTCTGCTCGATCGCCTCGCGCACGCCGGGGACCGTCTTCACGCCGTAGCCGGTGTAGAAGCCGGGAGCGTAGATCTGATGCCGGAACCACGGCCGCCGCGGCAATCCTTCGCTTGTCAGCAGCGATTGCTCGGCGTGCATCAACAGTTGATCGAGGGCGATTTGACGCGCGCTCGCGGACGGCATTGACGCCGCCGCGGTCGTGTACGAGCGAGCGCTCTCCTTCAGCCGCGTCACCGCGTTCTGCAGCGGTGCGAAGTTGAGGAAAGGCACCGCCGTCTCTGCGCGCGGCGCGACGAACGGCTTCGTCGGATCGGCAGCCACTTCGTACGCGTTCTCGCGCAGCAGCCCGTTGCGCTCATCGATCTCGTGCCGCGTCGTCTCCGACAACGCGATCAGCTCATCGAGGTAGCGCTGCATCGTGTCGGCGAACGTGGTGAACTCGAACGGCAGCACGTCGGCGTCCGCCAGCCGCAGCACCATGCGGCCATTCGTCTTCGCCAGCGTCACGCCGTACTCGAACTTCGGATCGCCGAAGCGCGTGTAGTGATCGAACGAATCGTAGATCGAGTGATACGACCCGCCGCCTCCCTCCCCGCCGAAGCCGACATTCAGCGCGGCGACGCCGTTGTGCTGCAGGAACGCGGTGTAGTCGGAGCCGGAGCCAAGCGCATCGAGGCGGATCAGCTCGCGCTCGCGGTACTCCTTGCGCTGTTCCGGCGACGCGGCGAGCACGAGGTCGTGCGCGCGCTTCCGCTCCAGGACCGAGACGTTGCGCTCGGGATCGCGCACGTCGCGCGCGGCCTCGGTGACGAGCCGCTCGAGCGTGTGCGAGC
>Ga0070707_100007631_pt1 | contig 10046 bp, 4 predicted proteins | sample KBSK5502metaG_FD_65468 | JGI IMG/M metagenome (GOLD analysis project Ga0070707, IMG submission 65468) | Corn, switchgrass and miscanthus rhizosphere microbial communities from Kellogg Biological Station, Michigan, USA - KBS K5-50-2 metaG | ecosystem: Host-associated > Plants > Roots >... | reverse complement strand
TGGCGCAGGCCTACAGCAGCTCGGCCACCTTAAGCTGGAACTCAGCCGGCCAGCCGCTCGGCGCCTACCGCTTCAACGTCTGGGTTCGCGACGCAAGCAGCGGCGGGGTTTCCAGCAACGCCTCGGGCGCGTGGGACGCCTACAACGCCGATCCGACTTACACGCTGACCCAGGGTTGTCCTTCGGTCAGCGTGTCGGTTTCGCCGCCCAGCCCGGCCACCGCCGGCACGCAGGTCACCGTCACGGCGAGCGCTCCAGGCTGCTCGGCCCCCGAGTTCGAGTATTGGATCCTGTATCCCGGCGCGTCGCTCTACACCCTGGCGTCGTCTTACAACACGATGGGACCCTTCACGTGGAACACGTCCGGGCTCTCGCCGGGTACTTACCGGATCAACGTCTGGGTGCGCCAGTCGGGCACCTTCGGCGTGTACAGCAACAGCTCAGGCGGCTGGGACGCATACAACACGGACACGACGTACACGATCTCGTAACGAAGGCGATCATGTCCTGCGTGGACCGCCGGACGGAGCTTTTGCTCCTGGCGTCGATGTCACTCGCGGCAGTTGCGCTCGCCCTTGGAGGCGCGACCCCCGCGTTGGCCGACGACTCGCTATCGTCTTCCATGGATCCGTCGACACGCGGCGAGGCGGTGACATTCACAGCGAGCTTCACTCCCTACTGCGCCGACGGGGCCAACGTGACGTTCACGGTCGACGGCGATTCCGTTCCACCCGACGCGGTGTCTCTCTCCGGCACCACGGGCACGGCCTCGCTGACCATTTCATCGCTCTCGGCTGGCGCTCACACGATTGCGTTTCGCTGGACGGCCGGAGTGCCACCCGATCCGACCTGCGGCGGCGGAGCGTCGCTCGCGCAGATGGTGGTCGACCAGCCGGCCACACCACCCGAGCCGCCTCCCAGCCCGCCAGCGACCGCTGAGCCATCTGCGTCGTCAGTTGCGTCGCCGCCCGCGTCGCCATCCTCATCGCCGGCCACTGCGGCCAGCTCACCGCGCGGCGTGCTGAAGGCACGCTCGTCGCCCGCCCCGACGCCAGCCATGGTCGGGCTCTTGATCGTCGTCCTCCTTGGCGGCGCGATTGGAACAGCGTTGGTACGACGACGTTGATCACATTTTCTTGACATTTATCCACTGCTTGGGACGGGGGTGCGCTTCGTATCGTGACAATCGATGCTGCGGCGGGCCTGGGTAAGGGCGCTTTGCGTGTTGCCTCTGTTCCTGACTCCGACCGCCGTCCGGAGCGCCGACGCCGCTAGCCCGGCCGCTTCGAACGGCGGCTCGACTCTTCTCGTCGCCATGCAGTCCGCGGCCAATGCGCGCCAGGTGCCGGTGCCGGTCATCGAAGCCACCGCCTATGTGAACACGCGCTGGGAGTGGATCACCACTCCACAGCACAACCACGGGGTTGGCCCAATGGACGTGCTGCCCTCGCAGATGGCGCTCGCTTCGTCGCTGAGCGGCCACACACAGGCGGCGATCGCCAACGACCTCGCGGCCAACCTCGATGCCGGAGCTGCTCTGATGGCGCACTACCACACGAGCGGAGCTGACCTGAATTCCTGGTCCGCGGCCGTTGCGACGACGCAGGGATCGTTCGTGGCATCGCAAATCTACGCGGTGCTTCGCAGCGGCGCTACTCGCACCACGAGCACCGGTGAGACGATCACACTGGCGCCGCAATCGACCTCGCCCGGATCAACCAGCGGCGCCGCTTCGCTCGCAACGACCGCATGCTCGCCAAGTCCGGACTACGGCGGCACTGCATGCTGGACGCCGGCCGACTCCTCGAACTACACGGTGGCGAACCGCGGCCACGACTACCCGATCGACATGATCGTGATCCACGACATCGAGGGCAGCTACGGTAGCGCGATCCAGGACTTCCAGACCCCGAACTACGGGGCCAGCGCGCACTACGTCGTCTCGTTCGCGGGCGACGTGACGCAGATGGTGCGGGAGAAGGACGTCGCGTGGCACGCGGGGAATTGGGACTACAACACGCGCGCGATCGGCATCGAGCACGAGGGGTACGTCGCCTACAACCTGTACACCACCGCGGAGTACAACGCCAGCGCCGCCATCGCTGCATCGATCTGCTCTCGCTACGGAGTACCGATGGATCGCACCCACGTCATCGGGCACAACGAGGTGCCGGATCCCAACAACCCCGGACCGTTCGGCGGTTCCGACCATCACACCGATCCCGGTCCGTACTGGGATTGGACTTACTACATGGCCCAGGCGCAGGCCGACGCCAGGCAATTGCCGAGCCCTCCGCACCTCATGCCGGACGTCGTCGCGACCGCCGGACCGACAAGCGCAACGGTCACCTGGACGCCGGCGCGCACATGTCGGGCAGCGGATGCCGCCACCACCGGCTACACAGTGACGGGGCAGCCGGGCAACCTCTCGATCGATCTACCGGGCACCGCCACCACGACCACGTTCACCGGTCTTCAGCCTGGCACGAGCTATACGTTCACCGTCACTGCGCACAACTCCTATGGCGACGGCGCCGCGCCATCCAATTCGGTGATCCCGGGCCGCTGTGACACTGTGGGCGTCAACGCGAACCCCGCTTCGCCGCAGCCCGCAGGAACGCAGGTCACGATCAGCGCCACCTCAACCGGATGCGCCAATCCGACCTACGAGTTCTGGATCAAGGCGCCCGGCGCTTCGCTGTACACGCTGGCCCAGGGCTACAGCTCGAGTGCGACGTACAGCTGGAACACCGCGGGGCTGGCGGGCGGGACGTATGCGATCGACGTCTGGGCCAAGGACGCGAACAGTCCCGGGACGTACAGCAACGCGTGGGGAACATGGGACGGGTACAACGCGGACCGGACGTACTCGCTCGCGATCACACCATGCGCTTCAGCTTCGCTGTCGGCCAGCCCGTCGTCGGCCGCGAAGGCTGGCATGGCGGTGAGCATCACTGCGACCGCTTCAGGCTGTCTGAATCCTCGCTACGAGTTCTGGGTGCTCGCTCCCGGCTCGAGCCTCTTCACGCTGGCGCAGCCGTACGGCAGCAACGCGACGTTGAACTGGAATACGTCCGGCCTCAGCTCGGGCACGTACCGGATCAACGTGTGGGTCCAGGATGCGAGCAGCCCCGGCCTGTACAGCAATGCATATGGCTCGTGGGACACGTACAACGCAAACCTGACCTACGACCTCACGGTGGGTTGCCCGTCGGTGGCCGACAGTGCGGCGCCCGCCGGTGCCGCGAGAGCAGGCACCGCAGTGTCGGTGACGGCAACCGCGCCCGGTTGTCCGAACCCGCAGTACGAGTTCTGGATCCTGAAGCCAGGTGCAACCCTGTACGCGCTCGTTCAGCCCTACGGGGGCTCGGCGACCTTCAACTGGAGCACGAGCAGTCAGCCGGCAGGCTCATACCGGATCAACGTCTGGGTCAGGGACTCGAGCAGCCCCGGCGTCTTCAGCAACGCCTCCGGTTCGTGGGACGCCTATAACGCGAATCTGACCTACACGTTGTCGGCCGGTTGCCCCTCGGTGTCCGATTCGGCGTCACCCGGGACGGCGGCCATGGCGGGAATGAACGTCACAGTCACGGCCGTCGCGCCCGGCTGTGCCAACCCGGAATACGAGTTCTGGATCCTCAAGCCCGGAGCCAGTCTCTATACGCTGGCCCAGGCTTACAGCAGCTCGGCCACTTTGAATTGGAGCACCGGCGGCCAACCTCTCGGCTCGTACGTGGTCAACGTCTGGGTCAAAGCCGCCGGCAGTCCGGGCGTGTCGAGCAACGATTCCGGCTCGTGGGACGCCTACAACGCCGGCCTGGCTTACGCGCTGACCCAGGGCTGTCCGTCAGTCAGCGACTCCGCGTCGCCTGCGAGCTCGACCACCATCGGGACCACCGTCAGCGTTACCGCCAGCGCGCCGGGCTGCTCGAGTCCCGAATATGAATTCTGGATCCTCTACCCCGGCGCAAGCCTGTACACGCTGGCTCGGGCTTACGGCTCGAGCCCGACGCTGAGCTGGAGCACGTCAGGGCAGCCCGCCGGGACGTACCGGATCAACGTGTGGGTCCGCCAGTCCGGAACGTCGGGGGTATATAGCAACAGCTCGGGCGGCTGGGACGCCTACAACGCGAACCTGACGTACCTGCTTCGGTAACCGCACGTTAACGAGGCTTTACGGGATTGGCTCTGGTCCGTCGCGCCCGTAGCACCAAGATCCGCGCGGAATGTTGGGGCGCCGACTGTTCAGTGCATCGGCGGTGGCCTGGCTTGCATTGAGCTTGCTCGTGACACACCCCTCTCCCGCGCGTGCTGCGGCTGCACCGACATACGACCACGTTTTCGTCATCGTGATGGAGAACCACTCGAACAGCGAGATCATCGGCAGCCTGTCCGCGCCGTATATCAATAGCCTTGCGAGCTCGGGGGCATTGGCGACGAACTACGACGCGGTGGCGCACCCCAGCCTGCCGAACTATCTAGCCCTCACCGGCGCAACCACGTTCGGCATCACGTCTGACTGCACGACATGCTGGATCTCGGCTCCGAGCATCGCCGACACACTGGAGTCAAGCGGCAGCACGTGGACGGCCTACCAGGAGTCGATGCCCTATGCGTGTTACGTCGGCGACAGCTATCCCTACGTGCAGAAGCACGATCCCTTCATCTACTACAACGACATCCGAACGAATCCATCGCGGTGCCAGAGCCACGTAGTGCCGTACTCTCAGCTGGCGACCGACCTCCAGTCGACGTCGACGACGCCGAGCTTCTCGTTTATCACTCCTAACGCATGCAACGACATGCACGACTGCAGCGTCGCAACCGGAGACGCGTGGCTGCAGCAGCAGGTGCCGGCCATCTTGAATTCCCCCGCGTTCACGACGCAGCATTCGCTGCTTGCTCTGACCTGGGACGAGGACGATTTCACCAGCACCAACCAGGTCGCGACGATCTTCGTCGGTTCATACGTCAAGCCTGGTTCCACGAGCGCGACCGGCTACAACCACTACTCGCTCGTCCGCACGATTGAAGCGGCGCGTGGGCTCTCGACGCTGACCAGCAACGACGCCGCCGCGGCGCCGATGTCGGACATGTTTGCCACATCGAACGCATCGCTCAACGCGTGCATTACAACCCAGCTCGCGCCGTCGCTCGTATCGCCGCAGCAGGTTGGAGCCACCATCTCCCTCACAGCGTCGTCGACCGGATGTCCGAACCCGCTCTACGAGTTCTGGGTCCTGGCGCCAGGCGCAACCCAGTACACGCTAGCTCGGCAGTACAGCACCAGCGCGACGTTCAGTTGGAGCACGAGCGGCGCAGTGTCAGGGACCTATCGCATCAACGTCTGGGCGAGAGACGCGAGCAGCCAGGGAACGTACAGCAACGGCTTCGGAAGCTGGGACGCTTACAACGCGAGCCTCACCTACACGTTGACCGACCCGCCGCCCGCAGGTAGTTGCACCGCCGTCAGCGATTCAGCATTGCCGGCGCGTGGCGCGATGATCGGGCTCACCGCAACGTTCACCACGGTCGCAATCGGTTGTGGGACCCCTCAATACGAGTTCTGGATTCTCTCGCCCGGCGCTGGCCTATATGCGCTCGCCCAGCCGTACAGCTCGAACGCGACGCTGACCTGGAACACAGCGAGCAATGGCCCAGGTGTCTACAGGATCAACGTCTGGGTGAGGGATGCGAGCAGCTCGGGCGCCCACAGCAACGCTTGGGGAAGCTGGGACGCCTACGACGCGAGCGTCACGTACAAGTTGGCACTGGGATGTCCTGACGTGAGCGTCTCGACCTCGCCTTCGGGGTCCACGACGCACGGCACGCAGGTCGTCATCACCGCGAGCGCCCCTGGCTGCGCGAACCCGCAATACGAATTTTGGATCCTGTCCCCCGGGGCAAGCCTGTACACGCTGGTCCAGGCATACGGCTCGGGCGCCACCCTGATCTGGAGCACGGGAAGCGACGGCGCGGGCGTTTATCGGATCAACGTCTGGGTTCGTGATGCCAGCAGCGCCGGCAAGTACGGCAACGCCTACGGCACGTGGGACGCCTACCACGCCGGGTCGACCATCTACCTGAGCTAGCAGCGTTCACACGCGCGGCCGGCTCCGGAGTCAGCTATACACATCTCTTAACAGCCGTTCGACCATAACCCCCGGTAGCGACGCTAAGCTGCCCGGGTGCTGATGAACGGCCGAGCGGGGGCCGTCCTGATCCTCCTGCTTCTATCGCTCCTGTCGCTGGCGCCGACAGCGCACGCGGCATCCATACCGGTTGCCCACGCCTCATCTGGATCGCCATACCCGCTCATGTCGCCCAAGTCGGCAACCCCAACAAACAGCGCCGGCCTCACGCGCGAGGTCTTCGGCTTCGCGCAGGCCGGAGTCCTCGCGGATCCTAACGTCGGTTATCCCAGCTGGAACTTCAACCTCATCTCAACCGTCGCTTTTTTCTCGATCGGCGTGAACTATGACGGCGTCCTGGTCGCCGACAGCAACTGGGATGTCTGGAATTCGAGCGCCCTCACGGGACTCGTTAGCACGGCGCACCAGCACGGCGTGAAGGTCGTGGTCGCCATCAAGCCGATCTACACCGACCTGGTCGACTTCTGTGACGCGCTGTACAACGACAGCACGACCGTTGGACAGATCGTCAGGCAGGTCCAGCTGAAGGGAATCGACGGCGTCAACATCGACTACGAAGGCCAGCTAGGCCAGTGCAACCCCACCAACCCCGGCTTTGTGCCCCAGAGCGACCAGACCCTCCTGACACAGCTCGCCAAGGACATGCGTGCGGGACTCGACAATGCCAAGCCCGGCTACTACCTGTCGATCGACACGTACTCCGGCTCGGCGTCAGGGACCGATGGGCTCTTCAACATCGGCGCGATCAATCCATATGTGGATTCGTTCTTCGTCATGACCTACGACATGGACGAGGCCAACCAAGGCTCGGCTCCGCTCAGCTGCTCCGGCTTCTGCATGGCTCCAGTTTCTCCGCTGAACAACTATCAGTGGAACGACGCCACTTCGATGAACCAGTACTCGTCGCTCGTCGGGCCAGGCAAAGTGATCCTCGGGCAGCCTTATTACGGTCGGGTCGCGTGCGTCTCGAGCCCGGTTGCGCACGCAGCCTCAACGGGAAACTTCGCCAGCCCTCGCTATATCGATTCCGCATCCGCTCCGAGCTCCAGCGATGTGTCGCCGGGTACCTACTCGATACATCGTGACGGCGACGATCCGGCCGGCCAGGACCGATGGGACACGTGGTATGACACGAGCCTCCACTGTTGGCGCGAGATGTACTGGTCCGATGCGACCACCCTGGGCGTCCGGTACGACTTCGTGAATAGCAACAACCTCCGTGGGGTCGGCATCTGGACGCTGAACTATGGCGGCGGCGCGGGCGAGCTCTGGCAGACGCTCGGGAATCATTTCGCGGGCTGCTCGTCGGTGACCGAGAGCGGCAGCCCCGCGTCGCCTGTCGTCGGCGGCACGCCGGTCGCGGTCAACGCCTCCGCGAGCTGTCCCGATCCCAATCCTCTGTATGAGTTCTGGGTTCTCGCGCCGGGTGCGAGCCTGTACACGCTGGCTCAGGCCTACAGCCCGAACGCGGTGCTCAACTGGAGCACGAGCGGCATCCCTCCCGGGACGTATCGCATCAATGTCTGGGCCCGGGACGCGAACTTCACAGGCCTCAACGGCAACAGTTATGGACGGTGGGACGCGTACGACGCGCACCTCACCTACACAGTCACCTCCACACCGTGCACCGCGGTGACAGAGTCGGCCACTCCCGAGGGCGGCGCCATGGCCGGGATGTCGGTCACGATCACGGCCGGCGCGTCCGGCTGCCCGAACCCCCGATACGAGTTCTGGATGCTGGCTCCGGGCGCGAGCCTCTACAAGCTGGTCCAGGCCTATGGCTCGAGCTCGACGTTCACCTGGTCGACCACGGGTGTCGCGCTCGGCGCGTATCGATTCAACGTCTGGGTACGCGACGCGAGCAGCTGGGGTATGTCCGGCGGTAACTCGTACGGGCGCTGGGATGCGTATAACGCCTCCCTCACCGAAAACGTGACGGCCGGATGCCCAGCCGTCAGCGCCTCGGCCTCCCCCAGTAGCCCCGCGATGGCTGCGACGGCGGTCACGATCACCGCGGCGGCGGCGGGCTGCCCGAATCCGCAGTACGAGTTCTGGATCCTGAAGCCCGGCGCGAACCTGTACACGCTGGCTCAGGCATACAGCTCGAACGCGACTTTGAACTGGGGCACGGGTGGGCTCGCGCCGGGGAACTACCGGATCAACGTCTGGGTGCGGGACGCGAGCAGTGCGGGCGTCTCCAGCAACACGTCTGGCTCGTGGGACGCTTACAACGCTGCTCTCGTCTACGCTCTGACGGCCGGCTGCCCGTCGGTTGGCGTCTCAGCGCCCTCCGCATCCACGCCGAGCGGATCGACGATCACGATCACCGCCGCCGCCCCGGGATGCCCCAGCCCGCTCTACGAGTTCTGGGTGCTGGCGCCGGGCGCGAGCCTGTACACGAAGGCTCAGGCGTATGGGTCGACCGCGACTCTGTTCTGGAACACGACAGGTCTGGCCAAAGGCACCTACCGGATCAATGTGTGGGTTCACGACTCGAGTGATGTCGGTCTCTACGGCAATGCGTACGGACGCTGGGATACGTATAACGCAAGCCTGACAATCACGATTACGTAACCCGTCAGCTCAGCCTGTACTGCTGGTAGCTGTATGCATCCCACCGGCCCGAGCTGTTGCCATAGCTGCCTGAGCTGCTCGCATCCTTGACCCACACCGTCACCGCATATGTCCCCGCGCCGTCGTACGCGGTGTGCCACGTGAGCACGTTCGAGCTGCTATAGGGCTGGACGAGTGTGTACAGCGACGCCCCAGGCGAAAGGATCCAGAACTCGTACTGCGGGTTCGGGCAGGTGGCGCTGGCCGTGAAGGTGACGGTCGTCCCATGGGCGGATGGCGACGGCGGCGTCGCCACGTCCACGACCGAGGCGCAGCCCGGCGTCAACGTGTACGGCAGGTAGCTGTACGCGTCCCAGCGGCCGGAGCCGTTGCCGTAGCCACCTGCGCTGCTGACGTCTTTGGCCCACACCGTCACGGCGTACGTTCCCGGCCCATTGCTGCCGGTGTGCCACGTGAATGTGTTGACGCTGCTGTAGGGCTGAACCAGCGTGTACAGAGCGGCGCCTGGGGAGAGGATCCAGAACTCGTATTGCGGGCTGCAGCCGATCGCGCTCGCCGTGAACGTAATCGTGGTACCGACGACGGTCGGCGAGGCGGGTGACGGAGAATCCGACACCGAAGCGCAGCCAATGGCCAGCGTGTACTGCAGGTACTTGTACCCGTCCCATCGCCCAGAGCTGTTGCCGAACGTGCCGAGGCTGCTCGCGTCGCGCGCCCACACCGTGATCGCATATGCGCCGGCTGCCAGGCCCGTCGTGTTCCAGGTGAAGGTTGCGCTCGTGCTGTAGGCCTGGGCGAGCGTGTAGAGGCTCGCGCCCGGGGCCATGACCCAGAACTGGTACAGCGGGCTTGGACAACCTGTGGCGCTCGCGGTGAACGTGACCGTGGTGCCTGGGTTGACCGGCGACGCGGGAGCTGGCGAGTCCGCCACCGTGCATACGGAGAACGGACCGACCGTAAACGACCACGAATAAGCCACGCCGTTGACTGTCAGGCCGACCTTGTACGTCTGGCCGTTCACAAGCGGCTGCTGCGGAATGAGGATCGCACCGCCCCGCGACGTGAGGTAGCTCGACAGCGAAGCATTGTTTGAATCGATGACGCAATGCGCGAGCTGGACGCCGTTGACGCTGAAGCTGTGCGCGGTGATCGTGGTGGCCACGTTGCCTCCGACCTCGACGAACACCGGAAGGCCCGTTGGCATCGAGTAGCCGGGACATGCCGAGAGGGGGTCGGGAAACTCGTTGCCGCTGTAGGTCGTCAGGGGCTCGGTCGTGCCGTTGCCAGGGAACAAGACCGGGAACTGGCCGCCGGTGAACG
>Ga0070707_100007629_pt1 | contig 10046 bp, 6 predicted proteins | sample KBSK5502metaG_FD_65468 | JGI IMG/M metagenome (GOLD analysis project Ga0070707, IMG submission 65468) | Corn, switchgrass and miscanthus rhizosphere microbial communities from Kellogg Biological Station, Michigan, USA - KBS K5-50-2 metaG | ecosystem: Host-associated > Plants > Roots >... | reverse complement strand
CGCGACCGTCCACGACGGCCTGTGGTGCGCGTTCGAGGACTGCCACATGGGCACCCACGCCGAGCGCGTCGCGATCAAGGATTCCGTGAGTCGCGAGGACCAGGACGCGTTCGCCCTTGTGTCGCACCAGCGGGCCATCGCGGCGATCGATGGTGGCCGGTTCAATGACGAGATCGCCCCAGTCACCGTCCGCGACGCGAAGGGTCGCGAAACGGTCGTCGAGGTCGACGAGGGGCCGCGCCGCGATTCGAACGCCGAGGCGCTTGCCAGGCTGAAGCCGGTGTTCGAGCTGCCGACCGGCGAGGATCGCGGTGCCGCGACGATCGGCACGGTCACCGCGGGCAACGCGCCCGGCATCACGGACGGCGCAGCGGCGACGGTCGTCGTCAGCGAGCGCGCGGTCGAGCGGTACGGGCTGACCCCGCTCGCCCGGATCATCGGGTACGCCCAGGCCGAGGTGACGCCGAAGTGGCTGTTCCTCGCCCCGGTCCAGGGCGTCCGCCGGCTGCTCGACCGGATCGAGCTGCCACTCGAGGCGTTCGACCTGATCGAGATCAACGAGGCGTTCGCGGCCCAGACCCTCGCCGACGGCCGGGAGCTCGGCTTCGACTGGGACAAGGTCAACGTCAACGGCGGGGCGATCGCCCTGGGCCACCCCATCGGGGCGTCTGGCGCGCGGATCGTGGCGACCCTCCTCCACGAGCTGCGGCGCCGCGACGGCCGCTACGGGCTGGCGACGCTGTGCCTCGGCGGCGGCGGCTCGGTTGCGATGGCCGTCGAGCGCGTCGCCTCGGCCGCCTGATCCGGCCGGCATGAGCCTCGCCGAGCTGCCCGCGCCGCCGCTCGCCGACACCCCGCTGGGTCGGACCGTCGCGACGACGGCCACGGACATCTGGAACGACTCCTGCGCGATCGACGAGCTGGAGTACGCGATCTCGTTCGGCGCCGTGGGCGCGACCGCGAATCCGACGATCGTGACGGACGTGTGGAAGAAGGAGCCGGCGCTGTGGCGGGGCCGCGTCCGCGAGCTCGCCGACGAACGGGGGACCGCGAGCGAAGCCGATCTCGCCTGGGCGGTCGTCGACGAGATGTCGGTCCGCGCGGCGCCGCTCCTGATGCCGGCGTTCGAGGCTCATGAAGGGCGGCAGGGCCGGCTGTCGACCCAGACCGACCCGACCCTCCATCGGTCGGCCGAGGCGATGGTGGCCCAGAGCCGCCACTTCGTGGAGCTCGCCCCGAACATCATCGTGAAGTTCCCGGCGACGTCGGCGGGCCTCGACGCGATGGAGGAGGCCAGCGCGCTGGGCGTCAGCGTCAACACCACGGTCTGCTTCTCCGTGGCCCAGGCGGTCGCGGCGGCGGAGGCGATCGATCGTGGGATCCGTCGGCGCGAAGCCGCCGGCGACTCGACCGTGGCGATGGGTCCGGTCGTCACGATCATGATGGGCCGCATCGAGGACTGGCTCCGGGTCCAGACCGAGCGGGATGGGATCGTCGCCGATCCCGCCGCGCTGCCGTGGTCGGGCGTCGCCGTCTTCAAGCGGGCCTACAGGATCTTCCGCGAGCGCGGCTTCCGGGCCCGGCTCCTCGGGGCGGCGATCCGGCACCACTACCACTGGTCGGAGCTGATCGGCGGCGACGTCGTCATCACGCTTCCGTCGTCCTGGCAGAAGCGGTTCAACGCGTCGTCGGTCGAGGTCCGCCCACGGATGGACGACCCGGTCGATCCGGCGATCGTCGCCGAGCTCAGCCGTCATTACCCGGACTTCGTGCGCGCGTACGAGCCCGATGGCCTGACCCGCTCGGCGTTCGACACCTTCCCGCCGACCGCCCGCACGCTCCGAGCGTTCATCGCCTCGTACCACGACCTGCTCCACCAGGTCACCGACGCGATGATCCCGAACCCGGACGTCCGCCCCGCCTGATCGTCGGCTGGGCCGGCCTGATCGTCGACTGGCGGCCTGATCGTCGACTGGGCCGCCATGCCGGTGTTGCCCGCGAGCCGTCAGACGGGCGGCGCGACGGACGGAGCCGACCGGCGCCGGAGACGGGCGAGTCGCATCGCGATCGCCTGCTCCACAACCGGGTCGCCCATCCCGAGCCGGCGTCGTCGCTCCGCGAGTCCAGCGGCCCGTTTCGCCGCGTCGCCGGCTCCCGACACGTCGCCCAGGCGGTGCTCGCGGAGCTTGGCGATCTCGACCCAGGCGTGGACGGCCACCGCTCCCCCCCCGGCCGTGAGGTCCTGCCATGCCACGACTGCATCGTCGTATCGGTCCATCCGCCGCAGGAGCCGGGCCCGTTCGATCGCCACGCGTTCGTTCGTCCACGGCGAGTCGAGCCGGCCCTCGACGAAACGCGTCCACATCGATGGTCGGCGCGTCCCGCCGACGTCGGCGACGCGATGCGGATGCCACCACGGCCGGCGCGTGTCGTCCCCGGCGGCCCCGTCGTCGGATGGCACATCCGCGGATGTGGACTCGCCTCTCGAGGACCTTGCCAGCGCGGCATCGAGGCAGGCCAACGCCGTCTCGAGCCGTCGATCCCGGGCGAAGGCGCGGGCGAGCCCGGCCAGGTCCCCCCGCGGCAGGCTCTCGCGTGCCGCGGGGTCCGCGTAGTCGGCATCGATCCGACCGAGGAGGCGAGCGAGCGATCGGACGTCCTCGCGGTTGTGGCGGACGACATCGACGAGCGGGGCAGCCGGCGCCCCACGCAGGAAGTCGAGGAAGCGTCCCGGAATCTGCCACCCGTCGACGTCGCCGTGGCGGAAGGTTCCGAGGATCTCGGTCTCGACCGTGCGCAGCCGGGCGTCGGTCATCCGATGCCGCAGGACGCGCCGGACGAACGGCAGCAGGTCCAGATGGCCGGCGAGCGACGGGGCAGGGGATCGCATCATCCGGTACCGCGCGACCAGGAGGGGCCAATCGAAGCCACGGCCGTTGTACGTCACGAGCCACGCCGTCGACGGGATGTGGGCGGCGACGCGACCGAGGAGGCCGGGCTCGGCCGGATGGTCCGGCAGGAGCAGCTGGACCTGGCGGAACCGGTCGTCCTCCCACCATCCGAGGCCGACGAGGAAGGCCACCGTGCCCGATGCCGTCGCCAGGCCGGTCGTCTCCGTATCGAGGCAGACCAGCGGGGCGTCCGGCGGCGGGAGCCCGGGCAGCCCGGCGAGGCGCTCCCGGTCGAGGGGCAGGACGACAGTCGCCGGCTCGCAGCGGACCACGGGGCCGGCCGGGTCGAGGAGCAGCTCCCCATCCACGGCCTCGGCGAGGCGACGGCCGAGCTCGATCGATCCTCGACCGATTCCACCGTCGCCCCGATCGCCGGGCTCGCGGCCGTTCGCGGCGAGCGTCGCCCGGTAGTTCGCGAGCCGGCGTTCGAGCGTCGCACCGCTCATGCCGCGGGACCCGCGACCAGGTCCCCGGCCGCCCCGACCGAGAGCCGCTCGAGGAGCCGCAACGCCAGCGCCCGGGCGTCGATCTCGGGCTCGAGCCGTGGCCCGGTGCAGGCCGGGCAGCCGCTGTCGCAGTCACACGACCGGATCAGGTCGGCGGCCGCGGCGATCAGCTCATCGTGCCGTTCCCACAGTCGCGGACTCAGCCCGATCCCGCCTGGGACCGCCTCGTACAGGTAGATGGTCGGCGCCTCGTGATGAGGCGACCGGACCTGGGTCACGAGACCGAGGTCGCGCGGATCGACCATGAGGAGGACGGCCGCGACGGTCTGGATCGCCCGTCCGGCGCCCATCAGCGCGACATCGAGCTCGTTCCGTCGCCAGCCGCCGGCGGCGCCGCCCGCCGTCAGCCAGTACGCGGTCGTCTGGAGCTCCAGCTCCGGCAGGTCGATCGGGCCCCAGCCGACGTTCTCGTCGGTCCCGAACTTCAGCTTCTTGAACAGCGTGACGAGGCTGGCGACCATCACCTCGCCGTGGACGCGCCGCCCGCCGGGCGCCGGCGCCTCGCCGAACACGTCCAGGGGCTTCAGGGTGACCGCCCGGTTGGCGTATGTGTAGTGGTCGGCGTCGATCCGGTGGACGTACGCCTTCCGCTCGCCCCATTCGAGCCGGTCGACGTAGTACTGGACCGACTCGTGCATGTAGATCGCCCGCTCGTGGACGAGGACCTGGGCGGAGAACAGGTCGACCTCGCCGAGGACGCGCGGCCGATCCGGCGTCGTGTCGATGATCACGACGTTCTCCGGCGCGGCGCTCCGGAGCGAGACCTCGGAGGCGGGGAAGTTCTCCGAGCTCCAGTACCAGCGCCCGTCGTCCGCCTGGCGGATGTGGCCGGACTCGGCGATGAAGGCGAGCAGCTCGTCGGCGGGCGCCGGCCCGAAGACCTCGCCCGGCTCGAACGGCAGCTCGAAGGTCGCGCAGCGGAGGTGGGCGATCAGGACGTGCAGGTTGTCCGGGTCGAGCCGGGCTTCCTCCGTCCGACCGTCGAGCAGGAAGTCCGGGTGATGGACGACGTACCGATCGACCGGGGCGCCGGAGGCGACCAGGACCGCGACGCTCGTCTCGCCGCGTCGGCCGGCGCGACCGATCTGCTGCCACGTCGCGGCGACCGAGCCCGGGTAGCCGGCGAGAATCGAGACGTCGAGCCGCCCGATGTCGACCCCGAGCTCCAACGCGTTCGTCGCAACGACGCCGAGGATCTCGCCTTCGCGCAGGCCGCGCTCGATGGACCGCCGCTCGAGCGGCAGGTAGCCGCCCCGGTAGCCACGAATGCGCGACCGCGGGCCGAGGTCCTGGCGGAGCGCTTCTCGCAGCGTCGACAGCATGATCTCGACGGCCGTCCGGCTGCGGCCGAACACCACCGTCTGGCGCCCGGCCCGAAGGAACGGAAGGGCCCACCGGTGGGCGACCGTCATCGACGATCCGCGAGCCCCCGTCGCCCGATCGGCGAGGGGCGGCTCCACGAGCAGGACGTGGCGCTCGCCGCTGGGCGCGCCGTTCTGGTCGACGAGCACTGCCGACCGGCCCGTCAGCGTCGTCGCGAGCTCGGCCGGGTTCGCGATCGTCGCCGAGCAGCACACGATCACCGGGCGGCTGCCGTAGTAGGCACACAACCGGAGAAGGCGCCGGATCACGTTCGCGACGTGGCTGCCGAAGACGCCGCGGTACGTGTGCAGCTCGTCGATGACGATGACCCGGAGCTGCTCGAACAGCTGGAACCACTTCGTGTGGTGGGGGAGGATCGCCGAATGGAGCATGTCCGGGTTCGTCACGACGACCTGGCCGGCACCGCGGATGGCCGACCGGATCGGGGCCGGCGTGTCGCCGTCGTACGTCGCAGCGGAGATCGCGAGGCCGGCCGCCCGCGACAGCTCGCCGAGCTCGGCGACCTGGTCCTGGCCGAGCGCCTTCGTCGGGAAGAGGAAGAGGGCCCGGGCGGCCGGATCGTCCGCGATCGCCTGGAGGACCGGCAGCGCGTAGCACAGCGTCTTGCCCGAGGCCGTCGGCGTGACGACGACCACGTCATTGCCCGCCCGGACCGCTTCGATCGCGTCGGCCTGGTGGCTGTACAACCGGTCGATCCCGCGGGCTGCCAGGCCGGCGCGGATTCTGGGATCGAGCCAGTCCGGATGCTCGCGCCACGAGGCCTGACGTGCCGGAATGACGGCGTGATGGGTCACGCCACCGGCGAGCGACGGCTCCTCGAGGATCCGCCCGAGGACGACCTCGGTCGGTGCCGGCGCGTAGGTTCGCATGGGCTACCTCGAAATCGAACGGGTGTGCGATTTGTGGAGTCTAGCAGGACGATGAGCCGTGCTCGTGACAGGTTGGCTGTCACGAGCGGCTCGGGTTGACACGTCAGCTGCGGGCAGCTACGCTCCGCCGAACCGTGACCGACCCGAGCGCGCACCCGCCCCGCCGGACCCGCCGCGCCGATCCCGACTCATCCTCCGATCCCGACGACCCGTCGACCGTCGACGAGGACGCCTCCGCAGCCGGTCGACCCGAGCGCCTCGACCTCGCCGGCTTCCCGATCATCGGGATCACCCGCCGGCGGGTGGGCTGGGCATTCGCCGGCTTCGCCGCCGTCTGGATCGTGGTGGTCTTCGCCCGGCAGGTCGGCGACGCCCAGGCCGCCTCGAACCGCGCGGTCCAGCTCGCCGCCGACAACGCGGCCCTCGCCGCCGAGGTCGACGCGCTCCAGCGGGAGACCGACATGATCGTCCAGCCGCAGTACGTCGGGCTGGAGGCGCGCGGCTACCGCTTCGGCGACGCGAAGGAGATCCCGTTCACCCTCGACCCGTCGGTCCCGGCCCCCGTCGACGGTGCACCTGGGTCGGCCTCCGTCCGGCTGGGCGCGGCAATCGACCGCCAGACGCCGCTCGAGTCGTGGCTGTCCATCCTGTTCGGACCGGCCGCCTGAACCCCTGACCGACCGGCCGGCCGGTCGTCGTATGCTTCCCTCCAGGGATCGCCCGACCGGGCGAGGGGGAGGAGGGAACGGGGCGGATGATCGCCATCCCCATCGACGACCTGGTGTTCGTCGTCTGCACGCTGCTCGGCGGCGGGCTGCTGCTCATCACCGTCGTCGTCGACGACATCCTCGGCGGAATCCTCGACGCGCTCCACCTCGGCTTCGACATCGGCGGCGTGTCGCTGATGCCACTCCTGCTCGGATTCGTCTCGATGTTCGGCGTCGGCGGGCTGTTCGCGACCCAGGTCCTCGGCGTCCACGGATCGCAGGCGGGCCTCATCGGCGCGGTCGGCGGGGCGATCGGCTTCGGCATCGTCTACGTGATGTTCTCCGCGCTCCGGCGATCCGAGGGCTCCAATCCCTTCTCGACCTCGACACTGGTCGGGCGGCAGGCGTCGGTGGCGGTCGGCATCCCGGCCGGCCACTTCGGGAGCGTCCTCATCAAGGCCGAGGGCCAGACGCACGAGTTCAGCGCGACGTCCTCGGTCGACATCCCCGCCGGGAGCGCCGTCACCGTGATCGGCACCGCCGGGACGGGCCTGCTCGTCGAGCCGCTGGCGGCCAGGTCGGCCGCGTCCGCATCTGGAGGGACCACGGATGTTTGACTTCCTGCGGATCGACGGTGGCGTCCTCGTCATCTTCGTCGCGATCATCATCGTCGCCCTGTTGTTCGCCTACCTCGGCAGCCGCTACAAGGTCGCCGGCGCGAACGAGGCGCTGATCCGGTCCGGACGGGCGACCCCCCTCGGCGGGGGCGAGGCAGGCCTCAAGGTCGTCCGCGGCCAGGGCATCGTCGTCCTGCCGCTCTTCCACAAGATCGGCAAGCTCAAGCTGACCGCCCGCCAGATCAACGTGGCGCTCGCCGACGCGGTCTCGCGGCAGGGCATCAAGGTCGCCGTCCAGGGCGTCGCGACCTTCAAGATCGGGGCCGACGACGAGTCGATCCGGAATGCGGCCGAGCGCTTCCTCGAGGCACCCGAGGATCAGGTCGATTCGATCGTCAAGAACGTCCTCGAGGGCTCGCTCCGATCGATCGTCGGGACGCTGACGATCGAGGAGCTGAATCTCGACCGGCAGAAGTTCCAGCAGGCCGTCCAGGAGGCAGCGAAGGGCGACCTCGCGACGTCCGGCCTCCAGATCGACTCGTTCACGATCCAGGCCATCCGCGATGAGTCGGGCTACATGGAGCTGATCGGCCAGCAGGAGACCGCCCGCCGCGAGCGCGACGCGCGGATGGCCAAGGCGACGGCCGACCAGGAGGCGGCCGTCCGGGAAGCCGAGGCCGAGCAGATCAAGATCAACGCCTCACGCGACGTCTCGCTCCGGAAGGCCGAGACGGAAACCCAGATCGCCGCGGCCGAGGCGCGGGCCGCCCAGGCCGGGCCGCTGGCCCAGGCTGAGGCGACCCAGGAAGTTACCCGCAAGCAGACCGAGCTCGCCGAGCTCGAGGCCGCCCGGACGCAAAAGGAGCTCCTAACCTCGACCGTCCGACCGGCCGAGGCCGAGGCCGACGCCCAGGTCAAGCGCGCCGAGGGCGAGAAGCTCGCCCGGATCGCGGCGGCCCAGGCCGACGCCGAGCGAGTCAAGCTGGCGGGCCAGGCCGAGGCGGCGATCACGATCACCAAGGGCGAGGCGAACGCCCGGGTCATCCTCGTCAACGCCCAGTCGGAGGCCGAGAAGACCAAGCTCGAGGGCAACGCGGAGGCCGGCATCGTCTTCACAAAGGGCGAATCGGAGGCCAAGGCACTGGCCCTTCGAGCCGAGGCCTATCGCCAGTTCAACGAGGCGGCGATCATCCAGACGGTCCTGTCGATGCTGCCCGAGATCGTCCGGGCCGCCGCGGAGCCGATGGCGGCGATCGACTCGCTGACGGTCCTCTCCACCGATGGCGCGTCGGACGTCGTCAAGAACGCCACGCGGACCGTGACCGAGGCGGGTGCCGTCGTGAAGGGCCTGACGGGCCTGGACGTATCGGGCCTGATCAGCGGCGCGATCCGCGGCAGTGGCGCGCGGGAAGGCGGCGGCGGGGGTGGCACGGGCGGCGATGGTGGCGCGCGCGGTGGCGGCGGCACTGGCCGGCGCCGGTCGCCGCGGCCCTCCGCACCGGCTCCGACCCGCGCGCCTGCAGGCGCGTCCGCGGCCGCTGGCGAGGCCGCGGGCCCGGCTGCCGCTGACGTGGCGACGGCCGCGCGGGACGTCTCCGGAGCCGCCCGCGAGATGAGCGCCCTCAGCCGGCAGGCCGCCGCCTCGGCCCGGAGCGGTGCCCGCGAAGCGGAAGAGGCGGCGGCCCGGGCAGCGGCGGAGGCGTCAGCCGCGGTCGCTGCCGGCGAGGCGGCGTCCCGCGAGGCACTGGCCCGCGTCGAGGCTCAGATCACGGGGACCAGCCAGCGCGTCGAGCAAGCCGTGCGCGGCGCGCCCGCCGCGGCCGGCGTCAGCGGCGACACAACCGTCAACATTGCTGCCCAGCGCCTGGCCCGCGATCTGGCCGCGATCCCGGGGATCGAGCGGTTCGGCACGCTCCGGCTGGACGATCTCGATCGGGCCGGCCCGCGGCCGCTCCGGACGATGTGGCGGCTCGCCCGACACGACCTGGCGGATGCCTACGGTCAGATGACGATCGGTGAGATCGTCGATCGCTTTGCCGGTCGGGGCGGCGGCGCCGCGTCCGCCTGAGACGGGCTACGGAGCGTGGAGCCGGAGCCCAACGAGGCAACAGTGGCCGGCGAATACGAGACGGGCCAGCTCACCGAGGTCGCCTAGGTCCCTCGCGTGGCCGCCGGTGCGCGCCGCCCCCCAGGCGGATGCGCGCACCGGCGATGGCGATCAAGCGACGCTCGACTCTCCGAGGGGCGAGGCGATGGGGGAGGCGATGGGCGACGCGAGGGGCGAGCGATAGCGGGCGACGGCGGTTCCGACCGGGCGGTCGCGACCGTTCGGCGCGGCACCGGCACTCGGCTCGGCGTTCGGCGCGATCGACTCCGGCGCCATCGGCCGGGCGAAGTAGTAGCCCTGGCCGTACGTGCAGCCCAGGTCGCGCATCCGGGCCGCCTGCTCGGCGTCCTCGATGCCCTCCGCGACGGTCTCGATCCGGAGCGATTCGCTCATCGCCACGATCGCCCCGGCGAGAGCGGCGGACTTGGCGTCGTGGCCGGGCGTCTGGACGAACTCCCCGGCGATCTTGAGCGTGTCAACCGGGAACTGGCGGAGATGGCTCAGTGAGAAGTAGCCCGTCCCGAAGTCGTCGATGGCCACGTGGACTCCGAGCCGACGGAGTGATTCGAGGGTGTCGATCGTCGTCGGCGTCGCCTTGAGAAGCGCGGTCTCGGTGATCTCGAGGCGGAGTCGCTGCGGATCGAGCTGGGCGCTGGCGAGCGTCGAGGCCACGGACTCGACGAAGTCGACCTGCTGGATCTCGCGGGCCGAGATGTTGACGCAGATGAAGAGCGGTTCGGCGGAGATGTCGGACGACCACGCGCTCGCCTGGCGGCAGGCCTCGCGCAGGACCCAGCGGCCGATGGGCAGGATGGCGCCGTTCTCCTCGGCGATCTCGATGAAGTCACCCGGCGCCACGACGCCGCGGTCGGGATGGTCCCAGCGGATGAGCGCCTCGACGCCGGC
>Ga0070707_100007628_pt1 | contig 10047 bp, 11 predicted proteins | sample KBSK5502metaG_FD_65468 | JGI IMG/M metagenome (GOLD analysis project Ga0070707, IMG submission 65468) | Corn, switchgrass and miscanthus rhizosphere microbial communities from Kellogg Biological Station, Michigan, USA - KBS K5-50-2 metaG | ecosystem: Host-associated > Plants > Roots >... | reverse complement strand
GATCATCCTGGTGGGGATCGCCATCTGGAATGACTACCAGTTCTCCGTCTTTTTCCTGCAGGATCCCAACGTCCAGACCGTGCCAGTGGCGTTGTCTGGCTTCTTCTCGCAGTTCCAGAACGAAATTGGCTGGGTGGCGGCGGGCTGTCTGATCGGCATCCTGCCCGCGGTGGTCATCTATGTGTTCCTGCAGCGCTATTTTGTGAAAGGCTTGACCGACGGCATCTCACGATAGACGTCCGGAGGCAGCCAGTGAGGAGCTGTAGCAGCATGGTACAGATTACCTTCTTAGGCGCGGGGAGCACGGTATTCGCCCGGCAGCTCATGACGGACATCTTGCTCGTAGAGGGGCTGGATGAAGGTTGTTTTGCGCTGGTAGATATCGACCCCATCCGGCTCGACCTGGCGCAACAGATCGCCGAGCGGCTCATCGCTCACAGCGGCAAGCGCTGGAGCGTGCGGGCCTCCACCGAGCGGCGCGACGTGCTCGCGGGCAGCGACTTCCTCATCAACACCATCGAGGTGGCGGGTCTGGCCAATGTGCGCCACGACTTCGACCTCCCCATGAAGTACGGCATCAATCAATGTATCGGCGACACCATCGGTCCGGGCGGTATCTTCAAGGCACTGCGCACCGGCCCGGCGTGGCTCGACATCTTGCGCGACGCCGAGCAGCTGTGTCCCGATGCCTGGGTGCTCAATTACACCAACCCGATGTCGATCTTGACGCTCGCTGCCCTGACGGGCACGAGCATGCGCACCGTCGGTCTCTGCCACAGCGTGCAGGCGACCTCGAAACGCCTCGCAGAGTATCTGGATGTCCCCTATGCTGAGTTGGAGTGGCGCTGCGCTGGCATCAACCACAATGCCTGGTTCACGCAGCTGCGCCACCATGGGCACGATCTCTATCCGCGCTTGCGCCAGCGGGCACAGGTTGCTGAGCTTTATGAGCAAGACCCTGTCCGGTTCGAGGTCATGCTGCACTTCGGCGCCTTTGTCACCGAGAGCAGCGGGCACTTCTCAGAATACGTCCCCTATTTTCGCAAGCGGCCGGAACTCATCGAGCGCTACTGTCGCGACGGCTATCTGGGCGGCACGGGCTTCTACGCCGATAACTGGCCGACCTGGCGCGCAAACAACGATGCGTCGATCCGCGACATGCTGGCCGGGACGTGGGAGCTGCCCTTCGAGCGCAGTCACGAGTACGGCTCCTACATCATTGAGGCGATCGTACAGGATCGCCCCACCGTCATCTACGGGAATGTTCGCAATAGCACGCTAATTGACAACCTGCCCGATGGATGTGTGGAGGTCGCGTGTCTCGTTGACCGCAACGGCGTGCAGCCCTGCCACTTTGGCGCGTTGCCCGAACAACTGGCGGCGCTCAATCGCAGTCACATGGCAATACACGCGCTCATGTGCGAGGCACTGCTGCAGCGCAACAAAGAAGCGGCACGCTATGCGCTGCTCCTGGACCCGTTGAGCGCGGCCGTCTGCTCACCAGCGGAGATCGGCGCGCTCTTCGACGACATGTGGGAGGCGGAACGCGCGTATCTTCAACCTTTCGACTTAAACGTGCGGATTCCAAGCGGGAAGAGAAGCCTCTAGCGCGCACTCTCGACTCATCACGCACATACGTTACATACAGCATGCGGCATGTGACGATACAGCATGCGGCATGTGACGACACAGCACGCGATAGGCACTCCACTTGGACGCAGCCAATGTGCCGCGGGTGAGACGACGTCAACTGGGTGAGGGAAGGAGCAGCGTCATGAGGTTCCCAAACTCGTTGCGGGTGAAGTTATCCATTCTATACCTGCTCACGATCGTCGTGCCGTTGGTGATCATTGTGTTTGCCATGCCCGGTTACTATGAGAACGTGATCACGCAGACGAGTCGGACCCTCACCGCCGCAACGCTTGACTCGCTCTCACACAACATTGACCTCTATCTCGAAGATCTCGACAACTTGACGTTGGCTCCCTATTTCAACAACGAGGTGATGTCCGCGCTCAAGTTCAAAGCAAGCCCAGCGTATGCTGATGCCAGCGCCTCGCAACAGTTTGCTACCAATCAGGCCCTCTCGATTACCCTGCCCAATATACTGAGCAACACTAGAAATGACGTCCTGAGCACGATCGTGCTGCCCAGTGACGGCTCTGTGTTCATCGCCGGCAGGTACAACCCGTGGAAGGTGGTTGCCACCTTCCCGTTCACAAAACAGGCCTGGTACCAGGCTGCTATCGCAGCCAACGGGAATGCCGTCTTCATCGATCCGCACGCACAGGACTACCTCTCGACACCGTTCTCGACGCCGGTGTTCTCCGTCGCCCGGCTGATCAAGGATCTTGACACGGGCCATCCGCTGGCAGTGATCATGGCGGACGCGGATGCTACAGTCGTCCTGCAGGACATCATCAGCGGCGTCAGACTAAATGTCAGCTCCATCACCGCGATCTTTGGCTCGGACGGGCAATTACTTTCTTCCAGTCAGCCACTCTCAGAGAAGGTCGTGCAGGCAATCGCGCGCCGGCAGCCCACTGTTGAGGGCGCACGCGACACGTACATACCGAACATCAAATCAACCGGTCTCGCACGCTGGAGCGTCGTCGTGCTGCTCTCGCGGACGGACATCGAAGCGCAGGTGCGCTGGATGTATGTCGCAGGCGGCTTATTTGCCGTCGGGGGGCTGTGCGTGACGCTCCTGCTGTTCGCTGTCCTCTCGCGCTGGATCGTCTCGCCGTTTCAGCGGCTGATGCACGCGATGAAACGCGTACAGGAAGGCAATCTACAGACGCGCTTCGTCGTCAGAGGTGCGGATGAGATCGCGCTGTTGGGTAACGCATTCAATGCGATGGTGGCACAGCTGAATGACATGATCGAGCGCGAATATGTCATGGCGCTGAATCAGCGCAACGCGGAGTATCGTGCGCTCCAATCGCAGATCCAACCGCACTTTCTCAACAACACGCTGAATGGGTTTCTGGGCTTGAACCGGCTTGGTGAGCGTGGCACCCTGGAACGGGCCATCATCGCGCTGAGCGGGCTGCTGCGGCACGTCTTGAGCAGCGAGCAATGGGTTCCCATCAGGGAAGAGTTCCTCTTCTTGCAGCGCTATTGTGACCTCCAGGCGCTGCGCTTCCGCGACAAAATGACCTGTGAGCTGGAGTACGAGGAGGCGCTCGCCGATTTCTACATACCGAAGCTGCTGCTGCAGCCCCTGGTCGAAAACGCCATCGTTCATGGCATTGAGCCAGCCGGCCACCCATGCCGACTACACGTCTGCGCAACGGCGGTTACCGCAGCGGACGTAGAGGGGGCGGCCTTTCGCATCGTGATCGAGGATGATGGTCTGGGCTTCGCAGCGGAGCCGCGAGGCGCGGGAACCGGTCTTGGGCTGGCGAATGTGCGTGATCGCCTGAAGATGGCCTATGACGCTGCTTCGCTGACGATCTGCAGCGAGGTCGGCGGAGGCACGCGTGTCGTGATGGAAATTCCACAGCCTGCGCGGCAATGAGGGGGCCAGCTATTGGCCTTTCTTGCGCTGCTCCGAGGGGTAATGGCCGAAGAAGGAAGTAAAGAGCTTGGTAAAGTGACGCGTGCTGGTGTAGCCGACCAGCTCGGCAACCTCTTGTACCCGCAGCTCAGGATCCGCCAGCAGCTCCTTCGCGCGCAACAGGCGAATGCGCGTCAAGTACTTTATGAAGGTTGAGCCGGTCTTTCTATGGAAGAGCGCGCTCAGATAGTTCGGCGTCACCTGCAGCCGCTCTGCGATGTGGGTGATGCTAATATCCGATTGATAATTCCCTTCGATGAACCGCATCACCTGGGTGAGCATATCCCCTTGATTCCGTTTCGGCTGCGCAAGCAGTCGCTGGTCACCGCAGGCTTGCAGGACTCGTTTCCACTCACCGCTATCCTGCCCAGGGGTCACCTCGCAGGGGAGGGCATGGCAGAGAAATGTTGCGATGCTTCTTTTGGTGCCAAAGTCGATCCCGCGCTCATCGGCCAGCGCATCTGCCAGGTTGTCAACGGCCTGCATGTACTGGACATACAGCTTCTCGCGATAGGAGTCGATCACCTTCTCTAGGACGCTGGAGATGGCGAGGAAATGGGGTTGCTCCGCATAGTGCGTGAGCTCTTTCAGATGGATCTTCTTGCCGATGCCATAGACCGCCCGCAGTGCCGAAGCCTCTTGCAGCCAGCTCAACCGCGCATACAGATCGTCGTATGAGTGGCAGTCACCAGCCTGCAACATGGTGATGCAAAACGTGGGATCGTGGTGGCGCGGCAGGAGACCCTCGACCTGCTGCAGACAGCGGCGGCACAGTTGTGCACCGTCTGGCTCGCGCTCCGCTCTCCACGCCCCGATCAGCGCAAGCTCGCCACTTGGCAAGCTAAAGAGGGCAAGCCGTATGGGATCTGCCAAGGTCTGGTTGACCTCATGCTGCACGTCGTGGAGAAACTCACGCTGTCGCTGTGCTTTCTCTGCCTCCGCCAAGAAGCTGTCGATGTAAAAGACCGCCCCAAGGAAATACGCCTGCACCAGCAGACTGTCGGGATCCTCCTGCTGCAGCGTAATGAGTCCATGATAGAGCGCAGCCAGATCACGCTCGTACTGCCGGTTCAGAACCAGCAGGCGCTTCTTCCGCTCGATCAGCACCTCGGTGATGGCTTTGTGCACGTCGTCTGGATTGACCGGCTTCAGCAGGTAGTCGGAGACACCGATTCGCAATGCTTCCTGGGCATACGCGAATTCGGAGAAGCCGGTCATAATGAACCATTTGGCGTCGGGGGCGAACACTTTCGCCTGTCGAATGGCGTCCAGCCCGTTCAGTTTAGGCATCTTGATATCGACGAACACAACATCTGGTGTATTGCGCTGGACGAGCGCAACCATCTCTTCGCCATTGGTTGCTTCGTCCAGCAGCTCGAGGGGCACCTTCAGGTCTTGCAGCATGCTTCTCAAGGTGGATCGTGCCAGGACTTCATCGTCGGCGATCAGAATCTTCATCGGGCGGCTCACCTGGAGCGTTGTGGCGCGCTGCCACCTCAGTATGGCTGGCAACACGCCGTCAGGCGTGCTCTTGTCGCCATTCTACCATAGGCCTTGGTCGCTTTCGTGGCGCTGCTTGCCCCCTCTCGTCCACACCGTTCTCCAATGAGCCGGCAGTCGTCGTGCTCGACGTTGTTGAGTACCACAAACATCGCGCGCCGCGGAACGCCTGGTGCCAGTACGCTGACCGGCTCCAGCGGTTCTTGTTGCGCGCCTGTGCCCCCGGCTCAATCTCCAGGGGGGAATCGCATGCCGCTCCCCTACTCGGCCGGCGCAGCGAACCTTCGTAGCGCCTCGACCGATGGGACGAAGTAGTAGGCGCCGCTGACGACCGTGGTATAGCGGGTCAGGGCGTCGCGGACGCCGTCCTCTGCCCCGGCCATGCGATCGAGCATGCGGGCCAGACGATGCTGCTCGCAGCTGAACCCGATAAACATCGTCCCATGCTCGGTCGCCGTCCCAAACGGGGCGTTGCGGCGGAAGATATGCCGCTCGGCGCCATTCTCTTCGATAGTCGTGCGCGAGACGTGCGATTGGGCGCCGCGCACCTCTTCGTCCAGCTCGATACTCGTCGCTTTGGTCCGCCCGATGACCTTCTCTTGCGCCTCGATGGAGAGGGCTTCGAATTCGGCGATATCGTGCGTCCACTGCTGCACCAGGACGACGCTCCCACCGGCTCCGGGGGACCCTTCGGGAATCAGGACCACTTCGGGCGCCTCGGCGAGCGAAGGATTCTGCGTGCCGTCGATGAACCCGGTGAGATCCCGACTCTCCTTGTAGGTCCAGCCCGCGACCTCAGTGGCAAGGCGCGCGACGGGAGCGAGGGTTTGCATGGCTTCCCGCGTGACGTCGAAGACGTTGTGGTAGGCATGGCCCGCCACCCATACCCACAGGTGGGAATCAACACAAAATATGCCTCGGCTCAGCTGGACTGCTGAGGAGATCCTGTCGGCGCTAGATGGCAAGCAAGCAATATGCTACACTTGAATATATGCCGCAAAACAAAGAGGCAAGGGAGTCACATGGAGGACAGGGCAAGGAGAAACTGCGTGGGCCTGGCGGACTGGCTGGCTGAGGGAAGCGGCACGCATGTCGGCCTGGAGAGCACGGGAGAGTTCTGGAAGCCCGTGTTCAACCTGCTTGAAGCGGCATTTGAGGTCTGGCTCCTCAACGCCCAACATAGCAAAGCCGTGCCGGGACACAAGACCGACGTCAAAGACGCTCAGTGGATCTTGCCCAGGATGTCGCTGGCGACGGCTCCCAACTTGATATTAGCGCCCTCGAGCACCTTCTGCAGCCAGTTCGAGAACGATTGTGCTATGTTTATCGCAAGCCGGGAGGTCAAGCGATGGACATGACATTTGAAGGCAGGTCGTCAGATTCGCCATACGTCGAAACGATCTGGCGCGTGCGATCCGAGAGCGATTGCGCGCCGGTTTGCCCTGCCGAGGGTCGCTGGAACCTGCTGCTCACAATGCGAGACAGCCAGATTCGCGCATCCGTCGAAGGGCCATTGACGCGAGCCAAACAGAAGAATCACGTCGAGGGGACGGAATGGCTTGTCATCCGCTTCAAGCTGGGCGTGTTCATGCCCTTTTTTCCGTTACAGCCGCATCTGAATAGCGAAGCGATCCTCCCCGACGCGGCACGTCAGTCCTTCTGGTTGAACGGCTCGGCCTGGCAACTCCCCCATTACGAGAACGTCGAGACGTTTGTCAACAGGTTCGTGCGTTCGGACGTGCTGCTCTACGATCCCATCGTAAGCGCCGTACTGCGTGACCATCCTCTTGAGCTGTCGCCGCGAACGGTGCGGCGGCGATTTCTGCGCGCTACGGGACTGACGCCCGGCATCATCCGCCAGATCGAGCGCGCCCAACAAGCGGCCAACCTCTTAGAGCAAGGCTTTTCAATCCCGGATGCCGTATTCCAGGCGGGCTACGCCGACCAGCCGCACATGACTCGATCCCTCCGGCGATTCTTCGGCCAGACACCCGCTCAAATTGCTCGTCTGCCTGAGTTCGTGTGACTGTCCGTTTTGTTCAAGACAGCGCCCTTTTCCCGGTTTATGATGAGAACGTTCAATCAAAATCGGCAAAAGGAGAAAGGAGACTGGACGTGAGAAAAGTCATCGTGTCGGAGATGGTGTCCCTGGATGGCTTCTTCGGAGGCCCTGACGGAAACATTGATTGGCACGTCGTGGACGAGGATTTCAACGACTTCGCCATTGCACAGCTCAATGAGTTGGATGCGCTCTTGTTCGGGCGCGTCACGTATCAGTTGATGGCGAGCTACTGGCCGACGGATGCCGCTCTCCAGGACGACCCCGAAGTGGCGAACAAGATGAATACGCTGTCAAAAGTGGTTTTCTCCAACACGTTGGATAAGGTTATGTGGGGCAACTGGGATAACGTGCAGCTGGCGAAAGGCGACATTGGCCAGGAGGTCACGAGGCTCAAGCAGCAGCCGGGCAAAGATATGGCGATCTTCGGCAGTGGCAGTATCGTAACGGCTCTGGCGCAGCTTGGGCTGATCGACGAATACCGGCTGACCGTCGCGCCCGTCGTCTTGGGGCGCGGAATGCCATTGTTCGCGGGGATCACTGCGCCTATCAAATTGAAATTGTTGCAGACAAAAACGTTCAAAACGGGGGTTGAATTGCTCTACTACGCACCAGACGGCAAGTAAACGAAGTGCCGGGAGTGGCCGCGTGACCCTTATCCATCTTGAGCGATGTTCGGACTCGCCGATGGTCGAATCGGTCATACGGGGCTGGAAGGCCAGCGACGGTTCGATAATCCGCCCTTCCGAGAGTCACTGGCATCTGGTCTTCGTGCGGCTGTCCGGCACTGTACTGCAAATCGTGGTCGGGCCACTGACGACGGCGGGAGTCGTCTCCTGGAAGGAAGGCGCTGAGATTCTCTGGATTAAGTTCAAACTCGGCACATTCATGACCCATTTGCCCGCGCGGGAATTCATGAACGCGGAGACGATCTTACCGGGAGCCTCCAGCCAACCCTTTTTCCTGAAGGGCACGGCCTGGCTATTCCCCGATTTTTGATCACCCTCTGCGGAATGTCGGTAGAGGCATGACGCCCAAACAAGAGAACGCCGTGCTGCGCGAGCAGATGACGGTGCTGGTGCTGCGCGGGTGCTCTGGTGTTCCTCGCCAGAGCACCGATGGCGCACAGGATCGTGGCGCGCTTCAGGAGGGCCGCGCCGCTGTCAGCTTGGCGGTGTTCTCCTTCAACTCGGACCACCGCTGGGGATCCTTATCGGACCCGATCAGATGGCCGACTTCGAGTGCGGAAAGAGGAGCCCCACCGGCTGCAAAACTGCCCTCCGGGATCTCAATGAACAACGAGTAGAGGCGCGCCAGGTACGCGGGCGCAATGCGGACACCGTTCAGCACGGTCGACGCACCATCGTCGCCGAGCACGGAGGTGAAGGCCTTGGTGATCGCGGCCTGCACGGCGTCACGTCGCGCTTGGGTGAAGAAGCCAGCGGGAGTCATCATCTCGACCAGCCAGAAAGGCTCCTTGCTTGGGAAGCAATTCCGCAGGGGAATCTCGTTGAACCAGATGGAGGCGACCGCTCGGGCTTCGTTCGTCACTGGCTCGACTTCCTGGCGTACCTCTGCATCGAGGAGCAGCGGCGCGAGCTTCTCTTTTTGCTCAGCAGTGAGCGTGTTCTCGGGACAGGTCACGCGGATAACAGGCATGGTTGTTTTCCTTCCTACGGTACACCAACAGCGCTAGTGGGCACTTTCTCCCTGCCACTGCCACTGCCACTGCCACTGCCACTGCCACTGCCACTGCCACTGCCACTGCCGCTGCCGCTGCCGCTGCCGCTGCCGCTGCCGCTGATTTCCGGCTCTTCCCACATGTTGAGCGAGTCCTTCGCCTCACACGAGCAGCGGGGTAGGGCGGCACGAGCGGCATCCGAGTGCCCACCACGACAGTGTCGCCGGAATTGGTTACCAGAATGCGCGACCGGGTGACGCGTTTCTTGCGGTTCTGCGCGGCGCTCAGCATGTGCCAACAGCGTCTTGAGTGGTGCCGTCGGTAGTTGGGAAACGCCCTCATGGGAGATAATGGCCATCCTGGAAGCCGGCTTCGACGATGCCACCGCCGTCCTCGCATTGTCCGAGCCGTACCGTCGCCGGCTGAGAACGTCGAATGGGATGGAACGGCTCAACGAGGAGGTGCGCCGGCGCGAGCGGGTCATCCGCATCTTCCCCAATCGGGAGTCGACCATTCGGTTGCTGGGGGCCGTGCTCATGGAGCGCCACGAGCAGTGGACGACGGGCTATCGTTACGTGGAGATGAGTGCCTATTGGCACTGGCGCCTGGGCCAGCCTGCGGACAAAGAACCAGAGCAGCAGGTGGAGCGGAGCGCCTGATGCGTCGCGCGGCGGCCCGCCGCGCCGAGAGGCCAGGCAAACGCAGCCTAGCAAGGGCACTGAGGAGAGGTTCACTATGCCCCACTTCAGCCTCACCTACCGACTCACCGGCGCCGGTTGGGCCGAAGCGCGCGTCTCCGATGGGGTGACGACCATTCGGCTGGACGTGTCCTACATCGGGGAGGGGATCGAAGCGGCCGCGTGGGCGGCCACAGCCCTGCTCCAGAACGCCGAGCGATCAGAATTCGAATGGCTCGATGAGCCGCGTTGGGTGGGCGAAGGCTCCGGCCCGAGCCGCTGGGTGCTCGAGAAGCAGGGAACCCGCCTCCAGATCACCGTTCTCAGTGGCTGGTCTTTCGGCACCCAGGGGGGAAAGGAGCGGGACGTGTCCCTCTGCGCGTGGACGACCCCGCTCAAATTCGCCATCCAGGTGTGGGACGCGCTGCGCCACCTGAAGGAGGAGCATGGGGCCCAGGGGTATGCCGAGCAGTGGCGTCGGGCGTTCCCACTCGAGAGCTACCAGCGACTCGAGGACCTCATCCGTGAGGCAAAACGTACCGCGCGGGCGACGCGTAGCGCCGAGGGGAAG
>Ga0070707_100007625_pt1 | contig 10048 bp, 9 predicted proteins | sample KBSK5502metaG_FD_65468 | JGI IMG/M metagenome (GOLD analysis project Ga0070707, IMG submission 65468) | Corn, switchgrass and miscanthus rhizosphere microbial communities from Kellogg Biological Station, Michigan, USA - KBS K5-50-2 metaG | ecosystem: Host-associated > Plants > Roots >... | reverse complement strand
GTGCGTGTGCACCCCCGCCGAGCGCAGCCGGTATCTCGGCCGCCTCTCGCGCCCGCTGCTCGACCGCATCGATCTGCAGGTCGAATTGCCCGCGGTCACCCACACCGAGCTCAGCGCGCCGCCCGGCGACACGTCCGCGGTCGTCCGGCAGCGCGTGGAGGCCGCCCGCGACCGCCAGCGCCGACGGGGACGCGGCGCCATCCGCGTGAACGCCGAGCTCAGCGCCCGCCTGATCCGGCGCGTCTGCGTGGTCCCCGCCGACGCCGAGCGAATGCTCGTCGCCGCCATGAGCCAGCTCGGGCTGTCGGCCCGCGGCCATGACCGCGTCCTCAAGGTCGCGCGAACGATCGCCGACCTCGAAGGCGCCGACTCGATCACCGCCGAGCACTGCGCCGAAGCGCTGCAGTATCGCGGATTGGATCGGCGGTGGCGCCCGTAGGGCGGGAGCTCGTCCCCCGCCGTCCAGCGTGACCGGCCGGCGGCGGCGGGGGACGAGCCCCCGCCCTACACTGGCGTGAGAGAATGAAGGTCGCTGGAGCCAGTCCGCGGAGGTGGCCGGATGCCGGGTCCCGGAGCTTCGACGCTCCCGCGCTGATGACGCGCTACTTCGACCTGCGTTCCACCGTGCTGGTCGTGGTCGGCCACGGGATCCTGCCCGAAGAGGAGGACCGGCCCATCGCGTACGACCTCAAGCGCGCGATCAACGCGCGCGGCGGCGGGTCAGAGGGGCGCGCCGGAGTCGTCGTGACCGACGTCTGGATCATGAACAATGAGCTGGGTGAGTTCTTTCCGGCCATCGCGCTGGGCGGGCCGACCGTGAACGCCTTCACCGCGCAGATCTACGAGGATCTCCCCGTCGTCCTCGCTCGTGACCAGCGTGCCTTCATCCAGCTCGCCGACGAGGGCAAGCGGACCGCGGTCTGGGGCATGGATCAATCGGCGACCCGCGAAGCCGTCGACATCTTCGTGAAGGAGGGCATGCTCGAGCGCTTCCTCGACCTCGTCTGGCGCCGCTCGTAGGCACGTCGAGGATCGACTACAACCGGCCTCGAGCGGAAGGTTGAGGCGGGACGTTCGTGTAGACGACCGTACCGTCCGGCGCTTCGGTGCGATAGAAGTCCCGTGGCACCGGCGCCGCGGGAGCCGGCGGGCCGAAGAGGCCGAGGACCTTGGTCACGTAATCGCGAGTTTCGGGGTACGGCGGAATGCCGCGATGGTTCGCGACGGCTTGCTCACCCGCGTTGTAGGCGGCCAGCGCGAGCTTGAGGTCATTGCCGAAGCGGTCGATCAGCCCGCGCAGATGACGCACGCCGCCGTCGATGTTCTGGCGGGGGTCGAACGAATCTCGCACGCCGAGCATCGACGCGGTGCCCGGCATCAGCTGCATGAGGCCACGCGCGCCCTTGCGGGAGACCGCCTGAGGGTTGAAGCCCGACTCGACGCGAATGACCGCGGTGATCAGGGCCTCGGGCACGCCATGCCGCTCGGCGGCCTCCCGCACCTCCTGCGTGTATGGCCCGAGGTCCCCGACGGGCAGCCGCAGCCACCCCCGGTCGGTGCCGGAGGCCTGGCCCATCCGCTGGTAGCGCGGATCGGTCGGCGCGTTGGTGAAATGGACCGTCCCGTCCGGCTCCGTGAACCGGAAGGTCTCCGCTGCGGCGGGGGACGTCAGGAGGAGGGCCGCCACGAACGTGGCGGAGAGATTGTCGAAGCGGGCCACACCGCATTCTAACAAACGCCAACCAGCGCCTGTCAAGCCGCTACCTCCGCTCCGTCGAGGTCCGCGTACCCATCTGTCACGGCCGATCGGTCAAAGGTGCTATTCTGGCCGGAGCGTGGGCAGGAGTGACAATTGCTGAATCTGAAAATCGGCATCATCGGTTACGGCTACTGGGGTCCGAACCTGGCCCGCAACCTGGCCGAGCTCGACGGCGTGGAGATCACGTGGTGCGCCGACACGCGGCTGGACCGCCAGGCACTGGCCAAGAAACGGTATCCGGCGGCCGCCGTGACCGACGACGCCGGGCAGGTGCTCGAGGATCCCGGCGTCAATGCCGTCGTCATCGCCACCCCGGTCTCGACTCACTACGCGCTCGCCCGACGGGCCCTCGAGAACGGCAAGCACGTGCTGATCGAGAAGCCGATGACCCAGACGGTGGACGAAGGCGAGCAGCTGCTCGAGCTCGCCAGCAAGCAGGGACTCGTCCTCCTGGTGGACCACACCTTCATCTATACGGGCGCTGTCCGCAAGATGAAGGAGCTCATGGACGCCGGGGAGCTCGGCGGGCTCTACTACCTCGATTCGGTCCGGGTCAACCTCGGGCTGTTCCAGCACGACACCGACGTCGTCTGGGACCTAGCACCGCACGATCTTGCCATCATGACCTACCTGATCCATGACGCCCCCCGCTTCGTCTCGGGGACCGGCGCTGGCCACACGGGCAGCCGCTTCGCCGACGTCGCCTATCTCACCATGGAGTTCGCCAACAACTTCCTGGCCCACTTCCACGTCAACTGGCTGTCCCCGGTGAAGATCCGCCAGATGCTGATCGGTGGCAGCCGCCGGATGCTCGTCTACAACGACATGGAGCCTAGCGAAAAGATCCGCGTCTACGACCGCGGGATCCGGGTCACGACGGAGGAGAGCATCTACCGGACGCTGATCGATTACCGGACGGGCGACATGTGGGCGCCCAAGCTGGAGAATCGCGAAGCGCTCGCCGTCGAATGCGAGCACTTCGTGGAGTGCGTCCGCTTCAGCAAGATGCCCTGGTCGAGCGCGGTCGCCGGGCTGAACGTCGTGCGCCTGCTGACGGCGGCCAGCAAGTCCATCGCGAGCGGCGGAACCCGAGTGCCGGTGTGAGCCCGGCGCGGCGGCCGCACCGGAGACGCGCCGTGTTCGCGCGCATCGCCCGGGACGTCGAGCTGGGTCGGGACGTCAAGATCCACGGCTTCGTCAACCTCTACGGCTGCAAGATCGGCGACGGAACACGCATCGGCGCCTTCGTCGAGATTCAGAAGAACGCCACGATCGGCAAGCGGTGCAAGATCTCGAGCCACAGCTTCATCTGCGAAGGCGTCGCGATCGCCGACGGGTGCTTCATCGGCCACCACGTCGTCTTCATCAACGATCGGTACCCGCGCGCGGTCAACCCGGACGGCTCGGCCCAGGGCGACGCGGACTGGACCGTCGTGCCCACCCGCGTCGAGCGCGGCGCGTCGATCGGCAGCGGCGCGGTCATCCTGTGCGGGGTCACGATCAGCGAGGGCGCGCTGGTGGGCGCCGGCAGCGTCGTCACCCGGGACGTCGCGCCGTTCACGACGGTCGCCGGCAACCCCGCCCGTCCGCTCCGGACGCCGCGCTCCTCGCGCGCCTCGGCCCTGGATGGCAGAGCCGGCTGACGCGCTCGATCTCCGCTTCGGCGTCGTCGTCCCCGTCTACAACGAGTCCCGGTTCCCGCGGCTCCTCGAGCGCTTCGACGTCGACACGCTGAGCCGGGTCGTCGTCGTCGACGATGGATCGACGGACGATTCGACGGCGGTGGCCGAGCGGTACCCCGTCACCCGGCTGCGCCACGCGAGCCGACGGGGCGTCGGGGCGGCACTACGCACCGGGCTCGCGCATCTGCAGCAGCGAAAGATCGAGATCGCGGTGATCATGGCCGGGAACACCAAGGACGACCCGACCGACATTCCGCTTCTCCTCGAAGCGATCCGCCGGGGCGCCGATTACGTTCAGGGCTCGCGATACCTGGAGCCCGGACGAGCGCAGGACACGCCCGTCGGGCGTCGGGTGATCACCCGGGCCGTCGCGTGCCTCTGGTCCGCCCGGTTCATGCGGCGGCTCACCGACGTGACGAACGGCTTCCGCGCCTATCGCATGACTCTGCTCGATGACTCGCGTATCGATCTCTCGCAGGAGTGGCTCGACCGGTACGAGCTCGAGTACTACCTGCACTACAAGGCCCTGGCGCTGGGATACCGTTATGCCGAGGTTCCGGTCTGGAAGCGATATCCGACCGATGGGTTGCCGGCCTCGAAGATCCGGCTCGGCCGCGACACCTGGTCGCTGCTCCGGCCGTTCGTGCTGCTGACGCTGCGCCTGAGGAACTAGGAGGCCCCTCGTGACCCAGGTGCCGTACTACGACCTGAAGGCGCAGTACGCCGCCCTGCGCGACGAGCTGCTCGCCGCGCTCGACCGGATCGCACAGAGCTCGGCGTTCGTGCTCGGCGAAGAGGTCGCCCGGTTCGAGGGGGAGTTCGCCGCGCTGTGCCAGGCCCGGCATTGTGTCGCGCTCAACAGCGGGACCAGCGCGCTCCACCTGGCCTTGCTCGCCGCCGGAGTGGGCCCGGGCGACGAGGTCGTGACGTCCGCCAACACGTTCATCGCGACCGCGGAGTCGATCACGTATACCGGAGCCCGCCCGGTGTTCGTCGATATCGACGCCGCCACCGCGAACATCGATCCCGCCGCCATCGAGCCGGCGATCACGCCGCGCACGAAAGCGATCGTGCCCGTTCACCTGTACGGTCGTCCCGCGGACATGGATGGCGTGCTCAAGGTCGCGCGGAACCACGGCCTGCCCGTGATCGAAGACGCCTGTCAGGCCCACGGGGCGACCTTCCGGGGGCGCCGCGTCGGCGCCCTGGGGCTCGCCGGAGTCTTCAGCTTCTACCCCAGCAAGAACCTCGGCGCGTACGGCGAGGGCGGTGCGCTCACCACCGACGACGACGGGGTCGCGACGCTCGCCCGGAGCCTGCGCAGCCACGGCGAGACGAGCCGCTACGCCCACGACCGCGTCGGCTACAACTATCGGATGGACGGCTTCCAGGGCGCCGTCCTCCGGATCAAGCTCCGTCACCTCGAGGAATGGACGGTGCGGCGGCGCGCGATCGCCCACCGTTACCGGTCGCTGTTAGAGCGCGCCCGTGTCGAGATTCCCGAGGATCGTCCGGACGCCGACTGCGTCTATCACCTGTTCGTGGTGTACGTCGACGACCGGGACGCGGTCCGCGCCAAGCTCGAGGCGCGTGGCGTGGGGACCGCGATTCACTATCCCATCCCCGTCCATCTCCAGCCGGCGTACGCCGACCACGGGTACCGGCCGGGCAGCCTGCCGGCCACCGAGCGCGCCGCCGGCCGCGTTCTCAGCATGCCGCTGTTCCCGGAGATGACGGACGAGCAGGTCGACGATGCTGCGGGGACGCTGAGCGAAATCGTCGGCAAGCGCTGACCCTCGCGCCGCCTCGAATGCGCGTCACCCACCTTCGCGGGCCTTGGTTCCCCACATCACCATGTTCCAGGCCAGGCGCCTCACGACGGGCAGCCGGGTCAGGATCGCGTCTGCCCGCTGGAGCGCACGGAACCATCCCAGGCGATCCTCCCGCTCCCGGAGGATGCGCTTCCAGTAGCGGTCCGCGTTCGGGTGAACCCGGTCGACGGCGTAGTACTTGAGGAACAGCGCGAGCGAGAGGATCCAGAACTCGCGGTGGCCGACGTCGACGAAGTGCCGCCTCGCCACGGCCAGGTCGGCGAAGGTCAACGGCGATTCGTCCGGCGTACGGACGGCGGTGGCCACGCGCCGATAGACGTTGATCACCGGATTGTAGGCAAGCGGATCCCAGGAGAAAAACCGCCCCCCGGGCTTGAGCACACGCCGCACCGTACGGAAAAGCTGATCGCGATCAGTGACGTGATGGAGGAGGTTGGCCATGTAGACGACATCGAAGCTGCTCGACGGCGCTTCGATCGTCTCGGCCGCGCCCACGAGGGTCGAGATCCTGACGCCGTGATGCTTGCCGAGGTCGGCAGCCAGCGCGACCATTTCCGGCGAGAGGTCCGCCATCGTGACGTCCGCGCCTCGCAACGCGAAGTAGACCGAGGACTCCCCCAGGCCCGCGCCGAGGTCGAGGACGCGCGCGCCGCGGAGATCGCCGATGGCGTTCACGATGAAACGGTTCTCGGGGGCCGTCGTCGCCTCGAACGCCGCGGTGACCTGAACGCTGGCCAGGTCGGTGCGGACGGCCCACCGGTCGTGAAAATCGGCTTCCCGCCGATGGAGCTGGCCCTGCCCGTCCGTCATCGCGGCGCCGTCGGCGGCAACTGGGCAGTCCCGTCGGTGAGCGAGACCTGGGCGAAGATCGCCGCGAGCACGCCGGCCGCGATGATCGTGACGGTCACCGCCGCCGGCGTAGCCAGCCGGCGCAACGGAGTGGACAAGGTCACGACGAGCCCGAGCAGCATCGCCGAAAGTGCCGCGATCGGACCGACCGTCAACCCGTGGCTCCGGCCAGCCCACACCATCGTGACGACCCAGAACGGCAGCAGCATCCTGGCGACGTTGCGATGGGTGCCGATCGTCCAGTAAACGATCCCCAGGGCGGCGCCGGCTGCTGCCACGGAGAGCTCGAGCCACCTCAGGGCGGGCGCACCCTCCGCCACCGTTCCGGATGCGACCGGCCGTAGTCCCGCCTGCCACGCAGCCGTGCCGACGACGATGACCATGATCGGGAACGCCAGCAGCGGGAACACGCGCCGTCCCGGGTGCAGCAGCCATCCCAGGCCGAGCACAGCAGCAGAGAAGATGGCGTTCGCGATCCCCAGAGACGGCGATACCGCCACGGCGAGCCCGGCGACGGCCCCTGCGCCGGCCCGGGTCGCCACCAGACGGCCGCCGTTCTCGCCGGCGACCAGAATCCATTGAGAGATCACGCACAGCGCAGGGCCCGGAACGACGGCGACGGTCCCTGACGGCACCGTCGCGAGCGCGACGACGGGAATCGCCAGCAGCACCGGCACCATCCGCCATCCCACCCCGACGGCGAGAAGCGTCCCCGACGTCCCGAGCAGCAGCGTCAGGACGGCAGCGACGCCCCAGAGCGAGGTCGTGGACCCGCGCAACGCGTGGGCCGACGCAACGATCGCTCCGCCCGCGGCGGTCAGCGCGATCAGTCGCCCGGCCTGGCGAGCGCGATGGCGCGGATCAGGAGCCGACGTCTCGGCCGTCGACGACGGTCCGGGGAGTGACGCGCCGGCCTCGGCGAGGAGACGACGGGTCAGCTCTCGCGCCTGCCGCGCGTTCTCGCCGGCGACGGCGGCGCGCGCCGCGAGCGCGGCCGTGTCGCAACTCTCGACCACATCGCCGGGTGTGTAGAAGCGGAAGGTCCTTTCGTCGATGTCCAGAGAGACGGGGCCGGACGGCCCCCGCGCGCTCACTCGGTAGACGTGCGCGGGTCGCTCGTGGGCTACTGTCAGGCTGCGTCGAACGCGCCCCAGCATCGCTGTGGCGCTATCGTCTCCGGCGACGCAGCCGGCCAGCTCGCGCATCTCGGAGAGAAGCAGATGCCGGAGGGCCAGCTCGTTCCTCATGGCCGTCGTCCTATCGCATCTTCGCCATCATCTTGGACCACATGCGAACTTCAGCGTTGAATGGCAGCAACCGGCTCACCAGCACCATCAGGTTGCTGCGCCAGCCGATCAGGACCACGCCGCGACGCCGCTCCACGGCTCGCAGGCCGATGCGGGCGACCTGCTCGGGGCGCATGAGGCCTTGCCCGCCGCGCCACACCTTGACGCCCGCCGTCGGTTGGAAAGCGGTCAGAGTCCCCGACGGGAGCAGCGTGACCACGGTGACGCCCGAGTCGCGAAGCTCGCCATAGAGCGAGCGTCCCAACGAGTACAGCGCGGCCTTGGTCGCGCCGTAGATCGCCATTCCCGGCAGCGGAACCTCCGAGATCGAGGACGCCACGTTGAGGATATAGCCGGCCCGGTGCTTCTTCATTTGTGGCAGCACGAGCCTGCACAGCTGTGCCGGGGCGATGAAGTTCACGCGCGCCATCTCATCGATCTGGGTCACGCTGTGCGAGGTCAGGTCGGCCCGGACTCCGAAGCCGGCGCAGTTGATCAGCCCCTCGACGAACGTCCCCTGCCCGGCGATCCACCGCGCGATTCGAGCGACGGACTCTGGCCGTGCGAGGTCGAGCTGCAATGCGGCCTGCCCCAGCTCGGCAGCGATCTTCTCCACCGAGGGGCTGCGATCGATCAAGAGCAGTGACCGACCGGCGGCGGTCAGTTCCCGCGCGAAGGCGAGACCGATACCCGAGGCGGCACCGGTCACGACATGCGTGCCGCGCCGCACCTGGGTCACGTACCGCCAGGTCTCCTGGATGCCCTCATCGAACGAAACTCGGATCTGCACTCCGAGATCCGCGAACAGCCGGTCGGAGCAGACCAGCACGTCGGCGAAGAGACAGCCGAGCGCGAAGGGCAGGAGGCCCCGCAGCTTCCTGGCCGGCCAGAACGCGACGCGCGGCAGGTGCAGCATGCGTGTCCCCCGGCCCGCCAGTCGGTGTGCCCGCTCGAAGATCTCGCCGAAGCTGCGGGGTGTCCCATCGTCCGCGAAATAGGTCTTGCCCGCGGTCGCCGGATGGAGCGGGATCTCCGACAGGGCGCGTACCAGGTCGGACACGTGGATGACCGAGACCCGTCCCGGCCACCAGCAGCGGCTCACGAGCTTGCCGTCCGCCGCCGCCTTCAGGAGCACGGCGACGTGGGAGGTTCGGCGCATCCCCGCCCCGTAGACCCAGGAGGGGCGGACGATGGTGAAGGGGATTCCCGCGTCGCGGATCAGCTGCTCGCATTCCAGCTTGGACCGTCCGTACGCCGACGTGGGGGCGGTGGGAGCATCGACGGTCAGCGGTCGATCGCAGGGATCAGCGCGGCGCCGGTCCACTGCCCCAATGGTGCTCGTGAAGACGAGCCGCTCGAGCGCCGTCGACGTCTCGAGCGCCTCCACCAGCGCGCGCGTGGCCTCCACGTTGACGGATTCGTAGTCGCCGGAATCCCCGAACGTGGAGTTGGCGCCGAGGTGAAACACCCATCGGGCTCGGCGAAGCTCGTCGCGATAGCCGATGGGAGCGGTCAGATCGCCGCGCACGCTGCGGACTCCCACCGCGCTCAGCACCTCGCTCGCCTCGTCGGAGCGGGCCAGCGCCACGATCTCCTCGTCTCGAAAGCGCTCGCGCAACAGCCGGCACAGAGCCAGCCCGATGAACCCCGATCCGCCAGTGACGAAGATAGAGCCCATCAGACGCCGGCGGTCCGCTACGGTTCCGAGGGGGGCGGAGCCGTGTGAGCGCCGGCGGTCACCGGGGTCCTCGTGGTGACCGACGACGAGAGGTGTGGCGGTGCCGCCGCGGGGGCGCCCCGCACGTCGGCAATGACGTAGAGCGGGCGATCCTTGACCTGCTCGAAGATCCGGCCCACGTATTCACCCAGGATACCGATGGAGACTAGCTGGACGCCGCCCAGCAGCAGGACCGCCAGCAGCGTCGCGCTGACGCCGGGGATGTAACGGCCGAAGAAGAGGTCGAGCGCGACGATGTACGCGATGCCGAGCACCGAGCCGCCGGTCAGGGCGAGTCCCAGTACGTTGGACACCCGCAGAGGAACCGTCGAGAACGAGAAGATGGCATTGAGCGCAAACCGGACCATCTTGATCATGGGGTACTTGGTGTGCCCGGAGTGGCGGGCCTCCCGCTTGTACGGATACGGCTTGCTCGCGAACCCGGTCCACGCGACCATGCCCCGCACGAAGCGATGCTTCTCCGGCATCTGGCAGAGTACGTGGGCGACATGGCGCCGCATCACGCGAAAATCGCCCGTGTCCGCGGGGATGTCGACGTTGGACAGGGCCCGGATCAGGCGGTAGAAGGCCCGGGCGGTCACGAGCTTGATCCGGGACTCCCCGGCGCGAGCGATCCGCATGCCGTAGACGATGTCGTAGCCGGCGTCGATGCGGCGGATCATGTCGGGCAGCAGCTCCGGCGGATCCTGCAGATCGGCGTCGATCAGACAGACCACGTCGCCCGTCGCATACGCGATCCCCGCGCTGACGGCATTCTGGTGCCCGAAGTTGCGCGACAGGTGCAGGACCGTCACGGCGGGGTTCTCCGCCGCCAGCGCGTTGAGGCGTTCGGCGGAGCGATCGGAGCTGCCGTCGTTGACGAAGATGAGCTGTAAGGCCACGCCCGGGAGCTGCCCCACCGC
>Ga0070707_100007622_pt1 | contig 10050 bp, 10 predicted proteins | sample KBSK5502metaG_FD_65468 | JGI IMG/M metagenome (GOLD analysis project Ga0070707, IMG submission 65468) | Corn, switchgrass and miscanthus rhizosphere microbial communities from Kellogg Biological Station, Michigan, USA - KBS K5-50-2 metaG | ecosystem: Host-associated > Plants > Roots >... | reverse complement strand
ACCTACGACGAACCATAGGCCTGAACGAAGCCTGGCGGATCGTTGACCGTAAGCTGCCAGCCGACATCAATGTTGCTGCCGGTGTTGTCGAGTGTAAATCTGGCCCCGAGCGGCGGCGCTCCAGGATTCGAGTTGCAGTCGTAGGAGGCTGACGTCGGTGGAGCCATGTAGAAATTCACGATCACAGGTACGCAAGAGACCGAGACTATCACGGAGTTCGTACTCCCCTGGCCACCGTCCTGCCAGGAGATCTTGAACGATGCGTTGCTCTTGGTCCCCGACAAACTGACTGGGATGGATGCACCAGCGTTGAGCCGTCCGCTGGAGGGGGCTAGGGAGAATCCTGAGCCGCCGGGCTGCGACCAAGTCAGCGATCCGTTGCCCGTGTTAGAGAGGGTGATGCTGACGCCGCTGAACGAGTCGCCGCAGTAATTGCCCAGGGCGAGCGACGTTGGATTGACCACCATATTGCCATGCAACCCAGGAGCCGCACAGGTAAACCGCACGACAGCGTTCCCGCCATTCGAAGTGATGGTCACGTTAGTAACTGTGTTGACGGGACCTGGCTGGGTGACGGTAAGCTGCTGCGACTGGCCTTGACCGAGGCGCCCTGAGGACGGAGTGACCGACGCGTTGGCTACCGGTACGCCCGCGTTCCAGCTCAGGGTCTGGCCACCGATGTTGCGCACCGTGATCGAGGGATAGGGCACATTGGAACCCGAGCAAGTGACCGTCGTCGCCTGTGTGGGACTCACGGCAAGCTGCGGCGGGGGAGGCGGGGGAGGCGGGGGAGGCGGGGGAGGCGGGGGAGGCGACCCCACGCAGTAGAAGGCGAGCGTCGCGCTCCCACCATTTGAGGTGATTGCGACGGTTGCCGCCGTCCTGGTAGCGCCGCGCTGGCGTACGGAGAGCGTCTGCGCTTTCCCCGCATTCAGCGTACCACTAGCGGGCGAAACAAATGCCCCTGGCCCCGCAGCGGCTGCCTGCCAATTCAACGTCTGCTCGCCGGTGTTGCGTATCGTGATCGCCGGATAGCCCACCGACCGCACTGAGCAATTCACACTCCCGGCATGATTGGGGCTGACTGCGAGTACCGCTGGAAGCATTGTGACGGTCGTGTGTGTGGTGGGAGGCGCGGCGACGCCACGGTGACCGGTAAAGGGTGAGCCGAGCGCTGTGAAGGCGAGTCCCAAGAGCCCTGCAATCACGATGCCCGTCGTCATCGGTATGACCCGTGACCATAGTCGGCTATGGCGAGGCGGGGGAGGCACGCGGCGGTGGCGGGTAGCGACAGTGCAGAGCACGCCATCGGCACGTTGCTCGACATCTATTCGCAGCGCCTTGGCGGCGCCGCGCACTTGGCAGCGCACCGCTCCGACCGGCGAGAGCGACCACTCCAGCGTAAACCGCCTGACGATGCCCCGCGAGCCATCGTCGGGGGAAAGGTCGTAGGTGACCGACCCCTCGTCTTCGACATGCCAGGCGAGCGTCGTGTTTGGCTGGACCTCTTCAGGAGGCAGCGCAAGTGACCGTTTGTCATAGGTGGCCTGTATCAGGGAAACGTTGAGCCGATTGCACAGGTGTATGGCTGCCATCGCTCGATTCCTCTCTCTGCCTCAGGTAGGCGCCGGTGCCGCCTCACGCGCGCCAGGAGGGCACGCGGCGATCAGTCACGTGCGCGTTTCTCTGTGCGCTCGCCATCAATGGCCGAACAGCCGTCTGACGAGGTCGCTCAGGATGGGAATGTTTATCCACGTTGCCAGGGACAGCACAGTCAACACGAGGGTGATGACGCTTGCCGCGGAGCCGATAGCCCTGCGGCTGAGGACAACAGCAGATGTCATTGGGCGCCGGTGGGATGGGGCGGGCAAGTACTCCGTGAGGTCCTGGATGACAGTGTGCATGTCCCGTGGGTAATCCGGATCAGGCCGCACAACACGAGCATTGCGGAATGCGAGGGATTCCAGGCCTAGTGGCAGCTCGCTTTCACGGGGCATCGTGGCCTGCTGCACGAGTAACGGCATGATGACCACGTTCCTGCGCAGCGCGAGCTCGATTTCCTGGCGCACCTGATCGTCCGAGTCGTCCAGCCGCTTGCGACCGGAGTCATCCATGATGGTAAGCCATTGCGGGCCAATGAGCACGAGCAGTACCTTGGCGCTCTGCAGCGCGTGCTCGACCGCCAGGCGAAAATCAACGCCGCCGGATATAGTGCTAACGTCGCGAAACACCTGCCCGGCGCCAAACACCTGTGTGAGCGAGTCATAAATACGATCACAAACGAGCTGGGAGTCCTTACGCCGGTAGGAGATGAAGATCTTGTCGGACATCGTGTGACCTCCAAGTAGCTACCCTCAAGCACGCCAAGCCATTGCCTGAGATCTTCAGCGCGGTGAACGCGCGAGCGAAGAGCAAACGCCCTGGTGATTGCCCACTCGTCTGCGGCCGCAAGAACCTGTAGATGTGGCCCGTAATGCATCGCGTCAGCGCTGCTCGCTCCCTCATTTCCACCAATCGCTTGAGCCAATAGCCGCCAAGGAGCGGCTGGACGCGGCTGGCAACGCAACATGAGGTATGCCCCAGGTCCACCATGCCCGTCAGCAGCTCGCACCCTCTCACCCCGGCTCGCGCCCGGAGGGGATCACGTCCCCCAGTTGCCGCAGTCTGCGTAGCGCGGGTGCATACATCTCGTGTTGGCGGTGCGTGGGCATCGGTGCGGTGGCGGGGGCGCTAGCTTGGGCGGCCACGCGCTCTTGCTCGGCCTGACGCAGCAACTCGCGGTGGTGAAGGCGGTTGAGCTCGGCTGATAGGTTCGGTTCCAATGTGCACTCTCCTTCTGGGTGTGGTGGCCTTGCAGGCCGACAGAACTGACACTGCGCGGTGCGGTGAGGCGCGGAGTCTCTCTCCAGGTGTGGCCTGCACCGCATGTGTATCCGATGTCATCAGTGTGCCTGGAGCACCGCCGCGAGACCAGGCGTAATCCACGTCGGCGCCCACGTAATCTCCCACGTGATCGCCACCGCTGACCGCTTCGTGCGACTTACCTACTACATCGTTCCTTAAACATGTGTTTAAGCAATGCGGGCGCGTTGGGCGAAGGAGGCGTACCTCGCCGCCTATCCGCCGCTCGGTGCGTTCGAAAAGCGCCACGTGCGCGGGAGTGCGCACAGCATCCATGCCTCGGCCAACCGGACCGTCCATGCCCAGGTAGTCGCCTACAATCGGAATGGCCTACAGGCGTGGCAGATCGCGTCGGCACTGCGTTGCACCCCGCGATCGATGCGGGAACGGTTATATGCCTTTAGCGACCGTAGGCTCGAAGGGCTGAGGATGAATCCAGGGACTGGACAGAAGGAACAGCTCACCCAACTCGTGCGTAGCACGATCCTTACCCTGCTGAGGCTGCACCTATCCGGCACTCCCGGCAAGCTGACGTACGAACTGCCGGGCGTGTTGGCGGCGCACGCCCGGAAGCGGAATCGGAGGGGCGCAGGGCTGGCTTGTGGCCGTGCATCGGCAAGGCACAGGAGTAGCCCGCAGCCATGTGCGGCACATCGACTTGGAGAAAGGCGTCGGGAAGATTCGAGCCATCTCGAGCACACTGGCGTGACAGCCGTGCCAGATCAGGCAATTTCAGGCGTTGCCAGCGCTAAAGCAAGCGAGTGGCGGACCCGACGGGCGTCGGATTCTCTGTAAGTACTCTCGCGTGACAGCCTGCTCGGCAGCTCCAATTCTATCCTTGCGGTACCTGCGTAGTCACCTGCGTGCCCTCTCGTGCAGGGATCGGCAGTGTGGGTCATCTGGCTGGAGCGGCGCGCTCCTGGCACTACCTGCGCGATTGGCCGACTTCGATGAGGTACCCGTCTGGGTCGCGCATGTAGCAGCGTATCTCACCGACGTGGTCTTTGGGCTCGGTGAGAAACACGGCGCCCTTCTGGCGCCACTCATCATAGCACGCATGTATATCGGCGACGCGGATGTTCATGAAGCTCGTCGCTTCGTCGGGATTGGTCGGGGTGTGGAGTAGCACGGTGGGCTTGTCGTCTGTGGGGCCGCCGCCAACGTTCAGGATGACCCAGCTGTTGGCGAGTTGCACGACCGTCAGCTCGCCACTGCGCACAATCTAGCCACCCAGCACGCGCGAGTAGAACTCCGCCGATCGGGCGACGTCCGCGACCGTCAGAAAATGGGTCAACACGATGCCGGCCGTGGGCGGGAGGGAGTACGCACCGCCACTGGCGAATTTTCCTGGGTTTCTGCCGCTTGGCAGTTCGCCAGTGTTCGCCGATGTCCGCTCGCGTTGGGGGTGGAATCAGGGCAAGTGTGCGAAGCACACTATCAGTGACCTGCGAGAGCGGCTCAGGCCACCTGGCAGATTACGGGTTCGAATCCCTGACGGGGAACTATCTATAGGGATGTTATCCGGGCAGACGCTGCACTTCTCGCTCGCGCGACGCGCCGCTGAGAAATTCGGCCCCCTTGGTGAGTCATTCCCACATGCCGGCGCTGTGCTTTGCAGTGTCTAGGCTCGCAGTTGTCTGCACGCTGGGCCGTTTGCCTAATGCGCCTGTGATCGAGGCGAGTCCCTTCAGCCATCACATCTGTGCACATGACGTGCAACCGATGTCGCGATGCCATTGCTGGCTCACGAACGAACTGGGAAGCACGTCCCATCGCAGTTGCGCTGCTACGGGTCTGCAGTGGCTGCGTGTTGTGGGCCCTCTAGGGAAGCCTCCTCGACCACGTACCCTATGGCGGTGTAGCCGCGCACTCTACGCTCGTACATACGGGCCAGCATCGGGACGTGGCTGTCCACGTAGTCGTAGACCTGCACAACGCGTTTATTGTCGTGCAGGCGGTGAAGTCGCCCGACATATTGCTGCAGCGTGCCCTTCCACGAGATCGGCATCGCCAGGAAGAGAGTGTCGAGCCGCGCATCGTCAAAGCCCTCGCCAATGTAGCTGCCTGTCGCCAGAATCACACGGGGTTCGTCCTCCGGGACCACGGCCAGTGCTTCGGCCATCGCCTGGCGCTGCTTCTTGTCCATGCCACCCTTCATGACAAATATATGCGTGACCACCTTGGCGATCGCGGCCACTTGCGACAACTGGGTGGCGAACAGCTTTAAGTGCTCGGTGCGATTGGTGAGGAGAAGCGGAGATCGGCCTGCTGTGAGGGCATGGACGAGGTCGGCCAAGATAAGCGTATTACGAGCCTCATCATGCAGGAGCGCCGCATACACATCCTGAATCGTCAGCTCGTCTGCAGCATCGGCGGCGTCAGAATCTTGTGTAGATGGCATCCCAAGTGTCATCCGGAAATCGGTGTGGCGCGGCATCACGCGATGCTCGAACGGAGTCGCATCTGTCATGGTCTTAGCGCTCTGGTGGAAGCGCAGCGGACCGCATTGCATGTAGATGATCGGGTGGTGCCCGTCCTTTCGGGTCGGTGTGGCGGTCAGGCCAAGCACATACTTGGCTTTCACTTGCTTCATCACCTGCTCGAAACTGAAGGCTGCAATGTGATGGCACTCATCCACGATCACCTGCCCATACTCGGCGACGAAATCCCTCACCTCGTCATGGCGATACAGGCTCTGGATGACGGCCACGTCTACACACCCAGTCCGCACGGTCTTGCCGCCACCGATCTGGCCAATCGATTGCGCTGGTAGGCCAAGGAACAGCGCGAGCCGTTCGCGCCACTGGTCCAGCAGCTGTTGGCGGTGGACCAGCACCAAGGTGTTGACCTTACGCGCAGCTACCAGCCAGGCGGCAATGGCGGTCTTGCCGAAAGCGGTCGGCGCGCTGATGATCCCCTCATCATGTCCGGTGCTCTGGGCAACGGCCTCCGCTTGAGTCGCCCGGAGCTGCCCGTGGAAGGTCACATCGATAGGTATCCCCGCAAAGCGTTCGTCCCGGACATCGAGCGTGACGTTATGCGCCTCGAGCAACGCCACCGCGTCGGCAAGACAGCCGCGCGGCAGCGCGATATGGCGCGGCAACTCATCGCCGCAGGCGATCACCCGTGGCTTAGCGTAGGTCGAGAGGCGTAGCGCCTGCGCCCTATAGAACTCAGGATTCTGGAAGGCGGCCAGCCGGAGCAATCGATTGAGCATCGCAGAGGGGAGACCATGTTTGTCCACATAGACACGGTTCGCTCGCACCACTTGAACACGCTCAGGCAATGGTTCGGTGATGGGCCGCTCCTCGCGCCGCTTCTTGGAGGGTGGCAGCGTCCAGGGATCGTGTTCAGCTTCGTCCTCAGCGAGACTGATCCGGACGCCGATGAGGGCGCCTGCACGCTGCGCTTGTGCAACCAGCTCTTCGGCCGTGCTGGCCGGCATCCGTGTGAGTGAGGCGAGGAACTGCCATTGGTCGGGATACGGAGCGAGATCGGCGTCGATGAAGACGCTATTGCCGACCTGTCGCGGGCCAAACTGCAAGGGCAGCGCGATCAAGTTCCCAAAGCCGCACTTGGGCATCGTGTCCTGGTTGGGAAAGAGACGGTCGTAGGAGTCGAGCCCGAGTTGGTGGCGCCGCTCCATCGTGCGTGTGAGGAGGAGACTGCCAAGCTTGCGCGCAGTGGCCACCGACACCGCGGTGTCAAAGAAGATCCACACATGCGCTCCGGTGCCGGACCGGGACCGCTCTAACGCCGCCAGTACGCCGAGGTCGTGACACATGGCCATGAATGCGCGGGCATCATCCGCCCATGTCTTCTTGTCGAAATCGACAGCGAGGAAGCAGCACGTTTCGTCCGCCAGCAGTGGGTAGATGCCAATCGTCTCCCGGCCCGAGAGGTGGCGTTCGATTACCGCATCGGTGAGCGGGAGGAGCGTGCGAGTCGCTTGATCGACCTTCCTGCGATCCTCGGGTCGGCTACGGTTGATGGCATTCCAATCCTTGAGACTCGCCGGCATGTAGCCCGAGCGGCCGTCAGCGCTCTGCCACCGTCGAGCATAGACATCGTCTCGTCCACGGAACAAGCTGCGAAAGAGGGCGATCCGCTGGTGTTGGATGCGTTCCTGCTCGCTAGCTTCTGCCATGGCTGCCTCAGCCGCGATTGCGTTTTCTCGCGGTGTCGACGGTGCGGCGGCAGTGGGACGAGACGCTTCCGGAGGCCGGGGCTGTGGCGAGGGTACGGATGGAGGTGACGGTGAGGGCAAGGGTGAGGTGGAAGCGGGAGAGGGAAGCTGAATGCCATGCGCTAGCAACAGTTGGCGCAACTGGGCGTTTTCTGCTCGCAGGCGTCGAATCTCGGCGTGCGGTGTCTCGAACGGGTAGGGCCGCGAGCTGTCGTCACGCATGTCGACGTCATTTCTCCTGGTTAAGCTGGTCTGCCAGCCGGCACGAGTTACGCAGCAGTCGCACTGTCCGCAAGCGCCTCGGCCCCCAAGCCCCTTCAACGCGTCGGTCTCGTCCGCTGGCACGATAGCCATCCACGGGATCAGGTCCTGCATGTTGGCGAGGCGAGACCATTATAGCCTGCCGGCCAATCTGTAAAGCGGCTGGCGATCTACTCGGCGCGTCGCTTGTAAGGACAACTGAACACTGACGCCGGGTACGCCCGGTATGCCGCGCACCGGATATTCCCCGAAGGTAAGGCGACTCGGCACTGCACCGGGATTGCTGCGATTCCGTGTCCCACTCCGATCAGCGTTTGGATCACCCTGATTGACACTCCAACATCTGAAGTTGTCATAGTGCCAGGTCAGTAATCCCATCTAGCCACCAGCATACGGCAGCAGGCGCCGAAGTTCGTCTGGCGTTGTCAGTGGCAAACCTCGAAGTGCCCGACTTTCGCGAAGGACAGGGCCAGTCTCTAACGTTGCCGGAGACATCGACTGGCAGCTCGCACGCTCATACTTGGGGTCATGGAGACCTGTCGTGCACTTCCTCTTAGCCAGGTCGACGAGGTATGGTGTGGGCAGCGGAGCGCGCGTGGGGCAGCGGGAGCAGACTACATAGCAATCATCAGCAGCGAGCACGTGGAGACAACTCGATGGATGCCCAAGAGATTCAGAAGTATCTTCGACTGCTGGGAGCCGAGCTGGATCAGCGCGGGGTGACGGGGGAAATCGTGCTAGTTGGTGGGGCGGTCATGCTCCTGGTCATCGGCAATCGGCAGACGACCAAGGATATCGATGCTTACTTCGTGAGCAATGTCCACGAGATTCGCGCTGCCGCCCACGTGATCGCTAAACGTGAGCACCTGTCACCGAATTGGTTGAACGACGCGGTGAAGGGCTTCTTCTACAGTCAGCCGCCGACGACTCTCTGGCTTGATTTTCCGGGGCTACGCGTCTACACAGCGGATCCTGCCTACATCCTTGCCATGAAGGCCGCCGCTGGGCGTCCGGAAGACATCGGCGACATTCAGGCGCTCGCGGCACACCTCAATCTAACGAGTGCGCAGGCGATCCTGTCTGTCGTGACACGCTATATCCCACCTTCGCAACTCACGCCCAGGACTCAATACCTCATTCAGACCCTGTTTCCTTGAGAGGAGTCTCGCATTGTGCCACCCAGGGCCCTGCGAGAAGGAGGTCATCATATGAGCAGCCGTGACACAAGTGACGCTTCTGCCTCCTATGCGCGCAACCAGCCGGGAGCTGGACAGCCACAAGCGTTCCCAGCGGACAATCGCACTGAAAAAAATGACTGGAACCGGCAGACCATCAAGCAAACCTTTGCGCGGATTCAAGCTGATCCTGAACACCCCTGGCTTGCGATTGGGGACTTCCTCGACGACTGGCGGTTCACCGAGCGGGCTGATCGAGCGGACTTGGTGAGAGAACGCATCGGTGCAGTGGCCGAGGACAACATCGAACTCCTGCGCTGGGCAGCCTTCTGTGCGGCGATGGTCGAGTGGCTCTGCTGGCAGGATGGGCTGCCGTTTCCCACGTGGACTGCGCACGCCGAGTATCGACTTCCCGACCCGTGGTTCCTCTACCCTGGTGATTTACTCCGTGGGTGGCAGTTGATTGCTACACCTGCTCCGTTTAAGATGCGCAATATCTTCGGAGGGGATCAGATGCTGGTGCGCGTCTGATCTACAGATGCGCTGTCCCTCTGTGGGCTGCAAGCGCGCCCGTCGTTCGCGCGATGCATGGGGAGGGGCGAGATAGGCGCTGAATGGTCGTATCTGGCTGCAAGCAAGTGACCAGATTTGATGCCACGACGGGGAACTGTCCGTAGGGATGTTAACCGAGCGGACCCTGCGCTTCACGCTGGTACGTCCGCGACGGCGGCAAATCGAGACCACGGCCTCGGTGCCTCATTTCTACGCGCTGATGGCGGCTTCGGCTGTGGCTCGCCTCGCTGTCCACATGTTCGAAACTGAAGGCCAAGATTTGACACTCTGCCCGGCTGAAGCCGGGAGATTCTTGGTTCTGCCAGCCGGGGCAACTGTGCATCTTGCGATACCCAGCAGGTGCCCGTCTGTCCCCAAGCGTTCACGGGTTGCCCCGTGCCATCGTCGTTCCCGTGTGCCCCACGGTAGACACATTCATTCTCACCGAAGGGTGAGAAAGCGGAAAGCAGAGCGCCATTCATCCCCTGGCTCAAGCCGAGGGGCTTTCTGGCGGAGAACCTGTAAAGCGGCGATCAGGGTAGCGGCGCGCCTATAGCAAGCGAGTGGAATTGGTACCCCTGACGGGGAACGGTCTAAAGGGATCTTGAAGGGGCGAACACTACACTTCACGCTGGTGCGTACGCGACGCCGATAAATTCAGGTCGCAACCGAAGTGCTCGACGATGCCTTCGCCGCGCTGCTCAGCCGGCCGCTGCCTGAGACGTGGCGCGCTGACATCGCAGCCATGCGCGCGGAGATGGCAGCCAATATCGATTGGGATGCCATCGGCGCGCGGCGGGCGCGGCTCGTCTCGGAGCGCGAGCGGCTGAAGTTTCAGCACCGCAACGGGCTGATGACGGATGCCGATCTGCTACGCGAAGCGGATCCGCATTTGCCTAGCGCTGGAGTCACTGCTGGCACGCGGCGACGACGTGCGCGATGAGGCGGCGCAAACATCCGCCGCGTCGCTGGCCA
>Ga0070707_100007621_pt1 | contig 10050 bp, 7 predicted proteins | sample KBSK5502metaG_FD_65468 | JGI IMG/M metagenome (GOLD analysis project Ga0070707, IMG submission 65468) | Corn, switchgrass and miscanthus rhizosphere microbial communities from Kellogg Biological Station, Michigan, USA - KBS K5-50-2 metaG | ecosystem: Host-associated > Plants > Roots >... | reverse complement strand
AACGGCCGCTGGCGCTTCCGAAAAAACTCCTGGACGTGCCCCCACGCCTCCGCATTGCGCTCCAGCGGAAGCCCCAGCGCTTCGGCCACAGCACCCACCGTGAGGTCGTCGTCGGTCGGGCCCAGCCCCCCGGTGGACAGGATGAGATCGGCGCGGGTGAGCGCGTGCAGGAACACGTCCTGCACCCGGCGGACGTTGTCGCCCACGGTGGACCGGAAGTAGACCGCGATCCCAAGATCGGCGAGCACGGTACAGAGGTAGGTGGCGTTGGTGTCGACGATCTGTCCCAGCAGGTGCTCGGTGCCGACGGAGATGATCTCAGCCCGGGTCAACTCCGGCCGGCTGTCCCCAACGATGCGCGCCGCAGGCGGAGGATCCGTCACGGAGTCGATGCTCCCGCAGAAAATGTATGCTCATAGACCTGTCCCGGTCCGCCCAAATGCCCCAGCGACCGGCCGTTGACCGCGACGTCCACCGCGCCGGCGTTCCCCACCTTCACGGTCACGCTGCGCTTGGCCTCCCACACCTGCTTGTCCCCGGCGTTCAAGAAGCCTTCGTACACCGTCGTACCGTCGGCCACCGTCCGCACCCAGGAGTATCCGGAGGCGACGACCACAACACGCAGCGGGGATGCGGGGCGAGCGGCCGGGCTGGTCCCTGCGCTCGGAGTGACCCCGGGACTCGGGGATGCTGGAGGAACCGGTGGCGTGCCCGGGGCAGGCGGTCGTGATCCCTGAGGCGGAGATGCCGCCGGTGGAGGACCGCCGGATGGCGTTGGACTACCGGGCGCCGATGGACCCGGCCCCTTGGATGCCGGCGGAGCCGCCGGCGGTGCTGGAGACGGTCCTGGCGGTGCTGGTGGCGGAGCAGTGCCGGGTGCCGGCGGCGGCACCCTCGGAAGCGTGGGAGACACCGAAGGCGCGGATCCGGGCGGCGCAGGAGCACGCGCCGGTGGAGATCCTGATGGCGCTGCCGCGGAAGGCCGAGACGGCGCTGCGCGTTGGGTGGGTTGCGCCTTCGGGGCGGCCGGCCGGGTCTCCGCAAACTGGCGGATCTGACCATACAGCACGACGCCGAGAGCCAGCACCCCCACCGCAAGCAGGACCCCCACTCCGATCATGAGTCGCCGGGCCGGGGAGAGACGGGTGGCTGGCGTGATCCGTACCTCGACCGGAGATTCCCGCGGAGCGCCCGCCTGCCTGCTCGGGCACTGATCGAGGAGTTCCTGGGGGGGAATGCCGAGATAGCCGGCATACGCGCGCAGGAAGGGTCGCACGTACGCGGGGCTGGGGAGGTTGTCGAAGGCTTCCTGCTCGAGCGCCTCGAGATACGGGCGCCGGATCCGGGTGACGCTTTCGATCTCGTCGAGCGACAGGCCGAGCGCCTGCCGGGCATTCCGCAACCGCTCGCCGATCCCAACCGCTGCCATTCTCCACGGGAGTTCTTGCATCGGGGCAGACATTCCTGCGCACGGCGGTGCCGTCGGGGGGATGTCATGATGATACCCAACGGCGTGTATATACAATAAGTATGAAGGCCGGGGACGCCGGAAGGCGGGGCAGGTGTGAGCGCGGATTTTCCGCGATCCAGATCCTGGTCGTCCTGGCGCTGGCCATGATCCTCGTGACGGGCGCCGTCGCCGGCTTCAAGAAGGCCCTGTCCGGTGAGACCCTCGATGGGTGGACACGGACCATAACCTTCGACATCGCCGCCGGACGCCAAGCGGCGATCACCCAGCGGGCCACGGTGACGGTCACCCTCTCCTCATCGTCGTATCTCGTGGGCAGGGGGGCATCACGTTCAAGTACGCCTCCCTGCCGCCGGACATCACGATCACCACCACCTGTCCGGCGAGCATCTGCTCGTTCGACCGGCGGGGTGTTCCGCTCGCCACCGGCACGATCACGCTGGTGAGCGCGAACTCGGGCAAGAGCCATGTGATCACCATCCAGTCGAGTACCGGGAGGGTCTCGTACCAGTGAGCCCTCTCGGAGTGCGCGTCCGCCGCGCACGTGGGTTCACGATGATCGAGACGATCGTCTCGACAGCCATCCTCGGCATCATCGCCCTCACGGTGCTCGGCGGCCTGTTCTTCGGCATGACCCAGGCCCACAATGGGCTCAACCGGGCAGGGGCGGCCGCGTGGGCGCAAGCAGAGCTCGACTTCCTGCGGGTCCAGGGGTACACGAACCTCGCCACGGGGTCCCGGACCCTCACGCAGACCACCGGGTACACGACGTACGGCAGCATTGCCGAGCCGACGATCCCGGCGGGGTTCGACCATGCCGCAATCACGGTCAGCGCGGTGAGCGGGGTGTTCGTGAAGCAGGCGACCGTGGCCCTCTACCAAACCTCGTCGACGGTCTACGCCACCCTCAGCATCTATGTGGCCAGCTACACAGAGCCGTCGCCGTAGCGGGCCTGTGCGCCCGCCATCGGCTGGCGCGAGGGCGGCTCGTTGTGGCCGTGGGGGTCAGTGGGGCCTCACGGTCCTCGAGGTCCTCATTGGGATCGCCATCATGGCGGTGGTCGGCGGGGCGATCTCGTTGCTGGTGGGCACCGCCATCCAGGCCAAGCTGATCTCCTCGGTACGGTCGAGCAACACGGAGACCAGCCGGTCGACGCTCGAGTGGATGACCGAGCGGATCCGGAACGCGGGGCTCAACCTCCAGCCGAGCGTCCAGACCCAGTTGCGGTGCAAAGACATGGTGGTGGCCCAGGACACCAGCCTCCTCCCCACGACCACGAGCGTCTACGTCAGCGGCGAGATGCTCAACACGAACACCGTCGCCGGGGATGAGGATACGACGATCGGGTATTACCTGGGGTCCGATCCGGTCACGGGCGCGGCGGTCGTCATGGAGTACAGGCAGGCTTGCTCCGGCGGGGCCACATCGATTTCCACGAACTCAACACCCCTCTCGAGCCCCAAGCTGACCATCACGAGCCTGTCGTTCTCGTACTACGACGCGAACGGCGGCGCCGTGACGAGCCTGAGCAGCGCAACCCAGATCCGGAAGATCCGCATCATCAGCATCTCGCTGACGGTGCAGGGCTCCGAGGGACGGTCGGGCGTGCAGACCGAGACCCTGACGCGGTACGTGCTGCTCCGAAATCCCGAGGCGAACGCCAACAACTGGTTGGACATCAATGAGAATTTCTGAGCCGCGAAGAACGGCGGTGTGCCCGGCGGCGCCGGCGGGAGGGGGCCAGCGTGGGGCAATTTTGATGTTCGTCCTCCTGGTGATGCTCCTGATCGCCTCGATCACGCTGAGCGTGATGAACCTGATCGCCGCCGACCAGGCTGCCGGCGTGCACGAGCTCCAGGCCGTCCAGGTCTTCAACGTCGCGGAAGCAGGCGTGCAGTACGCGATCGGCCAGATGCAGATCTCCGGAGCCGCCACCTATGGGAATCCACAGAAGACCCTCACCATCACCAGCGGGTCGACGGCGCTCGGCACCGCCACGATCCAGGTGAACTGTATCACCGACACGAGCTGGCCTCCGACTACGTGGCCGTGCACCGGGGCCTATGCGGGGTACCGGCGCATTATCTCCACCGGATCGCTGACGATCGGGGGGCCCTCCCGGACGGTCGTCGCGGTCATTCAAGGGTACGGCCTCGCGGGGAGTGCCTACGCCCTGTGCGCCACCAGCACGCTGACGGCCCAGACGGGGGCGACCATCAACGGCGACGCCGGCAGCAACGGCACGATCACCCTGCAGAGCAGCGCGACGGTGAACGGCAACTCGGGCGCCTCGCCGCCCTACACAGGACTCGCCAGAGCCAACGGCAGCATCACGTGCTCATCATCGTGCAGCACCCAGGTGGCGGGCGGAGCGACGCCAAACGCCATAGGCCGGGTCTGCCCCACCCTGACGACCGGACCGTTCTCGCCCGGGTCGACGAATCAAACTGTGGCATCGGGGAGCACCTGGACGATGAACAGCAGCACAGGGTACAACTGGAACAACATCACCGTGAACGCGGGGTCGGGGTCCTGCAGCAGCGGTTCGAACCCTTATACCACCCTCCAGATTTCCGTCCCAGCCGGGACGACGACCGTCGTGCAGATAAACCAGCTGTCGATGGCCAGCTGTACCCGCCTCATGATCGCATCCGGCTCGGGCAACATCGACCTCCGCATTGGCGCGGCCACGGGCACGGGGCTCTCGGTCGGCACGCGAAGCCACTTCGGGGTGCTCTCCACAGACACCCGGACGGCGCCGGCGCCGGCCCCGGCGAGCCAGCTCGAGGTGGAGGTGAACTCATCCTCGACGTGCACGACCAGCTGCGCGGCGAACGTCCAGTCCGACACCACGAACGGCATCGCCGCCGGGGTCTTTCTGGTGCCGAACGGGGAAATTCAGGTGGGCCAAGGCGAGCAGATGCACGGCGCGATCGTGGCGAACACGGTCACGCTCAATTCCAGCTCCACTACCGTCCTCACCTTCACCTACGACACGAGCGCGGGTGGGGGCGCGCCGGCCTTCTCAATCTTCAACAACGTCAGGTCCTTCAAGGACCAGTAGCGCGACCCGCAGCCGTCGCCGGCCGCCGCGGTCTCGGTTGGACCGAGCTAATCTCTCTTGGCGGCGGGCGCGCGGCCGCCCCGCAAGATCCGCTCCAGATCGTTGAGTCCCACGAGCACCTCGCGGGGGCTGCTCCCCTGGCTCGGGCCGACGATCCCTTTCTCCTCGAGCTGGTCGACGAGACGCGCAGCCCTGACGTACCCGATGCGCATCTTCCGCTGGAGCAGTGAGACCGATCCGTAGCCGGCGCCGACCACCAGCCGGGCGGCGTCGACCAGCAGGGTGTCGTCCCCCTCCCCCTCCTCCGCCGGCGCGTCCTCGCCCGCCTTGATCAGATCCTCAACAAACTCCGGCTGGCCCTGGGCCCGCCAGAACTCCACGAGGCGCTGACTCTCGACATCGCTGATGTAGGACCCTTGCACCCGCATCGGCCGGGTCGCCCCGATCGGGGCGAACAGCATGTCACCGCGTCCGAGGAGCTTCTCGGCACCGTCGTGATCGAGGATCGTCCGGCTATCGTGGTGCGAACTGACCGCAAACGCGATCCGGGAAGGAATGTTGGCCTTGATGAGGCCGGTGATCACGTCGACGGACGGGCGCTGGGTGGCGACGACGAGGTGGATCCCCACGGCCCGGGTCATCTGGGCGAGCCGGCAGATGATCGCTTCGAAGTCCTTGGGGGCGACCATCATCAGGTCCGCCAGTTCGTCGACGATGATGACGATGTACGCGAGCGGACGGTCCGGATGCTCCGCGTTGAAGGCCTGGATGTTGCGGACGCCTTCGGTCGCAAACAGCGCGTACCGGCTCTCCATCTCCTGGATCGCCCACCTCAGTTTGGCGGCGGCCTCCCGCGGGCCTGTGACGACGGGGCTCAGGAGGTGCGGGATCCCGTTGTAATTGGTGAGCTCCACCCGCTTGGGATCGATCATCAGGAACCGGACCTGCTCCGGCGTGGCCCGGAACAGGAGGGTTGCGATCATCGCGTTGAGCGCAACGCTCTTGCCGGCGCCGGTGGCGCCCGCGATGAGCAGGTGCGGCATCGCCACGAGGTCGGCGACGATCGGATGTCCCGCGATCGCCTTCCCGACCGAGACCGTGAGCGGGGATGGCGACTGCTGGAGCTCCGGGCTCATCAGGATCTCCCGCAGATGGACCAGTCCCGGCCGCTCGTTGGGCAACTCGACCCCGATCGCGGCCTTGCCGGGAATCGGAGCCTCGAGGCGGACGCTGCTGGCCGCGAGGGCCAGGGCGATGTCGTTTTGCAGGCTGGTGATCTTCTGGACTTTGACCCCGGGGGCGGGCTGGAGTTCGAAGCGGGTCACCACGGGGCCCGTCTCCCACCGGATGACTCTTGCCTCCACCCCGAAGCTGGCGAGCGCCCGTTCAAGGTTGCGGGCCACCTCCTGCGGATCCGCCCGCCCGCCGCGTGCGAGCCCGGAGGGATAAGCGTCCAGGAGGGACAGCGGAGGGAGGGTGTAGCCCTGGTGCGGCTGAGGGGGAAACCTCAACAGTTCCTGCGCGATCACCGGCTTCTTGCGGCGGCGCCCGGCGCCTGAGCCTCGTTGATCGCCGGCCGGAGCGTCCGTGGGGATCCCTGGATCGAGGCCGGCCGCCTCGATGGCGGGGACCGGTTCCTCCTCGCCTCTGGCCGCTGGCGCCCCGCTTGCGGCATCGATCACATCGGCGGGGGTCGGCATCTCCGACCCCGAGGCCGCACCGCCCTGAAGGGACGGCTCCCAGGAGGAGAGCGCCGGCGCCGGAGTCCGCGGCACCGCCACGCTCCGAAGCATCGCGCCCCAGACTTCGGCGGTGGCAGCACGGCAAGGCCGGTAGACGGCAGCGTGGACCCAGATCGCGAGCCGCGCCGCCCCGCGGTGCACGGCCGCCGGCACAGGCCGGATGGCGGCGGCCGATCTGGTGGCGACGTGGCGTCCGGCGGCGCCGAGCAGCCCTCCGGCCTGCCGCCCCAGCCGGGCGGCGGCGTGCAGGGCCTCGGTCAGGGACCGGTTCCAGAGAAGCAGTCCGGTTGCGACGACCCCGATCGCGGAGGCGAGCCACAACCCTGGCTCGCCGAGCCACCGGCGAAGCGAAACTGTGGCGATCGCCCCGATATACCCCCCGCCTGCTCCGGCGTGCGCGGCGGCAAACTCGTGCCCGGACGGATACCGCAGGTGCAGGAGCACCAGGGCGACCAGGTAGCCAAGGAGGATGCCATAGAGCCGGACGCTCAAGCCGAAGGACTCCCTCACGAAGAAAATGAGGCCGATAAACAGGGACAGGAGAGGGAGTGCCGGAAGGCCCGCGCCGACTGCGGATCCGATCCACGCCGCGATAAACCGCGGCGCCTCGGCGGTCTGCGGGGGAATGACGCTCACCCCGGCGAGGAGCGCGAGCGCGATCAGAACCGCACCTGCGATTTTGGCGGGCTTGGAGCGGGACGGTCTGCGTCTGGCCACGGTGCGGCCTCCTCTGCGGCGATGACTGGTGCGACGAGTGCTGTCTAGAGTTCCACGAGCAACGGGAGGATCATCGGCTGCCGGTGCGTCTCTTCGAACAGGTACCGGCCAAGCGCCTCCCGAATCGCCGAGCGAACAGCCCCCCATTCTGTCGTGCCGCGCGTGCGGCACTTCGTCATGGCGTCTCGAACGCGCTTCTTGCACTCCTCGATCACGTTCCCGGACTCGCGCATGTGGACGAAGCCGCGGGAGACGATGTCAGGATCGCGGAGCAGCTCCCCGGTCTGCCGGTCGAGCGCCACGAGCGCGATCAGCACGCCGTCCTGAGCGAGATGGCGGCGATCCCGGAGCACGACCTCGCCGACCCCAACCCCGAGCCCGTCGACCAGCACGTTCCCGGCCTCGATCGTCCCGGCCCGGGCGATCCGCCCCGGCTGGACGTCGACGACTTGCCCATTCTCCGTCAGGAGGATGCGCTCCTTCGGGATCCCCACCGTCGTGGCGAGGCGCTGGTTGAGCACCAGGTGCCGGTACTCCCCGTGCACCGGGATGAAGAACTGCGGCCGGAGCAGGGTCAGCATGAGCTTGAGCTCCTCCTGGCATGCGTGCCCGGACACATGCACCTCGTTCCCGTGGATCACCTCGGCTCCCTGATGGTAGAGCTGGTTGATCGTCCGGCCCACCATGGCTTCGTTCCCCGGGATCGGGCTTGCCGAGAGCACGACCGTGTCGCCCGGGGTGATCGCCACCATCCGGTGGGTCCCCGCGGCCATGCGGGTCAACGCGGAGAGCGGCTCTCCCTGGCTGCCCGTCGTGAGGATGGCAATCTGCCGCTGCGGCAGCCTCCCGATCTGTTCCAACGGCACGAGGGTCCCCCTCGAGATCCTCAGCACGCCCAGGTCCCGGGCAATCGTCACCGTATCGACCATGCTGCGGCCCGCGACGGCGACCTTGCGGTGATGGCGTGCCGCCGTGTCGAAGATCTGCTGAACCCGGTGCACGTTGCTGGCAAACGTGGTGACGAGAATCCGCCCCGGGGAGCGCGCGAAGATGTTGTCCAACGCGGCCCCGACGATCCGCTCCGAGGGGGCGTATCCCGGGCGCTCGACGTTGGTGGAATCCATGAGGGCGACCAGCACCCCGGCCTCCCCGATCTCCGCCAGTCGCGAGAAATCTGTGGGGGCGTCGTCGATCGGAGTCTGGTCGAACTTAAAGTCGCCCGTGCACACCACCGTGCCCACCGGGGTGCGCACCGCGACCGCGCAGGCCTGGGGGATGCTGTGGTTGACGTGCACGAGCTCGACCTCGAACGGGCCGATATGGACGGGGTGCCGGGGCTGCGTCGGGATCCCCTTCATCCGCGGGGCCCCGTGCGTCCCCTCCACCCGGCGCTGCGCAAGCCCGAGCGTCAACGGCGTCCCGTACACCGGAGCCTGGACCGCCTTGAGCAGAAAGGGCAGTCCCCCGACGTGGTCCTCGTGCCCGTGCGTGAGCACGATCCCGCGCACCGTGCCGTCGGCGGCGATCGCCCGAAAGTCTGGGATGACCAGATCGATGCCCAGCATCTCCTCGTCGGGGAACATCAGCCCGGCGTCGACGATCAGGACGTCGCGCCCCAGGCGGATCGCCAGGCTGTTCTTGCCGATCTCGCCGAGACCCCCGAGCGGGATGATCTGGATCCCTTCGCCCCGCCGTTCCGGCTGCGGTCGCGCGGAGCCCTGCGGCGCCGCCGCGCCTCCGGCGGGAGGGAGGGACGCGCGGAGCCGGGCCGGTGCCGTCCGGCGGCGTGGCCGGCGCCTCCGCGGAGTCACCGCTGGCGGGCCTCGTGACCGAGCAATGCTCCCAGCGCCTGAATATCCTGGAACAGCACGGGACGGACCCCGGGGTTGCGCAGGGCGTACGACGGATGGTACAGGGGGAGGATCGTGCGGCCGCGGCCCTCCTGCGGACGACCATGGACATCCTTGATCCGCGCGCCTGGCAGGAACGCCGCAAGCGCTGCGCGGCCCAACGTGACGACGACGCGGGGCCGGAGCAGCGAGAGTTGAGTGGCCAGCCACGGCGCGCATGCAGACAGTTCGGATGGCGTTGGAGGGCGGTCGCGGGGCGGCACCGCTTGGGTGGCGGCCCGGTCCTTGATCACGTTCGTCACGTAGACGTCCTCCCGGCGCAGGTCCACGCTGGCCAGGAGCTCATCGAGGAGCCGGCCGGCGCGGCCCACAAATGGCCGGCCGGTGAGATCCTCTTCCCTCCCCGGGCCTTCGCCGATGACCATGATGCGGGAGCGCGCGGAACCCTCTCCGGGAACGGCGTGGGTTCGCGTCCGCCAAAGCGGACACCGCCGGCACCGCCGAATACGAGCGTGGAGGGCGGCGAGTCCTTGGGGTCGCGGCAGGACCGCCTCGCTCAGGCCGCCACGGGGTGCAGGGCGAGGTCCTTGAGGACAGCCGCGATCTGTTCGCGCTCCTTGGCCGTGGCGTCGACGAGCGGAAGCCTGAGCCCCCCGACATCGAACCCGGCCAGGGCCAGCGCGGCTTTGACAGGGGTCGGATTGGTCGTGATGAAGAGCACCTTGAACAATGGCCAGAGCCGGAGGTGCAGGGCGAGCGCCTCGCGGATCTCACCGGCACGGAAGGCCGTGATCATCGCGTTGATCTCGCGTCCCGCGAGGTGGGAGGCGACGCTCACGACCCCGGTGCCGCCCACGGCCAGCAGCGGCAGCGTCAGACTGTCGTCCCCGCTGTACAGGTGAAACTCGGGGGGAGTGAGTTTGCGGATCTGAGACATCTGGTCCAGGTTTCCGCTGGCCTCCTTCACGGCCACGATATTCGGGACCTGGGCGAGGCGAGCGATCGTCGCCGGCTCGCAGTTCACCGCGGTGCGGCTCTGGATGTTATAGAGCATCACCGGAAGCCGGGTGCTCTCCGCCACGGCCTTGAAGTGCTGGTAGAGACCTTCCTGAGAGGGCTTGTTGTAGTAGGGGTTGACGAGCAGCACGCCGTCGCACCCCGCCCGCTCGGCCTCATGGGTCAGGTGGATACTGTGCGCGGTGTTGTAG
>Ga0070707_100007619_pt1 | contig 10054 bp, 7 predicted proteins | sample KBSK5502metaG_FD_65468 | JGI IMG/M metagenome (GOLD analysis project Ga0070707, IMG submission 65468) | Corn, switchgrass and miscanthus rhizosphere microbial communities from Kellogg Biological Station, Michigan, USA - KBS K5-50-2 metaG | ecosystem: Host-associated > Plants > Roots >... | reverse complement strand
ATCGCCTTCGACGGAGAAATAGCGAACGAGGCGGGCGCCGGTCCAACTCTCGTTCCATGACAATTCCACCGCATGGGTCACTCTATTGCCGTCCACAGTGTAGGTGCCGATATAGGCGCTGATGATGGATTTGAACAAGCGTATGCATTCCTCGTCTGTAAGAACCGGTCCGTCCGGAGACTTGCGATCCGCTTCCACAGTGAGCGACATCACGTAGCCGCCGGGCGTGTAGAGAATGTAGGCGTGCGGAAGCATGTCGTCGCGAACTTCACCTGTATCGAGAAACCTGCGGGAATAGGATCGGAGTTTCCAAACCCCGGCGATGTTGCTGTTCGGCATAAGGCGCAACATATTAACCGGATTTGCAATTGTGGAGAAAGCAGAGAACGCTATAATCGCAGGCAACAACAACTGAAAAGTGAGGACAGATATGTCCCGAATGACGCGATTTCCGCGGGAAGGCATTGCTGCCGCAGTTCTGGCAGCGGTTGCCGGCTGTGTAATCTTTGCTGGACCGGCCTCTCAATTGAAACCTGCCGGTTATCCTCAACTCATCGCGACTCAACCTTTACCGGCTTTGCCGGAAACGAGTGGCGAGATGTGTGCGGTACAGACCGCCTTTCTGCAGGAACCGAACACGCCGCAGCGTTCGGGTTCCGCCGGCCCAAATCGAGCGCCCACGAGGGATGCGGACCGGTCTCCGCTGCGGATCATTCACGATACGTATCCCACGTACAGCGCCATTGGCGTGGACACCAATTCGAATGAATTATTCCTCCAGGATGAGAATCTGTTTGGCATCAAGGTATTTAATCGGACCGACAATACTCCCCCCGGCGCTGCCTTTACGGAACCGAAGCGAATTCTCGGAGGACTCCTGACCAAGCTGGAGTTTAACTGCGGCCTGTATATCGATCCAAAGAGCGGTGACATTTATTCGGTGAACAATGACACGGTCGATACGATGACGGTATTTCCTCGCGACGCGAAAGGAAACGTGAAGCCGATGCGGGCGCTGCATACTCCGCACCGCGCGTATGGAGTCGCTGTGGACGAGGAAGCGCAGGAACTTTACCTGACGATCGAGCATCCGCCGGAGATCGATGTCTATCGTAAGACGGCGAATGGTGAGGACAAACCGCTCCGAACCCTGAAAGGGGATAACACGCGTCTGGCGGACGCCCACGGGATTGCCATCGATCCAAAGAACGGGTGGATGTTCGTCAGTAATCATGGCAGCGCCAGCAGCCCCACAAGAAAAGGCGGCCGGTTTGATCCGCCTTCGATTACCGTGTACCCCCTGAAGGCTACCGGCGATACAGCGCCGATTCGAACGATCGCCGGACCCAAAACCCAATTGAACTGGCCTGCCCACATCTTCGTGGATGGAGCACACGGTGAACTGTATGTGGCCAACGACGCCGGCGATTCCATTCTGATCTTCCGCGAGACGGATAACGGCGACGTGGCCCCCATGCGAGCGCTCAAGGGATCGCAGACCGGCTTGAAAAATCCCACCAGCCTTTTCGTAGACACCAAAAACGACGAGCTGCTTGTTTCCAACATGGGCAATCATTCCGCGACGATCTATCGGAGGACAGCGTCAGGAGATGTGGCGCCGCTGCGAACCATCCGGAGCGCGCCGCGGGGCAAGCTGGCGGACATGATTGGGAATCCTGGAGCCGCAGCATATGACACCAGGCGGGAAGAGATCCTGGTGCCGAACTGAGTGGCGCATCCGCAGATTGCGGCCTTCGCCAGGCTGGCGAAGGAAAATTCTCAGCCCACTCGCGTGCTGGCCGGACAAACCACGCTGCTCAGTCGCACGATGCACGATATCCGTTATGACGCGGTCCACGATGAAATCTTCGTCAGCAATCCTTTTGCGCAAGCCATTCTGGTTTTCCGCGGATCCGCTCGAGGCGAAGAAGCTCCTATCCGGATCATTCAAGGGCCCAATACACGTCTGGAAGGACAGGTGGACCGTCTGGACGTGGATCCGGTGCACAACGAAATCTATATCCCCAATCACGAAAAGATCCTCGTATACCCGCGGGACGGCAATGGAGATGTCGCACCGATCCGGATCATCACCGGTCCCGATACACAGTTGAACGATGTGGAATCACTTGCTGTGGATCCAGTCCACAACGTCATCGTCACGGCGGGCGCGAGGCCTCCCACCGCGCCTGGACAAACGAGGAGCCCGGCGGATCAGGCCTATGGGGGAGCCCTCCTTATCTTCAACCGCACGGACAGCGGTAATGTCAAACCGATTGGTGTCATCCAGGGCCCGAAGACTCGAATCGTGCGGATCAATCAGATTCAACTGCAGACCACGAAAGGTTGGATTGTCGCGACCCAACCGGGCAAGTATGAGGAACAGGAACCGGAAGGTGTCTTCGTGGGTGTCTGGAGTATCAACGATCGTGGCGACGTTGCACCACGCTGGTTCATCGGCGGACCCAGGAGCCAGATCAAGAAGCCTCGAGGTGTCGCTTTGAACCCGAAGGACAAAGAGCTCATCGTTGCCGACATGCGGCTCAACAAGGTGCTGACGTATTATTTCCCGGAGATCTTCTAAGCTTCTGTGAGGAGTGATGTATGGCTGAGGCATTACAACAAACTCAGATTTCACGGCGGCGTCTGCTGCTTTCGCTGCCCGCGCTTGCGATGGCGCCACGCGCGTTCGTCCAATCGACGAACCCGCCAATACGCGTCAGAGGAATGAATCACGTCACGATTGCCGTCTCGGACGTGAAGCGTTCCAAAGATTTTTATCAGGGATTGTTCGGAATGCCCAATGTCAATCCCGGAACCGAGGGCGCCGACCTTCAAATCGGCAACGGACCGCAGTGTCTCGATTTGGCAGCCGCAGGCTCCAAAGCGCCGAACATCGATCACATTTGTCTGGCAGTCGACAATTTTGATGTGAATCGACTCAAGAACATTTTGGCTCAGCACGGCTTTACGGAGAGCGAGGCTGCCGAACCCATGCGGATGTATGTGCGTGCAGTCAAGGGCCGCGCTCCCCAGTTGTTCTTTCGCGATCCCGACGGCATCCGCATTCAGTTACAGGACGCGCGCTATACGTGCGGAATGGGCCCGCTCGGAAATACCTGTCCCAAGCCCGAACCCTCGCCAAAGGCAGGATTGATCGCTCTTCGGGACTGGAGTCACTGCACCAACTCTGTATCCGATCCGGCGCGATCGCACAAATTTTATCAAGACCTGTTCGGTTTCCGGATTCAGGCCTACCAGGGACCGGGTTCGCCGATATTCAATATCGGCAAAGACAGGCAATTTCTAGCGTTGGGCGGCGGCGCCGGTGCGCGAGGTAACACAGGCGCTGCGGCTCGGCCCGGCAGCATCAGTCACTTTTGCATGACCATGGACAATTTCAATCCGGAAAAGGTGATCAAGACCCTCGAGAGCTACGGCATCAAGCCGAGAGGAAGTGCTCAAGGCGTGCCCGGCCCGCTCGTGCACTACATCAGCATGCGCATGGAGAATCGTGGCGGGGCGAAGGAAGGAACGCCCGAACTGTACTTTACTGACCCTGACGGCCTGATCGTTCAGCTTCAGGACACGAAGTATTGCGGTGGCGGTGGCGTGTTGGGCGATGTGTGTACCGCGTGAGGATTTCTGGTCACAATGAGGTCATGAAGTCGGCAAAGGTATCTGAACTGAAGGCAAGGCTGAGCGTCGAGTTTGGCTCGAGATGAGCCGTTCGCTACCGAACAAGTAGCTGAAATCAGAAGACGGGCTCCTCGACATAGGCCCCGAACACTGCGCGCAGACGGCTGACGATCTCGCCGATCGAGGCGCGGGCTTTCACCAGTTCGACGGTTATCGGCATCAGGTTCACCGATGAGTCCTGGGCACCATGCTCCAGGCGATCCAATAACTGCTTTACTCGTTCATTGTCGCGCCGGCCTCGAGTCGCCTTTAGTCGGGCAATCTGACGTGCCTCCACTTCTGGATCGACGCGATGAACCTCAATTGCCGTTGTATCCGAATCGTCGACGAATTTGTTCGAGCCAATCACCACCTGTTCACCGGAAGCTTTCCGTTGAGCTGCCCTGTACGCGGATTCAGCAATCTCGCGTTGAAAGTAACCTCGCTCGATCGCATTGATCGCGCCGCCCATACGGTCAACCTCCGCAAGGATTTCCAAGACCGCATCTTCGAACTGCTTCGTTAGTGCCTCGATGTAATACGAGCCTCCAAGGGGGTCGGCAACATAAGGAACGCCGGTTTCCTCCGCTAAGATCTGCTGGGTACGCAGCGCAAGTTTCATCGCCTGTTCGCTGGGAATCGCATAAGCTTCGTCGAGTCCATTGGCGTGAAGTGATTGGGCGCCGCCCAGAACTGCGGACAATGCCTGCAAGGTAGTGCGCACCACATTGTTCATTGGCTGTGACTTCGTCAGCGTGGATGCCGCAGTCTGACAGTGGAAGCGCAGGCGCATCGATTCGGGTTTTTGTGCCTTGAAGCGGTCTTTCATCAACCTCGCCCAGATACGACGGACGCTGCGGAATTTTGCGATTTCCTCGAAAAAATCCGACTGGGAGATGAAATAAAACGCGAGCCGGGGCGCGAACGAGTCGACAGGGACTCCGGCGTTGACGACTTCCTCGACGTAAGCAATGCCATTAGCGATCGTGAACGCAGCCTCCTGCACAGCGGTGGCTCCCGCTTCGGAAATATGATAGCCGCTGATGTTGATCGGGTTATAGCGCGGCATGTGTTTTGAGCAAAAGACGATGATGTCACGGACAATTCGCATCGATGCGCGGATTGGGAAGATCCATTCCTTCTGGGCAACAAATTCCTTCAAGATGTCTGTCTGAGCCGTCCCCGATATTTTTTTCAAGTCATTGCCGCGCGATTCTGCCAAAGCCGCGTACATTGCCACGAGAATCCACGCCGTCGGGTTGATTGTCATCGAGACCGAGATATTCTCCAGGTCGATATCCTTGAAAAGAGCTTCCAAATCATCGAGCGTATCGATGGCTACGCCCTCACGTCCAACCTCGCCTTCGGAGAACGGATCATCGGAGTCGTATCCCATGAGGGTCGGCATGTCGAAGTCAACGGACAGGCCGGTCTGTCCCTGGGCGAGCAAATAGCGAAATCTTTGATTGGTATCGGAAGCGGTGCCATAACCGGCAATCTGCCGCATTGTCCAGATCCGTCCCCGATACATCGTGGGATACGGTCCGCGAACAAATGGATATTGGCCCGGAGATCCGATGTCTTCAAACGAGATGCCGGCGACATCTTCGGGTGTGTACACAGGCTTGAGCGGAAGGTCTGAAGCTGTGTGATATTCAGACATGTTGCACCTTCTCCTTGCAGCGGCGGTTTACTTCTTGCGCTGCGGGCGCAAGCGCGCAGCGTCAAGAAATAGATCGCCGCTACAGTAGTTTGCACAGCGACGTTCGATACAGATCGCGGTCGTCGATCACTCGACGGGCCTTGAACTCCGAACGAGGCAGAGTTCCTTGCGGCACCAACTCCAAAATTGGCCGCACCCCGAGTCGAGCTCGAATTTTTTCCCACATGATGGTCTTGAGTGCATCGATTGAATCGTGACCGGTTTCGGCAGGAACATACTCCGCTCGGATCAAGAGTTCATCCATGCTGTCCTGCCTGGAAATGATCACTTGAAACTCGCCGCCGAATCCTTCAACTCCGCGCAGCGTGTCTTCTATCGCACTCGGATAAAAATTTTTGCCGCGGATGATAAACACGTCGTCATAGCGCCCATAGATACCATCAGGCAGCCGGGGGTATGTACGCCCACAAGGGCATGAGGCATTGATCCATCGAGTGCGATCATTCGAAGCAAGCCTGATCATCGGCTGCGAAGTCCGTTCCAGGTGTGTGTAGACTGGGGTTCCTTCGGCGCCAAAAGGAACCGGCCTGTACGTTTCTGGATCACAGATCTCGGCGTAGACGATATCCTGCCAGAGGTGCATCCCGGTGCGATGGCGGCACTCTCCGTTCGTCATCCATGGCGTCATCTCGGCCATGCTGCCCATGTCAATACAAGACCCGCCGAACGTTTCTTCAATCAAACGTTTCGTTGCCGGAATTCCTGCGCCGGGTTCTCCCGAAAAAAATAAGAAGCGCAAACCGAAATCGCGCGGGTTCACTCCTTGCTCGCGGGCAACTTCGGCAAAACGAAGCGCATATGAAGGAGTACCGTAAAATGCGCTGGGCCGAACCGTGAGCGTCCATTCGACAGCGCGGGCCGTCTGACCGGAAATGCCCGCACCAAATGGAAACATGGCGGCACCGAGGCGCTCCCCTCCGATCAGGGCGCCCCACGAACCAATGTACAGGCTGAAGAAAGAGCAAATGATGATCCGGTCTTGCGGTCGTATGCCCGCCGCCCACATGATGCGCGCGTGTGCGTTGGCGATACGGTCCCAGTCGTCACGCCCGATACCGAACACGACAGGTGACCTTAATCCTCAGCGCTCGTCATGTGGAGAAGTGGACGGCTTCCAAGTGCGGTCCGGAAACCATACAGGCTGAGGGGGAGAATGACAAACAAGCCCACGAATCCGATGCCAGAGTACCAGGCGGAGGGCTGCAGGGTCATGGGAAAATTGACGAAAACAATCAGGACAAACCAAGCAGCAATAGCTGCTACGAGTCCGAACCGGAATAACACGAATAGGGCAAGAGCGCTAAATAGCAACGCCAAGGGCGCGATGACCCATGGAACCTGAGCGGGAATGGTGTTGGGCGCGGCCATTACGAGCGCCACGCCAACAGCAGCCAGGCGTTCGTTGCGCACTAAGATCCGTAAGAAGAACAGGAGAAACAGAAACCCGAAGGCGTCAAATATTGCCGCAGCCAGCAAGTAAACGAGCGCTGAAATCAACGGGCCCGTACCGGCTAGCACAACCAATGTGCCGAGCGATCTGGACACTTCTTGGGTATAGCCGAACCATGTCGGTGCGAGAGACTGCAAACGATCAATGCATGTCATGCTCACACCGGCTGCACAACCGACGAGCAGGTCACGGCCAAGGAGCGGATCCCGCCATTCCCCCGATAGGAGACGCGTCCATGAAACGAGCATCTGCGGCCAGCGGCGGCGTACGAAAGGCTCTAACGCAATGTAGAGAAGCCAGAGCAATGCAGAGGCAAATAGAGCGAAACCTATAAACCCAAAGAAGAACAAATATAGTTCCCAAAATGTCGGGACATGATGTTCAGCAAAGATCCAAGCAACAGTAATCAAACCCATAACGAACAACACCAACCGTTTCGCTCCACGCTGGTCTCCACGGCCGAGCCGAAGATTTCTGCGCGCAAAGACCAATCCACCTCCGATAAGAGCAATCAACAGCATCACTGCGACTCCATTCGCGATCTTCTGACCCGTTTGTACTCCTGCGGGAACCATCCGCTCAGCTAGCGTCCAAGGCCCAATGATTTCGAAGCTCACCGGTTTTCCGCGGTATGCTGCGGCTTCAACCCGGACAGGAACATCGGGTGCATCCGGAAACGAACCCTGCCAGGCGGCCCGCGTGTCCGCATAGTAGAAAGGAGTCCATTGAGGCTCCGTGGCCTTCCATTTTGATGGATCGAGACCGGCTGCAGAGAAAAGCTGCATCCAATCAGTTGCCGATACGGAAGCGATAGAAGATTCTTGCTGCGACGGAATTGCCTGAAACGTTCTCAGCCGGCCTTCACCGTCCAGCCGGACCAATACCTCTCCCGAAAACTGCATTGCAGGATTGGACGCGTCTACTCCAAAAAGGGAGGAGGCGCCACTGCTTCTGTAGTCTTCCAGCGGACGCGGGCTCCCGCGGTACCAGAAAAACACAGGGCTCACCACCTCCAATTTATTCCATCGACCGCCGGTTTTGTCCTCCTGAAGGTATCGAAGAACGTCTGGATCGTAATCGAAGCCGAACGCGCTGTCGGCACCCTCGAAGTATCCTGCTTTTTTGATGAACTCCCTGGCTCGTTCGATGAGCACATCTCGGGACTTTCCGAGTGGGACACGTTGCAACAGCATCGTTCTGGTGTTCATCGCCATCGCTGCGACTGAGCCGATGACTACAATCGCGAGGAATCCCAGCGCGACAGACGGACGCAGTCCTTCTTTCAGACCGGATGCGGCCACCATTTCCGGCGATGGAGTCTCACCTGCCGCGATCGCGGCAGCCAGTGGATCACCGCCTGGAAGGGAAACTGTAAGTTGCGCAACGGACGCGGGCCTCGCGCGAGCATCGCCTTCGATGCAGCGCATGATGAGGCGCTCGACGACAGGGTCGAGTCCTTCACGAATTTCCGAGGGAGCTGTGGGCGTCTGTCCTTCCTTTTGCTGCCGAATCTCCGCAAACGTCGTCCCCATGAACGCGCGCTTTCCGCAGCAGATCTCGTAGAGCACCAAGCCCAACGCGTAAATGTCGCTGCGTACCGACGCGCCTTTGCCGGCGAATTGTTCCGGCGCCATATAAGCGGGCGTGCCGAAAATTTCGGCTGCCTGCGTTTCATCGCCCGCTGCGATGGCGAGACCGAAGTCCGTAATTCGGACGCGACCGTGCCCATCGATCATGATGTTGGCGGGCTTCAGATCGCGATGGAGCACCCCACGATCGTGCGCAGCTGCGAGCCCTGAAGCGAGCTGGCGCGCGATCTCGAGCGCCTTTTCATTCGGGAGATACCCGATGCGTTTGATCAGTGACGCGAGATCTTCGCCATCGATGTACTCCATCGAGAGAAAATGCTGACCCTCGAATTCCTCGATGTCGTACACGCGGCAAATATTGGGATGCGACAATTGCCGCGTGATGCGCACCTCAGTGAAGAAGCGCTCTCGCCACACGGGATCGGAAGCGAGAGCGCGCGGTAGAAATTTCAGGGCCACCGGTTGACCCAACTTCAGATCGTCCGCTCGATAAACTTCCCCCATGCCGCCTCGCCCTAGGAGTCCGATGATTCGATACCGGTCCGACAGGATGGCTCCAGGTGTGAATCCGCCAACGGGAATGGAATCAGAAGAAATCAGACGACCAACGCGTGGCGCGGGTGCGGCGGCACCACCTGAAGCAGTCGGCATTTGCGAAAGAGAAGCCATCGCGTGCCCACACGAGGAGCAAAAGCGGCTATCCGCAGGAATTTCCTCGGAACAGTACGGGCATTGAATGGACAGCGGCGACATTGTCGATTTATTTGTCGCGAGATTACAAGAAGTGGAAAATTTACTCAAACAGTTCTAGAACCAGGTTTCATTTAGCATTCCATCGAGATCGTAGGTGGAGAAACTTTAATCGACAAGCTTCAAGCACGGATCGAGCGTTGCGTCCGTTAAACGGGATTGCGGAAGTTTGAAGTGGAGTGCCCACTCCCCGCGTAACCGGCATACCGTCGATGTGCTTTTGTAAGGCGAGGCTCGTTGGTAGGAACGTCTCCCGACGCTTATAGGTTCGAGAGTCGCAGTATTTAGCGATTTTTCAACTCCAGGATAACCGACACCCAGAATGTGACGACGTTGAAATTGCCGCGTATTTAGGAATTCGTACCATCATCGGCTCCGCGGTTCCTTTAACTGAAGGACATTTCCACTTTCCTGCACAATGTACAGCGCGCTTCAATGGGCGCCGCGAAGAGAGTGCGAAGGAATGGCGCGAAGGGTTCGAGGGCTGGCAGAGTATTGGAAGTTCCGTCCACTATGACAATGGGTAGCGGAAGTGTGCGCAGGTTCTGTTGATGTTCCAGTTGCTTATCAATCGTCACGAACACCTCGAAACGCGCTTCACTCGCGGCAGACAGCATGCGCCATTCCGCAATTGTTCCCATTTCATCTCTCTGGCGGTGCGGATTTCATGCCCTGGTAAGTGTTCGCGCAATCTGCGGGGGAGATTATGATCGAACAAAACCTTCACGGTTTCGGAAGGTCATCAAGGCTTCGGCGCTCGCCAAGAATGAGCCAGTAGTGCTTCGTAAAAGTGAACCACTTCAGGAGCGGCGTTTTCGACAGTGATTAAGAATTGGAAAGATAATCAGCATCGTCCGCAGGCGA
>Ga0070707_100007616_pt1 | contig 10055 bp, 14 predicted proteins | sample KBSK5502metaG_FD_65468 | JGI IMG/M metagenome (GOLD analysis project Ga0070707, IMG submission 65468) | Corn, switchgrass and miscanthus rhizosphere microbial communities from Kellogg Biological Station, Michigan, USA - KBS K5-50-2 metaG | ecosystem: Host-associated > Plants > Roots >... | reverse complement strand
ACGCTGCTGATCGTGAGCCTCTGGATCGCGCTCCTGGTGCAGGTCATCTTCTTCGACCTCGAGCACCGGCTGATCCTCGACCGCCTGATGTTTCCGGCCTACGCGGCGGCCCTCCTCCTCAGCATCTGGACGCCGCACCTGGGCTGGAAGCAGGCGGCCCTGACCGGGGTGGTGGCGGGCGGGGTCTTCCTGGTGCTGGCGGTCCTGGGCGCGGTCATCTTCCGGGGCGAGGTGCTGGGCATCGGCGACGTCAAGCTGGCGGTCTTCATCGGCCTGGTGCTGGGCCTGGTGGGCACGCTCAATGCGCTGCTGCTCGGCGTGCTGCTGGCCGGGGTCACCTCGATCGTGCTGATCGCGATCCGGGTCAAGGGCTTCAAGGACACCCTGGCCTACGGTCCCTATCTGTGCGCGGGCGCCCTCGTCCTGCTCCTGCAGCAGGGCTAGTGGACCGTACCGGCCAAATCTGGAGCATCCGACGTCCCAGACGGCCGGGCGCCCTTCGGGCGCTGAAGCCTGCGTCTGGGGCCCTGGCGCGCCTCGTCACCCATCTACAGATGGGCTCCTCGTTGCGCCACCCCATCCTTGACTCCGGCCGCCTGGAACGCCGGCCTCCGGGCCTCCGGCCTGCTCCAGATCCGACCGGCCCAGTCCACTAGACTTCCGCCGAAGTGCCCCACCTGCTGCCCGGCGAGAACGTGGTCGCGGCGCGCCACCAGCACTGGGTGATGCCGCTCAGGGCCATGGTCCTGCCGGTCCTGCTGGTCGTCCTGGTGGCCCTGGGCGCGGACGTCCTGCTACGGACCAGCCTGCCCGGTGAGGCACGGCTGGTCGTCACGCTCCTCGTGCTGGCCGTGGCCGGGGCCTGGGCGATCGTGACCTGGATCCGATGGACCGCGACCTCCTTCACGATCACGGACCAGCGGGTGATCCTGGACTCGGGCGTCTTCAGCCGTTCCAGCCGCGTGATCCCCATCGACCGCGTCCAGGACGTGGCCACCCACCGCAGCGTGTTCGGGCGGATCCTGGGCTATGGCACGGTGGAGATCGACGCCGCCGGCTCCCAGGGCGCCGAGCGCCTCGATTACGTCCCGGCCCCAGACGCTTTCCGGGACCAGGTTTTCGCCGAGTCCGAACAGCTACGACGCGCCCCGGTCTAGCCCTCCTCGGATTCATGGGCGCGGGAAAGTCGACGGTCGGCCGCCTGGTGGCCGAAGCTGAGGGCGTGCCCTTCCGCGACCTCGACGACGTGATCGAGATGAGCGTCGGGATGACCATCGCGGGGTTCTTCGAGCGGCGCGGCGAGGCCGCCTTCCGCGAGGTCGAGGCCAGGCTGCTGCGGGAGCTGGTCGACCCGGACGTCGTGCTGGCGCTGGGCGGTGGCGCGGTCCTCGACGACGGCTCGTGGGAGCTGCTCGAGGCTCGAGCGGTGACCGTCTGGCTGGATGCCCCGCTGGATCGGCTGTTGGAGCGCTCGGGTGGGCTGACGCGGCCGCTGCTCCGGGGCCGGTCGCGGTCCGAGGTGGAACAGCTCCTGGAGTCGAGGCGGGCGCGCTACGCGGAGGCCAACCACCGCGTCGACGCGGCCCGCCCGCTGCCGGAGGTGGTGGCCGAGGTGCGGCGGCTGTGGGCCGAATAGAGGTCCGCACCGCCGGCGGCGCGTATCCCGTGCTGGTCGGCCAGGGCGCGCTCCTGGACGCCCCGCGCCTGCTGCGCGAGCACGGCGCCACGCGGGCGGTCCTGGTGACCGACGACCACGTGGCTGCTCTGTGGAGCGGCTCCTTCGCGCAAGGACTGTCGGGCGCGGGCATCGACACCGCGACCGTCACACTGCCCGCCGGCGAGGCCGCCAAGACCTTCGACCAGCTTCGTCTCCTGCTGGGCGCTTTGGAGCGCCATCAGCTCGACCGCAGCGGATTCGTGATCGCTTTGGGCGGCGGCACCGTCGGGGACGTGGCCGGCTTCGCCGCCGCCGTCTGGCTGCGAGGCGTCCGGCTGCTGCAGGTGCCCACCACGCTGCTGGCCATGGTCGATTCGGCGATCGGGGGCAAGACGGGCATCAACACCAGCCGGGCCAAGAACGCGGTCGGCGCCTTCTGGCAGCCGGTGGCGGTGGTGGCCGACCTGGCCACGCTGGTTACCCTGCCCGAGGATGAGTACCTGGCGGCGTTCGCCGAGATCGTGAAGTACGCGATCACCGTGGACGCCAAGCTGGCCCTGACCCTGATCGCCGACGTCGAGCGCCTGCGGGCCCGGGACCCCGAGGCCCTGGAGACGGTGATCGACGCCTGTGTGGCCGCCAAGGCCAGGGTGGTCGCCGCCGACGAGCGCGACCGAGGGCCGCGGGCGGTCCTCAACTACGGGCACACGGTCGGCCACGCCATCGAGGCTGCGTCGGGCTACCGGGTGGCCCATGGCCGGGCCGTGGCGCAGGGGATGCGGGCGGCCGCACGCATCGCGGCCCGGACGGGTCGCTGCAGCCCCGGGCTGGTCGCCCAGCAGGAGCAGCTGCTGGCGGCCTACGGGCTGCCCGGCAAGATGCGCAGGGTGAAGGTCGAAGACGTGCTGGCCGCGATCCCGCGCGACAAGAAGGCGGTCGGGGGCACCTTGGGCTGGGTGCTGCCCCGCCAGCTGGGGCGTGCCGAGGTTGGCCGCGCGGTGCCCGCCGAGGTGGTGGAGGAGGTCGTCCGGGAGGTGTTGGGCTCCTCCCCCTTGGGGGAGGTGCCGAGCGAAGCGAGGCGGAAGGGGGCCCGGCTGCCCCACCCGCGGCTCCGGCGCGACCTCCCCGGAGGGGAGGTGGATTTCCGGTGAGGATCCTCGTCGTCAACGGGCCGAACCTCGACCGGCTGGGTGTGCGCGAGCCGCAGATCTACGGCACGCAGACTCTGGGCGACATCGAAGCCATGGTCCGCGAGCGGGCACAGGCTCGCGGTGTCGAGATCGACTTCTTCCAGTCGCCTTCGGAGGGCAAGATCATCGAGTACCTGCACCGAGAGGGGCCCGAGGCCGATGGCGTGATCCTCAACGGCGGCGCCCTGACCCACTACTCGATCGCTCTCTACGATTGTCTGAAGACGCTGGCGACGCCGGTGGTGGAGGTCCACATTTCGAACCTCTTCGCACGCGACGACGGGAGCTTCCGCACCCGGTCGGTGACCGCGCCGGCGGCGGTGGGCGTGATCACCGGGCTCGGCGTCGCCGGGTACCTGCTGGCACTGGAGTACTTGATTGATCGAGACGAATGACTTCCGGCCGGGTACGGCCTTCGAGATGGACGGCAAGCTGCTGACGATCGTCAACGTCGAGCACATCAAGCTGGCGCGGGCGGGCGCCGTGATCAAGGCCAAGCTGCGGAACATCCGCGACGGCTCGATCTTCGAGCAGAGCTTCCGCAGCGGGGACAAGTACAAGGCTGTGCGCATCGCGAAGGCGCCCGCGCAGTACCTCTACAACGACGGCGACCTCTTCCACTTCATGGACGCGGCGACCTACGACCAGGTGGCGGTCAACCGCCGGATGGTGGCTGACGCGCTGCCATTCCTGAAGGAAGGCAACCAGGTCAACCTGCTCAAGTACGACGACAGCGTGATCGGCGTCGAGCTGCCGATCACTGTCGAGCTCGCGGTTGCGCAGACCGATCCCGGGCTGCGCGGCGACACGGTCTCCGGCGCCACCAAGCCCGCGCGACTGGAAACCGGGGCCAGCGTCAACGTGCCGCTCTTCGTCAACACGGGCGACGTCCTCAAGATCGACACGCGCACTGGCAACTACATCGAGCGGGTATAGGCTTCTTGGCCATGAGCGTCGAGCAAGCTCCCGCCCAGGGCGCGGTCCGCGTCGCCAACGAGGTCATTGCCACCATCGCCGCCATGGCCGCGCGCGAAGTCGAGGGCGTGACCGGCATGGACGACCCCGCCGCGCGCCATCTGGGCGACTGGCTGAAGCGGCAGACCGCGCACGACGGCGTCCGCGTGCTCATCGACTCCACCAAAGCGATCCACCTCGAGCTCTTCCTGTGCGTGGGCTCGCAGGCCCAGATCGGCGAGGTCGCGGAGCAGGTCCAGGGCAACGTGGTCGAGGCCGTGGAGCGGATGCTGGGACTGGAGGTGGCGGAGGTCAACGTCTTCGTCTCCTCGATCTCCTTTCCGAACTAGGAAATTGCCCAGCGGCCGGCACCAGGCCCGCGAGCTGGCCCTCAAGGTCCTCTTCCAGCTCGAGAACAAGCCCGAGGACGAGCCGCCGGCGGTGCTCGACTACCACGCCGCCGAGGAGGGCGTAGCGCCCGAGGTCAAGGACTTCGCCCGCGCCCTGGTCGAGGGGGTGCTGGCCAACCGAGAGCGGCTGGACGCGCTGATCTCCGAGGCCTCGAGCCATTGGCGCTTGGACCAGATGGGCAAGGTCGACCGGGTCGTGCTGCGGATCGCGGTCTACGAGATCGCGATCGACCGCGAGGTGCCGGTCAAGGCGGCCATCAACGAGTCCATCGAGCTGGCCAAGACCTTCTCGGGTGAGGAGTCCGGCCGCTTCGTGAACGGCGTCCTCGGCAAGGTCGCCGCCGGTACTGAATGAGCCAGCCGGAGCAGGACCTGGACGCGCTGCTGGACCAGCTGGAGAAGGTGATCTCCAAGCTGGCGGACGGCTCGGCGCCGCTCGACGAGCTGGTCGCCGCGCACGAGGAGGCGACTCGGCTGGTCGACCAGGCCCAGGCTCGACTGCGGTCGCTGATGAAGGAGCTGGAGGCGCAACCGCCGCCATGACGGCGTGGCGCTACCTGATCCCGCCGCTGCTGGCCTGGGGGATCGCGCAGTTCCTGAAAGTCGCCCTGGTCTCGGCGCGCCAGCGCCGGCTCAACCTGCGGGTGCTGGCCGAGACGGGTGGCATGCCCAGCTCGCACTCGGCCCTGGTGACGGGGCTGACGTTCGGCATAGGCCGCATTAACGGGTTCAATTCCGCCCCCTTCGCGATCGCTCTTATCTTTGCGTTCGTGGTCATGTACGACGCCGCCGGCGTGCGCCGGGCGGCCGGTCGCCAGGCGGCCGTGCTCAACCGCCTGGTCGAAGACCTGGTGGCCATGCGCGGCATCCAGGAGGATCGCCTGCGGGAGCTGCTCGGCCACACCCCGGTCGAGGTCCTGGTGGGCGCCGCCCTGGGCGCCGCGGTGGGCCTGATCCCGATTGGCTAAGCGGAAAAGGGTCGACGTCGCCTTGGTCGACGCCGGCCTCGTGGAGTCACGGCAGAAGGCCCAGGCGCTCATCCTGGCCGGCAAGGTGAGGGTCGCCGGCGAGACCGTGCGGGAGCCGGCCCGAACGGTGGCCGCCGGCTCCGTCGAGCTGGTCGAGGGACCCCGGTACGTCAGCCGGGGGGGCGAGAAGCTGGCTCCAGCGCTGGACGTCTTCGGAGTCGACCCGGCCGGCCGGGTCTGCGCAGACCTAGGAGCTTCCACCGGTGGCTTCACCGACGTGCTCCTGCAGAGGGGTGCCGCCCGTGTCTACGCGGTAGATGTGGGACGTGGGCTGATCCACGAGCGCCTGAGAAAGGACCCCCGCGTCGTGCTCATGGAACGCGTCAACGCCCGCGACCTGCCGCCCTTCCCCGAGCCGGTGACGCTGGTCACCGCCGATCTCTCGTTCATCGCGCTGGAGAAGGTGCTGCCGCGCCTGCGCCAAGCCGCCCCCGACCTGCGCGACCTGGTCGCGCTCTTCAAGCCGCAGTTCGAGGTCGGTCCCGACGAGGTAGGGAAGGGCGGCGTGGTGCGCGAGCCCGAGGTGGTCGAGCGGGCGCTGGACCGCTTCGCCGCCTGGGCCGAGGCCGGAGGCTGGCGCGTCCGCAACCGGCTCGCCTCGCCGGTAAAGGGGCGGGCCGGCAACCAGGAGGTGCTCCTGCACCTGGTCCCAGCGCCATGAACCGAGGCCAGTCGGTCGGGATCCTGATCCATCCCCAGGTGGCCGCCGACCTGCCGGCGCTCGAGCGGGCGCGCAAGTTCCTGGCCAAGCAGGGGCTCGAGGTCTGGGAGGTGCGCCGGGACGGGCTGGTCGCCGAGCACAAGCGGCACGTGGCCGGCACCCGGCTGCTGGTCACCCTGGGTGGAGACGGCACGCTGCTCCACGGTGGCCGCCTGGCCGCCGAGGCGGGCATCCCGCTGCTGGGCGTCAACCTCGGGCGCCTGGGCTTCCTGACCGAGCTGGAGGCGGGCGAGATGGTGTCCGGGCTCGAGCGCTTCTTCGCGGGCGACTACCGCACCGAAGAGCGGACGCTCGTAGACTGCGCCGTCCTCCGCGGCGAGCGCCAGGTGTACCGGTCGCTGGCCCTCAACGAGGTGGTCGTGCACCGCGGCGGCGACGCGGCGCTGATCCGCCTCGGGGTTTCGGTCGACGGCCAGCAGCTGGGCGTGATCGACGCCGACGGCGTGCTGGTGGCCACCGCCACCGGCTCCACGGCCTATGCGCTGGCGCTGGGCGGACCGATCCTGGAGCCCGACCTCAAGGACCTGGTGCTGGTGCCCATGAACCCCTTCGCGCTCACCGTGCGCCCGGTGGTCTGCACGCCCAGCCGCTCGCTGACCGTCGAGCTGCCCAGCCACCAGGCCACCCTCCAGATCGACGGCAGCTCGACCGCCCGCCTCCGTCCGGGTGACGTGGTGTCGGTCTCGGCCTACGAGAAGCGGCTGCACCTGGTCCGCTTCACACCGCCCGAGCGCTTCTACCACCTCCTGCGCCAGAAGCTGGGCTGGGGATTGCCGCTGGTGCCCTACCCGGGAGAGAAAGGCCAACGCTGAAGGAGCTCCACGTCCGCGACCTGGCGCTGGTCGAGAGCGCCCGCGTGCGCTTCGGGCCCGGTCTCAACCTGCTCACCGGCGAGACCGGCAGCGGCAAATCGCTGATCGTCGATGCTCTCGGGTTGGCCCTGGGCGCCCGTGCGAGCACCGACCAGGTCCGGCACGGCTCAACGCGGGCGCTGGTCGAGGCGACGTTCGACGGGGCTGCGCTGGCGCGGGAGGTGGGCAAGCGCGGCACCGCCCGGGTCGACGGCCGCCCGGCAACCCCGGCCCAGCTTCGCGAGCTGGGCCGCGCCCTAGTCGGGGTCCACGGCCAGCACGAGCACCACACACTGCTCGATCCCGACGCGCAGACCGATCTCCTGGACGCCTTCGGCGGTGGGCTGGCCGCGCGGGAGACGGTCGCTGAAGGGCATACGGCCTGGTCCGAGGCCGCCGCACACCTAGCCGCGCTGGAACGGATGCGCGAGCGCGGGAGCCGGGAGCGTGAATACCTGGCCTGGCAGCTGGAGGAGCTGCGGGGCGCGGGGCTGCGACCGGGCGAGGACGAGGAGCTGGCGGCCGAGCGCTCGGTGGCGCGGCACGCGGCGCGGCTCGCCGAGCTCGCGGGCCGCGCCCTGGAGGCCCTGCGCGGGGACGAGGGTCTCGCGGTCGCTGCCGGCGATGTGCGCGCCGCGGCCGAGCTCGACCCTCGCCTGGCGGGCCTGGCCGAGCGCTTCTCCGTGCTCGAGGACGAGGCCACGGACCTGGCGGCAGAAGTGCGCCACTACAGCGAGCGCCTCGACGTGGAGCCCGGGCGCCTGGAGCGGATCGAGGAGCGGCTGTCGGTGCTCGAGGCCATCAAGCGCAAGCACGGCGGGTCAGTGGAGGCGGCCATCGCCGAGCGCGACCGCCTGGCCGCCCAGCTCGGCGAAGGTGAGGACCTGGGGGCGGCCATCGAAGCCGCTTCAGCCCGCGCCGCCGCCGCTCGCGCCGGCCTGGAGGCTGCCGCCCGCGAGCTCACGGCCCTTCGCCAGGCCGCGGCCGCGCGCCTGGGCGGGGCCGTGCGGGTGGAGCTCGAGGGCCTGCGCCTGGAGGGCGCCGGCTTCGAGATCGCGCTGCGCCCGCGCGACGAGCTGGGGCCGGCCGGCGCCGAAGCCGCCGAGATGCTGTTCTCGGCCAACCCGGGAGAGCCCCTGGCGCCGCTGTCGCGGGTGGCTTCGGGCGGCGAGCTGGCGCGCGTGATGCTCGCCATCAAGGCCGCGGGTGCGGAGGCGGACCGGCTGCCGACGCTGGTCTTCGATGAGGTCGACGCGGGCATCGGGGGCGAGGCGGCACTGCAGGTGGGCCTGCGCCTGAAGGGCCTCGGTGCCAACCACCAGGTGCTGGTGGTGACCCACCTGCCGCAGATCGCCTGCTTCGCCGATCATCACCTGGTGGTGGAGAAGGGCCCGGGCGAGGGCGGCCGCAACGTGGTGCGCGTGCGCGAGCTGCAAGGCGACGAGGAGCGCGCGCAGGAGCTGGCGCGGATGATGAGCGGGCGGGTCACCGAGAAAGCGCTGGCGCGCGCCCGCGAGCTGCTCGAGGAGGCGAGGTCGTGAGGCACGCGATCCTGGGCCCCGGCGGCGTGGGCGGACTGCTGGCGGCCGCGCTGAGGCGGGCCGGCCACCCGGTGACGCTGATCGTGCGTCCCGGCACCGCGGCCGGCTTCCCGCGCACGATCCACGTCGAGAGCGACGTCCTCGGCGAGATCGACGCCGAGGTCGAGGTCACGGAGCGCCTGTCCGAGGCGGCCGACGTGCTCTGGGTCACGGTCAAGGCCGGCCAGCTGGAGGCCGCGCTGGCGCAGGCCCCCGCGCAGCTGGTGGGCGCCGCGGTGCCGCTGCTCAACGGCGTCGACCACCTGGAGTCGCTGCGCCGCGCCTACGGGGCCGAGAAGGTGGTCGTGGGCACCATCCGGGTGGAGGCGGAGAAGCTGGGGCCGGGGAGCTTCCGCCAGAAGGGTCCCTTCATCGTGCTCGAGCTGGCCGGGCGTCCTGACATCGTGGAGGAGGTGGCGGGCGCCGGCATCGCGGCGCGGACCGTGGACGATGGCGAGCGGGCGCTGTGGGCCAAGCTGATCATGCTGGCGCCCTTCGCCCTCACTTCCACGGCCTCGCAGCTGACCTTGGGCGAGATCGTGGAGCAGCCCGAGTGGCGGGACCGCATGGTCGGCGCCATGCTCGAGGTCAAGGCGGTGGCGGCGGCGCGCGGCATCGAGCTGGAAGAGCCCGTGGGCATGCTCAACGTGGCCGCGCGCGACATGCGCACCTCGATGCAGAAGGATGCCGCGGCCGGCCGGCCGCTGGAGCTGGACCACATCTCAGGGCCGATCGTGCGCGGGGGCCGCGAGGGTGGGGTGCCCACGCCGCGCACCGAGGAGCTCGTGGGACTGATCCGGGCGAGGTACCAGGGATAGCGCGGACGCGGCTCTTCTCAGGCCCGGGCGACCGCCGGATCAAGCGAGCGCTGTGCATAGTCGCGCACCCCGACGACGTCGAGTTCTTCTGCGGGGGCAGCGTGCTCCTGATGACGCGGCGCGGGGTGCACGTCGATTTCGTGCTCGCGACCTCCGGCGACAAGGGCACGGACGACCCGAACACTGAGAGCGGCGCCCTTGCCGCCCGGCGCGAGGCGGAGCAGCTGCGCGCGGCCGCGATGCTGGGCGCCGGCGACGTCGAGTTCCTTCGCCACCGCGACGCGGAGCTGATCGAGTCGCTGGAGGTGCGGGGCGAGTTCGTGCGGGCCATCCGGCGCAGCCGGCCGGACCTGCTGCTGACCTTCGATCCCACGCCGGGCTACCGCCAGCACCCCGACCACCGGGTGGTGGGGCGCATGGCGCTGGACGCCGCCTGGCCCTGCGCCCGCGACAGGCTGACCTATCCCGAGATGGGCCCGCCCCACAAGACGGCGGAGGCGTGGCTGTTCGCCGGCCCGCAATCCGCGCTCACGGTCGACGTGACCCCGGTGCTGCAGGAGAAGATCGCCGCCCGCATCGAGCACGCCAGCCAGACCGCCAGCCCCGCGGCTGTGCGCGCGCGCTGGCGCCGCATCGGCGCCGAGGAGCGCTTCGCCCAGGTGGATCTCCGATAGAGGCGCGGCCGAAAAGTATGCAGTGCCTTTCACGCCCGGACGTGCGATGCGTACGCCGGCTTCTACGGTGCTCGGTCACGCAGCTTCCGCTGCGCTCCTTCCGCTCCTCGGCGCCGGCTGACGCCTCGGAGCGTCAGGATCGCGAAATCCAGCAGCCCACCTTTCGGCCGCG
>Ga0070707_100007615_pt1 | contig 10056 bp, 5 predicted proteins | sample KBSK5502metaG_FD_65468 | JGI IMG/M metagenome (GOLD analysis project Ga0070707, IMG submission 65468) | Corn, switchgrass and miscanthus rhizosphere microbial communities from Kellogg Biological Station, Michigan, USA - KBS K5-50-2 metaG | ecosystem: Host-associated > Plants > Roots >... | reverse complement strand
CGGATCAACAGATCGCCGGATTTGAGAGCTTGTTTAAGGACCTCGTTCGCAGCGGCCGTCTTTTGTTTGCCGAGCGAGTCGAGGATTGAGAGTGCCGCGTCGTTCAGGGAGTCGTTTGCAGCTTGCGGCCAAGCATCTGCAAGTGCGCGCGTGATCTCGTCGGATGGCGGAAGATCGCCTAGCAGGTCTGCGGCTGTGCCACGCACGACGACGTCGCTTTCCTTCAGTTGTGCTTGTGCGACTGTTCCCAGATCCGCGGGTTTGAACGCTGCGAGCGCGCGCAGCACATCGGGAATGGCGTACTCGGAATGAACGGCGACCAGCGTGTTTATCGTTAGACCAGAGTTGCGATAGTCGAGCATTGAGCGTAGCAGCGACTGCGCCGATGCCGCGAGCTCGGCTTTGTTTCTAACTGAGTCTGGAAGTGCTGCGACTTCGCCGAGACCGGCAGCGACGCCTGATGCAGCGTGCCAGTTCAGAAGAATCGTTTCCTGAACTTTTCGTCGCGCCTGATCGCCGGACCCGAATTCGGCAAGGTAGGTTGCAGGCGCAATACGCACGAACGCAATCTCGACCTCCGGCGCGTTGTGATTAAGAGACTGACTGATCTTGCGCAGCCATCCGATCGCGGCCTGATCCTCTTTCTGCGCGAGCAGGCGTCCGAGCGTGGTCGCGATTTCGAGAATCTCGTTGAGCTCTGCCGGTCTTGAGCCGACGTCCTTTTGAGCAAGCATGGCACCGCGCTTCAGCAGCGGTTCAGCCGCGCGACCGTCCTTGAGCGACGCAAGTGCCCGAATCGCACTGACTCTGACGCGCGCGTCGTTATCGCCCATCGCCTTCGACAGCAATGAATCGTACGACTCTTTATCTTCCGTGACGCCGAGCACGCGCGCTGCGTTCGCACGCACGATGGGATCGGCATCTGACGCCAGCAACGTTCGCAATTGCGGGTTGCCGTCTTTCAGCCGCAGACGTGCGAGTGCGTTCGCTGCATCGGTGCGAACGCGTGGATTCGCGGAGGCCAGAAATTTAGCGATTGTCGGACCTGCATTTGCGGGTCGAGAGCGCAACGCGGCGGTCAAACCGAAGAGGATCAGTGAGTGGTCGGCGTTCGGACGTGGTGTCGGGGCAGTGTTCAGCGCTTCGAGAACGACGGCGCCGAGTTCGCGTTGGCGGGCTTCCTGTTCTCTCGGCAACGCAGCGGCGATCTTGCCTAACGCTTCTACGGCTCTTGCTTTGAGTTCAACGGAACTATTCGCGTTCTTGAGCACTGCCACGAGTGCGTTCGCGCCTTTTTCAGACTCGACTTCGCCGATCGCAAACGCCGCCATTGCGCGAACGCTCGGGTCCGCATCCTTCTCGAGCAGATCAGTGAGCGCGCTCAGGGAGTCTTCGTTTCCGATTCGACCGGCGGCGAGGGCGGCGCGTGTTCGAATCGAAGCGTTGGGGCTCGCGAACAGTTTGCGCAGATCGTCGTCCCAGCGTCGTTCGTCCTCGGCTTTAGTGATGAGGAGAAGCGTGGGCGCGGGAATCGGAGGTCTCTGGGCAAACGTGGCGGAAGTCAGTCCCAGACAGATTAACAGCGCACAGATAGTTTTGTTCGGCATAGGGACGAATCATACATTAGACAGGATTAACAGGATGCACAAGATTTACAAAAAATAAGGGGTGGCCCAATGGACCACCCCAGTTCAATCTTCGTTGCGGAATCAGTTAGCTGACGACGCTCGAAACAGCCGGAATGTCGGCCGGTTTCGCGCTGGCGTCTGCCGGAATCGGCTTCATCCGGGAGGTGTCGAGCGGCTCTTCTTTCTTGACGCTGACGCTCTTGGCCTTGTCCGCTGCCTGAGTCATTTGCACCATTTTGCAGCTTCCTTCAAAAATCGCGCCCTGCTCGATGATGAGCGACGGCGTCTGAATGTTGCCGTTCACCTTGGCGGCGCGGCCCAGTTCCAAACGCTGCGTGGCAATGATGTCGCCGTTAATGGTTCCATGGATTACGGCCACAGCGACTTCGATATTCGCGTCCACTTTTCCGTTCGCGCCGACGATGAGCGTACCACTCGACGAACTAACGCGGCCCGAGAGATGACCATCAACTCTCATCATGGCCTTGAAATTAGCTTCGCCGGTGACTACGGTGCCACCGCCTACAAAACCGCTGAGCGTACCTTCCTTGATATCTCTGGCCAGCGTTTCGCTTTCAGTCATGGCGCCTCGGGTTGTCTCAACTGCCGGTTTTGTTTCACTCGTTGCCTGGTACGAGGGGTACGACTTGGCAGCGTAATCAGGAACCTCCGGCTTCTGGTTGGAGTGGTCGTTTTCTTCCTGATCTTTATTCTTTCCTATCCTGAGCATTTTCTACCTCCGTAAATATGGGGGCGCGGAAGTTTGGTCACCGGCCGTCGGAACCTTGAAGCAACGAAACGACGCGCTTTCCTTTTTTGGTGGATTCCTAGCTTTGATCGCTAGTAACGATGATTCGCCGCACAGAAGCGGGCTCCTCATCATAGACAAACTCCGCTCCCGGTGTCTAGCTTTGTAACAGAATTGTAATTCGTTAAACGCGAGTCGTCCGCAGATTACACAGATGGATTCATTGAATCTGCGTAATCTGTGGATTGAAAAGAGCGGCAGCGCATGGCATTCTGAGTTACACGGATGAACACGGAAATGGCGGATGACCACGGAAAGTAAGACTCAAATCAAATTACTGCGTCGAATGGGCGAGGCGATCGCCGATTTCGGAATGATCGAAGACGGCGACCGCGTGATGGTCTGCGTGTCGGGCGGTAAAGACAGCCACACGCTGCTCGACCTTTTGATCGATATCAGGCGCCGCGCGCCGGTGAACTTTGAACTGCTGGCCGTAAATCTCGACCAGAAACAGCCGGGGTTTCCGGCTGATGTCCTGCCCGCATATCTCCGCGAGCTCGACGTTCCGTTTCGGATTGAGGAGCAGGATACTTATTCGATAGTGAAACGGCTGGTTCCGGAAGGAAAGACGTATTGTTCCGTTTGTTCGCGACTCCGACGAGGCATTCTTTACAACATCGCCGTCGAAGAAGGCTGCAACAAGATCGCGCTCGGCCATCACGCCGACGACATTATCACCACGCTCCTGCTGAATCTGTTCTACGTCGGCTGCCTGAAAGCGATGCCGCCGAAGCTGCGTTCCAAAGACGGACGCAACACGGTGATTCGACCGCTGGCCTACTGTTCTGAGACCGACATCGCGACGTACGCCGCCGAGCGTCTATTTCCGATAATTCCCTGCGACCTCTGCGGCTCGCAAAGCAATCTGAAACGTGTGCGCATCAAGACGCTGATCTCGGAACTTGAAAAAGAGATCCCCAACGTTCGTGCATCGATGCTGAACGCAGTCGGCAACACCATCCCTTCACATCTCCTCGACCACGAACTCTTCGACTTCAAATCGCTCGGCTCCGCCACCGGCAACATCGAAGACGAACTGGATCTGGCAGTGGGTCACACCGACAACGACTTAAAACCGGCGCTCGTAACTCTCCAACCTCTTTTGTAACTCTGTGCCTTTTGTGGCTATGAAGGAATTAGACTTCAGCGACTTTCCGCCCGGCACAGTTACTGAATACACCACGCTTGTTTGTCTCGCCTGCATCTTCGACATCTTCACCAAGCAGATCGGTCTTGCCCCGCGCTCGGCGTACACCGAGATCAAACGTTACAGTCCAACGGTTGCAGAAATGACTTCGCGAAACGCGGTGCGCCCGTTTTTCGACAGCGACGAGAAGCATCCGCGCTGTCCCTATTGCAACGCCGCGAAGCGTTGGCACGCACGTCTCGACACGCACTGCATCGAAGGCGGAAAGACTACTGACGCGCCGCGGCGCAAGCTCGTCAAGGCGGTCGAAAAGAAAAAGGATCAGTTTGCGGTTCTCGAGTTGAAGTCCAATCGCCGGAATGCATTTTTCGACTGGCTCGACACGCTGCGGATCACGCTCGATCTCAACGAACCGGCGTGGTTGCTCGAAGCTACGCGAGCTTATCTCGAGAGGAAAATTCCGAAAGAGAAATGGGCGGAGATGTTTGAAGGTTTACGAACGGTGCGCCCTTCGTCACGGCTGGAAGAGGGCTGGGAACGTGCGGGTGCGCGACTATTCTTAACGCCGGCCTTGTACAACGAGTGTCTGCTGGTCCAGTACCTGGTGAGCCGATCTCACGAGCACGGTGGCCGGACGCTGGAAGGCCGACTCACGTTGATGGAATTGATCCGCCGCATGCGTAAAGGCGGTTACCTTGCGTCACACAGTATTGAAGGCGGGGATCAGTTTGAGATTTTCGAGAAGCTGCTGGATGAAGTCGCGGGTTCGGGGCAGTTGAAGCTGTATTACATCGTCGACCGCCGCGAGTTTATCGAGAAAGTTAAATCCGTCTACGCGAGTTACGCTTAAAGAATTTGATACTCGGAACGTACTGTAGGGGCGGCCCTCCGTGGCCGCCCTTGTTTTTTTAATAGCGTTTCCCAAACAGAGCCAATTTAGACCAAGGGCGGCCACGGAGGGCCGCCCCTACAGTACGTTCGATGGTTTTTACTTGCTGTTATCGATGCTCGTTGCGAGCACGTCGTTCATCGCGCAAACCGCAACCCGCTTCGGAGCTGCCGGCAGCTTGATGTTCTTGATCTCGATCGAATTATTCCCAGTGATGCGAGCGGCGCCGAGCTTCGCCCAGCCCCTACCCATGTCGATGTAGAGCGGCACGAGCATTCTGAAATCGTCCGACACTCCCGACTGCGTGAGTTTGCCATTCAGCATGCCGTCCGACGACACGCTGTACTCGAGTTTGTAAGCCGGAACCTGCGTCCCGTAAACCCACTGGTTGAAGAACCAATCCATCTTGCCGTTGTTGTCGAGATTCATTTCCGGCGTCATGTGCTTCTCAACGATGGCCTTGAAATCTTCAGTCGACACATCCTGGTTGAAATGTGTCTTGATGAAGTCTTTCATCATTTCCTGGAAGCGCGCGTCGCCGCCCTTATTCTGCGCGTACATCATCATGCGGATCATGTGGAGGATGTAGGCGCCTTTCGGATAGATCAGGAAGCGCGCAGCGCCGCCCGTCTTTCCATTGTTGAGGCGATAGCCCTGTGTGACTGGACCAATGGTGTAGGGCTTGCGATCTTTGGTTGCCGGCGAAGATTCGACAATCTGTTTTCTCAGGTCTTCCCAGAAATCGACAAACTTGTCGTTACCGCGGACGAACTGAACGTAAAGTGAAGCTGAGAACTCCGCAAAGCCCTCGCTCATCCACTGATCGTGATAGCTGTCCCAACCGATGATATGACCCCACCACTGGTGCGCAATCTCGTGCGGAGCGACGTAGCGCCAGAACGTATCCGTGCCGCCACGTGTGCCGAGTAATTGAGTGCGCTGGGTTGGATCGATAAACGCGAGGTAAGGCATGTAAACCAGCGTGGGCCATGCCTGTCCAAAAAAACCGGCCGGCTGTTGCGTTATTGCCAGGCGACCGTAGGGCAGCTTGCCAAAGTAGCTGTTGTAAATACGGCTCGCGTTTTGAGCATCAGCCAGTGCTGATTCAGCCATCGACGTGGTCGTGATTGAGCCCAGCGTCGTCATGGTCTTATATCCCTGAGATTCGAGACGCTCGATCTGCGATTGAATGTCTTTCAACTCGTCGGGCACTTCGATATTGGCATAAGACTCGACTTCGTAGCCGCTGTCTTTGTCGGTGATGGCTTTCTTTTTGAACTTGCCATAGTTGAAACCGGCGACGGCCAGTTCCGTTTGCCCGCTGGACCACTTCGCCACGGCAATATCGCCTTCTTTGACATCGGGTACAACTGGTGAGCCGGTGCCGATGAACGTGTATTGCTTTGGATAACGGAAAGTCATATCGAAGAGCGCACGGTCCTCGGAATAGAGGACATTCGCGTTGCCGGGATACCAGGTCGAACGCGGAATCAGGATGAAGTTGCCACCACCTGAATCGCGCACTGCGTCGTTACCCTCGTATTGCACTGCAATGGTGTACGTTTGTCCGGCTTCGAGTGGCTTCGGCATGATGACGCCGAAATCCGAGTCTTCGTCTTTTGATTCCTGAACAAAGTTCAGATCGGTTCCATCGGCATCCACCACTTTATTAACCCGCAGTGGACCATAAAGATCGAAAGGTATAACGCGTGTGCCGGCTTGCAGGCTTTTGAAAGTAATTTTATCGGTTGCGGCCAGTCGTGTACCTTTGATTGCCGCGTCGATCTCGTGACGGGTGATGTCGATGAGGCGATTGTCTTCGGAAGAAGATGCAATACCTTTCTGGTATTCCTCTTCACGATGGAAAGCGAGCCACATGCCACCGTCAGTTTCACCATAACTGAATAGCGCGACCTCTTCCGGAGTTGCTCCCGGCACGCCCAGTGGTTCGACTACGTAGACCAGTTTCGAAAAGCGCTTGCCGTCAATGAAGGCAGTAAAGAACCCTTCACGTTTTGGATTGTAAACATCGAACAGCGTCCGCAACTCGCGATTGTCGCGCAGACGTTTCCGCAGCAGGTCCTGATTATCGCGGAAGGCCGAACGTGCCTGGCTTGCTGCCGGTCCGCCCGTTTTCATCGTGGCATTCGGAGACGATTTGATTTCGTCGAATGTCTTATCACTGAAGCGCAGCACGAGACGACTGAACTGTTCGGTGATGCCGCCTTCGCCGGTAAATATCTTGATGCTGTTTTTTTCGACTTCGGTCGGAGGCACCAGCGACATCTCACCGTCACCGATAAATACTGCCGCTGTCACTCGCCCTTCGATGGGTGTGATGAAATACAACTCACCTGACTTCAAAGTGAAATTGGCCGCATCTCGTTTGAGTTTGAGATTGTTCACCACGGCGTAACTGCCGGCGAAATCATCGCCTTTGCCGAGTTGTCGTAGTGATTGATAAACCGGGTCGGTATTGGCTTTTGAGCCGCTTTCGGAGACTTTGACCTCCGCTTGAACGGGTGGGATCTCAAGTCGCACATCGATGGTTGCGGCGGCGTTGTCTTCGACCTTCACTTCCTCACGCCGTCCCTCGTTAAATCCTTTCGCATTGACGCGGACGGTGTAGATGCCGGCGGGTAAACCATCGACTTTGTATTTTCCCTGGTTGTCGGTGACGGCAGTGGATTCCTGCTTTGTAACCTGATTCGTTACAGTGACTGTTGCTCCTGAAATTGCTGCCCCTTTCGGGTCAGAAATCTTTCCCTCAATGCGCCCGCCTGCGGCATAAGCAATCAAGAAGGGAACTACGAGCACAGTAGCCACCAAAAGAAGGGAGAGTCTTTTTGTGTATTTCATCTAATACCTCGTATTGGGTTGGTAAAGTGAGCGCGAGCGCTTCGGGCCAATGACCCAGTGGGTTGACGCGCGATTATTAGGCTAATAATCGCGTTAGTCAAGCAGCGAATTCAGGAAAATGGATCCGTGGCCTAATTGCGCATTTTTACGGCGCAGGTCGATATCGGTCGATGAGCTGCTTCAACCCTTTAGTCGATTGATTTCGGTATTTGTAGTATGTCGTCAGATCAGGAATAACCTGTTGCAGCAGCGCTTGATACTCCACACGGCCCGTCGCGAGGCCCGCGGCGCGCGCATAGGCATCGATAATTGAATCCAGCAGCGTGTCGAGTTTCTTCCGTGTTTCCTGTTTCGACTTCCCGTCCGTCATTCCCTCGTACGCCTCATTCTGCACGAGGTAATCGGCGTTGATAACTCTTGCCAGGAGGGCGAAGTTGGCCGGATCGCGCGGGGACAATACCGACGCCTTGGTCAAACGCGTTCTTGCTTCCTGCGGGTTTCCGGCCGCGAGGTAAAGAATCGCCGTCTGCTGGTAGAGTTGGTCCAGATTTCCTCGCTGCAACGCCCACGTTTGATCATCGATGTTTGCAGGCTTCTTATTCGCTTCGAGCAGCGCGATTGCTTTGAGACCATATTGCAGCGAGACGTCGGCAAACTTGCGATTCCTTTTTCTTGCTTCTTCGGTGCCCACCTGAGTCATGCGTATCAGCAGGCGAGTATCGTCAGGATTCTTTGTGAGCAGTTCGGCCGCTAGAGCAAACGCGTCGTCCGGTCGATTGCCGATGGCGTAGACCTCGAGGGCCACTGGTTTGAGAATTTCACGCTCGTTGTCCAATGTGAAGATTGCTTGTGCACGCTCCAAAAGCGCGAGCGCAACGCTGCCGTTTTTGATCTTCGGGATTTCACTCGCGATCGCTTCGGCAACACTCAATCGCGCGGCGCTGTTTGGAAACTTCGCGATGAAGTCCTCGGCGGCAGTGAGTTTTGTAGTTGGGTTGGTAGCGAGTTTGACTGCCGCGAGTGCGTCGGCTTCGTTTTGTGATTGAGCCAGGACGCCCGTGTTCAAAACCACAACCACACAAAAAGCCTGGACCACGACTTTTGCGAGTTTGTGTTTGCGCGGGTTCATGGTCTAACAATTCAAACGTTCGCGGCGGTAGCGATGAGTTACCGGACGCCGGCGCCCGATACCGATCGCGTTCCTCGAGATGATCAGTGTGGGCGGCAATTGCCGGCGCTTGAATTCATTTGCCGGCGATTCAACGCGGTTCAGAATGTCCAGCACGAAACTCTGATCGAATCCTGTGGCGACGATTTCATTTGGAGTCGCCTTTTGTTCGAAGTACAAACGCAACACGCGATCGAGCTGGTCGTATGGCGGCAATGACTGATCGTCAAATTGGCCCGGCGCGAGCTCGGCAGACGGGCGCTTGTCGATGATCGCGCGAGGAATCAATTCCTCCTGTATGTTGAGATAATTCGCAAGCGCGAAGACTTCGGTCTTCAAAACGTCGCCAATCACTGCGAGCCCGCCGTTCGTGTCGCCGTACAAAGTGCAGTAGCCGAGCGCGAGTTCGGATTTGTTACCGGTCGACAGTAGCAAGCGGCCTTCGGAGTTGGAGATCGTCATCAGAATGTTGCCGCGCAAACGCGATTGGAGATTCTGTGCTGCGATGGAACCGCTGTCGGCAGAAGGCGCAGACAGCTTCAACTGCTTCAGTAACACTTCGTACGCATCGGAAATCGAGTGTTCGATCACGGGCATTCCGAGACGACGGCCCAGCTCAACGGAATCATCGATGCTCGAACGCGACGAGTAAGGCGATGGCATCATCACACTCAGCACATTCTCGGCGCCGATTGCTTTGCAGGCGAGCGTCGCCACCACGGCCGAGTCGATCCCGCCTGACAATCCCAGCACGACGCGTTTGAAACCATTCTTTTGCGCGTAGTCGCGAATGCCGAGCACCAGGGCATCGTGAATTGTTTCGACGTCTTCGCCGGGCAGGCAACGCTGATCTGCCAGATCGCAATCGAGATCGACAGTACCGATGAATTCTTCGAACGGCGGTGCCTGGAGAATGATTTTACCCTTCGCATCGGCGACGATACTCGCGCCGTCGAAGATGACGCCGTCGTTACCGCCGACGAGATTCACAAACACGATCGGGATCTTTGCCGTCATGGCACGATGCGACACCATCGCGCATCGTTGGCCCATCTTGCCTTTGTTGAACGGCGACGCGTTTATCGACACCAGCACTTCAGCGCCCAGTTCGATCAGCTCGTCTGCCGGATCGTTTGAGTAAAGACGCTCACGCCAGAAAGTTTTGTCATTCCAGAAGTCTTCGCAAACCGCGACGCCGAGTTTTTCTTCTGGTAGTGAGAACAGGTGGCGTTCGGAGGCGGGTTGGAAGTAGCGCGGGTCGTCGAAGACGTCGTACTCAGGCAGCAACGTTTTGTCGGAGAAGCCGAGCAATTTTTGATCGCGAATGATGGCGGCGGAGTTGAAGAGACGGCGACCGGTTGCGAGGTTCGACGGTCTTACGGTGCCGACGATCGCGGTGATGCCTTGTGTTGCGTCGACGATCTTTTGCAGCGGTTCGAGTGCGCAGCGCTGCACGTCGCGGTCGAGGAACCAGTCGAGCGACGTGTATCCCTGGATGGACGTCTCCGGCAGGACGACGAGATCTGAGCTTTCTCGCTTTGCCTGCTCAATCGCTCC
>Ga0070707_100007612_pt1 | contig 10057 bp, 8 predicted proteins | sample KBSK5502metaG_FD_65468 | JGI IMG/M metagenome (GOLD analysis project Ga0070707, IMG submission 65468) | Corn, switchgrass and miscanthus rhizosphere microbial communities from Kellogg Biological Station, Michigan, USA - KBS K5-50-2 metaG | ecosystem: Host-associated > Plants > Roots >... | reverse complement strand
TGGTCGCCGCGACGGCGTCGTCGATCGTCCCCGGCGCTGGCCAGGCGCTGAACCTCCGGTTGCGGCCGGCATTGTTCTTCGGTCTCCCGACCGCGCTGATCGTCCTCGTCGTGTGGCTGATCGTTCATTCGGATCGGCCAGGGGCGGTTCTTGCGAAGCTCGTCTCGCCGGGGATCCTGGGCGCGCTGCTCCTCCTGAACGTCGTCACCTTGCTGTGGCGCTTGCTCGCGCTGTTCCAGGCCTTCACCGACCGGCGGTACCCGGGACAGCCCGGTCGGCTCGGAGGCGTCGGGCTCGTGGCGCTCCTCGCATTCACGGTCGTCCCCCACGCGATCGCATGGAACGCCGGGAGCGCAGCGCAGGAGATGTTCGCCCAGATCTTCGCCGGATCGACCGTCCGTTCGGTTTCTGGCCCGCAGCCGGAGGACCAGGACCGCCTCAACGTCCTGCTGATCGGGGTCGATTCGGGGCCGGGTCGGACCGAGGCGCTCACCGACTCGCTGATCGTCGTCTCGCTCGACCCGGTCGGGCGGACCGTGTCGATGGTGTCGATCCCACGCGACCTCGCCAGCGTCCCCCTTGGCGACGGAAACACCTACGGACCGAAGATCAATTCGCTGCTGACATTCGCGGACCGTCATCCGGCCGACTTCCCGGCTGGCGGAATCCGCGCCCTCGAGGACGCTGTCGGCGCCCTCCTCGGGATCCGGATCCAGGCCTACGCGACGGTCGACCTGGTCGGGTTCGTGGCGATGGTCGACGCCGTCGGCGGGGTCGACATCGACGTCCCCAAGGCGCTCGCCGACCCGAACTACCCCGGCCTCGATGGGAAGCGCGGCTGGTCGGTCGGGCCCGGGCCGCACCACTTCAACGGCACCGACGCGCTGGCCTACGCGCGGATCCGGAAGGCCGTCGGCGAGAGCGACCTGACTCGGGCGGCCCGCCAGCAGGCGATCCTCGTCGCGCTCCGCAACCGGGCCGTCGGTGCGGGGATGGTCCTGAACATGACCGCACTCCTGCGCGCGGTCGGCGGCGCCGTCCGGACCGACCTGCCGCAGGATCGGCTGCCGGAGCTCGCAGCGTTGGCGGAGCAGATCGGCGGAACCTCGGCCGTCAAGGTGGTGCTGACCGCCCCGATGATCAAGTCCGGCGGCTCGACGATGTACGGCTCGATCTGGCTGCCCGTCCCGTCGCGGATCGCGGCCATGACGAGGATCGTCTTCGGCCCGCCCGGCGCCGATCCGACCTGGCCGGTGCCGATCCTGCCCCTGCCGAATCCGGACGCTCGAGTGGCGGCGACCGGAGCGTCGAACAGCTAGACGACAGGCGGCGGGAACCGACCTTCCGGCGGCGACCACGAGCCGAACCGGTCGAGCAGCCGGTCGAGATCGTGGTCGCGGAGGAGCAGGCGGCGGTGCCGCTCGGCGATGAACCCTTCCGCGACGGCGTGGTCGAGGAACGCCTCCAGGGCGGCGAAGTAGCCGTCGACGTCGAGGAGGGCGATCGGCTTGGCGTGGAGGTCGAGCTGCGCCCACGAGACGACCTCGGCCAGCTCCTCGAGCGTGCCCAGGCCGCCGGGCAGCGCGAGGAACGCGTCGGCGAGCTCGGCCATCTGCGCCTTCCGCTCGTGGAGGCTGTCGACGATCCGCAGCTCGCTGAGGTTCGGGTGGGCCAGCTCGCGGTCGACGAGGCCGCGCGGGATCACGCCGACGACACGGCCGCCGGCCTTTAGCGCGGCATCGGCGACGGCACCCATCAACCCGAGCCGACCACCACCGTAGACAAGCTGGATGCCGCGCTCGGCGACGCGACGGCCAACCGCGGCGGCAGCAGCCGCGTAGCGCGGATCGCGGCCGCGGCTGGCGCCGCAGAACACGCACACCGAGTGGATGGCCGGCACGCTGCCCTCGCCTCCGGTCAGAAGCCGAGCTCGCGGAGGATCGGCGCCATCCGGCGCGCGGCGCGCCCACGATGCGAGACCGCGTTCTTCTCGTCGGGTGACCACTGGCCGAACGTGCGGCCGCCGGGCGGCTCCCCTGCCGGCTCGAAGATCGGGTCGTAGCCGAACCCGTTCGTGCCGCGCGGTGCCGCGGCAATCCGGCCGCGCGTCGTTCCGCGGACGACCCGCATCGGCACGGCGGCTCCGAGATCGCGGTCCGTCTCGGACCGCGGCAGCGCCAGCGCGAGGACGCAGACGTAGCGCGCGCCACGCCTGGCGGGCGGCAACCCATCGAGGGCGGCGAGGAGCTTCACGTTGTTCTCGGCGTCGGTCGCGGCCGGGCCCGCATAGCGGCGGGTCCTGACGCCGGGCGCACGGTCGAGCGCCTCGACCTCCAGGCCGGAATCGTCGGCGAGGGTCGGGAGGCCCGTCCGGCGGGCTCCGAACCGCGCCTTGATCCTGGCGTTCGTCTCGAACGTCGTGCCGGTCTCGTTCGGATCATCGTAGATCCCGAGGTCGTCGAGGCTGACGAGCTCGCCGAGATCGAGTCGCAGGAGGTCGCGCAGCTCCCCGAGCTTGTGGGTCGAGTGGGTGGCGACGACAAGGCGGGGCCGGCCGCTCATTGCCGACGGCGGGCTGGGGCTGGAGGGCGGACGGCTCACCGCTTGACGGTGGCCAGGATCTCGGTCTGCGCGGCGAACAGCTGTTCCAAGCCGGACGAGGCCAGGTCCATCAGGCCATCCATCGCCGCGCGGTCGAATGGCCGGCCCTCGGCCGTTCCCTGGACCTCGACGAAGGTGCCGGCGTCGGTCCCGACGACGTTGAAGTCGACGTCCGCCCGCGAGTCCTCGCTGTAGTCCAGATCGAGCAGCGGCTCCCCGTCGACGAGGCCGACGCTGACCGCCGCGACCCGGGCGACCAGGTGGCGATCCATCCCGTACGTGATCATCGCCGCGGCCAGCGCGACGTAGCCGCCGGTGATCGACGCGGTGCGCGTCCCGCCGTCGGCCTGGAGCACGTCGCAGTCGACCGTGATCGTCCGCTCGCCGAGCCGCGTCAGGTCGACCGCATCGCGCAGCGACCGGCCGATCAACCGCTGGATCTCGTGCGTTCGGCCGCCGAGCCGGCCCTTGACTGACTCACGATCCGTTCGCTCGGCGGTGGCCCGCGGCAGCATGGAATACTCCGCCGTCACCCAGCCGGTGCCCTTGCCGCGGAGGTGCGGCGGGACCCGGTCGGCGATCGTCGCGGCGCACAGCACCTGGGTGTCGCCGAAGCGGACGATGCAGGAGCCCTCGGCCCACTTCTGCACGCCGAGCTGGAAGCTGACCGGCCGCAGCTGGGTCGCGACCCGTCCGTCGGCGCGAACCGCCGGGCGATTGCCGATCGTCATCGGGCGACCTCCTGCTGGCCGGCCGCCGAAGCGGCCTTCTCCTGTGCCTTGGCAGCGTCCCACAGCGCGTCGAGCTCGTCGAACGACAGGTCCTTCAGCGCGACGCCACGGTCGGCGGCCCCCCGCTCGACGTCGGCGAAGCGGCGGCGGAACTTGTCGTTGGCGGACCGGAGGGCGGCCTCGGCCTCGATCCCCTGCCAGCGGGCGACGTTGACGAGGACGAACAGCAGGTCACCGTATTCCTCGGCTTGCTCGGCCGGCGTCGCGGCGGCCCGAAGCTCGGCGAGCTCCTCGTGGACCTTCTCCAGGACACCCTCGACCGACGGCCACTCGTAGCCGATGTTCGCGGCCCGCTCCTGCATCTCCTGGCTCGCGGCGAGGGCCGGAAGGATGCGGCTGACACCGTCGAGCGCGCCCTTCGGCTGATCGGCAATGCCGGCCTCCGCGCCGGCGTCGCGCCGCTCGTCGGCCTTGATCCGCTCCCACTGGCGGTTGACGTCGCTCGCGGTCCGGACCTCGGCGTCGCCGAAGACGTGCGGATGGCGGCGGACGATCTTGGCGGCGATCGCGGCGTTGACGTCGGTCAGGTCGAACACGCCGGCCTCGGCCGCCAGCTGGGCGTGGAGGACCACCTGGAGCAGGAGGTCGCCGAGCTCCTCGGCGAGGGCCGGCGTCGCGCCCGCTCCGAGCGCGTCGTAGACCTCGTACGCCTCCTCGAGGAGATGGTTGCGGAGCGTCTCGTGGGTCTGCTCGCGGTCCCACGGGCAGCCGTCAGGCAGCCGCAGGCGGTGCGAGATCCACGGCATCGCCCACGGGCTCGCGACCGCGTCCTCGCGGGCGACCGGTCCGAGATAGAGCGGCGAGTCGAGCATCTCTGCCGTCAGGGCGCCGACGGTCGATGGCTCGGCGACGCCGAACCGACTGACAGGATGGGCGGCCGGATACAGCCGGCGGAGGACGGCCAGCGGCTCGAGGCCGCCGGGTCCGTGGCGACCCGGCAGGACCGGGGCGAGGTCCTCGGGCGTCGACGTCGCCGCGGCGACCGCCGCCTCATCGAGGCGGAGCATCGCCGCCGGCACGATCAGGGCCGGCCGGGCCGGTTCGAGCGGGGACCGGACGAGCGTCTCCGCCGCCAGGACCTGGAGGCCGTCGACGAGGTCGAGGCCCCAGCGGAGCCGCGCCTCGGCGACCAGCGCATCGAGCACGGCGGTGGCCGCCCTACGGCGTCGAGCTCGACGCCGGCAGCAGGTCGCGGGTGATCTTCACGGCGTCCTTCTTCGGCGTGTACCAGTGGTTGAACGCGCTGTCCTTGATCGTCGCCAGCTGGTCCTTGTCAGGGACGGCGGTCTTCTCCTCGAGGATCTTGAACAGGTACAGGCCATCTCCGGGGACGACGACGATGTCACTGAGCCCGTTCGCCGGGGCGGCGAAGATCGCCTGTGTGAGGCGATCGTCGAGCTGGCCGTTGGCGACCCAGCCGATGTCGCCGCCGCTGCCAGAGTGTTGGCCCTCCGAGAAGTCCCGGACGAGATCGGAGAAGGACGTGCCGCCGACCGCCTGCGCGCGGAGCTTCGCCACCTCGTCGCTGTCCGGCGGTCGATACATGACCTGGACGACGTGCCAGCCGAAGGCGCTTTTGAACGGCGGCAGGATCTGGCCCGGCTGGAGGCCGTCGGCGAGGATCGCCGCGGCGAAGTCGGCATCGAGGCCCGCACCTTCGCTGTTCTCGTCGAAATACGGCAGCTTGCCGCCCGTCCCGTCGTCGCCCTTCGCGGACGACTCGTCGCTCTCCTTCCGGGCGATCGCGTCGAACTGGGTCGGGTCCTTCTGGAGCGTTGCGTAGGCCGTCTGCGCCTTCTGCTGAGCCTCGGCCCAGCTGGGGTCGGTCGGCGGGACCTTCGACGCGTTGGTTGGATCGCCCTTCGGCGAGTACAGGATGTGGCGGACCTTGATGGCCTTCTGCCCGAGCGTCGCCGGTGCCTGGGCGATGTACAGCTCTGCCACGCGCCGCTGCAGACCCGAGGCACTGTCGGCGGTCACGATCTTGTCCTCGAGCGCCTGGCGGATCGCCTCGGACCGGATCGCGGCGCGGTACGAGGCCTGGCTGATCTTGGCGTCGGCCAGCTTCTGGTCCCACGCAGCGTCGACCTCCGCCGGTGCGATCTCCGTCACCCGCCCGATCCGGTACGTCCCGTCGTCGCCGAGTATGACGTCGGTCACGCCGTTGACGTCGAGCTTGAACAGCGCCGCCTGCCAGGCGGGATCCTCGACCGCGGTGTCGTCGATCCAGCCCAGGTCGCCGCCGGTCGCCTTCGACGGATCGGTCGACACCGACTTCGCGACGTCCTCGAACGGCTTGCCGCCCTTGATCGAGGCGAGGGCGTCGTCGGCGGCCTTCTTCGCGTCGGCCTTGGCGGCGTCGGTCGGCTGGGTCTGGCCCGACGCGACGGTCGGCTCGACGGCGATCAGCCAGACGTGACGCTCTTCCTTGCGGGTCTTCTCGTCGAGGATCCGCTGGTCGATCTGGGCATCGGTGACGGTCACCCCTTCGGCAGCGGCGAGCTTGGCCTGGATCTCCGTGTCGATCAGCTTCTCCAGCACGGCCGCGACGAACGTGTTCGTGTCGAGCTGGCTGGTGATCGAGCTGCTCTTCGACGTGGCCTGTTGCTGGGTCATCCGGCCCGCGGCCACCTCGGAGTTGATCCGGTTCACCTGCTGCTGGAGCCGGAACGCCTCGACCTGGGCGCGGTCGGTGAACTGGTCCTTGGTGATCGTCTGGCCGTCGACCGTGGCAGCGGCCGCCAGGTGCTGGCCATACCAGGTCGTGGCGCCGACGATGACGAGGATGAGCACCGCAATGACGACCGCCAGCCCGAACCCGACGTTCATGTAGAGGTTGCGCCGATTCCGGTCGAGATCGGTCCGGCCGCGGTCGACAGGCCTGACTCGGAAGGTCATGGGGTGATGAGGTCCTGCTGATGCAAGGGAGACGGGCGGCCCAGGCCGCCGGACGGGCCGGTATCGTACCGTACACGGCCGTCCGAGCCGATCCTGCCCAGCCGCCAGAATCAGGGAGTGCCCATCCTGATCCGGTACTGTCCGGTCGAACCTTGGCGTCCACGAGGCGCGTTGGCTTGGCCGACGAGTCCTAGAGGCGCCACCAATGGGTGAGCGGTCGCTTCGCGAAATCGCGCTCGCGGTCGGGACCGACAAGGAGTCCGCCCATTCCTATGCCGCCGCGTATGAGCGGCATCTCGGTCATCTCCGCAACCGGCCGGTCCGGTTGCTCGAGATCGGGGTCGGAGGGTACGCGGATCCACACTCGGGAGGCGCCTCGCTTCGGATGTGGAAGGAATATTTCCCGAACGGGGAGATCATCGGGGTCGACATCTTCGACAAGACGGCCCTCGCCGAACCACGGATCACCATCGTTCAGGGGAACCAGAGCGATGGCGACTTCCTCGACGACGTCGCGACTCGCTATGGTCCGTTCGACGTCATCGTCGACGACGGCAGCCACATCTGCGCCCACGTCATCAAGGGCCTCCGCCACCTGTTCGGAGCGTTGTCTGAAGGCGGGATCTACGCGATCGAAGATCTGCAGACCTCGTATTGGGAACGGGGCTACGGAGGATCGAGCCGCGGAGACCGGCGGGGCACTTCGATGACGATGCTCAAATCGCTCGTGGATGGCCTGAACTACGCGGAATTCGACATCGTGAACTACGAGCCGACGGATTTCGACCGGAACATCACGTCGCTGACCTTCTACCACAACCTGGTCTTCATCCAGAAGGGACCCAACCTCGAGCTATCCAACTCCCTCCCCGCCCATCCCCGAGCCAGCACGGTGTACGCCCTCGAGCCGGCGTCGACTGCGGGCCCAGGGTCCGCTGGACAGGTCCGACGATGGGCTCGCCGGCACATCCCCAAGAGCATTCGAGCGGCTGTCATGGGACGGATCCGCAGCCGAAGCTGAGGCTGACCGTCAGGCGCGGGCGAGGCTCTCGACCAGGCGCAGGTAGTCGACGGATTCGCGCTCCCAGCTGCGATCGCGGACGAAGCGCTGCGTCGCCGCGGTGGCGGCGACGCGGGCGGCTGGGTCATCGATGAGCCGCGCGATCTCGGCGGCGAGCGACGCGGCGTCGCCCGGTTCGTAGACTCGGATCGTCCCAGTCGGGAATGTCTCCACGACCATCGGCAGCCGGCTCGCCACGACCGGCTTGCCCATCGCGGCGTACTCGAAGGTCTTGGTCGACAGGCTGAAATCCGTGAAGGCGTCGCGGCGCGTCGGAGCCAGGCCGATATCGGCTCCGGCGAGCGCGGCCGGCACGTCGTCGAGCGGGATCCGGCCGCGGAACATGACGCACGCTTCGATCCCGAGGGTCTCCACCAGCGACCGCAGCGCGGGTTCGGCGTCGCCGCGACCATACAGGTCGAGCTGGAGCGCCAGATCCGGCCGCGAAGCGCGCAGCTCGGCGATGGCGCGCAGGACGACATCGAGCTCGTAGGTCGGAGTCAGCGCTCCGGCGTAGACGAGCCGGACGATGCCATCCTCGGCGAACGCACGAGCTGGATAGCGGTCGGCGTCGAAGAGGCCGAGCGACGGGCGGTTCACCACGATGTGGACCTTGGACGGCGCGACCCCGAGGCCGATGAGTCGATCGGCCATGGCGGGATTGACGGTGATCGCCGCCGACGAGATCGCAATTGACAGGCGCTCCTGGACCAGCAGCAGGCGGTGTGCGAGCGGGTTCGACGCGCGCGGGAAGCGGCTTCGGAAGAACTCCGGCATTGCTTCGTGGAGGTCGAGGATCAGGGGGACTCCGGCGAGGCGCAGGGGGAATGCTGCGAAGGCGAGAAAGTCCGGAAGGCTGTGGACCTGGATCAGGCCGTAGCCACGCCGCCGCTGAGCTCGGACGAGCGACCAACAGGCTCGGACGCCGAATGACACGTACTCGCGCAGGTACGTCCCGAGGCCCGCTCCCTGGTGGCGCTGGACATCCAGTCGGTGGATGTGGACGCCTTTCAGCGTCCCCTGGGGAGGGTCCGTCGGCCGGCGGAGCCCGAAGACGTCCACGTCTCGACCGGACGCCACCAGCGCCTCGGCCTCGCGCCGGACCCGCGAGTCCTCGTCGTAGTAGGAGTGGACGACCATCGCGATGGGGCGTCGACGCCGCGCGGGGTGCCGCCCAGCGCGAGGGTCGACTCGGTCGACGGCGCTCAGGCGCCGCTCCAGCCAGCGCCAAGCCGCAGAACCTGGCGGGGACGGGTTGACCGGCCGGCGGCGCTGTTGACCGTGTCGACGACGAGATCTGCCTCGCGGTAGACGCGATCGAGGTCGAGCGCACGGTGCGCAGTGACGACGACGACCACATCGCTCGCCAGTACCTCATCCAGGTCGACCGACCGCAGCGCGGATCCGTCCTTCAGCTGGAACGTCGCGACGTGCGGGTCGTGGTAGCGCACCACGCCGCCACGAGCGACGACGCCGGCGATGACGTCGGCCGCGGGCGAGTTCCGCGCATCGCGAACATTCGGCTTGAACGCGACTCCGAGGATGCCGACCGTCGCCCCCTTCAGAGCCGCGCCGCGCTCGTTGAGAGCCTCCGCGACGAGGTCGATGACATGCCGGGGCATTGCGAAGTTGATGTCGCCGGCGAGCTCCACGAAACGATCGACGAAGTCGAATTCACGCGCCCGCCAGGCCAGGTAGTAGGGGTCGACCGGGATGCAATGGCCGCCGACACCGGGCCCTGGCGTGAAGCGCATGAAACCGAAGGGCTTCGTCGCCGCGGCGTCGATCACCTCCCAGACGTCGATCCCCATCCGTTCGCAGAGAAGGGCGAGTTGGTTGACGAGGGCGATGTTCACGTTCCGGAAGACGTTCTCCAGCAGCTTCGCGAGCTCGGCTGCATCCGGCGACGAGAGTGGTCGGACGTCGTCGTTGATCCGCGACAGGAGGGCGACCGCGCGGGCTGTCCCGGCCGCCGTCGTCGCTCCGACCAACCGGGGAATCGCGTGCGATGCGGACGACGGATCGCCCGGGCTGACGCGTTCCGGCGCGAACGCAAGGTCGAACGCCTGGCCGGCGATGAGCCCGCCCCGTTCCAGCTCCGTCCGGAATGGACCGGTGGTGGTTCCCGGATAGGTCGTCGACTGGAGGACCACCAGCTGTCCCGCGTGGAGATGCTTGCGGATGAACGCCGCGGCACTGAGGACGGGACCGAGATCCGGATCCTTCGAAGCAGAGATCGGGGTCGGCACGCAAACGAGGACGACATCGGTGTTGGCCAGGTGGGCAGCGGACGGGACGACGACCGTCAGTCCGGCGGTGAGAGCGGCCTGCAGCCGCTCGTCGGAGACGTCATCGATCGGCGAATGGCCGGCACCGATGTCGGCGACGCGCTTCTCGTCCGAATCGATCCCTTCGACTGGCAGCCCTGCCTCGACGAAGGAGATGGCGAGCGGCAGCCCGACGTAGCCGAGCCCGATGACGGCAATGGTCTGATCAGGGTTCACGGGCACTCCTGGCGGTTGGGACGAGCGGAATGGTAGGTGATGACATCGAGAGGGACGCCAGACACCACGACCGCAGGCGCTTCACCGGCTGTGCGGTGGAGTCGTGCCGAGGTCCGCCTCGAGGTCCGCGAGGATCCGATCCACTCGGTGGGCGAACGTGTGCCGGTCCAGCACCGCCCGCCGCCCGCGCTCGGCCAGCTCGC